>JABEBX010022034.1_pt1 | contig 31009 bp, 28 predicted proteins | sample 7245971 | NCBI WGS metagenome assembly JABEBX01 (sample SAMN14506365, study PRJNA622280) | hot springs metagenome | biome: hot spring [ENVO:00000051]|acidic hot spring [ENVO:00002120]; feature: spring [ENVO:00000027]|sediment [ENVO:00002007]; material: sediment environment [ENVO:01001048]... | reverse complement strand
TCGAGAGAGGATGCTTGAGAAAGAGAACCGGGAACTGAAAGAAAAGCTTGGAGAGCTGTATATGCAGATAGAGGTTTTAAAAAAAATACAGAGTTTAAGTACACAGCACAAAAGCGCCCGGTGGGATTTGAACCCACGACCTGCGGATTCGAAGTCCGACGCTCTATCCACTGAGCTACGGGCGCAACGTTTATGTTTGAATATGTTGAAAAAATTTTCCTACTATTTTTTCCCAATTATGATTTATATCATATCTTTCTCAGGAATTCTTTTCTGATGCTGCGATCCTTATTTGTCTCCTTCTCTTTAGTAGAAAATCCATCTATCACTCCCATAATCCTCCTGCCCTGCTCTGTTACCGCGACAGCAACTTCAACAGGGTTTGAGGTAGCACAGTAGATGCTGCACACCTCCGGGGGTTATATTTATGTTACCTCTGCAAAATCATCAGCCTTTAGCAATGACTGCAGCGCCGAAAGCACCCATGATCTGGGGTTCCTCGGGAATAAGGATGTCGAATCCAATCCTATCTTCAAGCCTTGCAACAAGAGCCTTGTTCTTTGCCATGCCTCCGCTCATTGCTATATCCTGTTCGATGCCGACCCTCTTTACTAGCGAAATGAGACGGTCTGCTATAGATTTTATGATGGCCCATGATATATCAGGAACACTTTGCCCCTGCGACAGGAGGGATATAACCTCCGACTCTCCAAACACCGTACAGGTTGAGCTCAGAGTAAGCTCTTCTTTAAAGGAGAGTGCTGCATCCGAAAGCCCACTCAGTGAAAGGTTCAGTGCATTTGCCATAACATCCACGAACCTTCCGGTTCCGGCAGCACATTTATCGTTCATGGCAAAATCTAGTACCTTGCCCTCTTTGCCGATCTTCATAGCCTTGCTGTCCTGACCGCCGACATCTATGAGCGTAGCTACCCTGGGAAATATTATTGATACGCCCTTTGCATGACAGCTTATCTCTGTTTTTTGCATGGTGGCCTCTGTAAATCTCTTCCTGCTGTAGCCCGTAGATACCACAGACGATACATTTTCTTTTTTTAAACCTGCTTTGCTCAATGCCTGATTATAAGCACTCATGCCTGCTGCAAGGCTGTCCTGTCCAATCGGCATTATGTGGTAGCCGAGTATCTTTTTGTTTTCATCTATGACAACAGCCTTTGCAGTAAGCGAGCCAACATCAATGCCTGCGAAATACTTCATTTTTCGAAACCCTCCAGAAATGCCTCTGCCCTTGTTTCAAATTGTGCATCGGAGAACACCCTTGGATCATTCATATCAGCCTCTATGATAAGTCCCGGCTTACCCGTACGCTTTGTTACTTCTTCTTTTATCATATATTGACCGAGAGAGTACGGCTTACAGCTCCTGTCTGAATGAAATACAACGCCATCGAGTGAAAACTCTTCTATCAATTTAACGAGATACTCTATGCGGTATTTGAAGTCTCTATTTATGTAAGGAGAAAGGTAAGCTCTGGCAAGTTCTTCAAGAGCGTGATCCGTATCGATATTACCCTGTATGGCTGCCCACGAGTTTGTATAGGTAGAAACGACGAATGCAGCCTGATGTTTGGCAAAGAATTCGGATAGATATTTTATCTTATACCATATAGGCAGGTTGTCCCAAAGCAACCGAATCTTCTCGTCCGGCACAGAGCCGAATCCCTGAGCATTCAGCTCCACAAGCTCGTTGTAGAACTGCGTGTAATAATCAACTGCCTTTTGTGTCCCCCTGAGCGTTACAATGGGTGCAAGGTGAATGAATGTATCGAACGAGTTTATGGGTGAAGGTCTTTTCTTTCCCATTGCAAGGACTTTTTCCCATAAGTCCGAAACCTGTGCCGCAAGAAACAGGGTTTCCTTAAATTTTTCTTCGTCAAACGGTTTGTTTAAAACGGTAGCAAGGAACACCTTAAATGCCTCAAACTGTTTGACAACATAGTTGATAGCCTCTTTTGTCATATCGTCGTGCAAATACGGCATGTCTATGACAAAAAGCGGGACATTGTACTTGCGTGCGTGCACATCGAACCACTTCACAACCGTATGACATATATTGGTTCCGACTATGAGCATATCCGGCTTGGGAAGCCCCATAAGTGGACCGCCTTGTGTCATGTCAGCCCCTATATCCGTCCTTGCATACGAGCAGAGATCCGATGAATATCCTGCTGCCTCGCTTACCTCTATAAGATCCTTGCTAACCCTTGTTATGGAACACATAGGTGCATAGTTCTCCGGATACACAGGTATAACACCCATTGCGTGCAGAAATTCAACAGGTCCGCCCGATGTAATCCATGCAACAGGGGTGTTGTTATATTCCGCGTTCTTGGCTTCAAGATAGTATGAAGCCATCATCTCCTTCATTGTTTCTGATACTCGAAACTTTGTCATTTATACCTCCACTGTACTCACATTATCTCTTTAAATGCCTGAAGCCTTGTTTTAATACCTTCGAAGCTGTTCATCTGCAATTCAACCTCGAAGCTCGTAACCGCAACGCCGTGCTGTTTCAAATAAGCCATAAGATCGGGTCTCTCAAATGCCTCGGGTTCGCAGAATTTTATCTGCCACAGTACTACGCTGGCTTTGTTCTCAGCAGCTTTGTACGCAAGGTATGCACGCCTGTCTTTTGAAGGATTGTACAATGTCGAACAGGGGCTACCGCCAAAGACAAAATTGTCTATGGAAACCGCATCAATACCGGCAAGCACACCCTTTGAATAATGCCTTGACCCGCTCGTCATATCATCATCGACGATATACATTTCCAGCTCATCGAATACCTTCGCAAGTTCAAGCGGCTCTGGCGTTATGCCCGAAATAATGATTCTGTTTTCAACAGGTTGTACAGTTTTCCTCTCAAGCTTGGATACAACAGGTTCAAGCATGCTGATGTGCTCTTCAATCGGAATGAAATAGCCTGCCTTTAAGATCGAATAAAAATCATAAGCTGATATCAGCCTCGGGCTTTGCCTCCTTAATTCGTACAACCTGTTTATAAGCCCTCTCTGCCTCTTGTGTAATTCGATAGACTTTTCGAGGCTATCCTGACTAAATGTGCTATCCGTTATCTTTTCAAGTTGTGCAATAGCACTGCCAAGCTGTTCTTTGAGGTGTTCCTGACGCAACTGAACATTTGAAGAAAAAGGTATCATAAAATTTATTACAGTTTTAGAGGGAAACAGTCTTCTGAACGCCTCTGACAGGTTCTGCTGGTTGTCGCACATAGTGGTAAATAAAAATCCATCAACAAAATCCATATCACCTCTCATTGCCTGTTCCAATATTGTTCTTGATGTTGTACATGAAAATGACTGGAGGTATGTATCTGCCCTGGATATAGGAAGCTGTGTCCCTTTAAAATAAACGGGGTATGCACCAAGTGCCGTTATTACCTCTGATGGAAAATATTCCGGCATCACACCAATTACTTTTTTACCCGTCTTCTGTTTCCACTGCCTTATCAGGTTTGTACTGTCCCGGTTTACTTCAGAGAATTTTTCAAACATAATCTCTCCTTCCTGTATGAATATATTATAATAATGACAGGATTATCAATAAGTCAATCCTTACTCTCTTTGCCCGTTTATACTTGACCTTCTCGAACAAATTAATGTAAATCTATTTCAACACTATGAAAATCGGCATTAACTTCATTTCATTCCGCTCGTATCAGGGCACGGAGATCTTTGCCAGAAACCTGATCTCAGAGCTTATTACCATGGATAGGCAGGGAACATACGTAATCTTCTGCTCAGCACACCTTCCTGAGCAGATGAGGTTAAAGGCCAACAACATCTCACTCGAGGTTGTCCATGCAAATCCGAATAAAACCATAAGCATTGGTCTGTATCAGCAACTCTTTCTGCCGCTGAAACTTATGCTCAAAGGCATAACCACGTTCTATGCACCCCTGCCTTCAGTACCTCTCCTTTATCCCGGTAAAAAGGTCATGACCATCCATGACTGTGCGTATGACAGGTTTGCGGAGTACAAAAGCACGCTAAGCAGGCTGTATATCAAGTCCATGTACCTGACAGGGAAATACTTCTGCGATGCCATCGTAACGGATTCCAACTTTGCAAAAGAAGAACTTATAAGCCTCCACCATATCAAACCGGACAAGATAACCGTCATATATCCTGGTATCCCTGACCTGCCGCAGCCAAGCGATGCATTCATCACGGAAACCAAAAGGCGGTTCAATATTACTATGCGTTACTTTCTCTATATAGGCATAACAAGACCAAGGAAAAACATCCCCGGATTATTAAAGGCATTCAAACGCTTCGCTCAAAACCACACGGACGTACAACTGGTACTGGCAGGCAGTATAGACACATCATTCATCGATGTGACAAAAGAGATCACCTCGCTCGGCATTGAAAAAGGTGTGATCCAGACCGGATTTGTATCTGATGAACAAAAGGCGGCATTATACAGAGATGCCCTTGCTCTGGTTTTTCCTTCTTACTACGAAGGCTTCGGCATACCCGTTATCGAGGCACAAAGCATGGGTTTACCTGTGCTTACTTCAAACACATCATCGTTACCCGAGGTTGCAGGAACAGGCGCACTTTACGTTGATCCGCACGATATGGATGCAATCGCAAACGGCATGGAAAAGCTTCTCAATGCGCAACTCAGACAGGAGCTCATCCGTCACGGCTATGAAAACAGTAAACGGTTCTCATGGAAGATCGCGGCGAATCAGCTTGATCAGCTCTTGAAGACACTGCCATGAAGATACTCCAGATAAATAAATTTTACTATCCGGTAATCGGCGGCATAGAAACATCGGTTAAGCAGATAGCTGAAGGCATAAACAAAACCGATGATTTTATCGTAGATGTCCTCGTCTGCAACAGTGGATTCAAAACAATGTGCGAACAAATAAACGATGTGTCCGTCACGCGGGCTTCAAGCATCGGTATATTTTTCAGCATGCCTGTCTCTATGAGTTTTATCTTGTTATTAAAAAGATTATGGAAAAAATATGATCTTTTACACATACATCTCCCATTTCCTTTGGGTGAGTTCGCTCTCTGGCTAATCAGGCCTAAATGCAGGATTATGGTCACATATCATAGTGATATCGTCAGACAGAGATTCATTTCATCAAGCCTAAAATGGCTTCATACCTGGGTACTCACGCGTGCAGAAAGGATTGCCGTCTCAAATCCTAATATTATTGAAACATCCCCTCTTTTAAAAAATTTCAAATCAAAATGTACGGTTATACCATTCGGCGTTGACCTTCAAACATTCAATCCCGGCAGCGGGGTACCAGCAAGCATTGAAAAAATACGGAAGCCGTACGAAAAAAGGATCGTCCTATTTGTCGGACGGCTTGTTTACTACAAGGGCGTAGAATATCTTATACGGGCAATGAAGGATATAGATGCAATGCTTGTCATCATAGGCAATGGGCCACTCAAACAAAAACTTATCAATGAGGTGCGCGATAACGGACTGGAACATACTGTAAAATTCATACCATTCTGCTCTCAGAATAAACTTGCGAATTTTTATCGTGCGGCCTCGGTCTTCGTATTGCCTTCTATTTACAAAAGTGAGGCATTCGGTATAACCATTATAGAGGCAATGGCATGCGGTCTGCCAGTTATATCCACGGAGCTGGGAACTGGGACCTCGTACGTAAATCAAGACGACATTACAGGATACATCGTCCCACCGCGAGACAGCGAGGCTATAAACAGAGCATTAAAGAAACTGCTTTCAGACAGCACGTTATCATTAAAGATGGGTAAGGCGGCATTTGAGAGGATCAGAACTGGCTTTACCGTCGATGGCATGTTGAACTGTTATAAAGGATTATATAAAGGCACCCCTTATGAATGACATATCCAAACTAAAACTGGCAATACTCGCTGCTGGCGATATTGTACTCATGTATTTCTCCCTTGCAGTGATGCTGATGATACGATATCATGCAGGCTTTTACAGTGAGCTTATACGCTATCATCTCATTCCTTTTACAATACTTTTTTTTCTCTGGCTGATCTTGTTCTACATTGGCGGCATGTATGACTTAAAGAACTTAAAGAACGGCCTTGCATTCAAAAGGAACTTTTCTTTTATTTTGTTACTAATGCTTCTGTTTGCCGTACTATTCTTCTATCTTATCACCTCATTCGGCGTTTCTCCAAAAACAAACCTCCTCTTATTTTTCATGGTGTTCGGTGCGTTGGAATATGTATGGAGGCATATCTACAACATTGTTCTTGTAACAACCATGAAACCTCTAAATTTAACAATCATAGGAAGTAACAAAGACGAAGAACTCCTGATGAACTATATCGCCGTCAATCCGCAGCTTGGTTACAGGATCAGGCATAAAATCGATACGATAGACAAGAATTTCGAAGAAAGGCTTACCGAAACAGACATACTAATAATTCCAGATTATATAAAAAAGGACAAGCTCATGGTAAGGCATATATATAATACAATTTTCAATGGTATTACGGTTAAAGATGTTTCTACATTTTACGAAGAGATATTCGGTAAAATACCGCTTAGCGAACTTGAGGAGTCCTGGGTAATAGAAAATCTTTCCTCACAACACATCCTATTCGACACCACTAAAAGGCACATAGAACCCGCTTTGGCTTTTGTTTTAACGCTGATATGTTTACCCATCATTGCGGTAATAATAATAATGATAAAACTGACATCCCGCGGCAGTGTTATTTACGAACAGCAACGAGTCGGCAAATACGGAAAAAATTTTATCCTTTACAAATTTAGAACCATGGTGACAAATGCCGAGTCTAAAGGCCCCCAATGGGCAGAGGAGGATGATTCGCGTGTAACAACTGTGGGAAGATTTTTACGGCGTACTCATCTTGATGAACTGCCGCAGTTGGTAAACGTAATAAATGGTGACCTGTCATTTGTCGGACCAAGACCCGAAAGGCCGGAATTTGTCGAACACTTAAAAAAAAGGATACCATATTATGAAGTCAGACATATTGTAAAGCCCGGTATCACTGGCTGGGCACAGATAAATTATAAGTATGCATCTTCGATTGATGACACCTATGAGAAATTACAGTTTGACATATACTATCTTAAAAAACGTTCACTTGTTCTTGACATACTTATTTTATTGAAAACAATGAAAACCTTGTTTATAAATCCATAGATAAAGGAGTAACTATGCACAAAATCTCATTCGGGACGGAAGGGTATCGTGGTATTATAGGGTATGATTTTGATTTTCAGACGGTTGAGCGGATTGCAAAGGCAATATCCGAGTATATACTGGAGAACAAAGGCAAAAAGCTGCTCATCGGATATGATACACGATTTTTATCAAAAGAATTTGCCCAGCACGCAGCAAACACAGCATCGAAGCAGGGGCTTGAGGTGCTGCTTTCGGATAGCTTCTGCCCATCCCCTGTGCTGTCAAATGCAACAAAGGACCTTCATTTTAACGGCGGTATAATGATCACCGCAAGCCATAATCCGCCGAAATACAATGGTATAAAGTTTAAATCGCACTATGGTGGAGCCGTATCCACCGAGGTAACAAACAGGCTCTCGGAGCTTGTTGCTAAAACACCACGTGGAGATACGCAGCCGGATGAGTACAGAGAGACAATAGATATTAAGTATATATACAGACAGGACATAGAAAGGTTTATTGACAGGAAACTGCACAGCGAAAAAAGGCTGAAAATAGTTATCGATCCGATGTATGGTTCTGGTCAGGGACTTTTATCCCATATCTTCGAAGACCTCGGTCATGAGGTCCTGGAGATCAGAAATACCGTTAACCCTTATTTCGGAGGAACAAACCCGGAACCTGTTGATGAAAATCTCGCGCCGCTAAAAGAGGCTGTCCTTAAAAATAAAGCAGACATAGGCATCGCACTCGACGGTGATGCTGATAGAATAGCGCTGGTGAATGAAAACGCCGAGTATGTTGATGCGCACAGGGCGTTCGGACTTCTTATTATGTACCTTGTAGAGGAGATGGGTATGAATGGTGAGGTAGCAAAAACAGTTTCAAGTACCGAAATGATCAACAAGCTATGTGAACATTACAATCTGAAGCTCCATACTACGAAGATCGGTTTCAAGTATATCTGTGAACTCATGCAGCACGAAAATGTTATGGTCGGCGGAGAGGAAAGCGGTGGCATAGGCATTGCGGCACATATCCCGGAAAGGGATGGACTGCTCGCCGGCATTTTGATAACACAAATGATGCTTAAAAGGAAAAAATCCATGCAGGAGCTTATAGATGCAATGTATGCTATTACCGGCAAATACTATTACAAGAGAAAAGACCTGCACTTGAATAATCCGGACAAGATATACGATACTATCATAAGCAACAAGGACAGGCTGCTTAGTAACTTCGGCAATTACGAGATCAATGATATGGATGGATATAAGTTCGTCTTTAAAAATGGTGGGTTCCTGATGGTACGTGCATCGGGAACAGAACCTGTACTACGGATCTATGCAGAACTCACAGAAAAAGATAAAGCCGAGATGATCGTTGACGAATTTATAAAACGCCTTACAAATATTACAGGAGGAACTATATGAAGAGCATGACAGGTTACGGTCTTGCAACAGGTGTCGTAGAAGGATTCGGGCTTTCCTGTGAACTGAAAACGCTCAACGGACGGTACCTCGACGTAAATGTAAGACTACCGAAAGAGCTTTCCGTATTCGAGGTACCGTTGATAAGAACACTCAAGAGCAAATTCTCGAGAGGAAGTATTTTCCTGAACGTAACTATTAAAAATTATGAGTACAAACAGAGGTGGCCGTTTACCATTGACAGCAAAAAAGCCGGTCTTTACATAGAACTCCTCAAAACGATAAAAAAAGCCCTGCGGCTTAGCGGGCGGATAACAATTGATGTACTTGCATATTCGCCAGAATTATTTTTGAAAGACGACAAACCCGTAACAGACAGGGCTATCAATGACATGATCAACATCGCAGATGAGGCTGCAAAAAAAGCCTTGCTCATGCGGGAGTCAGAAGGAGATGAGATCAAAAAAGAGCTGCAGTCGCTCGCTGGCAATATAAACGCATCGGTAAAGAGTATCGAAGAAAAGATACCCACAATCATCGAACAATATCGAAAAAAAACAATAGATCATATAAAGGACATAAAACAATCTTCGGATCTGCCAATATCTCCAGAAACCATCATTGGAAACTATATAGACAAAATAGATGTAAACGAAGAAATAAAACGTATACAGTCCCATATAAAGGCCTTCTTACAATTACTCGATACAAGAGGAACAATTGGCAAGAAACTGGAATTTTTTACGCAGGAATTTATAAGAGAACTCAATACAATAGGTGCCAAGTCAGGAGAGGCAGATATAACATCCAGTGTTATAGATGCCAAGAATATTGTCGAGAGGATAAAAGAGTTAGCACAGAACGTGGAATGAGCGAGAACCATGGAGCAGAAAGGGCTGATCATTATTATATCCGGACCATCCGGTGTCGGGAAAACGACCATCATCCATAGGCTTGTCAGTGAGGTAACGGGGCTAAAACAGTGTATAACATACACGACACGCAGCAAAAGACCCGAAGAAATTAACGGAGTGGATCACTACTTCGTCGATGAGTCTGCATTCACTCAGCTTATCTACGACAATCGGCTTGCAGAGTGGGCCGAGATAAACGGATACAGGTACGGAACTCCGAAAGCCGGGATCAATGCAATTATAGAAACAGGCAATCACGCTATCGTAGATATTGATATAAAAGGCGCTGCAGCCCTGAAATCTCTTTATCCTGAAGCCGTGTCCGTATTCATCAAGCCGCCGTCCATCGAAATATTAAAACAAAGGCTTGTATCAAGGGGAGAGGAGGATCGTTTGGAAGAACGGTTAAAAAGGGTTAAAATAGAAATGGAACACGCTTCAGCATACGATCATATAGTTGTAAATGATATCATTGAGAAAGCTGTTGCATCTGTTCAACAAATCATAGAAAAAGAAAAAAAATTTTCAATAAAAAAAAGTAATAGTGTAGTTTAGAATACTTATTCTGCTCCGATTATTTCCTTTCTACAATCTTTTTCAGCTCATAGATAGCGATACCTGCGGATACGGATGCATTCAAAGAATCGGGATGTCCATGCATGGGTATTGAAACCACATAATCGCATACATCGATCACAGGCTTTCTTATGCCACTGCCTTCACTACCTACAATGAGCACTATGCCATTTTCTGCTGTTACGTCTTCGAAACCGGTCTGTCCATGCATATCGAGACCGATTGCCGTACATCCATCATCTTTGAGTGACTCTATTTCTGTCCTCAGGTTTGCAACCATTGATATATCCATATACTCAGTGGCTCCACTTGATGCCTTTACAACAGCAGGCGTTATATCAGCGGAACGCCTCTTGGTAAGGATTATACCATGCCAGCCAAGACACGATGCCGTCCGTATTATTGCACCGGTATTTTGAGGATCCTGCATTTCATCAAGTGCAACGATAAAAGGCTTCTCGTTTTGCCGTCTTGCCTTATCCGTCATGGTTTGCATATCCGAATATGGGTACAGATCGAATTTTCCGGCAATACCCTGATTCATATCGGTCGATGTAAGTTTGAAAAGCTCCTGTCTTGATACAACATCAAGAGGTAGAAAGGCTTGTTTTGCGATCTGTCTGAGAATATCTGAATACTTGTCATGCCTTGAATCCGACAGGTAAAGTCGCAGCACCTTCCTCTTGCCAGCCCTTAATGCCTCAATCACGGGGTTGACCCCATACAGTATGTCAAAAGGCCTGTCAGTCATAGGAGATCCCTTGATATATTATTTATCCGCTCCGTCGGTGTATTGATGATAGAAAGATGTATGTTCTTTGCCACATCAATATCAAGATAAATAAGACCTGCAAGTTTGCCTCTGTCTATGCTGCCGAGTTTATCCTCTATAAACAATGCCTTTGCCCCGCTTATTGTCGCGGTATTTATTGCAAACTCCTCTGCCTTCGACTTCAGAATCGGTCTTGCTATGAGGTATAAAAATCTAATCTCATCCATCATATCGAGCGAATAGTTACTGCTCAAACCATCTGTGCCCAACCCCAGCCTTGTATACTTGTAAAGCAATTCCAAATTCGGCAGTCCCACACCGAGATAAGCGTTGCTTCTCGGACACAGAACAATACCCGCGTCGTTGGATGATATAACTTCCAAATCCTGTTTATCGATGTGGACACAATGGACAAGCGTAGCCTTCTTATGAAGAAATCCAAGTTTATTTATATAATCAACAGGGGATCTGCTTCCATCCATCAAGGGCTTCCTCCTTACAAGGGGGCTAAGCCTTTTTATGAAGTTATTATCCTGCCCTGTAACGAACCGATTCTCATCGATACTTTCGGAGATATGCGTTCCATAAGCCTCGAATCTTTTTGATACCTCGGAGTATGTTTCCGAGGGGGTTGAGTACACCGCATGTGGAAAAGGCCTTTCTTCCATATACGTACTACCGGCGTATGTATCACCAGTGAGCTTATGCAATGACATGACCTCTTTAAAAAGAACCGTGTACAGAGGAGAATCAATCAGTGGCTGTTTATCTATCCCGAGTGTGGATATCTCGCCTACCCCTACAACACCGGATCTTAAAAGTGTTTCGATACCTTCCCGTACACCTGCAGAGGCTTTTTTCTTTGAAAGCGTAAGTCTTTTTTTTACGATCTCCAGTATCCATGCTGGAAAATCATCCTTGGGATCGAGCCTTCCCTGCATTGGGCTAAGTTCAAGGTGTACATGACCGTTTATAAAACCCGGCATAAGTATGCCTTTGCCAAGCTCTACAACATCTACCCTGTATTTTTTTGTAAGCCTGCTTGGCGTATCTATATCCCGGATAACCCTGTTCTTAACATAAACAGCACCATTTTTGATGACAGGAGAGCTTACAGGGAATACATATTGCGCCGAAAAAATAATATCATCATATTTTTTATTATTCATGTATTGAACGCTACCATAGCAACGATACAAGTTCAATCATAAACAAGCGAAATATATGGCTACAACTGCATTGGCTTACCCTGATGAAAGAAGCCTCCGGTTGGACCATTGGCCAAAAGAGTAGCAGCCCACACAATGCTTTTCGCACCGGTCTTTATATCAAGAGGGGCTGATTGTCCGCCCATATCTGTACGTACCCAGCCTGGGTGAACCGAATTTATGATGATCCCTTTGGAAGACAGCTCCTTTGACAAGATGCGAGTAAGCATGTTCAGTCCTGCTTTTGATACAGAGTATGCAGATGAGGGCCAGCCCTTACCGGCATATGTACCGTCACCGACAGAACGCACAAAATCGCGCATCAACCCGATAAGCTCATCCCGTGTAAGATTAGGTGATTCAAAACGGCGTCTCAGATCATTGGAGAGGCACGATAGCTGTCCCATGATGCTGGAAACCATTACGACAATAGCACCTTTCTGCATAAACGGTAAAAGTGCATCCGTTACGCGCAGCGGACCGAAAAAATTCGTATCTATCGTTAAGCGTACAGAAGGTTCGTCAAACCTGCTATTGATGGATATACCTGCATTGTTAACAAGAACATCTATCCTGCCCCATGTATTTTGTACTTTTTCTGCAAACTGTGAAATACTCGCTGTATCTTTTACATCCAGAACAGCCCATGAAACATCGGAATCCCTTTTATTGAGAAGGTCTGCAGCTTTTTTTATCTTCGATTCCTCACGTCCGGTAAGAATAACATGCATGCCCAACTCTTTTAACTGACGGCACGTTTCAAACCCAAGCCCCTTGTTAGCACCTGTTACAACAGCTATCTTCTTTTTGTCCATAGTACCTCCGAATCACCAAAATACATAACACAAAAATGCATTGTATAATTGAATAATATAATCATGCTTCCGTCCGGAAATAACTGCATAGTGTTACATATCGTTTTTACATCTCATTGACAGAGTTTAAAATTCATAGGAAAATGTAAATGCTTGGTAAGCATATATCTGATTTAAAAAGGAGACAATATGTTAGATATTTACATGGATTCAAAACAAACCTCACTTATGAACGAGACAAGGGATTTCGTGAAATCCGTTCCAAAAAAACTTCTCATGGACATGGACGACAATAAGGTAATATATCCGTCAGAGTATGTCCATGAGGCAGCAAAAAGGAAATTACTCGGTCTTCGGTTTTCACCGGAATTCGGAGGAAGGGGACTAAAATGGGAGGACGAGATCATAGCACTCGAGGAGGTAGGCGTGCTCGGAACATCCCTTGCATGCCTCTATTCGCTCGTCAGCATTGTAGGTGAAGCTATTCAGGTATTCGGTAGTGATGCTCAACGCAAAAAATATCTGAAACCGCTAATCGAAGGCAAGATCTTTTGTGCCGAGGCTCTAACAGAACCGAGAGGTGGTTCCGATTTCTTCGGTGCAACGACTATTGCAAAAAAGGAGGGGGACCACTACATCCTTAACGGACAAAAGAGGTTTGTCGTTGGCGCTGAAGGGGCTGATATCTTCCTTGTGTATGCAAAGACCGATGAAAAGGCAAAACCTCAGACGTCTTTGAGCGTATTTGTTGTCGAACGGGACATGGGTGTCGAGGTCAAACATGTATATGGATTACTCGGAACACGTGGAGGCGGTGCAGGAAGGATCCTATTCAAAAATGTAAAAGTACCCGCTGAAAACCTTATAGGTGCTGAGGGCGCTGGTGGACTGATCTTCAATCAGATGATGATCCCGGAAAGAATGACATCCGCAGCAGGGGCACTGGGCGGAGCCAGGGAACTTCTGAAGATCGCCGCACGATACTCCGATAGAAGAAAGGCATTCGGACAGAAGATAAGAACTTTTCAAGGCGTGAATTTCAAGGTTGCAGACAGTATCATGGAGCTCGATGCAGCAAGTGCCATTGTTAATGCGGCTGCTAAATCGGTTGATGCTTACGGAAGTACTGGTATGACAAGAAGGCTTGTCTCAGAGGCAAAACGATATGCAACGGAGATGGCATGGAGGGTAACGAACAATGTAATACAGATCCTCGGAGGCATAGGTTACACCAATATCTATCCTGTTGAAAGGGGACTCAGAGACGCAAGGCTATCCTTGATATGGACAGGCACGAGCGAGATTATGAACCTTATAATACAGCATGAGTACTATAAAGAGGTATTGAACGAGAAGGCCTCGATAAGAAACCTTGAGGCTGACGCACCTGAGGCGGACAAAGAAGAAGAAAAGATATACGAATAAAATATACGCGAGCTGAAAGCAATTGAGCAGTTAATATGATATGTTATGTTGGTAGTGGATTATTTATGTCGTTTAACGGCTGACGTATCAATATGAATAACACGATAGAAAGGTTATTCAAATTAAAAGCCCGTAATACGGATGTAAAAACAGAACTGATAGCCGGCATAACTACATTTATGACAATGGCTTACATCATACTTGTAAACCCTGCCATACTGTCAATACCTGTACCACACGGCGCAGGCATGAATTTTGAGGCTGTAATGGCTGCAACCGCAATAAGCTCTGCCATAGCGACCCTGTTCATGGCGATTATCGCAAATTATCCTATAGCTCTTGCACCGGGTATGGGTATGAATGCATTATTCTCGTTCACGATATGCGGCACAATGGGCGTTGACTGGCGTATAGCCCTTGGAATTGTATTCATATCAAGTATCATATTTATATTACTGACATTCTGGGGTATACGTGAGCTTATATTCAATGCAATACCGGATACTATAAAATATGCAACGGTTGTTGGTATAGGCCTTTTCATAGCCTTTATAGGATTGAAGGACGCAGGCATAGTAGTATCGAATCCCGAGACATCCGTAACACTCGGCAATCTGAGAGCAACCCCTACGTTAATATCAATAGTAGGTATCATCATTATCAGCGTTCTTATGTCCTTGAATATAAAAGGCTCTATCCTTATTGGCATCATCGTTTCTGGATTGATTGGCTATGCCACAGGTATCGTTCATTTTGATTTTTCTCACGGTATCCTCACACTTCCCAAGCTTGGTGCAACATTTGGTAAAATGGATGTATCGGGTGCATGGAATTTAAAATATATTGGTCCCATTTTTACGATTTTGTTTTTCTCCATGTTTGATGCTATCGGCACACTTGTCGGAGTTACGAAACAGGCCGGCCTTATGAAGGGCGGGCATGTACCGCAGCTAAAGAAGGCTCTATTCGTCGATGCTATCGGATCAAGCATCGGTGCGCTTCTCGGCACATCTCCTGTTACAGCATATATAGAAAGCGCCTCAGGAACCGCTGTCGGCGGCAGAACAGGTTTGACAAGCGTATTTACATCGATATTTTTATTGCTCACAATATTTTTCACCCCTATCGCAAAGGGACTTGGACAGGGCTACATGGCAGGAGGCACCTATCTGTATCCTGTTACAGCGCCGGCATTGATAATCGTAGGCAGTCTTATGATGTCCACAATAACGGATATACTTTGGATTGAGCCATCAGAGGCAATACCCGCGTTCTTAACCATAACGACAATGCCGCTTACATACAGCATATCAAACGGGCTTGCAGTGGGTTTTCTTTCCTTCCCTGTTATAAAGCTTTTAAGCGGTAAAGGCAGAAGTGTACACTGGCTTGTTTACTTGATAGCATTCCTTATCCTGCTGAGGTTCATATACCTGTAAAAGCGCTTGAATTGTAAACCGATCATTTCAACATATTTTCAGCGGTTGTACTCTGCTGATCCATACGTTGTTGAACAAGATACATACCTTCTCTTCTTTGAAGCCCCTTTACCGATATTGGGTCTCCATAGATCGCAACCCCCCTCGTGAACGGCATAGGTATCAGAAATCTATCCCAGGATTTCAATTGGATATAATGTTTGAACCGAGCCGTAACCGGTATAATAGGTATATCCATCTTCTGAGCGAACCAGACTGGTCCTGGCTTTAGAATGTGGTAAGGTCCTTTTGGTCCATCACTTGTTAAAGCTAAAGTAAATTTATTTTCTATGTACCTTATGGTTTCCCGTGTTGCAGCTTCACCACCACGTGTACTCGATCCTCTAACCACCTTAAGGCCATAACGCTTGATAACATCTGTTGCTATATCTCCGTCCCTACTTTTGCTGATAATAATTACTATTTTTTTGTTTTTATTGAGATACGGAAGTGCCAAAAACTCACCGTGCCAGAAAATGGCAACAGCCCCTTTTTTTGACATGATATCATCAAACTGTTCATTGCCTATAAATGTCCATCTTACGGTTGATGATACAATATAGGTCAAAATCCATATCAGCCAGCCGGCAACGAACCTAACAATGGCATCAAGGATTTTTTTCATCGTCAACAGAAGGTTCTTTTTCGAAGAGCGTGTGCTGCAACGTATAAAGTTTATGGTAATAACCTGCATTTTTCATCAAGAGATCATGAGGTCCCTCTTCAACAAGCTGACCTTTCACAAGCACGGCTATCCTGTCCGCTCTCTCTGCCGTATACAGCCTGTGAGCAATCAGAAACGTTGTTTTACCTTTCATAAGGTTATCAAGGGCTTTCTGCACCTCATTTTCCGATCTTGCATCCAGGTTTGAGGTAGCCTCATCAAGTATGAGAATAGACGGATTTTTAAGCACAGCCCTTGCAATTGCTATCCTCTGCCTTTCTCCACCGGACAATTTTGCACCCCGCTCTCCGAGATTTGTATTGTACCCGTCCGGCAAATGCATAATAAAATCATGTGCGTAAGCGGATTTTGCAGCAGCCACAACCTCGTCAAAGGTAGCATCCTTCTTGCCATACATTATATTATTGTAAACCGTATCGTCGAACAGAATGGTCTCCTGCGTAACGATACCTATCGCATCCCTCAATGATTTAAACGTAATATCTCTTATATCAATATCGTCTATCTTGATAGAACCCGACGTTACATCATAAAATCTTATAAGAAGGCTTACCAGCGTACTTTTACCTGCGCCGCTGTCTCCTACAATTGCAAGTATTTCTCCTTTTTTTACCTTGATAGCTATGTTCTTTAGAACCTCTTGATCCCTGTATTTGAAACCAATATTGTTAAAAGATATTTGATGCCTTATTTCACCGAGTATCTTATCTCCCTGTTTCAACGTTTCCAATGGTTCATCCATAACGTCAAATACACGCGTCGATGCAGCGAGCCCGTCCTGGATTACACTGTTTATATTGCTTAAATTCTTTACCGGCTGATAAAGCAATCCTATTGCCGCAAAAAATGAAAAGAATCCCTCAGGGGTAAGGGTACCGTTCATAATACGCATGCCTCCGTACCAGAAAGCACCCACGAACCCTATAACCATGAGAAACTCCATCGACGGTACGAACAGAGCATTTACCTTTATTCCCCTCATAAGGGCAGAATAAAGGTCAGATGTAAACCTTCTAAATCTGCTTATTTCCTGTTCCTCTTGATTGAATGCCTTGACGATGTTCATACTCGATATGGATTCAAACAATTTGTTATTGAGGCTTGCAGCGGCATTCTGTCCCTGTACGCTAACCTTTCTCAGCTTCCTGCCCACCAATACAACGGAATACCCTGCAATAGGGTAAACAAGGAAAGTAAGAACAGCAAGCTTCCAGTCAAGATAGAACGCAAGCCCTATCAAAACTATGATCGAAAAACTGTCCCTGAGACTCCCGGCTACAGCACTTGTGACAGCCCCTTGAATAAGACTTACATCGTTCATGATCCTCGATACGAGTGTACCCGTATTTACCCGCGAAAAATAATCCATGGGAAGGTACTGGATATGCTCGAACAGATTATTGCGCATATCCATAATCACCCGCTGTCCGATATTTCCCATAAAATAAGCCTGTCCATAGTATGAAAGACCTTTTAACAGAGCAACAAAGATAAGCGTTATGGGTAGGTAATAAAATAGTTCTTTTTTTGGAATCTTCGAAAGGAAAAGAAAAGGACCGGCAATATGCAGCGTGGTTTCCGCAGGATTTATGACAAATTTCACAAGAGGACCGGCAAGGTATGCAAGCGCACCGGTCATCAAAGACAGAATAATCATAAGGATCATGGCTATGATGAACCTTCCTATGTAAGGCCTCAAATACCCCAATAATCTGTACACTATTTTCTTGTTCATACTTCTGCAGGCCTCAGAAGATTTATAATTTCGCTTGCCGCACTATCAGACGCATCCATGTCACTGAGAATATTTCTAAGTTTAGAATAGCCTTCTTTCATTCTGCTGTACGCTTCCTTATCTTTGAGATAACTATCTATCATATTCGCAAGCGTGCCGGGCTTCAGGTTGGTCTGAACGAGCTCGGGTACTATATCCTCCCCGGTAGCTATGTTGACAATGCCTATACGGTTAATCGAAAGCATAACCTTTGCCACCATATGCGATAAAAACGAAACCTTATACACTATCACCATGGGTATACCAAGCAGTGCTGTCTCAAGCGTAGCAGTTCCCGACGTAACCACGGCAAACTCGGACATACCGACAGCATTGTATGTATCATCGATAATTATTTTTACCGGTAATTTGAACGTATTCAATATCCGCCCGCACACCTCAGCCTGTGACGACAGAATAGGCATAATAAACGATAAATTTTTGTAAGACCCGTTTATTATTGTTGCGGCCTTGAGCATTATGGGCAAAAGTCTTTTTACCTCCGATGTCCTGCTACCAGGTAACAATGCTATTATCCTGTTATCGGTTGGAATATCATATTTTTTAAAAAGTTCTTCTTTTGTTTTTGTCATCTTTACGGTTTTTACCAGCGGATGGCCTACAAATTTTACATTGATACCGGCTTCTCTGTATATTGACTCTTCAAAATTAAAAATAACAAGTACTTGTTTGAAATACCTGGATATAGTTTTTATTCTACCCTTTCTCCATGCCCAGACCTGTGGAGAAATATAGTAAACAAGCGGCACATCCATTGTATGAAGTTTTTTGGCAAGTCGAAGATTGAAATCCGGGAAATCAATCAATATTGCGAGATCTATGTGTTCCTCTCGTGCAGTAGTCTCAACAGTTTTAAATGCCTGCTTTATCATACCGAGATGCCTTATAACTTCGGATATGCCGACGACCGCAATCTTATCTGCATCGAAGATTACTTTTACACCTGCCTGTTTCATGAGCCTGCCGCCAATGCCGATGAACTCGACATCATCGGGTTTATTGCCATTCCCTATATCTACACTGGCAATCTGCCCCCTTATTGCGTTGACAAGGTTTGCACCATGAAGATCCGCAGACGGCTCACCTGCTACTATCAATATTTTTTTCATAGCCTATGATTTTAAGATTTTTTTCTATCTTTGCAAGTATCTTGAATGCATTTTCAAGTGCCAATAAACCGTCTCTGCCTTTTACAACAGGCTCTCCATGTGTCTTTACCGTATGAATAAAACTTTTTATTTCCTCAAGCAGACTGTCCTCCTTTGATATCTCAAGTTGTTTTGCATCCAGCTCGGGATTCGGTGCCCCTTGTATTCTCACTATATTGACCTTCGATGCGCCATAATCTATGGAGAAATAGGCGTCGCTCTGAAAAAGCCTTATTTTCCGCATCCTCTCCATTGACACTCTGCTTGCAGTAACGTTGGCAACACAGCCATTTTTGAATTTCAGTCTTGCATTTGCAATATCGATCTTATCTGTCAATACGGGTACGCCCACAGCGTCCATGGATACTATATCGGATTGAATCAGCGAGAGTATAATATCGAGGTCATGAATCATAAGATCCCTGACGACATCTACATCCGTCCCCCTCACGGTAAAAGGGCTTAACCTGTGTACCTCTATAAACACCGGCTTATGTATCATGCCCTTTACGGTTCTGATTGCACTGTTGAATCGTTCAAGATGTCCAATCTGAAATGCGGTGTTGTTTTTTTCTGCCATAGCTACCAGTCTTTTTGCATGCATTACCGTATCTGTAATAGGCTTTTCAAGGAGCACCGGTATCCTATGTTTCAAAAAAAATCCTGCCACCTCATAGTGGTTGATTGTCGGAACAACAACACTGACGGCATCAACCATGCCGTACAATTTTTTGTAATCAGCGTATGTGTTAACCTTGAACCTATCATACGCCTTTTTTCTCTTTTCTTCATCCGTGTCTGCTATGGCAACAAGCTCTGCATTATCGAGATGCATATATTTATCACAGTGGAAAGTGCCGAGGTAGCCTGCACCGACAACGCCGATACGTAATTTCATAACCTGTACCTGCAAACCCCCCGTTTGGATGTCTGGATGAATTCTATTATATATTGGATGTCCGGATCGGAAGGAATCTCATCTTTAACTTTTTTTATTGCGTCCGTAAGACTATAGTTACTTCTGAAAAGTAACTTGTAAGCCTTTTCTATAAGCTGTACCTTTTCTTTTGTATAACCCCTGCGTCTCAAACCAATTATGTTGATGCCGTACAATCTCGCCCTGTCCCCGCTCGCTATTGCAAAAGGTGGCACATCCAGTGAGGCCATTGCTCCACCTCCAACCATGGCAAGCCTGCCTATCCTTGCAAATTGATGAACAGCTATAAGACCACCGAGTATAGCCATGCTCTCAACAGTAACGTGACCTGCAAGGGTCGCGTTGTTTGCAAACACTGTTTCATCTCCAACGATACAATCATGCGCTACATGCGAACCTATCATAAAAAGGTTTTTATTGCCTATTGTAGTTATTGCCCTGCCCGTGGGCGTGCCCGGATTTATCACAACGTGTTCTCTTATAATATTATTGTCTCCTATAACAAGCCGCGTGGGCTCGTTTTTGTATTTAAGGTCTTGCGGAGGTGAGCCGAGCGAGGCAAATTGGAATATCCTGTTACTCTTTCCTATCGTCGTATGACCATCGATCACCACGGACGGACCTATAACCGTACCGTCATCTATTTTAACATTGGGCCCAATAACGGTGTATGGACCTATCTCGACATCGCCGAGTACCGCAGACGGAGATATGATGGCTGTAGGATGTATATTCATCTATCCTCCTTCGCAATAGCGGTTAATATCTCGCCTTCTGCCACAACTTTATCGTTTATATAGGCTTTACAGGAAAAAGTGGTAAAATTTTTGATTCGCCTTTTTATTATTGATTCGAGTCTCAGACAGTCACCTGGTAATACAGGCTGTCTGAATTTAAAATTATCTATTCCTACAAGATAAGGTATTCCATCAATTCCTTCAGGCATGGACTTTGCGGCAAGTATGCCGCTTGCCTGTGCAAGTGCTTCGACTATAATTACTCCGGGCAATGTCGGAGTGTCCGGAAAATGACCTTTAAATATAGGCTCGTTGATCGAAATATTTTTTATAGCCACTATTTTTTCGTCTATCACGAGTTCCTCAACCCTATCGACAAACAAGAATGGATATCTCTGAGGTATGAGTCCCATTATTCCTTTGATATCTATGTTCATTTTTTTTCTTCCGTAGTCTGCTCAAGACCTGCGTGCTTCCTCAGTTCATTGAGCAATTTTTTTATTTCCGGCAATTCTTTAAATACAGCAACTGCCTTCAACCAATCAATGTGATTGAATGCCGGAGAGCCTGATACGACCGAATGAGGTAGAACATCCTTTGCAATACCGGACTGTGCCCCAATTATGGCAAAATCCCCTATCTTGAGGTGACCTATTATACCTACCTGACCTGCTATCGTTACATTGTTCCCGATCTGTGTACTGCCGGATATACCTGCCTGGCTTACGATAAGGCAATTCTCACCTGTACGTACATTGTGTGCTATTTGGACAAGGTTGTCTATCTTCGTGCCGTTACCAATGAGGGTTATACCAAGGGATGCCCTATCTATTGTCGTATTGGCACCTATTTCCACGTCGTCTCCTATCTCAACATGTCCTATTTGTTGTATCTTAACGTTTTTCAACCCGTCCTTTGCAAAACCAAACCCATCAGCACCGATAACAGAACCTGCATGTATTATGCATCTCCTGCCCACCACAGTGTGGTGATATATGGAAACATTCGAGTATATGACTGTATCATCGTGTATAACGCTGCCATAGCCTATATAGGTATGAGGATATATATGGACCCTGTTGCCGATCTGGACATTGTTATCGATGTAACAAAGCGGAGCCAGGTGGGTGTCTTTCCCTATCTGGGTATTCCTTCCAACATAAGCCCTGCCATCTATACCCCATTCTGGATGAGAGGGTGGATGAAACCTTGTCACAATTTTTGCAAATGCAAGGTACGGATCCTTTACAATGATCTGCGATATACTCAGGCCATCTATGGCGTTTTCAGTAACAATTGCGGATGCCTTTGTCTGGTATACGAGTGGCCTATATTTTGGATTGGAGATAAACGTGATAACACCACTCTCAGCTTCCTCAAGAGTACCCACATCATTTATGACAGCATTCTCGTCACCCTCTACTCTACCGTTAATAAACTGTGCAAGTTCTTTCAAGGTGTACATACATAACCTCAATCGTTGTTTTTACCCGTCTTTTCCGATTCCTGGTTAAAAATTTTCAGTACCTTGTCAGTTAAGTCCTCATTTTCCGGTGCGTACAGTATACCGCTCTGTGACTTTTCAATAATTACAGAGTAATTCCCATCTCTACCGATCTTTGTTATTATATCCTGAAGCTGAAGAAGTATCTTTTTCGTTAACTTTCCATCCTGCTCCTGAAGTTCTTTATCATACTGTTGAACCAGTTTCAGGAACGTATCCCTTTTCTTCATAAATTCTGCTTGTTTTTGGACAAGCGCATCATGGGAAAGCATGGAGCTCTGTGTTTCAAGAGACTTCTGCATATCCTCCAACTCCTGTTTTTTCTGATTCAGTTCTTGTTTCTTCGCTGAAAACTGTTTTTCAAGAGCAGCCTTTGCCTGTTTACCTTCGTTCGACTGAAGAAGGATCCTCTGCAGATCGATATACCCTATTTTTGGGGTTGTATCTGCCGCATAAACCTTTAATCCCGTTGTTAGTAGAATCATTGATACAAAGAGTATCATTATAATCTTTTTCATTTTACCTCCTTAAATATTAATAAAATGTTCCGATCGAAAACTCAAATACATTTGGTGGATCAGTGGGCCTTGGGTTGAGGGGAAAGCCCCATTCGAACCTGAACGGTGCAATAGGCGTAAACCATCTTATTCCAAAGCCATATCCCATTTGCAGAGGTGCCGCAAAAAAACCTTGATTTTCCCCGTAAGCATTGCCCGTATCAAAGAATATGACGCCGTCTATCTTTGCTGCCTTTATCAAAGGGAAAACGTACTCCATTGTTGTTGCTATCATCTTGTTACCACCATACATAAGTTGCGTTGTTGATGCAAGGGGATCTTGATCCGTAACCAGTGCAGGGATCTCCGGACCAACCGTTCTATAATTATAACCTCTGAGAGAATTAATGCCGCCAAGGAAATACCTGCTTGTAAAGGGCAGGAAGCCGTTACCCGGCACATACCCATATCCTATTCTTCCATTTAACATAAATACGGTATCAAGCGGTAACGGGAAGTATCGAGACGCTGACCCGTCAAACTTAAGAAATGTAAAACTCCCCTGCAATGGCCCTCCTGCAAATTCTGCTGATCCGCTCAGGATCGAACCTTTTGTCGTATACAGTGGATTATCCCTTGTATCCTGTATAAAGCCGAGTGTTATTGCACTTGTGACCCCATTCTGAAGCAGATATGAATATGCACTGTTTATACCTGAGAAATAGGAATTGTCATAACTATAACCCGCATAGACCCTCAATCTGTCGATTAGCCAATAACCAAGTTGCATGCTGCCGCCACTGTCATTGGTCGTATACCCAGGATAGATATTCGACATATTGTAAAGGCTCGTTGATAATGACCAATTTGTATCAAGGAAATATGGATCAAAATAAGATATGCTGAACTGTTTTATGAGACCTCCAACCTGAGCCATAAGGGTTAGCTGGGTTCCAAGACCTGCAAGGTTCTGAAGCTTAATCTGTGCCGTAACAAAAAAACTCTGGTAAGAACTGTATCCTCCGCCGAGCATAGCCATACCCCCGTGGCCTTCTTTTACTTTTACGTCAAGGTTCATCTTTTCGATATCATCTTCCGCTGTTCCCTTTGAGGTGCTTATATCGACATTGTCAAAAAAACCTGTGGCGTTTATGCGCTCCTTTGATGCCTTTATCTCATTGTCCTTATAAAGCTCTCCTTCCCATACCTGCATCTGTCTTCTTATGACCTTATCCCTTGTCTTTGTATTTCCGATTATCGTGATCCGGTTTATGTAGGTTAATAGTCCCTTGCTGATCTGAAATGTCAATGCAACAGTTTTGTTTTTATCGTTGACGGATGTCTCGGGATTTATGTTTGCAAAAGCATAACCATTATCTGTATACACATCGGTTACCCTGAAGATGTCATCCATAATTTTTGATCTGTCGAACCATTCACCCGTTTTTGTGTGTATCTTCTCCATAAGCTTTGCTTTTGGAAACAAAAGATCACCCTCTATGCTGATAGAGGATATTTTATACCTGTCTCCTTCCTCCATATTTATAACTATGTCTATTGTCTTACCGTCAGGATTCAGGAATATATGGGGCTGTTCTATTTTAATGTTAATATAGCCGTTATCCATGTAAAACATGGTAAGCCTCGTTATGTCTCTATCCAATTCCGCCTCATTGAATTTTCCACTGCCCGTAATAAAACTGAAAAGTCCCGGGGTAGAGCTTTCCATCTTTGAACGCAGTACTTCACCGCTGAAAGCATGATTCCCTATAAAGTTTATAGCGCCGATCTTTACCACCTGTCCTTCTTTTACGTTGATTATCAGATCTATCTCCATGGTAGAAACAGGTACGATCTGGTAGGTTACCTGTACATTGTAATAACCCTTTATCTTGTACATATCTACTATCTTATCGATAGAAGTTGATATTGCCGCCTTGTCAAAAAAGCTTCTGGGTTTGAATGTAAGGGCTTCTTTCAACTTATCACTCGATATCTCAGAATTGCCTTTAAACTCTATGCTCTTGATGAGCAGCCTTTCCACAAAGCTGTATATCAAATCGATCCCCTTGCCGTAAGGCTCCTCATACACGATAATGCTGTCAAAATATCCAAGTTTGAATAATCTGAGGATATCCTCATTAACCCTACGCTCGGACAGGGGGCTGCCAATGGATTGTTTGATGTTTTCGAGTATAACCTCTTTTTGTATCCTCTGGTTGCCCTCTATGGTTATCTTCTCAACCACAGGCTGATCCGCAAACAGCATTTTCGGCATAAGAATTATTGCGATTATACTCAAAAAAAACAAAAATTTAATCGGAATTATGGTATAATATTCCATCACTTATCCTGTATCTGTTTGACATCATTTTTGCGAATAATTCATTATGCGTAACCATTATAATAGTTATACCCATTGTTTTATTAAAATATAATAAAAGATTCATTATTACCTCTCCGCTGTGAGAATCCAAGTTACCTGTAGGCTCATCAGCGAGTACAATCGGCGGAGACATGATAAGCGCCCTTGCAACTGCAACCTTTTGCTGTTCTCCACCAGAGAGTTCAGAAGGCTTATTGGTAACCTTTTCAGACAATCCCACATCTTTCAATAAGTCAAGTGCATTCTCTTCTGCTTTTTTTTTGTCCATACCAGATATAATGGCAGGAAACATTACGTTTTCTATAAGATCGAATTCCATGAGCAGATGGTGGGCTTGAAAAATAAACCCCACATTTGCATTTCTAAAAGCAGAAATATCATTTGTAGATCTATTAAAAATACTTTCGCCCTTAAAAAGAACGTCGCCTGATGTTGGTTTATCAAGGCTTCCTATGATCTGCAAAAGCGTTGTCTTGCCTGAACCAGACACACCCATTATGCTGATAGTTTCTCCGCTTTGCACATCAAGGTTTACACCTTTTAAAACATCTATGTGCCTCTTACTATCGTAGAAACTTTTGTGTATATCAAAAACCTTAAGCAATGGTTTCACAATATCCATATTGTCTGAATTCAATAGAATACACCCACCGTTAAGTCAAGAATATATGATCTCATGCATGTCAAATGTATGGATTGACTTTTGTTAGTATGACATTATATAAAATCATCATATAAATATGAATAATATAGTTGATATAGTGACTTCATTGCTTGGCAGGTTATTCGCTATAGTTGCGTATCTCTACTCTACGGATCCTTACAGTACTGCAATCAAGATAGTCGGTGCTTTTATTGTATTTTATATTTTGATCCAGATCGTAAAAAATTCCATGTCTTCTCATAAAGGTAAAGGAACTAATTTTTCAAGTTCTGCGAGAAATGCACTCAAGCATGGTGATTATGTAACAGCGGCAGATTTCTATACTTATGACGGCAAACTCTCAAAGGCTTATGACCTTTATATAAAAGCCGGTGCAAAAAAAAAGGCATCAGAGGTTGCACTAAGGATGAACAATATCGATACTGCCATAAATCTTCTCCTCGAGGTCGGGGATGAAAATGCCGCAGCAAGACTTGCAAAAACAAATAATAACTTTAAAAAAGCCGGGGATATATATAAATCCATAAAAAGCTACTCAGAGGCTGCATCCTCCTACGAACAAGCAAAGGACTATCTTAAAGCTGCACAGATGTATGAGAATGCAGAAATGTTTTTACCTGCAGGAGAATTATACCTAAGCTCAAACAATATAAAAAAAGCTGCACAATGTTATCTCATGGCTTTCAATAGTGATTATTCAATAGATAAAATGGAAATGGATCACGAATACACGGCAAGGATGACAGAGCTCGCAAAAAAAACAGGCGTATTGCTTACAAAAGTTGGTATGCATGAAAGGGCCGCAAAGGTATATGCATCGATGAAACTCTACGAATTCGCAGCAGAGGCATCAAAGGCGGCAGGCAAATTTCTGGAAGCAGCTGAGTATTTTACAAACGCTAACAAACCTATCGAAGCAGCGAATCTCTTCGAAAAAGCAGGTGATCTCGTTAGGGCAAATACATTAAGAGCAGAGTATTATAGAGGCATAGGCGAAAATGAAAAGGCAGCAAAATGCTATGAGACAATAGAAGAGTTTATGAATGCCGCTGAACTCTACTCCGGCATGGCTAATTATCCCAAAGCAGGAGAGATGTATGAGAGATCTGGAGAGTATGAACTCGCAGCACAGATGTACGAAAATGCCAATAGGTCGCAAAAAGCTGCGGAGCTGTATGAAAGATCCGGAAACCTCGAAAAGGCTAAATACCTATACAAATATATAGGAGATGAAAAAAACCTCATAGGAACGCTTATAAAGGAGAAAAAATTTATCGAGGCTGCGGAACAATATATAAAATTTGGTGATATAGACAGTGCGATACAGGCGCTTCAAATGGTCGGCGCCTCGGAAGAAAATGATTATTATCTCGCATGTGTAATGCTCGGCGATATTTTCGTGGATAAAGGCATGTTTGCTCAAGCTATGGAGAAATACAAAAGGGCCATAGGGAATAAACCACTGGATAAAGCTACGGTAGATGCTTACTACGGTATAGCAAGGGCAATTGAAAATACGGGTGAAACATCCAAGGCAATCATGATATACGATAAGATTCTTGCCGAGGATTATAATTATAAAGACGTTAGAAACAAAATAAAAACACTCAAAGAACAATCGCAAAGGGCACAGAAGATAATACCTGGCATCAATACACGATACAGTATTGTAAAAGAGATTGGACGTGGTAATATGGGCAAGGTCTACGAAGCCTACGATAACGTTCTTGAACGAAAAGTTGCATATAAGGTACCGGGGCTCGATCTGACCCACCATCCCGAACTCGTGAATGATTTTCTCAGAGAGGCTAAATCTGCTGCATCTCTCAATCATCCGAACATAGTCATCGTATATGATGCAGGCAAACAGGGAAACGATTATTATATTGCAATGGAATTGATACAGGGGAAAACACTTAAGGATGTGCTTCACGATAAAGGGAGATTGAAAACAGGTGAATCAGTAAAAATATCGGAACAGCTCGTGCGTGCGCTTGTGTATGCACATGGAAACAATCTTATCCATAGAGACATCAAACCAGGAAACATAATGATAACGGATGATGGTACCGTTAAATTGATGGATTTCGGGCTCGCCAAGATCATACGCGATACCACACAAACCGTTACAAAAATCATAGGTACACCTTACTATATGTCACCGGAACAGATAAAGGGGGAAAAAATAAGTTTTGAGACCGATATATATTCATTCGGAGTGGTGCTGTATGAAATGCTTACCGGTACACCGCCGTTCGAGAAGGGTGATATTTATTACCATCATTTACATACACAACCGCCTTCACCCAAAAGCGCCGTTCCGGAAATATCAGAAAGGCTCAACAGCATCGTTTTGAGGTGCCTGCAAAAAGAACCTGAAAGGCGTTTTCCAAGTACATCGGAGTTGTTGTCCGCATTAATAACGCTTAGATCATAATCGCCTCAGCGTTTCAAACTCTTTGTTGCCTTAAAAGTAAATCTATATTAAACATAACTCTATGACATTCAGGCTTATAGACATTACAAATGAAAGGCTCATAAAAGTTGGATTCGATTCAAAACTTCGCAACGATGTTTTGAAAATATTGATAGATCTAATCCTGAATATAAATCCATTCGAGGAAAGCGAATCTTTATTTGCACGGTTAATAGAGAGGGAAGATGTAATGTCTACTGCCATTGGTTCAAACATCGCCATACCTCATGTGATATCCGATAAAATCGAAATGCCGATCCTTGCCATCGGAGTCGACAGGGATGGAATAAAGTATGACGATTCTCAAGAATTGGTAAAGTTGGTGTTTATGTTTATCGGGCCTTCACAGAAAAGAGAAGCCTACCTTGAATCATTGGTGCGTACATCGAAGATATTAAAACAGAAGGAAAACAGGGATATGTTAATCAATGCACAAACACCTTCACATGTATTATCTATAATAAAAGAACTGGATTGATCATGCCGGAACTACCAGAGGTTGAAGCACGCCGCAGAGCAATAGAGAAAGCTTTTATCGGAAGCATAGTAACATCATTCGATATCCACAAAAAGGGTATCGTAAAACATGCAGATGCAATGGTACAGAGATATGTTATTGGCAAAACATTGCTTTCCGTCGATAGAAGAGGAAAGTATCTGATCTTCGGCTTCCCGGATGCAATAAAGATAACCCTGCATTTCGGGCTTTTCGGCGAGATGGCAATAGCCGGGGCAGATGAGGAATTCCCTTCTGTATGCGCCAGCCTTGTTTTCGATGACAAGCGGGCTTTATTCCTTTTGAAATGGGCGAGCATCTGGCTCGGTATGGGCATAGATGATCTCGAGAAACTTGGTCCGGATCCACTTGCAGAACCCGATAAATTCACGCTGCAATATCTCATAAATGCACTGGCCAAAAAGAAAACAAAGATAAAACCGTTTTTAATGGATCAATCCATAATAGCTGGGATCGGTGCTGTGTATGCAGACGAAATTCTTTTCAAATCAGGCATACTCCCAACAAGATCGACAAACGATCTCGGTAAAGATGAGGCTTCAAGGCTTTACAATGCTACAATAAAGACGCTGAGAATTGCCATATCAAAAACACTTAAAAGCGGCGATGAAAGCAGGCCCTTTCTATCATTGGAAAACAGAAAAACCTGTTCTGTATGCGGAGCTGAAATCGTAAATACAAGACTTGCAGGAAGAAGGACACTTTACTGCCCGCACTGTCAGCATTGATCCATAATTGACATCCTCATATTATTCCTGATAAATTACTTCAAGGAGGTGGGTCATGGCAGAAACGATAGTTATGATTCATGGCATGTGGGGTAGCAGTTGGTATTGGGAACGATATAAAAACTTTTTTGAGTCCAAAGGATATACGTGCATAACACCGGTTTTAAGATATCATGATATGGATCCTAAGGCATCTCCACCCCCAGAGCTCGGAACGACAAGCCTGCTTGATTATGCCGAAGATCTCGAGAAAGAAATTAAAAAATTGCCTTCAAAACCCATACTTATGGGGCATTCAATGGGTGGATTACTATCGCAGATGCTTGCTGAAAGGGGACTCGCAAAGGCAATAGTCCTGCTTGCACCAGCATCACCGGAAGGTATACTTGCATTAAGGTTATCGGTCATAAAAAGCTTCTGGAGCGGGATGATAAGATGGGGATTCTGGAAAAAGCCAATGCGGCAGACATTTGAAGAAGCTGTATACTCAATGATGCACCTTCTGCCTGCTGAAGAGCAAAAAAGCTCTTATGATAAATTTGTATATGAATCCGGACGTGCTGCATTTGAAATTGGATTCTGGCTGTTTGACAGTAAAAAGGCTGCAAGGGTAGATGAATCAAAGGTTAAATGCCAGGTTCTTGTTATAGGAGGAAAAGAAGATAGGATCACTCCGGCAAGTGTTGTAAGACATGTTGCACAGAAATACAAGGCTGTTTCAACCTACAAAGAGTTCGAGCACCATGCTCACTGGGTTGTTGCAGAACCAGGCTGGCAGGATGTAGCCAGTTATGTATACGACTGGCTTAAATTGCAGGTTCAATAAAGCGCATAACAAATTGCAGTACCATTAGAACGTTTGAGTACCTCTGCCTTAATTCATGGAACTTATTTCTACTCTATTATTGTTGCAACAGGTATTGGTACAATTAAATGGGTATATAAACAAGCACAAGAGGGTAATCATCCTCCAGTGTTAAGTTTTAACTTGACATTTGATTTGGACAATATCTTTTAAAAATGTGATATATAAAAAAAACTTCTTCAACCCGAAAAATGCATTTATAAAATAAGGGAATTTTTGTAATGAGCGATAATCCTGCGTCAAATAAAGGTATTCTTCGAAAATACGATGAGGAAAAAA
>JABEBX010016728.1_pt1 | contig 31052 bp, 34 predicted proteins | sample 7245971 | NCBI WGS metagenome assembly JABEBX01 (sample SAMN14506365, study PRJNA622280) | hot springs metagenome | biome: hot spring [ENVO:00000051]|acidic hot spring [ENVO:00002120]; feature: spring [ENVO:00000027]|sediment [ENVO:00002007]; material: sediment environment [ENVO:01001048]... | reverse complement strand
ACTCCTTTGACACCTCGAAAGACCTTCCTGCATATCTCCTTGTTTTAAAAAATCATGACTTGGGGTTTGGGGGTAATCTATTCTAAATTGAATTCACTCGGTATAAAATACAAACGTAGTGTATTTTTAATGTGATATAAAGCACAAGAAAATTTGATCAAAAACATGTTACATAAATCGCAAATAAAAGGGAGGAATTAATCTTGTCTCACGTAGATTTAATTGTACTTTCGCTTGTTGTCGTTATGACGCTTGGCTTTATAACTTTTTTCCTCAGCAAAAAGGTAAATATCTCCTCTATTCCAATCTTAATCATACTCGGCATTATTTTTGGCCCTGTGCTTGGTTTCTTAGATCGTGGAGATGCGACGACGCTTTTTAACTATGTTAGAGTCATAGGACTTGTCATAATTCTTTTTGCGGAAGGTCATAACCTTAAATGGCCTTTACTCAAAAAGCATATGGCAACTATAGGCATTCTCGATACAATAGGATTGTTTATCACAGCCATAGTGGCGGGCATCTTTTTTTCTATTTTCTTTCATCTTCCATTTTTGGCAGGATTTTTGTTTGGAGCCATAATTTCCGCAACTGACCCCGCCACCTTAATACCGCTTTTCAAGCAAAACAAAGTCAACGAAGACATAAGAACTGTTATAGTCACAGAATCAATCTTTAACGATCCTTTAGGAATAGTTTTGACCGTGCTTGCCGTGGCCCTCGCAGTTCCTCAGGCATCAAGCGCTCAATTCATAGAGGCGATAGCAAAGTACACAACGCTTTATCCGGCTGCCGTCATATTTTTCCTCTATGAAATTGGAGTGTCAGTTGTCATAGGAGTAATTTTGGGAATCGTCGGATACTGGATCGCAAAAAAAATCAAAATCGATACATTTCCAGAAATATACGCGCTTGCGCTTGCTTTTGGGGGGTTTCTAATAGGTGAATGGATACAGGCGTCTGGTTATCTTGTTGCAACGACTATAGGCATAGTTTGGGGAAATCACGAATTGTTTTTCAAAAATGGAACTTCAAAAGAGTTTGGTAATTTTGTCGAATCCGAATTGCATTTCAACGAAATCCTTTCTGATTTTGCAACAGTCTTCATCTTCACGCTCATAGGTGCAACTGTAGATCTCAACGTTTTTGGATCGTCTTTGTTGATGGGGACGGTACTTGCCTTAGTTGTCGTTTTCTTGGCAAGACCTATTGCCGGCCTTACAATATTGCCACTTAAAAAATGGAACGCAAAAGAGTATTTGTTTATCTCATTTGAAGGTCCAAGAGGAGTTGTTCCGTCGGCACTTGCTGGATTGCCTCTTAGCCTTGGAGTAATGTACAAAAATCCAGTTTTGATCCAATGGGGAGAAGTTATACTGGCGGCAACAGTTATAACGGTATTGGTATCTGTCATAATCGAAACTTTATGGGTTAGACCTTTGAGTAAAAAACTTTTGGAAGATTCAATAGAAAAGGAGGGAGTTTAATGCTCAAGAGTGTTGAAGAAGTTCTTGAAACTGCAAAGAGAATAGAAGAAAGTAAGAGTTAAAACATAAGAACAAAGTACAATTTCTCTACGATGACATAGTTTACAAGGAGAATTGATCATGGAAAAGGCAGAGGCCTCTTCGATCAATCGCTACTTTTACGCGGTTGTGCTTTATTTCTTTTTGTGGGTAGTGCTGACCTATCCTTTCTCGATTCAGGAATGGGAAGCAGGAAGTGCTATAGCTTTGATTGCATCTTTGCTCTCTTACAAGCAATTAAGTGTCTCGGGCTTGAAAAATTTCAAGCGCATAGGTATTTTGCTTTTTTGGTATCTCCCAGTCTTCATACGTGAATTGATAAAGGCAAACCTCCATGTGGCCGGCCTCGTTTTAAACCCAAAGATGCCCATAAAGCCAGGCTTTGTGAAGATAAAGACTAACCTTCAATCTCCCCTCGCGCGCGTCTGGCTTGCAAATTCCATAACTTTAACGCCAGGCACGCTTTCTGTTGATATAGATGGTCAGTACCTTTACATTCATTGGATAACAGTTGGTTCGATCGATTTAGAGCACGCTTCAGAGGAGATTGCCGGAAGTTTTGAAAAAATTTTAGAGGTGATGTTCAGATGAGGATCGAAATACCTCAATTTATATGGATAGCATGGTTTGTAATAGTATCGGTTGCCACAACACTTGCAACGATAAGAGCGATAATAGGACCTACAAATTCAGACAGAGCCGTTGGCCTTGACACATGGACGACGATTACCACGGGCTTTTGGGTTATACTCGCACTTTATTTTTTCCAATATATTCTCTTAAGCGTTTCTATGGTATACGCCATTCTTTCGTTTCTGGGAGTTTTGGCAATAGCAAGGTACCTTGAAAGGGGGCTTTGATGTGGTCGATCTGATTTTAGGATGGACAGGAGTTGTTTTGGTCTTCATAGGTGTTTTCTTTCTCTTTTTGGGTGCACTTGGAGTTTTTCGACTTCCAGATCTCTTTAACAGACTTCAGGCAGGCACAAAAGCTACAACTCTTGGAGTGGTTTCGACGACGATAGGAGTTGGCCTTATAGCAAAGGGGTGGCTTATTTTTTCGCTTGCACTTGCGATCTTTTTGCTCATGACAAATCCCATCTCAAGTCATGCTCTCGGCCGTGCATCTTACAGGGCAGGCGTTAAACCTTACAAGGGGACGAATCCAGATCTTTACGCTGAGAAGATAAAAAAAGAAAGTGATCAAAAATGATAACGCTCTTTTCAACTTTGCTTGTCATATTGATAATTGCCGGAGGCTTTGTTGCCATCTTTTCAAAAAAATTGCTTTCTTCGGTTATTTCAATGGGACTCGTGAGTTTGGGAGTTTCTGGACTTTTTTTCTTTTTGCAGGCTCCAGACGTTGCCATAACTGAAGCGGCCATAGGTGCTGGACTTTCAACGGCCATATTCATCATAGCGATGAAAAAGATACAAAAAGGGGAGACAAGCGATGATGAATGATATCACGATCGTGAAGAAAATTTTTGCGATTTTTGTCGTTGGCATTTTGATGATAGGTTTTTTTATGGCATTCACACAAATGCCTAAAGCAAATGCCGTTAACGTTAACGATACCGTATCAAGATTTTACGTGATGAAGGACGTGGATCAGGCAACTCAGATGCTTGACAAAGGTACTTATTTCAACAAAGATATGGTTCCGTTAAGGAATGATGTGCCATACACACCTATAACCTTTGGGAAAAGTGCAAACTTAGAGGATGGCGCTGCCAACGTTGTTACATCGATAGTCGTCGATTACAGAGGTTTTGACACCTTAGGTGAAGTTACGGTGCTCTTTTTGGCCGCCAGTGGCGTAATGCTTGTACTTCAGGGTGAAAAAAGAAAAGTGCCCAAAAAGAAAACACCTCCATCGGAGATCATGTACGTCGGAACGAGAATTGCTTTTGCGGTCATCTTTCTTTTTGGAATCTATGTTTTTATGCATGGGCATTTGACACCGGGAGGAGGCTTCCCAGGTGGTGCGATAATAGCGTCAGGTATATTGGGCCTATTTCTTGGAAAGCAGGGATATTCACCAAATAAAGCGGGCCTAACAGTTTTTGAATCTTTATCTGGAATGGCGTACGTGATAATAGGCATAATCGGTCTTGTCGCCGAGCATTCCTTTCTTGCGAACTTTCTACCGACAGGTACGATTGGAGACCTTTTCAGTGCCGGATTTATAGCGTTGATATACATAGCCATAGGAATGAAAGTTGGTTCTGAATTGTCGGCCGTTACAAATGCCATGATAATCGATACGGAGGAGGATTGAGATGATAGGCTTTCTCCAAAACTGGATATATTTGATCGGAGCAATGGCTCTTGTTGGAATAGGACTTTACATTGTGCTTACAAACACGCATGTTTTCAGGATAATAGTTGGCCTTAACATAATAGACAGCGGAACGAATCTTTTCATCGTGACGATCGCATGGCATCCAAAATCCGTTATGCCTATATACACGGCAACAAACAATCTTATTGTCAATGGCCATGTCATATCGGCCGATCCTCTTCCACAATCTTTGGTATTGACCGCAATAGTCATAGGCCTTGGAACAACAGCACTTGCACTTGCAATAGCTGTCAAAATTTATCAAAAATATGGCACACTCGATGTCAGAAAGATCAAGGAGGAAGACAGATGAAAACTTACAATCTTGCCGCTTTACTTGTCGGTGTTCCTTTAATTATGGCCTTTTCAATTCCGCTCTTTGGATTCATATCCAAACAACTTGCAAAATGGATAACGGTTTTGACGCTTGGCTTTGAATTGTTTTTCGGCCTTTACATATTTTTATGGCACATTTATCCCTTTAACGTCATAATGGGAAACTGGATACCTCCATTCGGTGAAAACCTTTACATAGGTCCATTTGCGACTGTTTTGATAATCCTCATATCTTTTGTGGGCTTGATGATAAGCATATACACTCTTTGGTCTGCAAATTATGGCGATGTTTCCCATTTCACCTTGCTTTTCTTGATGTTTGTGGGCGGATCCATAGGTTTGGTATCGACTGGTGATATCTTCAACATCTTCATCTTCATGGAAATAACTGGCATTTCGTCTTTTGCACTTGCGGCCTACGGCCCCGAAAGAAGGGCGTTGGGCGGCGCTTTCAAATATCTTGTGATAAGTTCAATAGGATCGACGTTTTATCTTTTTGGAGTAATTTTGATCTACACGCAACTTGGAACGCTGAACATCGCGGAGATTGCAGCAAGAATTTCTCAAACAACTTCTGGTCTCCTCACCTTTGCCGGGATCTTGCTCATCGCTGGTCTTGCCGTTGAGGCAGAACTTTTTCCATTCAACGGATGGGTCCCCGATACGTATACGGGTGCGATCAATCCAGTCTCGGCCACTTTAAGTGGGATTGGATCTGTTGGTGGTGTGTATGTCTTGATAAGGATCATCATGACCGTCTTTGGGAAAGATGAAGCTTTCGTATCGACGTATGGAAACCTCGATCTCATGACGTTAGTGGCTATTCTGGGAACAACGACGGTTGTGATTGGAGAATTAGCAGCGCTTGTTCAAAAGAATCTGAAGAAGATGCTTGCTTATTCCTCAATGGCACAGATGGGATTAGTTGCGGTCTTCCGCTGTTTGGAGGATTTTGGTCAAAATTCGCCCTTGTAGATGCTTCGATTCAGCGTGGCGGATGGTATGATTTTGTAATTGCGATAGTACTTTTTGCTTCCGTTGTTGAGGCTTTTTATTACCTTAAAATAGTCGGATACATGTTCACGTCCAAACCAACTTCAACGGATAAGATAAAGATTCCAATTTCGCCAGCAATGCCTATCGTGACTTTTGCCATTTTGATAATTGCAATAGGCGTATTCCCACAAATAGTTGGTGGTATATCCTGGAACGCAGCGTATGAATTGACCGACAAAATGGGTGGATACGTGTTAAACGTCATACCAACCATAGTTGGCCATTGAGAGGTGATAAAATGAATCCACTTGTTGCACTTTTGATAGTTCCGATTACAGGTAGCGCTGTTGCTGCCATACTTCAGAGATATAGAATTGTCGAAAGATTAGTAGCGTTCCTGACCTTTTCGATAACCTTTTTGTTTCTCTTTGCGATAAAAAGCGGAGATCTCTTCACATGGAACCTTGGATTCCTTGGAAAAAATCTTGAGATGGGCCTTCGAATAACACCGTTATCGCTTTTTATGCTTTACATCACCATCGCTTTTGGAATCGTTTTAACCTTTTACAATCTTTCAGAAAAATCTAAGATGAAAAGTTTTTTGCTTTTGCTAACTATGGCTGCGAGTAACTGGATCTTCATGTCAAACGATCTGATAAGTTTCTTCTTTGCATGGGAACTGATGAGTTGGTCATCTATCTTGATGATATTCGGTGGAAGGCATGAAGAGGAAGCAAGGCATGGGGCATTGTACTATGCATTGATGAGTATAGGTGGATCCTATTCTATGCTGATCGGGATCTTTTTGCTTTACAACCTTACAGGAACATTTTCAATTCAGTCAAATATCTCTTACCTTATATCCATTTTGGCTACCAATCCATGGTGGGTGTTGGGAATCGTATCCCTTTTCTTTGCGGCTTTCATGGTGAAGTCTGGAATCTTTCCATTTCACACATGGGTGCCTTACACCTACGGCGAGGCACCGGATGGATTTGTGCCGTACCTTTCTTCTGTGATGAGCAAGTACGGAGTTTACGGATTTTTGATCTTTTTGCCTCTAACACTTGGTGCACATGTACCGTCAGTTTTGGATCTGGCATGGCCAAATTACGTGCTTTTGTGGTTTGGATCCATTACGGCCGTCGTGGGAAGTGTTTTGGCCTTCATGCAGGACGATGTAAAAAAACTTTTTGCATATTCTTCTTTTAGCAATTTAGGCTTCGTGCTTGCCGCGATAGCACTCTTTACCCCCATAGGTTTAACAGCGGGCTTATTTCATGCCTTTAATCACCTGCTTTTCAACGGTGCGATCTTCATAACTGTCATAGCGGTGATTTCAAAGGTTGGAACAACTCGAATGAGCGAGATGGGAGGGCTTTGGCAAAAGATGCCGCTTACCTTTTTGACCTTTCTTATCGGTATAGCCGCGGCTGCCGGTATACCTCCCTTTGCAGGTTTTGGATCGAAATGGATGATCTTCCAGGCCATGATAAGTCATGGACTCATCTTTGCAACCGTTTTGCTTTTCTTTGCCTCCATAGCATCTTTCCTCTATTTGATGCGTGCCTTTCATGCGATCTTTCTTGGTCAACTTTCGCACAGATACGATAACGTCAAAGAGGTTTCTTCAATAGGAAAGATCACGGAAGGTTTTTTGCTCGGTGCACTCGTCTTCTTTGGAATTTTTCCTGGATTTGTTTTGGATCCTATAAATTCGATAGTGAGTTCCTTTGGACTTAAGCCACTTCCGACGTCCGGATACGAATACATAAACGGATTCTTCTCATCCATAAACATGATCTCAATTTTTTTGGTCGTGATAATTGCCTTCATCTTTGGCTTCGTCCTTTTTGCCATTGTGGCAAAGCACAAAAGGGTGCCTCAGGAGGACAATTACACGGCAGGTCAAATTCCCGAAGATTGGAATTTGACGCCCGAAATGTACCAGTTCAGTTACGATTTCTACGAGCCCATGGGCAAAGAGATAGGGCCATTTTTAAAGGTAAAAATAGACGGATTCTTCAAGGGATTCGGTGAGTCCGTCGAATACATAGGAGGGGCTATCTTGCACTTGCAACTGGATTACTTTTTGGAGGAATTGGAAGAAAGATAATGGCACGCATTCAAAGAAGATATGGCCCTCCATTCACTCAGAATTTCATCGATTTTTTCAAATTGCTCTCTAAGGGTTCTGTAAGCCATGGCTGGGCATTTGATCTTGGACTTGTAGCCAGTTTTGTGCCTATGCTTGCGGCGTTGATGTTTTTGCCGATAGGCTCATTTACGCTTTTGCCGTCCGATTCAAGTCTGATAATGATAGTCTACCTTATGATGATGGCCTATCTCGGCATGGCAATGGGTGTTTTGGCGTCTGGAAATCCGAATTCAGCGATAGGCATGTCAAGGGCTTTGATGTTGATGGCGGGATACGAAGTGCCATTTGCGGCCGTCATCTTTTCCGTGTATCTTTTTTCAAAGACAGGGTATTTAACTCAAATAGTTGCCATGCAATCTGGTGGATTCATGAGCTGGAACATGGTAAAAATGCCGCTTGGCTTTTTGGCAGTTGAAATAGCACTTCAAGGCATGCTTGGAGAAAAGCCTTTTGATCAGGCAATAGCACCGGCAGAGATTGCGTCAGGTCCCATGGTCGAATTGGGTGGAAAATACCTTGGATTTGGCATGATCCAACATTCTGTGGGTCTTTTTTTGGAAACGGGCATAGTCGTCGATCTCTTTCTCGGTGGTGCATCGAATTTCTGGATTTTCATCGCAAAACAATTCGTTTTGTATTTCATAGTTGTGCTTGTGGATGCGATACTGCCAAGATTGAGAATTCATGAAGCAACGTCATTTTTTTGGAAATTGCCTTTGTTTTTGGGAATTCTCCAGGCTTTAATAGTGATAATTCAGGATTGCTTATAACGGGATATCTTGCAATAAAAACTTTAAAAAGAGTCATCTACACATACGAGCAAATGCAAGCACCAAAATGGGTCTTGGGATTTGGTTCCTGTACTATAAATGGTGGAATTTACTGGGATTCATACAACGTCATAGAAAGACTTGATGAATACATTCCAGTTGATATATACATAGCCGGTTGCATGCCAAGGCCAGAAGCCATATTGGATGCTTTCGTCAAACTCAAAGAAATGGTTCAAAAGGGTGAGGCTAAAGGATATGAAAAGTACGTTAAGAATTACGAGTGGTACAGGGCAAATCAAGACAGAGTTTTGAAGAGGACAGAACCTGTTTTAAAAACGATAGAGAAGGTGACAAAAATTGGATGATATACTCAATGAGATAAAGGCAATGGATTTGAAAGCATCCTGGCTTGGTGATTGGGAATTTGAAGTTTTGACTCCAAAAGACAGGCTTGCATCGACACTTTCATATCTTAAATCAAAAGGATTTAAGGCTTTCATGGGTTTATCTTGCGTTGATTGGATAGAGGATGGAACTTTCGAACTTGTCTACATAATTCAATCGTACGATCTGGCACTTGAGGCTATCGTTAAAACGAAAATTACGCGTCAAAGACCAGTTATCGAATCGATGGGCCCTTTGTGGAATTTGTGCGAGGTATACGAAAGGGAGATGCATGAATTTTTTGGGATAGATTTTGTTGGAAATTCAAATCTTAAGCCCTTTTTTTTGGAAAATTGGCTCGATATACCACCGTTGAGAAAAGATTTCGACACGTTAGCCTTTTCGGAAGAACTCTTTGAATTCAAGGAGGATGAGACTCATGGAATTAAATCCCCTAAAAGAATCGAATGACGAGTACAAGTATTATGAACTTTTCATAGGGCCGAATCACCCTGGCATAGAAGGTAACTTCTCTTACGTTTTGAAGATGAAGGGCCACAGCGTTGTCGAGGTGACGCCTGATCCCGGTTTGCTCCATAGGGGATTTGAAAAGTTGATGGAAAGAAGATTATGGACTCAAAATCTTGCTTTGATACCAAGGATATGCGTGCCAGAACCAGACGTCAACGAAGTTGCTTATTGCATGGGTATTGAGCACATGATGAAAATTGAGGTTCCGAAGCGTGCACAATACATACGTGTTATTGTTTTGGAACTTGCAAGAATAGCCTCTCTTCTCTTTGGAATAAGTGGTCTTGGAGGAACAACGGGCCATTACACCACCGTTCAATGGCTTGTCGGAGACAGAGATTATATCCTAGATCTTTTCGAATGGTTAACAGGCGGAAGAGTTTACCATATCTATCAGTATCCAGGCGGAGTAAAGATACTTCGCCAATGCGTAAAACAAATTCCAGATGGACCTCACAAAACAAAGGTGCCAAATCCTTTTCAATTCAGAGTTCCAAAGGGATCGTTCTATTCGAAGGTTGAAAGTTCAAGGGGAGAATTCGGTTACTACATAGTCTCAGACGGAGATGTCAAGCCATACAGAATCTACGTCAGAGGTCCTTCCTATTCAATAGGACTTCATTACGCAACAAAAGCGCTTGTGGGCATGAGAATTGAAGATGTGCCCGTGTGGATCCACACAACGGATATGTGTCCGCCAGATTTTGACAGGTAGGTGAGACAGATGGGTAGTCAGGATATAGAAAAGAAAAATGGATTTGCTCCAATCGTTGGCCTTAAATATCTTTTCAAAAAGCCACATACCGTGAGATATCCAAAAGAAGATTTAGAAGTCTTTCCAATCTCTGGAAATTCTCCAAATTATCGCGGATTTCACACAAATGACCTTGAAAAATGCATAGGATGCGGAAATTGTGCGAGGGTCTGTCCAACGGACGCGGTCACGATGAAGGAGATGGCGGATGTCAAGGTTGCAAATGAATTTGCAAAAACTCTAAGGCCTGTCTTTGATTACGGAAGATGTTGTTTTTGCGCACAATGTGTGGATGTGTGTCCAACGGGATCTTTGCAGATGTCAAGAGACTACATACATAGTTTTCATCCAACGCTTTCTACGCCCGTTGGAGAAGAACCGGAAATAGTTTCAAAAAATTTCATATGGATAGCAGATAAAAGTCGATCTGAAAATCCAGGGTATATAAGGAATGAACTCAACAAATTTGACAAAGTCATAGATTTCGAAAGGACAGAACCCAAAAAAGTTGATGCTGAGAAAAGAAAGATCTCCTTTTCAAAATACGTTCAGATATATTCAAAGCAAGAAGCGTCAAAAGAAGCATCGAGGTGTCTTGGATGCGGCGCTTGCGTTGAAGCATGTCCGAATGAACTTCACATACCAGAATACATAAGCGCGATATCAAAGGGAAGTCCAGAAGAATCTTTAAGTTGGATATACAAAAGAAATCCATTACCACTCATATGCGGTGAGGTTTGTACTCATCAATGTGAAGAAGCCTGTGTTGTCGGCATTCAAGGTGATCCGCTTGCGATAAGGTGGCTTAAGGCGTTTTCCTCCTCCAACGTCGACGATTACTTAAAGGTAAGCGATGTTAAACTGCCAAAACCAAACGGAAAAAAACTTGCCGCGATAGGAGGAGGGCCGGCGTCTTTGTCATTCGGATATTACGCAAGACTGTTGGGATACGAAGTAACGATATACGAAGCAGAAGATAAACTCGGTGGTGCCATGATGTGGGGAATTCCTGTGTATAGATTGCCAAAAGATGAGATGATGAAAGATATAAATGCCATACTCTCGACGGGAATAAACGTGCGTCTAAAAACAAAAGTCGGCCAGGACGTTAAATTTGAAGATCTCATGAAATCTTATGATGCTGTTTTTGTTGGTATTGGAAACTCAAAGCCTATGACTTTAAGAACAAAGGGAGAAGATCTTAAGGACGTCATGCAAGGATTGACCTTTATGCACATGGTAAACGAAGGCTCTTTGAAGGATCTTAAGGGTAAAAAAGTTGTAGTTGTCGGTGGTGGAAATGTGGCAATGGACGTTGCGCGATCTTCTATTAGATTAGGAGCCGATGTTACAATCGTCTACAGAAGAAGAATAAAAGACATGCCTGCTGATCCAGAAGAAATCGAAGAAGCGCAAGAAGAGGGTGTTAAAATAATTGAGATGGGCGTGCCAGTTGAGATAAGGGGGAAAGAAGTGGCAAAAGAATTCGAATACGCCGTAGCGTCGCTTGTTCCAGATCCAACCGGAGGAAGACCTAAACCAGTTGTTGATGATAAATCACCGCACGTGAGTGTTGCAGCTGATTACGTAATTGCAGCCATTGGACAGACACCTAATATAGATTTCATTCCACCTGAGATACAGCAAAAAATAGGTTTTGATGGTAAGTCCATTCTGGTAGATGAGTACGGTCGAACGAAGATCAAAAATCTCTTTGCCGGAGGAGATGCATCGAATTCAAGGCAGGATATAATAAGTGCCATATCATCTGGGATGCGATGTGCAAAAGGCGTGGATCTTTATTTGGCAAAGGAGGAAAAGCATGTTTGAAATAACGTCAAAAAAAAGAATAGCGGCCAAGGAATACGAATTGCAAGATGTCGCTGGACCTTTGGGACATCCAAGCGAGATAAAAAAATATGGGACTGTACTTATGATAGGCGGTGGTGTTGGTATAGCGGCAATTTTACCAATTTTGAAAGCATTGAAAGAAGCGGGCAACAAAGTTATAACCATTTTGGGCGGCAGATCGGCAGACCTCGTTATACTGAAAGACGAATGTGAGAGATTTTCAGACGAGTTGATCGTCACAACAGATGATGGTTCGATGGGCATGAAGGGCGTTGTCACGGATGGGATGAAAGCGCTTAACAAAAGGGGCGAAAAAATAGATCAAGCCTGGTCAATTGGCCCTACCATAATGATGAAATTTTCCGCTTATACTGCAAAGGATCTCGGCATACCAATCTTCGTTTCTCTAAATCCCATAATGGTTGACGGTACAGGCATGTGTGGCGCATGCAGGGTAACCATAGGAAAGAACATAAGATTTGCCTGCGTCGACGGTCCTGAATTCGATGGATACGAAGTGAATTGGGATGAAGTGATGAACAGACTGCGTCAATACAAAGATCAAGAAAAAATATCTTTGGAAAATTATGTTGCGAAAGTTGGTGATTTATCGTGGCTGTGATAAAAATTCCAAATAACAAGACGCCCATAAAAGCACAGGATCCCAAAGAGAGAGCTCACAATTTCAAGGAAGTTGTGCTTGGTTACACACTTGAAGAGGGAAGATGCACCGTTGGTAAGATGAAGGCACACGAGCCAGTTGCCATAGGAAAGTTAGAGAGATTTGTCGCAGATTGGGAAGCGTCGCAAGGAAGTATTAAAGTACCAGAGATTCCACATCAAAAAGCCGGGAAAGTGGCCGTAATAGGCGCAGGACCAGCCGGTCTTACGGTGGCTGCAGATCTTGCCAAGATGGGATACGAAGTTAAGATCTTCGAAGCCTTACATGCGGCCGGTGGCGTTTTGATGTATGGTATACCTGAGTTTCGTCTTCCCAAATCGATTGTTGAGCGAGAAATCAACTTTATAAAATCACTCGGAGTTGAAATAGACACAGATTCAATAGTTGGAAGAAGCATAAGCATTTCTGAACTCAAGAAAGAGTTCGATGCGATCTTCATAGGCACAGGTGCTGGAACACCGAGTTTTATGAATATACCTGGTACCAACTTAAATGGCGTCTATTCGGCAAGCGAATTTTTGACAAGGATAAATTTGATGCATGCTTACGAATTTCCAAAGGCAGACACACCAGTCAAACTCGGTAAACATGTCGTCGTCGTTGGCGCCGGTAACGTTGCCATGGATGCGTCAAGATCATCTCTAAGGCTCGGGGCGGAAAGCGTTAAGATCGTGTACAGAAGAAGTGAAGCGGAAATGCCTGCAAGAATAGAAGAATATCATCACGCCATAGAGGAAGGCATAGAATTTCACTGGCTTACAAATCCCATAGAATACATCGGAGACGATAAAGGAAATTTGGTGGCCGTGAAATGTATAAAGATGGAATTGGGTGAACCAGACGCATCGGGAAGAAGAAGACCTGTCCCGATTCAAAACAGTGAATTTATAATAGAGGCAGATATGGTCGTTGAGGCAATAGGTCAGACTTCGAATAAAGTGCTTTTGAGTGCCTTTCCAGAATTGCAATTGACCTCACATGGATACATTCAGGCAGATCCGGAAAGAGGGCAAACCTCAGTTGAAGGAGTTTTTGCGGGAGGAGACATAGTTACAGGGGCGGCAACGGTCATCCTTGCAATGGGGGCAGGGAAAAAGTCTGCAATTGCGATAGACGAATATGTAAAAGCAAAATATGCCGTCAAATAATTCAATGACAGATTCCGACGAGGCATATGCTGAAGCCGATCAAAAAACGGCATATGGCGCATAGCCTATGGCGAATAGGAAATAGAGATTAGGGATTAGGGAATAGGGAAAAGCAAAATCTCGGCGGAGAGCGTGATGCCCCAGAGGGATCCTTCGCAGCGAAGCGAGGACAGATCCCGACGGGGCATAATGCTGAAGCCGAACGATAACATATGGCGGAGGGCAGGATGTCCGCGAGATGGCCTCCGCAGCGAAGCGAGGACCAGACGAGGGGTGCCTGCCGGAGCAGAAAATAGAGATTAGGGATTAGGGATTAGGGATTAGAGATTAGGGAATAGAGATCAGGGATTAGAGATTAGAGATTAGAGATTAGAGATTAGGGATTAGAGAATAGTGAAAAGCAAAACCTCGGCGGAGAGCCAATAGCATATTGCAAAAACACTGACTCGTGACGAGTCACTGTTTTTCTTTGAACACTTGCGTACCGTTAAATCTCAACATGACGGATTTTACCTTTGGATAATCATGGTATCTATCATTTGATAAGATCCAGGCATTCGTGCTCTTTGCTATTTCTAAAATCAATTCGTCGGCAGGAGAATGAAATTTGACATCAGGATGCTTTTGAAATTTCTCTGCAAAAAGGTTTTTCTGGGTGCCCCTAAGGTTATATTCAAAGTTTTGATCAAAGATTATTTTGAATGGCCACGGGGCTTCTTTTAAGTCTCCAATTGATCTGAACGCCAAAAATATATTTTTCAGATCCGGATAAGGCGATCCAACCATGGCTATATTGCTACCGTCCACTATCAAAAGCGCATCGATATGCCTTGTTAAAACGCCTCTGATGTAAGGATCTTTTATCGATTCTGCGATTTTGTTTTTGTCAGATGGAAGGAGATCACCGTATACTTCTCTAAATGTTTTGAATGTTTTCATGTCAAGAGATAAAAAATCAGTTTTTTCTACCATTTTTATCATTTCATCTACGACTGAAGAATCTTTTTCGTATTCCAACTTTTCTGCGAACACCAAATAAAGATCGAGAAAATCATCAAAATAAGATGAATTTTCAGCGAGAAATTTCCTCCATCCGGCTAAAAATGCCGAATAACTTGAAACACTAATCGATTGAATTTTTGAAAGTGCTATCGTTGTTTCATCCATTGGAAGATAGAGCCTTGGATTTATTATCATCGCCATAACGCTTAATTTTGAAATGGGAAGACCTATTCTCTTTGCCAAATCTTCTATCTTCGAAGGATCAAAATCCTTTATTTCTGATAGCGCTTTGAGAGTTGGATTTATCATACCAAGCGCTATGGCAATTTTATTTTTCGTCCACCCACTTTTACCATACCTTCTTATAACTTCAGCAAGATGAAGCGCATTTTCTCCATCTTCGAGGAATATCTTTTCTTTGTACAATTCAAAAACGGTTTTGCGGTTCATTGCAAAAGTTCATCAACGAAATCGGAAGCTTTAAAATCCTTTAAATCCTCAATTTTTTCTCCGATTCCTATCAACTTAACAGGTATCCCCAACTCGCGCTTTATAGAAAAGATCATGCCACCTTTTGCCGTTCCGTCCAATTTTGTGAGGACAATTCCAGTTACACCTGTGCTTTTATCGAAAATTCTCGCCTGCTGAATTGCGTTCTGACCTATCGTTGCGTCGAGCACGAGCAATACCTCTTCTGGCTGGTCTGGTCTCAACTTTTTTATAACCTTATGGACCTTTTCAAGTTCTCTCATGAGGTTGTCTTTTGTATGAAGGCGCCCTGCGGTATCGATTATGGCAATATCGAGGCCTTCCGCGATGGCGTGACTTACGGTGTCATAGGCAACGGCTCCCGCATCTGCTCCCATCTGATGGGCAATTACAGGCACATCTGCCCTTCTTCCCCATTCCTTAAGTTGTTCAATGGCAGCGGCTCTAAAGGTGTCTCCAGCTCCCAGTACTATTCTTTTCCCACTCTTTTTAAATCTGAAGGCCAATTTGCCGGCTGTCGTTGTCTTACCAGATCCGTTTACGCCAACGAGTGTGTAAACAGTTGGAGGATTAGCAGACAATTTAATAGATTCGTCCTCACCCAAAAGTTCTAAAAGTACTTTCTTTAAAGTTTCTAAAGGATCTTTTTCTTTTGAATTTTTGAGTTTTTCTATTATGTAATCGGATGTTGGAATTCCCACATCTGCAAGCAAAAGCAATTCTTTTATCTCTTCAATCTTGTTTTTGTCTAAATTCCCACCTTTAAGGATGGAAAAAGCCTTTCCGAGAAAACCCTCTTTTGTTTTTTGAAGACCTTTTTTTAAAAAATCAAATATCATGGCATCACTCTTACAACTTGTAATTTTCAAGAAGCGATTTAACGCTTCTCAAGATTGATTCGCTATTTTCTGCCTTTACTTTAAGCTGTTTATCTGAATTTCTAAGTTTTAACTCCACGTCGCCGTTTTCAAGACTCTTACCACAGGTTATCCTCAGAGGAATGCCTATCAAGTCTGCGTCTTTAAATTTAACGCCCGCCGAGACATCCCTGTCATCTAAAAGTACTTCAATTCCATTTTTTTCGAGCAATTCATAAATATCGCGGCCAATTTTGAGTTGATCTGGTAGAGACATGTTCACGATCGTTACAACCACCTCAACAGGAGCAATTGATCTTGGCCAGATTATCCCCTTTTCATCATGAAATTGTTCGACAACGGCAGCCATTGTTCTGCTCACGCCCCAGCCATAGCATCCCATTATGTAATATCTTTCATTTCCATTTGAATCAATGTAAGTGGCCGATAATTTTTCAGAATATTTCGTTCCGAGTTTGAAAACCTGCCCCACCTCAATGCCTTTTTTTAATTCGAGAGGCGATCCACATTTAGGACATTTATCTCCCTCAACGACAGTTCTTATATCTGCATATTCTTTTATTTCGTAATCTTTTCCATGATTAACGTTGATGTAATGATATTCGTTTTTCAAACCTCCTACAACGTAATTTTTCAGAAATTTTACGGAATTATCCGCGATAATTCTAATTTCTTTTACGCCAACGGGTCCTATATAACCTATTGGACTTGAAAATTTTTCAAGAATTTCTTCCGCAGTTGCGAATCTTAAAGTTTGATCCCCAAGATATGACTTAAGTTTTGATACGTTTATTTCCAAATCTCCCCTTATGAGAATCATCGCAAACCCATTTTTGCCGGTAAAAACCATCGACTTGACGATCCTTTTCTTTTCTATCTTCAAAAATTTTGCCAATTCATCAACCGTTTTGACATTTGGAGTTTTGACAAGTGTCAATTCTTTCAAAGGTTCATCTGCATCTTTTTGATCTTCAAGACACTCTGCTTTCTCTTGCGTTGCAGAATAACCGCATTTTTTGCAAACAAGTATGTTTGATTCACCACTTTCAGCAAAAGCGGTGAATTCGTGGGAGTTACTGCCTCCAATTGCGCCCGTGTCGGCTTCGACGGCGACGTATTTCAAATCCATTCTATCGCATATTCGAGCGTATGCGTTGTACATGTCCATGTACGTTTGATCTAAAGATTCAGTACTCGTGTGAAAACTGTAAGCGTCCTTCATTATGAATTCTCGGCCTCGGAGTAAACCGAATCTTGGCCTTATTTCATCTCTGTATTTCGTGTTTATTTGATAAAGGTTTATCGGTAATTGTTTGTACGACCTCAATTCATCTTTAACAAGCGTTGTTATCATCTCTTCGTGAGTTGGACCCAGCGTGAATTCTCTGTCATTTCTATCCTTCAACTTCATCATTTCGGGCCCGTAATCTTCCCATCTGCCGGTTATTTTCCATATCTCCGATGGTTGCATTATGGGCATCAGAAGTTCCTGTGCCCCGGCTCTGTTCATTTCTTCGCGAACGATCTGCGTTATTTTCTGAAGAACGCGTGTGCCAAGAGGTAAATACGAAAAAATCCCCGAAGCCGATTTTCGGATAAAGCCACCCCTTATGAGCAACTCCGCGCTTTTTATATCTACATCTGATGGAATTTCCTTTAAAGTAGGTGCATAAAGTTTGGACCAATACATGTCTATCCTCCTAAATTTTGTTTGCCACTTCGTTTATCAAATTAAAATACTCTTTATTTTCCAATTTCATAAGTGTACCGTCATCAGTTGCTTCCTCAACTGTCGGATCGAAAGGAATGGCTCCTAAAGAGGGAATTCCGAGTGCTTCTTCAAGATCTTCAGGCTTAACGTCTCCGAATGGATAAAGTTTGTTGTGACAATTATCGCACACGAAATATGCCATGTTTTCAATAAATCCTGAAATTTTTATTCCAACTTGCTTGAAGAAATCAATCGTCCTCAAAGCGTCGGCTATGGCAAGCGCATTTGGCGTTGTGACTATCACGGCGCTATCAACATCCATGTTTTGTTTTATGGTTAAAGCCGCATCACCGGTACCGGGAGGAAGATCGACTATGAAATAATCCAATTCAGGCCATGCTGTTAACTCTAACATTTCAACTATTGCCTTTGAGACCATCGCCCCTTTCCATATAACGGGCGTTTCCTGATCGACAACGTATCCAAGGGACATCGAATAAATTCCGTCTTTCAAAACAGGCACTATCTTCTTATTTTCATTTATCGATGCCTTTTCATTGAGTGTGCCCAACATTCTTGGAACATTAGGTCCATGTATATCGGCATCGAAGACTCCAACTGTGTACCCTTTTCTTTTCAAAGATACGGCCAGAGAAACGGTAAATGTACTTTTACCAACTCCGCCCTTAGCGCTTAACACGGCCACACGCTTTTTTGCCGTTTGGGCCATGTGCTTTTGTTCCACCGTTGTAGATTGAGGTTGATCTTGGATCGTTGAAAGGATGAGTCTCGTTTCTGAACCTTTGAAAGCCGATTTTATATCATCAAAGATGCGTCTTTTGGTTTCCTCGTTTTTCGTTGCGAGATTTAAGACAATTCTTACCTCTTCATCGTTGACATCTATTGATTTGACAATTTTAAAATCCACAAGACTTTTTGCGTATCCGGGATATTTTATCTTTGAAAGTATAGTTATAACCTCTTCTTTTGTCAAAAGGCTCACCTCTTATTGTTGATTTTTCCGATAACGAATTTTTTAAACTCGCCAAATTCACCTTTGATTATAGCATCTCTTGATTGTTTCATTAAATGGCAAAACGCAATCCATCATGTCAACGCCCCTTTCAATTGCCTCGAGCATTAAGATTGGATCGCCCACACCCATAAGATATCTTGGCTTATCCTCTGGCATCAAAGGAAGCACAACATCAAGCATTCTTAGGGTCGTATCGATATCTTCTCCAACGCTTAATCCTCCTATGCCAAAGCCATCAAAAGGCATGGATGTTATTTCGATGGTGCTTTCTCTTCTTAGATCTTCAAAAAATCCTCCTTGAGTTATACCAAAAAGACTTTGATCCTTTCTCGTATGGGATCTCAACGCTCTACCTGCCCATTGTCCTGTTCTTCTCACAGATTTTTTTGTTGATTCAAGATCGTTTCCGGGTGCAAGACATTCATCAAGCACCATGGCTATATCTGAACCTATCGCCTCCTGAATTTCAACAACTTTCTCTGGAGTAAATTTATGAATGGATCCATCGAATGGAGATTTAAAATCAACTCCTTCATCGTCGACGTGCATGTTTTTTGAAAGGCTGAAAATCTGAAAACCACCGCTGTCCGTCAAAACGGGTATATCCCATGAAGCAAAATTGTGAATGCCTCCAAAACTTCCGGTGGTTTCAAATCGCAAATTTTTTCACCCTTTCCATTTATGAATTCATCAAAGGTTAATTTCAATTCAGAGTATTCACTGTCCCTCATTTTTATCGTCTTCGAAAAGATATTTACCTCTGAAACTGTGTATACTTTGCCATCATATCGAGCCATATCTCCGGTGTCCGGAATATTTTTCAGTGCTTCAAGATAAGCATCATTTTCATAAGCAAGGCAACACAACAACCTTCCACACACTCCTGATATCTTGGAAGGATTTATAAGAAGTTGCTGCGTTTTAGCGTATTTGAGCGTTATACTTTTAAAATCTCTTTCGAATCTCGAGCAACACGTTTGCATGCCGCACATTCCTATGCCACCGACGATCTTTGCGGTATCCCTAACGCCTATCTGTCTTAATTCTATTCTCGTTTTAAATGTGCTAGCCAGATCTTTGACAAATATTCTAAAATCAACTCTTCCATCTGCGGAAAAAAAATAAATCAATTTCGTTCTATCGAGTGTATACCGCGCACGCAACATTTTCATCAACAACGAATGTTCTTCTACTTTTTTCCTGGCAATTTCAAGGGCCGTCATGGCATCCTTGCCATTCTGAAGGTCATTTGAAAGATCTTCTTCCGTTGCAATCCTCATAATCGATTTTTTGGTTTCGATCTGTTCTTTAAAGGTCTTGACAACATTTCCTATTTCAATACCAAAATCACTTTCGCAGACAACTTTATCGTTCAAGTTCAAATTTAAATCGCATTCAAACGGGTATATTGGCCCGAGTTTTTCAAAAGATACTCCGTATATCATGATATCTATACCTTCTTTAACATGGCAAAATTAAGCAAAAGCCAAAAGATCAAAAGGTCCTTGCTCACATTGCCACGTCTGACAGTTGAAATTCTTTTTATGAATGTTTCATCAGGTACTTTCATCCTAGCGTAATAGGTCGAATAAGATTTTCTGTTAAGGCCCTTCCAGTAACTTGTGAAATTGAAAATCACGAGATCTTCACAAAGAATTACGGCAGCGTTGAAAAAAATATCTATCATCCTTTGCGAACCTTCATCATCAAATAAAGGTTGCAATGCCTGAAAGAACTTCGATATGTTCTTAACATCCACAAGCATTAAGATCCTTTCAGCCGTTGCTGGCAGCACTAAATAGGATTTCTCTTTAAAAGATTTAAAAAATAATTTGGCAGGATTTTCTTCGATATCTTTTAAGAAATTTTTAAACATTTCCGGATTCGTTTGATAGCTCATAGCCAGCGCTAAATCCGTTCTCAAAAGATCTTCGACTTCAAGGTTTCCTATCTTCAAAGAATCGATAGCAGATTCAATCGGATCTATGTAAGGCTTGAAAATTAAAAAGCGACTTTTAATGGTGGAGAAAATGCCATTTAAGTTCGAAGAAAAACATATGAAAGCGGAAAAATCCGGTGGCTCCTCTAAAATTTTGAGAATCGCTGAAGACGCCTCTGGACTCATCAGCATCATTTCATCCACGATCACGTACTTTCTTGATGAAAAAGTAGGGGGATACGACAGAAATTCTTTTACATTTCTTATCTGATCTATGCTTATATTGCCGCTTTTGTCTATTTCAAAAGTATCGTATAAGGGATCGCTAACTTCTATCTTTCTAAAAAGTTCCGAAAGTATTTGCTTTCTCAAGAGATCATTTTCAACTTTGATAAGAATTCTTACAGCGGATTTATCCCTAAAAAAGGCAGATATTTTCTCAGCGAAAACTTCCACATCGTTCATCCGTAAACTTATTCTCCCCTCATGATATCGGTTATTTTTTTGTCGTAAGGATATGTAAGGATGCCTTTTTCCGTTATTATGGCATCGACGAGATCGGAATCTGTGACATCGAATGCTGGAACCAACGATAACGGCATCAACTTTTCTTGTCTTCATAACCCAACCTGCCATGTTGTCGCATATGAGCGTCGTATTTACACCCAATTTCATGAGTTCCCATGCCGTAAGCCTTGCTCCCTGCAAATATGGCCTCGTTTCATCCACATAGGCACTCACGTGCTTTCCATGATCTATGGCGGAATGGATCATTCCTAACGCTGTGCCGTAATCCACAGTTGCAAGAGCGCCGGCATTACAATGGGTTATGACAGTTGCCTCTGTTGGTAGTAACGATTGACCGTACTCACCCATCTTCTTGTTTACCTCTATATCTTCGAGAGCTATTTTTTCAGCCTCTTGATTCAGTGCATCTATGATAAAATCAGGTCTTTGTCCTTTCAAAGATAAAAACTTTGAATGCATTCTATCAAGCGCCCAAAAAAGATTGACGGCAGTTGGCCTTGTTTTTGCCAGTTTTTCCTTGACTGCATTCATCCTGTCTTGCGTTAAATTTTTAAAATTTTCCATGGCACCTATAACGTAACCAAAAGCGGCCGTTGCTCCTATGGCTGGAGCGCCCCTTACCACCATATCTTTTATCGCGGATGCAACGCAGTCAGATGTCGCCGTTTTACGATTGCACATCGCTTACCAATTTGCATATCCATTCCAAAAATGATTCATCTTTTTCATCAAAGGGAGAAAGATAGTGACTGTCTATATCAAGTTCTCCGATGACTTGATCTCCTTTCATCACCGGTATCACAATCTCGCTTTTCACTTTAGGACTGCACGAAAGATAATTCATTTCTTGTGAGACATCTTGAACTACGAAGTTTTGCTTTGTCTGAGCAGCCTGACCGCAAATGCCCTGACCAAAAGATATCGTCGTGTGGATCGTTGGCTCTCCAACGTAAGGTCCAAGTTTAAGTTTTTTTGATCCATCAACGAGGTAAAACCCTACCCAGTTATAATATGGAACGTGATCGTAAAGGTATTGGCATATCGATTCAAGTCTATCTTTTCTAACTTCAAAAAGATTTTTGATCTCTGCTTTCATTTTTTCGAAAGAAGATTTGTCAAAATTCATCATTTTACCTTTAAATTAGAAATGGACGATATCACGTCGTCAGTATGACCGTTAACGCTAACTTTGGCCCATATCTTGGCTATTTTACCAGCTGGGTCTATCAAAAAAGTACTTCTTGTCGTTCCCAAAATTCCTTTGGCATCGTAGAGTCCTATCACTTTCTTTTCCGTGTCGCTTAACAACTTTATCGTTAACTTTCTTTTTTCTATGAATTTTTTGTGACTTTCAACGGTGTCGGCGCTTATGCCGACAATCTCGGCGCTAAGGCCATCTATTTCATCTTTGTGCTCCGTAAAAGATATGGCTTCTGCTGTGCATCCTGGAGTGTTATCTTTTGGATAAAAGTAAAGCACAACCCACTTATTTCTCAGATCCTTCAAGCAGAAATTCTTTCCATCTTGATCTGGAAGGCAAAAATCCGGAGCAGTGTCACCAACTTTTAACATTTAAATCACCTCTTCTCTTTCGAATAAAGATACGATCTCGACATGATGCGTTTGAGGAAAAAGATCCACAAGCACCACATCTTTTATTTTATACCTTTTTTGTATCAATTTATAAGCGTCTCTGGCAAAAGTTGAAACATCGCAAGAAACATAAACAAACTTCTTGGGTCTTACCTCAACGATGGCGTTCATAGTTTCTTTGTCAATGCCGCTTCTTGGCGGATCGGCTATGATGACGTCGTAATTTGAAAAATCGAATTTCGACGTTTTTGAGATCGTGAATTTGACGTTAGAAATTCCATTTAATTTCGCATTGTTCCTTGCTTCAATCACAGATGAAGGAGAACTTTCAATGCCTTCTACGCGATCGAAATTTTTGGCAACCTGAAGCGTGAAAAATCCCACGCCACAATACAGATCGAGTAAATTTTCGCCACTTCCGGCATATTCAGAAACTTTAGATGAAAGGATCTCAGCGCCCTCGTAATTGACTTGGAAAAAGGATTTTGGTGGGATTCTGTAAATTATATCCTTTATCCTAATTTCAAGATATCCATTTCCCTTGATGATTTCTTGATGGCCGGCCAGAACTACGCGTGAACTGTTAACAAGAGACACGATCTCATCCGTTTCAACGGCAGGTATTTTTTGAGAAGTTTTAGAAACGAATATCGCCATTTTTCTTTCATTGCTTTCACGAATGATAAGGTGATCAAAATATCTTAAATCGTATTTTTGAATCTCACTCTTTACATCGTTCAAAACATTTGAAATTATATGACACTTTTTTATTTCAACGAAGTTGTGAGAATTTTTACCGAAATATCCAATTTTCCCGTCTTTGATAGCAAATTCAACCTTGTTTCTGTAAAAATATCTCGAAGTTGGAATGATCTGCGGAGATAACACATCTACCTTTGCTATATGCTTCATCTGATCCACGAATATGCTTCGTTTATATTCAAGTTGTGCTGCATATTCAAGGTCCATCCAATCGCATCCACCGCACGATCCAAAATGCTCGCACACGGGAATTTGCCTGTTTGGAGAAGGAATGTTAATATGTTTGACCTTGCAAAACACAACATCTTTTAATTGCTTTTCAATTTCTACTTCAACGTCTTCTCCCGCATATGCACCACTGACAAGATATATCTTCCCGTCTTTTCTACCAAGGCCATATCCACCGGCTATCATCTTTTCAATCTTCATATTTGACCACTTAGGTTCAAAGAAATACATCCTCCAAATTGATTCTGATCGTTTTCAAGTTCGATGTTGCCGCTTAAAGTCAACATCGGAAAAATTTCTTGAATACTGGCAGTTACATTCCAGCCGTTGTTCCAAACTTCTCCACTTAAGTTCCATGTACTGTTGGAAAAAGAAAGTTCAAAAGCAGGCAAGGTTGTTGCCGTAAGACCAATTGTGCCTATCGGAACGGAAAGACTTAGATTTCCCGAGACTGACAAAGTTGAGGCGTTAGAAATTTGAACATTCCACGATAAAGGAAAGCCTGAGACCAACATATTTGATACGCCTAAACTTGCCTGAGTGGAATTTTGGAAATTTGAGAAAGCGGCGTTTAACACGGATGGACCGATTAGTTTTGACAAAGAAACACCAAATCCGTAAGAACTAAGACTTGCCTCAACACTTACCGGAGTTGCAATCTGCAAAATTGACCAGTTTGTGGAATTTGAAAAATCTTGACCTAACATGAAACTGAAAATGTCATTTGAAAAAGATTCAAAAGTAGTAACATTTGATGCCGAAATGCTTAAAGCGGTTTGAAAGTTATTCCATCCAACCGACGCATTTATACCGTTTTGAGTGCCTATTTCCAAAGAGGTGTTGATTGAAGAACCGCTTGCAGTTATACCGAAATAATCCTTGTTAAATGAGATGTTCATGGGGCCGAAAGACACATTTCCACCAATTCCCGGGATTTGGACTATACCCATCGGATATCTAAAGCCTTCGGAGACGTAAAAAAGATCCATTTTTAATTCCTTTCCAAAAAAAAAATCATTTCCTGTCATTTCAACTTTAAAAGATGGCGTTTGATCGACGTTAAGGGCTCCTTGAAATGAAAATACGTTGTTTTTGATGCTCCCAAGGCCAAAAAATTGATCGGATGGAGTTGAAAAAGTGGTGCAAAAAGTGCCGTTTAGATCGTAACCATCATCTTTTGTGCCGACAGAAGTTGTTAAAAGATAAACGTCAGTACTCATAGCACCACTTTGATATTCAATTGTGAAACTCTTCGTTGACGTTAAATTTGAGAAATAAATCGTTCCAGTTGTGTAATCAATTGAATAAGCATTTGGACTTAAGACTTGACCATCCGAGTAAATTACAACGCTCCCGTAAAGTATAGTGCCGATTGTCACATACGGTATCAATGGAGAAACGGTTACCGTCGTGCTCAAGATATTTCCGTATAATTGTCCGAAAGAAAAATTGCTTGTTTTGATTCCAAAAAGTGAGAAATTATTTATACCATAAGCAGAGGTAGTGACATTTCCAAGTTGAATGTTTAACGGTACATAGTAAAGCGTGACGGCCGTTGTCTGAGTTCCAACGTTTGCAGAAACGTAAAGTCCATCTTCAATCTGACCGTTTAAGAGAAATTGAAGTTGTTGATCAAATGAAAAACCATTTTCAACACCCATGCTTTGGAGAACGGATTGATTGCCAAAACCGTAAGAAAGGCCGAGATTGCCGTTTATTTGAATCTGCACGCCGTAAACCTTTAAAAGGCTAAGAGCCAAAAACAAGGCCAGGACTAATTTTGCGCCCATTTTGGGCTTCACCAAAACTCATCACCCGCTTAGATGGGAATTGAATTTTTGATACCACAATCGAAAAATCCTCACATCCGATTATTGCCTCAGAATTTATTTTCAAAATTTCTCCCGGCCTTCCACGCATCTGTGAGATTCCTTTAAAGCCAAAAATTTTGACCGTTTCTCCATTTAAAGTCGTTTTTGCCCCGGAAGTGGAATCAAAGGCTCTTATCAAATTACCAATCTTGGCGGCAGGATATTCCCACTTTATCTTGGTTTCTTCTAAAGATATCTTCTTCGCATAAGAAGATTTTCCGATCTGGTCTTTAAGGGGAATTTTAGTGTTTTTCATGAATTCATTTATCAAAACTGCACCAAGCGCTGAAAGCTTTTCACTTAAAGTATCAAAAGTGTCCAAGGGTTCTACTTTTATACTCCTGACAAGGGCAATTTTACCCGTATCAAGGCCTTCATCTATTTTGAATATCGTAATGCCCGTCTCTTCAACCCCATCAAGCAAAGCCCTTTGAATTGGAGCCGCACCTCTGTATGCTGGCAGCAAAGACGCATGGACGTTAAAAAAACCGTCTGGGACAGAGTCGAGCAAGTTTGGTTTCAGGATTTGTCCAAAAGCAACGACGATTGCAAGTTGAATTTTTAGATCTTTTAAAGTTTTTATGAACCCTTCATCGTTGACATTTGCAACCTCAACGACTTGTAATCCATTTTCACGTGCGAATTTTGAGACAGGAGTGGGCGTTAAATGCCTATTGCGTCCTGCCATGCGTGGTACTTGAGTTACAATCAACTTTACAGTTATGGAATTTGAATAAAGGATGGATTTAAGAATCGGCACTGCAAATTCAGAAGAACCAAAGAAAGCAACGTTATTAGACACTTTTTATACCTTGAGGTGGTTGAATTTTTGTCTTCAACACCGCTTCTCCTTTTTCCTTTATCTCATCAAGTTGTGGTTTAAGCGTTCTTCTTTTTATCAAACTCAAATAATCTATGAAAAGTTTTCCGTTAAGGTGATCTAATTCATGCTGAAAAACTCGCGCTTCATAACCTGTTAATTCCTTGACAAGAAAATTACCGTGTTGATCCTCGTATTTCACTTTGATCCACGTCGATCTGGAAATTTCTTCGTATATATTTGGAATACTCAAACATCCTTCTTGTCCTAACTCCGTTTCTTTTGATTTTTCTAATATTTCTGGATTAACGAGATTGGATCGCCGTAAAATCTCAACTTTAACATTGAAACACCTCTTTATGAAATCCTGAATCACATATCAATTATACCAAACATGTTTTAAAAGTTAAACAAATGGCAAATACAGTGATGAGTGACGCGTAACGCGTGATCAGTAAATAGGGATTAGTAAGAACAGCGCATGGCATATAGCATATGGCCTATGGCAAAGACAGAGATTAGACATTAGAGGTTAGAGATTAGTGAGTTGTGATTGGCGGAGGGCGGGATGCCCTCGAGATGGTCTTCGCAGCGCTGCGAAGGATTCCTCTGGGGCATCTCACGCTGCGCTTATTCTTTTAGTATCATCCCACACTTGATGTGGGATCGCATTGAAGTTATTAGATACATGCTGGAGCCGTGTGAAACAGCATATAGCGTATGGCGAATAGCATATAGCATATGGCCTATGGCAAAGACAGAGATTAGACATTAGACATTAGACATTAGAGGTTAGAGATTAGACATTAGAGATTAGGGATTAGAGATTAGTGAGCGGTAAGGCGGAGGGCAGGATGCCCAGAGATGTCGGAACTGATTACAAAATTGTTAGATAAATCACGTTGTGTAATTTTCTATCAAAGATCTGTCTTTTTGGAAAGCGTAGCATGAGTTTTTGATTGGACAATTATAACAATCAGGGTGATCATCATTGAAACAATAATTTGTTCCTATGAACATAATTCCATCGTCAAAATCGCCTATGCCATAATTGGTACCTAATAAAATAGCATTTGGTATTTTTTGTATTTCAAAAGAGGAAGTTGTATTTTTCCTTATTTTCATATGTTGAGTGACTACTTTTTTGTAATTTTCCGCAAAATTTTCATCTTTAAACTTTGCTGATCTTTTACCACGAATATTTGTAACCCTTATATAATTTTTCCCAGATTTTCCTCTTTCTTTTTGTATTACACCCCAATTATCATAGTCTTTCAATTCAGCCATTGAAAGTAAAAAACCTGTCCTGAATAAAATTCGACCAGCATTACTATCAAAAGGTGTTTCGTAAGACCATTCGTCCCACCCATCATCTTTTCGTGAGACAAGTTGAAAAGTGTGAACATACCATTTTGCAAATAGATGAGATGCTTTATCTCCTATTGCGCTTCCAAGACCATATCTTTCATTACTTTTCAGTTGTTTTGCCATTATTTCAGAAGAATCAAAATTCTCCAAATAATCGATAAGAGGTTGAACAGAAATTTTAGATTTACTCATAAGGTCTTTTTCTAAAAGATACGGAACACTTAAAGGAACTCCCCATCTATGTATACCGTAATCAAGTACTTCCTTAATGGATACAATTCCCCTTTGAGATTGGGCAAAAAATAAGTTATATCTTTCGGAATTTGAATTGTTCATTTTTGCCCATTCTTTGGCCCGTATTTTTTTGATAGATTCATGAGAAAGTAATATACTGTCGATAGAAAAGTTTAATTCTTTAAAAAAGTCCAGTGGGCGATGAAATATTCTTACTTCATTTTTATACAATTCATTTGCGACATTTTTTAAAAGCTCTCTTACTCCTATCACATCTGGGCCTTGATCAAGCACGGCATTTAAGAGTAGATATCGCGCAAGAATCTCTCTTCTTGTCCATGGTCCATCAAGTTCGTCAAGGTCATTGATGTTGATTTTATCGTTTGTAAAAAAATGGCTAAATGGTTTAACGTACATAAGTGGAGGAAAGATTTTGTTGTTTTTTCCAATTTTGGCAATTTCGAAGATTAAATGTGACATTTTTTCCATACAAAACCTCTATTCAGGACCAAATAAAGTTAAAGTATCAAGATCCTTTTTATCTTTCATCCTATATTTTCCACTTTCAAGCCTTTCTTTGGAAAATTTGTAATAATCTTCAACGATCTCGAAGCCAATGTACCTTCTATTCATCATTTTTGAAACGATGGCTACCTGACCGGAGCCTAAAAATGGATCGAGTATGATATCTTCTTCTTCACTTGAATACTGAAGTATCTTCTTTATCAATTCAAGTGGCAATTTTGTTGGTGTTTTTATATCTCCGTTCCAGTATTCTCTATTTATGATCCAAACATCTTCCTTGTCAAGATAATGCAAAGAATGATTGTTTTTATCTCTTTCATTCTTATCAAATCTTGCATAAGGGAAAAATTTCCTTTTTCTTTCGTTTTTGCACACGTAAAGACAATGGTAATGAGAAGTTATATACTTTCTTTTTGTGATAACTCCAAATTGGTATTTCCAGATAATATGATTTACAGTTATGAATCCAGCATCATCGATGGCATTAAGTATATCTTTTAGATTGTTCCATCCAGAAAACACGTACATACTCCCCGAATCCTTCAAAACTCTGTAAACTTCTTTCATCCATTTCAATGAAAATTCGTAATAATGTTCTTTGGGGATTTCAGTGTATCCTTCCAAAACCCTTGAACTTCTTCTATGATAGTTCGGCTTTTTTGCTTTGAAGTCTATGGCAAATGGAGGATCCGTTATCACGAGATCTATCGATTCATCCTCAATGTATTTCATTCCTTCCAAGCAATCCATGTTGTAAATGTTGTCTGACTGTACCACGATTTTATCCACTAAGTCACCCCTTGATTTCAAAGCCAAAGAGTTCTTTTTATCTTTCGCTCCTATTATATACTAAATCTTTTTTAGATTTCGAATCTTACAGCGTGAGATGCCCCAGAGGAAGCCGGCGCAGCGCAGCAAGGACAGATTCCGACGGTGACTTTGTCGCCTTTTGCCTTTGATTGTCCACGCGTCACTGCTTTGCTTTTTCCATATGCTGTTTAAATTTTACGGCCGAAAATATTGCGAAAGATCTCTCAAAGGTGATTTGGTGATATCATAAAATGAGTTGAGGATTACCAATTTGATGGTTAAAAAATTAGGAGTGGATGTTATTTGGTGGAGAAAACCACTGAAAACACAATAGCAATTTATGAAGGGGATAGCCTTCATGGATCTAAAATCGATATTAATTATGAGAAGACATGTGATTGTCAGCCCAATCATCTTAATTGCATGACACCAAAAGAATGGATAAAAAGTCAACTTGGAGTGTGGCAATTTAATTATGAGGGCAGAGATATAAGAGATAAGCACCTTCATCCTGCATCTTTTCCAATATCCTTATCTAAAAAAGTAATAGAATTGTTTACACATAAAGGAGAACTCGTTCTCGATCCTTTTGTAGGTAGCGGGACAACTCTTATAGCATCCCGTGATGTAGATCGAAATGCTGTTGGCTTTGATCTTCAACGGAAATATATTGAATTATGTGAAAGACGTCTTCAACAAATAGATATGTTTAACACCACAAAACAAATAGCCATCCAAGATGACGCGAAAAATATACCAAAATACTTAGATGAAAACACTATCAGTCTAATTTTTACTTCTCCACCATATGCAAATTTGTTAAATAGAGAAAGAAAAAATAAATCTAGAAGATTACGAAAAAATGATCAACTTGATAAAATAGAACAATATTCTCAAGATCCCCGCGACCTTGGTACTATGCAACTTGATAAGTATACAAAGGCGATAGGGGATATTTTTGAATTGTTACTCCCGTTGCTCAAAACTAAAGCACACTGTGTTATAAATGTTCCGGACATTTGGTGGGAAAACAAAAGAATAACAATTCATGTATCCATTATAGAAGAATTGAGAAAACGTGGTTATGAACTTAGAAATGTAATAATATGGGATAAAACTAATATTGTAAATCAAATAGGAATTTTTGGCTGGCCAAGCAATTACATAACAATGGGGGTAACATTTGAATATTTGCTGGATTTTTGGAAACCTTCATTGTAAATGTAACAGGTGATATGATGTTTGAACTCTACTCAAAAGAAGATTTAATTGAGCGTCTAAAAGAAATAAGAAAAATGGGATGGATATCAAACAATCGTCCTAGAAATGTCGGAGGAATAGGAAATATACTGATTCAACTTTAAAAGTCGAATATTCCATTTATCTTGCAGTTCCAGCATGTGGCCGTCGGAATCTGTCCTCGCTGCGCTTATTTTTTTCCCGTCATCCCACACTTGATGTGAGATCGCATTGAAGTCATCAGATACATGCTAGAGCCGAAACACATAGGGAATAGGGATTAGGGATTAGAGATTAGGGAATAAGGGAATAGTGAAAAAACAGTGACGCGTAATCAGTGAGAAGAGATTAGGGAGATGTATTTGGATCATCATTGTGATGAAATACAACGTGTATTTCGTGTTTATAATGGATGTTCTTGTAATTACATTCGCGAGGTTTATTGCATTCGTGATTCATAACGAATAATCTTTGAATAAATCTTGGTAAAATGATTGTAAATTTTTGTATGTACATTTGCAAGATCCAGATCACGCA
>JABEBX010022045.1_pt1 | contig 31201 bp, 24 predicted proteins | sample 7245971 | NCBI WGS metagenome assembly JABEBX01 (sample SAMN14506365, study PRJNA622280) | hot springs metagenome | biome: hot spring [ENVO:00000051]|acidic hot spring [ENVO:00002120]; feature: spring [ENVO:00000027]|sediment [ENVO:00002007]; material: sediment environment [ENVO:01001048]... | reverse complement strand
ATAAGCATTCAAAAAATATGGCTACTGAATCCTGCCATGATTCAGTAGATAGCGGGTATGTGCCTAATAACGGCAGTAATATTACAGTAGCACTTGCAGGCAATCCCAATGTCGGAAAGAGTACGATATTTAACATACTCACCGGACTCAATCAGCATGTTGGCAACTGGCCTGGCAAAACGGTTGAAAAAAAAGATGGTTACACTGAGTATAACGGGAACACCTATAAGATCGTAGACCTCCCTGGTACATACAGTCTGTCCTCAGGGTCTATAGAAGAAACCATCGCGGCAACCTACATTGTTGAAGAAAAGCCGGATGTTGTAGTTTCCATAATAGATGCGTCCAATCTTGACAGGAATCTTTATCTGCTTACCCAGATCCTCGAAACAGGTGCAAAGGTTATCATAGCTTTGAACATGCTCGATCTTGCCGCATCAAAAGGGGTTGAGATAGATGTAAAAAGGCTTGAATCATTGATGGGCATACCGATCGTACCTATTATTGCAGTAAAAAACAGGGGTATCAAAGAACTGTTATGTGCAATCAGTGAGCTTGTATATAACAAAAGAACCTTTACACCGGCGCCGCTACATTACTCTAAAAGCATCGAAGAACTCATCAGTGTTATCAGTGGCAAATTAAGCAGCTATGCTGTCCCTTTCAGCAATACTCGCTGGGTTGCGATTAAAATACTCGAAGGTGATGACCATGTAGTTGAGGTACTCAAATCAATTATACGTGCAGAGGATTATCGGTTTATACAGGATGTTCAAAGCCGTGCAGAAAAATTGATCGTTGAGGTTGCAGATGCACGCTACGACTGGATACATAAGATCACATCGAGCGCTGTAAAACCACTGAAGTTGAATATTATAACCTTTACGGACAAACTCGATCACCTACTTACAAATCAATTTCTCGGGCTTACCATCGTTGTCCTCATACTCGGATTCATATTCTGGGCAACCTTCGGTATAAGTAATCCGCTCATGTCGTTGCTGAGTGAATCCTTCAGCATGCTTGATGGCATTTCTTCAAAATTACTTGGCAGCTCACCAGAATGGCTGAAAGGTTTGCTTATTAACGGTGTGCTTGGCGGCGTAGGTACAGTTGTATCTTTTTTCCCTCTCATTTTTATTTTTTTTATATTCCTCGGTATACTTGAGGATACAGGCTTGCTCGCACGATCGACATTTATAATGGACAGGGTAATGCATGTTCTTGGACTCCATGGGAAAAGCTTTATATGCTTGCTTGTAGGTTATGGATGCAATGTGCCGGGTGTTATGTGTTCGAGAGTAATGGACAACGAAACCGATAGAAAGTTGTCAGTACTTATAAATCCCTTTATACCGTGCTCCGCAAGATTCGTAGTTACAAGCCTTTTTGTCAGCGTGTTTTTTCCGAACCACGCTGCATTGGTAATGATGTCCGTCATAGTCATAAGCTTTGCCGTTGTTGTTGTTAGCGGGTTGATATTACGCAAGACCGTGCTCAAAGGGGAACGATCTCCGCTTATTATAGAGCTTCCTCTTTATAGAAAGCCAAATGCAAGAACAGTCGGTCTTTATGCATGGAATAAAACGGTAAGTTTTTTTAAAAGGGCAGGTACATATATTGTTTCCTTCACGATTATTATATGGTTTTTGTCTCACTATCCGGGCGGAAATATAGACAAAAGCGTGCTCGGCATCATCGGTAAATTTATAGCGCCTGTGGGCAGCATTCTGGGCTTCGATTGGAGGATACTGGTTGCGCTGATAACCGGCTTTACCGCAAAGGAAACGACCATTGCAACACTCAGTGTACTTTATCATGCTACCAACGAAAAAACCCTCGGAATCGCCCTGAAACAGGCAATAAGCCCACTTGTCGCATATGTTTTTATAGTTTTTCAGACGCTTTATATCCCGTGTCTTGCAACGGTAGTTACCATGAAGAGGGAATTGCACGACAACAAGCTGCTATTCATAGGCATTGTGTATCCGCTGCTGGTCGCATTTTTAATCAGCTTTGCGATCTATAATCTGGGACATCTTTTTTAATCAAACTCTACCAGTTTATATCACCCCATACAATCATTTGATTTTATTGCTCAATCAATGTAATCCAGTGGTTGAAAGGTGATTTCGAAATTTTATAGAATAAATCGATATTGGCTTATGACAAAAAAATTATCCAGGAATAGAATCATCTTCGTTACCGGGAAAGGCGGAGTAGGTAAAAGTATACTATCTGCATCACTCGGTATATCGTTTCATAGGGCAGGACACAGTCCTTTACTCGTGGAATTTTTCCCGGATAAGAGAATTGAGCACATATTTAATTTAAAGACAGAAACATACAAAGAGACTGAAATCCAGCAGAATTTTACGTATATAAATATATCATCATCGGATGCTCTTGCTGAATATATCAAAAGGCAATTGATACTGGATATTATCTCCAAATTCGTATTAAACACAAAATTTTACCGTCATTTTTCCAGCACTGCCCCAGGGCTTAAAGAACTTGTCACAGTTGGGAAGCTGTATGATTTAGAAAAAAAGAGGGATGACGAGGGCAATTATCAATACGATCCCATCATCGTGGATTCACCCCAGCTTGGTAAATTCGTTCCATTCTTAAAAACACCACAAAGCATTATGAATATGTTTAGAATAGGGCCCGTCAAAAAAGAAGCGGAAAAAGTAAAAAATTTGATACTGTCTGACAGATGTTCCATTATAATGGTAAGTACCCCGGATGAAATGGCTATTACAGAAGCACTCGAGGCCGAGAAAGAGCTTTCTAAAATGAATTATCCTTCACTAAAAACGATTATTATAAATATGGCTGTATCAAGCAAGATTGGTATTACTGATATTCAGTATTACGATCAAAGACTAAGTAAGATCTTGGGCAACCAAAACATGGGTATTAATATTATGAACGCTGTCGAAAAATTCATAAACTATGTAAAAATGGAAAAGAAGGCAATAAAAGGACTCAATGATCATATAAAGAATATACCCATCTTAACATTGCCTTTGATTGAGGCTAACAAAGATGAGCTTTCCATAGCCCAAACATTGTCATCGAACTTCGAATCTATAATAACCGAGGCATCATGAAGTACTACCACAGTGCCGCTTCGGTCACTCGATAATTGTGAACAGCATATAAATGGAAGCCTCGATGCTATGATTCTTGAAACAAGGACTACGTTCAATAACCTGATAAAGAAATATTCACTTTCGCAGCAGAAAGCCGAGGCGATATTGAACAACAGCTATTATCAGTACGTGTCCGGTGAGCTTGCCGGTTCGGAAGACTATATGGCAATGGAAAAATTATACGAAATAAGAAAAGAATATGATTACGACTTGATCGTTGTCGATACTCCTCCAGCAAGGAATGCAATAAATTTTTTAACGGCCCCCAATAGGCTTATACAGTTGATAAGTTCCGGGGTTCTTAAATGGCTTATTAAACCTTCTACAAGCGCGAGTATGCTTGGATTGAATATAATGAACAGGGCACCTCAGAAGGTTGTAAAATTATTAAAGAGCTACGTTGGACTTGAGATCGTAGAAGAACTTACCGATTTTTTTAGCGAGTTTAATGAGTTGTATTCCGGGTTTAAATCCAGGGCAAAAGAAGTAAATGCACTCCTGTCCTCTGCAAAGGTGCAGTTCTATATGGTTACTTTACCGACACAGGATTCTATAGAGGAAGCTATATACTTTTACAATATCATGAAAGGCTATGATATCAACTTTGCAGGGTTTATAGTAAATAAAATTCACACTATATTTTATGACGATGTTGTAAGGGCGAAAATAAAAAAAATCAATAAAACACTGGTAGAAGATGACCCTCTTAGGATCACGATGGAAGAAACGCTTAACATAGACAGCATTGCCCTGCGAGATAAAGATTTGATTTCATATCTTAAAGCAAAAACTAAATCACAAAGGATCAAATATTATCTTACCTATTTAATGATAAATAGGGAAGTAATGAACCTCTGTTCGCTTGTAGAACTGTCCAAGTCGCTTTATGGGATTATTGAATGAGCAGTAAGTCGGACATAGTAAGGAGTGCAGGTGTAGTAAGTATAATGACCTTGATCAGCAGGATACTCGGTCTGATAAGGGACATAAGTTTTGCATACTTCTTTGGTGCTGTTACGTCGGCAGATGCATTTTTTGTTGCCTTTAGAATTCCAAATCTTTTGCGCAGGCTTGTTGCAGAAGGTGCAATGAGCAGTGCTTTTATTCCCGTATTCACGTCGTATCATACAAAGTACGGCAATGAAGAGGCAAAAAAGGTTTCTGACATAACATTTACCTATTTATTGATAGCCCTGCTCATCCTGTCGGTACTCGGGGTAATCTTCTCAAAAGAGCTTATCTATCTTTTTGCTCCGGGTTTCGAACTGCATCCTGAAAAGTTCAGATTAACGGTGACGCTGAACAGGATCATGTTCCCATTTATCCTGTTCGTGAGCATTGTTGCCCTATGCATGGGGTTATTGAACTCTCTAAAGCACTTTTTTGTTCCTGCATTATCTCCGATAATACTCAATGTATCCATGATAACATTCATCCTGATAGCCAACCGCGGCCGACACGCAATATTAATAGTGGCAGCAGGGGTACTTGTCGGTGCTGCAATAGAGCTTATCCCTCAGCTTATACTTATGTACAAAAAAGGGTTTATGTTTTCTTTCAACTTCGATTACAGGCATCCGGCATTAAAGGAATCACTCTTTCTGTTTCTTCCGATGATGTTCGGCGCTGCAGTCTACCAGCTCAATGTATTCGTTAGCAATGTGCTTGCCTCATTTCTGAAGACAGGCAGTATATCTTATCTTTATTATGCATCAAGGCTGTTCGAATTCCCTCAAGGCATCTTTGCTGTATCTATTGCCATTGCAGTTCTGCCTGCCATGTCCAGAGACACGGTGACAGACGGAGTTTCAAAACTAAAGGATTCCCTTGCTTTCTCATTGAAATTATTAAATTTTGTTACGGTTCCTGCAACAGTAGGACTTATCATCCTTGCGAGGCCGATAATTTCCGTACTTTTCCACAGAGGTTCCTTCAGTTTTTCCGATACAATAGCAGTTTCTTCGGCATTGATGTTTTATGCCATTGGCCTGTGGTCTGTTGCATTTTCAAGAGTAATAACGCAGGCATTTTATGCCCTTAAGGATGCCAAAACACCTGTGGTAATAGCTTCCTTTACGGTTATCATAAATCTGCTCCTTAGCGTGTGGCTTATGAACAAGATGGAGTACAGGGGACTTGCACTGGCAACAAGTATATCCGCTTATTTCAACGCCTTTTATTTGCTATATGCTTTCAGAAAAAAGGTAGGAAAGATTGGATTTAAAAGTATATCGGTGTCTTTTCTTAAAGCGTTTATAGCATCAGGAATTATGGCAATTATCATAGCACTCGTCTTCAAGAATATCATACTCCTCCACCATCACTATTCTGTATTAAGACTGACATTTTTGCTTTTTCTCGCCATTCTGATTGGTGTTGTTTCTTATACCGTTGTTTCATACATACTCAAAACACAGGAATTGAAGGAAGGCTTCGCAATCATAAGACGCAAACTTGTCAACCCGAAAAATACATTTGAAAAATTATGAACGAATGAAAAAACTTCCGTATCCCACTTTTGGGATTAACCACGCTGAAAATCAGAACAACATCAATGGCGGCAATGACTGTCGTGAAACGGGGAGTCTTTTTATCTCATAGGGCGTTAAAAACAAGCTATTAATATACGTATCCTTATTAAACAAAACAGCGTCTTTAAACTCCCATCTTTGAACAAGTTTATCCCCATTGTACAGTTCGACTACCTTTGGCATCGTCATTGTTGTCTGTGTGTAACTGTCGGCCTCGATATGTACAGCCCCGCCAGTATTATCGCCAGCATTATTGATATGCGCAGTATTGTTTGCGAGTTTAACGTTTGTCAAATAGGCTTTCACGACAGATATTATATAATTGTTTCCGGATTTTACCCTATACATTATTGGAACCGTATCTTCATTATCTATAAATAATTGATTGGTATCATCGCCGATGATATATGCTGCTCTATTGTCTGCAAGTCCATAAGCAACATTTGTTTGATTGAGTCCGATTTCATTAAATATTTTCTGCGGATTATCCGAGAAGTATAACCCGACTAAAACTATGAAAAGGTTGTTTTGTGAAAATAGCTGCATAGGTATGAGCATCCTCACATTATTTACGAGTATTGATTGGCTTAGTCCATTGTTTATAATACTGATAACAGCCTTTGGAAATACATAATCCTGTCTGACATAACCATTTGACTTTATTATAACCCTGCAGGGTACGGGAATATTTATATAATCTTTGCCAAGGTTAAAGAACGCATTTCCGTTAAGCACAAGTGAATCCAAGCCCTTCCGGTATCCTATCATGCCTTTCTGTTTTAACAGCTCCTTCAATCCGTCTGTAAGCTGAAGCTCCCCGCCTGTACCGGAAGGTATACTTTCCAATATACCGAAGATCTCCGGTGTGAGTATATATCTACCTATGATAGCGAGGTTTGAAGGGGCTTTATCAGGTGCTGGCTTTTCGACAACATCATCGAGCATGTAAATCCTGTTATGTGTTTGTTCTCCCTTTATTATGCCGTATCTGGATGTATCTTCTCTTGGCACCTCCTGTACTGCAATAACAGGTTTTTTATATTTTTCATAAACATCTACCATCTGTAAAAGGCAGGGCCTTTTAGCATCTATGATATCATCGCCGAGTATGACTGCGAATGGTTCATCTCCTATAAGTTGCTGAGCCTGTAAAACGGCGTGACCGAGTCCAAGCGGTCTTTTTTGCCTTATAGAAACAATCTTTATCATGTCCGACAGGCCTTCTATAAGACCAAGCAGACCGTTGCTGCCCTTTTTTCTCAGTGTATCTTCAAGTTCATAGTTTATATCGAAGTGGTCTTCTATTGCCTCTTTGCCATGGTTTACAATGAGAATAACAAGCTCTATTCCAGATGCCTTTGCCTCTTCTACGATATACTGAATCATGGGTTTGTCCACTATCGGCAAAAGCTCTTTTGGTACTGCCTTTGTAACAGGCAAAAATCTTGTACCGTATCCCGCTGCTGGTATAACTGCTTTTTTGATCTTCATCAAATTTCCCTGTCCTTTATTAAAGATTCAAGTTTATCATTTATTAAAATTTTATCCAATAGGTAATCCATCTTTACATGTTTTAATGATGCAAATATTGAATCCTTTACAAGAGGATGCCCCTTCTCAAACTCTGATATTATCTTCCTTATTTTTTGTCTGTTTGTCAACCGTGACATCATTGAAACAGGGCATTGTGGATCAATTAAAGGAGCTTCGATATTCGAGGCGTAGTCAAGCGCTGCCTGAGCTTTAACATATATCATAGGCCTTATGACCACAACCTTATAATTATCAGAAATGCTTACCGCTGGCATTGCCTTTATCTGCCCGTTAAAGAAGATATTCATTAATAATGTCTCGATAAGATCGTCCATGTTGTGTCCAAGAGCAATCTTATTGCATCCAAGTTTTGGGGCGAGCCTATACAACAAGCCCCTTCTCAGTCTCGAACATAGAGAGCACAATAACTTTTTGCCCTTGTTATGTTCGAGTGCAACCTTCAATATGCGTGTGTGTTCTATCCTGTAATCATAACCCTGTTCCTTAAGGTATGATTCAATAAGATCGCTTTTCATGCCCGGTGCACCAGTGTCTATATGTACTGCAACAATACTGTATTTGATAGGCGCTTTGTGCCGCAGAACCTCGAGTGTATCCAACAATGTATAACTGTCCTTGCCACCTGATACTGCAACAAGGATGCGGTCGCCGTTTTTTATAAGATTGAAGTCACCAATGGCTTTTCCAACAAGCCTTAAAACATTGCTCCTATTGTTTGTCATAATTAATGATATACTAACACATCGAACAGTGTTATCAAACGCATTTTTTGGGTTAATAATAGGTACTGTGCAGAATCTCAACCAAGGTGTATCTGCTAAGATGCAACAGGCAACGTTACAACAAAGCTCGAACCAATGCCGAATTCGCTTACCACCTGTAACTGACCGGAGTGTGCCTGAATAATCCTCTTTGCTGTAAGCACTTCTATATAAAGTTTTTCCTCATCTTTCATGTGGGAGAATGTATGCTTGTCTGTTACATTTTCAAAGATCGATTCAGCTGTCCCCATACCGGTATTAGCGATTACAAGCATAATACAAGGTTTATCGTCTACAATGTCGTTCTTGACTTCTATGTAAAGGATATCCTTCTCATGCTCTTCCTTTATCGCAAGGCTTAGCAGATTGATCAGCCCTTTAGTGAATTTTTCCCTGTCGAGTTTTATTGTAAGATTTTCAGTTTTATATGAGGTGTAGAGCATGACACCTTGTTTTTGAGCAAAGGGCTCGATACTTTTCACACACGATTTTATAACCCTTAAAATATCTACGTCGTCAAACTCAAGATTAAGCACGCCGGATGTCAACTGATTTATATCAAGCAGTGTTTCAAGTGCGTTCATGAGCATTCTTGTAGAGTCTTTTGCCCGCTGTATATATATGTCTTCAGCTTTGAATATTTGTTTGGTGTTGAACAGATCATATAATGTATAGATGGGATCCTTTAGTTCGTTTATCATCATTGAGGTAAGCTCTGATCTCTGTATAAGAAGGTGTTCTTCTACTGTTGTATCAAGCATATTTAAAATAAAACCGGTGTATTTTTCTTCTACCATGATGGGAGATATTCCGAGTTTCATAAACTTATTCTTTTCTTCTATGTGTATTCTTATAGGTGTATTAGTTTGTTTTACTTTTTCTATCGATTCGGATATCTTTTTCCAGTTTTCTTTTGAAAATATCGTAGAAATTGGCATACCTATAAGATTGTTTATTTCTTTAGAAAGAAACCGCAGGGCAGAGGGGTTGGCATAAACTATGTTGTACGACGAGTCGGCTATCAAAATCCCGCTGTCGACGAAAGCCAGCAGCGTTTTCATTTTTTTGAATAATTCTGTACCGACCATTTAAAATCCTACGATCCCGAGTTTTGTTAACTTGTAAAACCTTCTCATAGTCTCAAAACGGTCTATGTTGTTGATCGTCTGAAATATTTCTTCGACTGTAGAATATCCGTCTATCATTGACACAACATAGCCGTCTGTTTTATCGAGGTTATACTTTATAAGATCCTGTTCATTTATGTTTAACTTCGGTATTTTTTTGAAACCGTATAGCTCTCTATAATAAAGCTTAATAAGCTGTGCCTTTACAATGGATAAATATGCTACGAGTTGTTTATTGGAATGATAAACCTTGTCATAAAGCCTTTCGAGAAATTCATATGCAAGTTCATACCTGCGTGATTTCAAAAGTTCTCTTATATAGTTCATATTGACAAATTCAGCACTTTTTAAATCTGACTTTGGAACTTCTATTGATGGCGGTGAAATCCCCGGAGATTCTATACTATAGCCTGCTGATTCTATATAGTCTATGGCCTTTTGATTGCCGGGCTCGAGTTCCAATACTTTTCGCCATAGAGTAACCGCATCTTCGGTTTTGCCGTAGCCGTAAAGTGTCAAACCGTCCTGCAATAATTTTTCTATCTCTTCCTGGTTCATTGGTCCTTTAGCTCTAATTCAAGAGAGGCCATTTTCCCTTTCATAGTGATTATCTCATCAGCACTTAAACCGCTCTTTGCTTCAAGGGTAACAGTTTGCTTAATCCCGATGTCTGCATCCTTCGCCGTCACCTTAAGAATACCCTCGCTGTTCATGTCGAAACTGACCTCGATATTGGGTTCTCCCTTTTCGGCACGTCTTACCCCACTTAGGACGAACTCTCCGAGAAGTTCGTTGTCATTTGTCATATTTTCATTGCCTTGATAGACAGCTATCCTTACTGCATCCTGATTGTCGTATGTTGTTGTGAACTTCCTCGTTTTTGTGACAGGTATTGCTGTATTTCTCGGTATGATTTCTGTAAAGACGCCGCCTTTCGTTTGTATACCAAGCGACAGGGCAGTAATATCGACAAGTATATTCGAAGGTAGAGGTGATACGATATTATAGGCATGAATGGCTGCCCCTTCAGCCACTACCTCATCAGGGTTTATGCTCCTGTTTGCTTGTTTTTGGAAAAATTCAGACACCATTTTTATAATTATTGGTGCCCTTGTCTGACCGCCTACAAGTATAACTTCAGCAATGTCACTCTTTTTAAGCCCGGCATTTTCTAACGTAGACTTACATATCTGTATAGTTTGTTCAACCAGTTCATGCATAAATTCTTCGAGAACGCTTCTTGTTATTACTGTGTTGTAGTGAATAGAGCCCTGCGAAGTCTCTGTAAGGAATGGTAGGGATATTGTTGCCTCCGTTTGAGAAGAAAGTTCTATCTTTGCCCTTTCTACGGCATCCTTTAATCTCTGCATTGCCATTACATCTTGTTTTAAATCTGTTCCATTTATCTTCTTAAAATCTTCGAGTATGTAATTAATAATTCTATTATCGATATCCTCTCCGCCGAGATAGGTATTCCCTGCTGTAGATAATACTTCATATACTCCCTCACCGAGTTCGAGTATCGATATGTCAAAGGTGCCTCCTCCAAAATCATAAATAGCTATAAGTTCGTTTTTCTTCCCCCTTTTCTGACCATAAGCCAGAGCTGATGCAGTTGGCTCGTTTATGATCCTTAAAACTTTTAATCCTGCTATCTCGGCTGCATCTATCGTAGCTTGCCTCTGACTTTCGTTAAAATATGCAGGCACCGTAATACATGCGCCTTCTATATCGTCTTCGAGGAACTCCTGTGCTACTTTTTTTGCCTCAAGTAGTATAAAAGCGCTGATCTCAGGAATACTCATAGATTTTCCACCACAGATAACACGCACGTCTTGATGAGGTCCTTCTACAATTTCGTATGGCACTTTTGTCTTAGTAATCTGTACTTCCTTGGAATCATATCTTCTGCCTATAAGTCTCTTTGCTGCAAAGATTGTATTTTTCGGGTTTGTTATGGATTGTCTCTTAGCCCTTACACCGATGAGTGTTTTTTCGTCGCTTGTGATAGCAAAATAACTCGGTATAAGCCTGTTGCCAGTTGAGGATGGTATAACCATAGGCTTGCCATTTAACATGGCAGCTACACACGTGTTTGTTGTTCCGAGATCGATACCTATCGTTTTACCCATAGTTATTTAATCAAACTCCTCAATTGTTTAATTTCAGCCTTAATATCATCTGCTTTGACACCGAGAGCAATAGTTTGCTCATATTCAAATAAGGAACTTTTAAAAAGTCTGGCTTTTTTATATATTTTAGCAAGTAAAAGATGATAATCGGGGTTTTTCGGATCAAGTTCTAAGGCCTTTTGACAGTAATTTTTAGCCTCTTTCACGGACTGATTAAAATCATACAGTATAGAGGCAAGTTTATAGTATATAGATTCTTTTTCATTGGTAAGATCTATAGCAGTTTTCAGATAATTCAATGCATCCTCCGGCTTATTCAATTCTATGCTTATATCCGCTTTTTTTAACAAGTCTTCATATCTATTTGCCTTCATATGCTTTTCAGCCTCTTGCATCTTGTTAATATACTCTTTCTCATAAGGGTTATAGGAGATTGCCAATTTTAGGTTTATATAGGCGTTGGAATAGTCATTATCCATAAAGGCCTTTATCCCAAGATTGTAGTATGTTGATGCTTTTTTGACTCGATCTTTTATCTGAGCCGTTATAACATGCTTTGTGGATGTTTCGTCAGCAGGTTTTTCAGCCTTGAGGATATCGAGCTTTGATTGAGTGCTCAATGGCTCTGGTTTAGCCCCTATTGTTTTTTGGGGAACTTTGTTTTTTAATGTTTCGTAAGCCTGCTGTACCTTTTTATATATATCCTCTAAAAAATGCTTGTCCTCGGCAGGTACGGATCTTGCATAATAGCTGTCAGGGTGGAACATTTTTGTTTTTTCAAAGTATGCTTCTTTAATCTGTTTCATAGTGGCACTTTCAGAAACACCGAGCATTGAATATGGATCTGCATTCTCATAAACAGCATAGAGGTCTTTGATTGATTGCTCTGTTTGTTTCTGTTCATTGGATTCAACAGAGGGATGTATAGCGGATTCACTCTGTTTAAATTCAACCACCCTGTGATTACTTAGATTTTCGAGGATCTTATTTACCGAGGTTAATCCAAAACCTGTTACTCTTGCTATTTCCTTTGCCGATGTTTTTCCGTCGATAAGTGACAATACAAACTTCTCTTGCTCTGTTAATCCTGAAACACTACTTGTCTGTTTGATAAGTTTTGGCACAGGTTCCATGCTCATATTTGTAATAATATTAATATATTTGTCAAGCACTAAAACAATCAAAATCCGAAGCACATATTTATGGATATAGTCTATTATTTTTAGAAAATTATAACATAAATATACTTACACATTACTTACAGATAGGTATTTTTTTTAGTTTATCCATGTGATTGACAATTATATTCCTTTTATATATAAATTCATTAATTATGTCCAAACATAAATTAATTTATAAGATTTTTACTGTAATAATGACATTTGTGTTTGTTTCATCAACATGGGCAGCAGATATTGCCATTATCAAAACACGTAATCTTTCACCATACAACCAAGCTATCACTGGGTTTACCATAAATTGCAGTGCTATTCGTACCAAAGAGTATGACATGGAAGAGAATCAGGCGCGCGGGGAAGAGATTGCGGCGCAGATAAACGAAAGCAAGCCATCCGTTGTACTTGCTGTAGGTGCCCCTGCTGCACAAATAGCAAAGCTATATATAGATAAATCGATTCCGATTGTATTTATAATGGTTCAGAACCCCGAGAAAATAGGGCTTCAAGATATAGCCAATCTAACAGGTGTATCACTCAATATTCCTGTAGATACACAGTTGCGTGCATTAAAAGCTCTTGTTCCTTCTGTAACCAGAGTTGGTGCCATATATAACCCAAGAAATACTGCCAATGAAATTAATCAGGCAATTAGGATCTCTAACCAACTTGGGTTCAAGCTTATTGCAGCAAAAGTAGATACACCCGATGACGTTCCAAGGGCACTCAGGGCATTTGCCGAGGGTATAGACGCATACTGGATGTTGCCGGATATAACAGTTATGCAGGCATTCACAACGATCCTTAACTATACAAACGACAGAAGAATACCGTTTCTTGCTCCATCAAAGATTATGGTAGATCGGGGAGCACTTGTTTCGCTCGCACCTAATTATGCAAATATAGGAAGTCAGGGATGTGACATAGTTAATCAAATAATCAGCGGGACAAAGCCGTCTCAAATTCCTATTTCTCCTCCTAAGGGATTGGAACTCACGGTTAATCTTACAGCAGCCAAAACACTTGGATTACAGAGCATTGCAACAAATGCAATGACATTTGCAGCATCAGAAGGCTACAAAATAAGCATATCACAGTAAAACTCTATAGGGTGGTAAAATGAACGATATAATCAAATTCGGAACGTCTGGGTTTAGGGGTATTATTGCAGACTCATTTACTTTTAGAACGCTTACCGCAACAGTACATGCCGTAGCGGATTACGTAAAAGCGCATTCAATCAATGCTCAGCCGATGCTTATGGTAGGCTATGATCCCAGATTTATGGGAGAGGTTTTTGCAAAAGATGTGGCGGAAAAACTGAATATGTGTGGCGTAGATGTGGTATTAACCAACAGGGATACCCCAACACCTGTTATAGCATTCTATGTTATATCTCATAAGCTCGACGGGGCTATAAATATTACTGCTAGCCATAATCCTCCCATCTACACGGGTATAAAGTTTACACCATCATGGGGTGGGCCGGCGATGCCAGAAGAGACAGAACAAATACAGTCTATGGCGAACCAATACCTTGCCGAGAACAGCTTATTCGAACAAACACAAAAAAATAAGGGTAAAACGGAACTCGTGGATCCTATGTCTGAATATATCGATCATCTGAACGACATGATAGATTTCAAAGAGATTGCCAAGGCCAATTTAAAGATAGCAATAGATCCCCTGCATGGCGCAGGGCGGGGCTATCTTAAGAGGATATGTGAAATACATGGTATAAAATATGTGTCCATACATGAGACAAGAGATCCATACTTTGGCGGTGCTGCTCCGGATCCAAATGAAACGAATCTTTTTGAATTGAAAAAGCTTATGGCTGAAGATGAAACCATCGCCATCGGCATGGCAACCGACGGTGATGCAGACAGATTCGGTATTTTGGACAGGCACGGCAGGTTTATAATACCTGATTATGTACTCGCTATTTTATCCGAGTATGTACTTTCGACGCGTGATTTTGAAGGTGGACTTGGCAGATCAATTGCAACAACACATCTTATCGACAGGATAGCCCGTCAGCATAAAAGGGAGGTTTATGAAACACCTGTAGGTTTTAAGTACATCGGTAAACTTCTAACGGAGGGAAAGATTGTGTTTGGAGGAGAAGAAAGCGGCGGACTTTCTATGATAGGGCATATACCGGATAAGGATGGAATTATTGCAGGTCTGCTTATGCTTGAGGCAGTTGCGAGAACGAATAAGACAGTCAGTTTTCTCCTGGAAGATATATATAAAATGGTTGGAACCTTATATGCCGACAGGAGGGATATAGAGCTTGATAATGACAGCCACGCACATGCGAAGGCGTTGATGTCGAACCCTTCTATATTGATTGATAAGTTGAAGCCGTTGGAGGTTGACAGAACAGAAGGGCTAAAATTGCTGTTGGAAGGCGGTTCATGGCTTCTGCTGAGGCTATCTGGAACCGAGCCTGTGATAAGGATTTATGCAGAAGGAAGACAGCAAACAGAAACGGAACAGTACATAAACAGTGTACAGGATATATTGAAGCATGCTTAAGATAAAGTGTATTTCAGTGGGACCACTGTGGACGAACAGCTATATAGTATGGGATACAGATAGCATGGAAGGTATCCTTGTCGATCCCGGTGATGAGGGCGACAGATTGATAAATGAAATTAAAAAAAACAAGATCGTTTTGAAGCAAATCATAATAACGCATGGTCATTTTGATCACCTCAAGGATGCAGCGTATGTAAGTACAGAAATGAAAGTTCCGGTGCTTGCAAGCAAGACAGAACTTCCAATTATTAAACATGTTTCAGAGCAAGCAACATTGTTCGGTTTCCCACCGATAAAATCTCCAGAAATAAATGCTTATCTTGAACAAGGCAACATTATACATGTAGGCCCATACACTTTCAAAGTACTCAGCACACCGGGACATTCTCCGGGCAGTATAACCCTGTACAACAGTTCGGAAGGTATAGCCATTGTAGGAGACCTTATATTTTTAGAATCTGTCGGCAGAACGGATATAGCCGGTGGTGATTATGAAACGTTGTTAAAAAGCATTCAGGGGCATATACTTACCATGCCTGATAATACAAAGATATTGTCCGGGCATGGCGAAGAAACAACTGTAGGACATGAAAGGCGGTATAATCCATTTTTAGCAGGTATTTATAGAGATGAAGCTCGAAAATAAAAACATATTACTTGGGGTAACAGGGGGAATAGCAGCTTATAAATCTCTGGAGCTTGTGAGGCTGCTGATAAAACAAAATGCCGAGGTGAATGTCGTAATGACCGCCCATGCAGAGAAGTTTATAGGAAAGATGTCCTTTCAGGCACTGTCCGGTAATACCGTTCTAACGGATACCTTTGACCTATCGACTGGTGCAGAAATAAAACATATCTCTATACCCGATAATGCATCTCTCGCAGTCATAGCACCGGCAACGGCCAATTTCATAGGTAAACTTGCATACGGTATTGCAGATGACCTTCTGAGCACCATGATGCTTGCCATGACAAAACCTGTGCTTATTGCTCCGTCTATGAATGTACACATGTACGAAAACCGTATCGTTCAGGATAATATGCAAAGGCTAAAACAATATGGATACCATTTTATAGAACCAAATGCAGGCTGGCTTGCGTGCGGGTACGAAGGTAAGGGCAGGCTTGCCGAACCTGATCAGATCGTAGAAGAGATAGAGTTGCTATTGACGAAGAAAGATTTTGAAGGAAAGAAGGTACTTGTTTCCGCGGGTCCGACTCGAGAGTATCTTGATCCTGTAAGGTTTATATCCAACCCGTCCTCTGGGAAAATGGGGTATGCCATTGCTAAGGCCGCGAGGATGAGAGGGGCGGAGGTAACACTTGTGACCGGTAAGGTAAATATCAAACCGCCTTACGGCGTACGTTTTATAGAGGTTGAGTCCGCAAGACAAATGTTTGAGCAGATAAACCGCCTTGCAAACACGGTGGATTGTATTATCATGTCGAGTGCTGTTTCGGATTTTACCCCTTCAAAAACAAGCCAGCAAAAGATAAAAAAGACAGCTGAACATCTTGATATACAACTCGATAGGACTACGGATATTTTGTCTTCTGTGGCAAAAAACAAAGGGAATAAGATAATTGTTGGTTTTGCTGCGGAAACAGAACATATAGAGCAGTATGCAAGAGAGAAGCTAAAGCAAAAGAATATGGATATGATTGTTGCCAATAATGTTATAGAAAAGAACAGCGGGTTTGAAGCGGATACGAATAAGGTTTTGATCATATTCCGTGATGGAACTGTTGAAGACCTCCCTCTGATGCGTAAATCAGACCTCGCGGATGTCATATTGGACAGGATATCTGCATTGTTTTTGAATAAATAAACAATATCTTTACGGATTGAACGTTTTGCGGATCAAAAGAAGGGGGCATGTGATCACATGCCCCCTTTAGAGTTTAGCCAATTTCACTTATGAGATTAAGTGATTCTACTTATATTGCGGCTTTTCGAGTTCCTTGATCTGTGCCGGTGAATAACCGAGTTCCTTGAAATTCATAACGCCGTGTGTAGAGTGACACTTATTGCAGGAAAGGCCTATTTTCTTTATCGCGTGATTTACCGATATGTAGGATGTGCCCGGCACCTGCATTGCCATCCATTCCCCGCTCCAGGTAAAGCCCATTGCTTCGAACGGCTTCATACCAGCATCTATGGCCTCTTTTACATTACCCGTCTTGTTGTATACCTCTCTATTAGGTGCAAGCAATGCAGGGAAGTTTGCCAGCTGTGGGTTGTCTTTGAGGAAACCCATGCCTGGTTCCTGCCACATCTTGAGCTTCTTATCGAACAACAGTACCTGGGTTAATCCCCGTACAGGGTATATCTTTGCCCCGGGTGATTTTATATTTGATACTTGGAATGCCATCCAGCTCTGGACATCTTCATGAGTCTTTGTATTCGCAACTCTCCAGATATAGTCGGGGTGGCCCATTGTTATTTTTACCGTTGGCACATAGATGCCCTTGATCGAGAGGATCTTGTCGTACTTCGAGAGCTCACTGTATTTGCCATGAATATCGTCCTTTACAGGCTTGCCCCAGTTTTCGTAGGATATGCCGGATACGACTGGTATGTGGCACGCCTGACACGAAATCTTGGCGATATGCTCATTCAAAATCTTGCCAATCTTGCCATGGTGCGGTGTATCGCCATGGCAATTCGAGCACGTAACCTTTACATTTGGAAGATCGTTTGCAACCATATCGGATTCAAATTGTCCTTTGGCCATTTTGTGATGTTCTGTAGTATGACAGGTTATGCATTGGAGTCCTGCCTTGGCATGAACATCAGTCTGAGGTGTGTATGGTGTGCCCCGCTTGTAGTCGTAAGAAAATGCATGCTCATGACATCTCAAGCAGGCTTCGTTGGTTGGTGTTTTTGTTATACTCAGAGCAGCCTTGAGCGATGTGTCCTCGCCCCAGTGGGTACCCGTTGCATCCGTAACGAGCGTTTTTCTGTCATTCATGTTGTAATCCTTTGCATGGCATACGAGACAGTCCACGGTGTTTGCCTGTGCCACGGTTGGTGGTGCTCCCGCGGGCAGCGGAGGCATGGGCAGACTCCCTATGTGACACACGCCACACCCTTCAGCCTGCACCGTATCATGACCATTTGTAGAAGCAGTCCAGTTTGATATTGTCAAAGAACCTGCAAGCGCACATTCCCTGTTTACCATGCCCCACCACGAGCCGTTCGGTAGTCCCTGAACATTTCTGATAGGTGTTGCCATGTGCCAATGTACTGTCTGTGTAATCTCTTCAAGTGCATTGGGATGGCACATCGCGCATGTCTGGGCGCCCTGATAACCGTTTTCTTTTATAGTTTCAGCGCCGGGATGTACCCAGCCCTTTAACATGCCGTCATTTGTTGCTGCAGAGGCGATACCAAACATGAACAGGAACGCCATTGCAGTCAGCCCTAACCTTTTAACCATAGTTTCCTCCTATATTTTTAAATATAGTTTATATATTAAAGAATAGCACAAACCTGTCAACAAAATAGTAATGCTTTGTATTTTTGCTTTTGCACTTGCATTATTCATTATTGCGTACTATGGATAATATATACCTATAAAAAAAGGAGCGAAAATGGAAATCGAGAAAGTTGACGAACTCGAACATAAGATAAGGGATCTCATAGATAAATATACAACTTTGAAAGAAGAAAACGGTTCTTTGAAAACAAAGGTAGAAGAGATGGAAATAGAAAAGGAGGAGCTTTTGAAGTTTAAACAAGAAGCTATAGCAAAAGTGGACAAGATATTAAATACACTAAATGAGGTAAACCTTTAAGGTAGGGGTTGTTGAAGAAACCTTACACTATAAACATACTTGGAATAGAACTCATTGTGATGAGTGAGGATGAACCGGAATATGTGGGGAAGATTGCGGCTTATGTAGAAGAAAAACTGAAGTCCGCTATGAATGACGCAAACATCTCCGATACGGCCATTCTCTCTGTTCTTGCAGCTATGAATATTGCTGATGAATTATTCAAGACAGAAAACAAGTATAAAGAAAGAATTCTCTATCTTGAGACAAAGATAGAAGAATTAATAAAGATGATAGAAACAAAGGTAACGATATGATAATGTCCCTGCTCTTGCGCGTGATGGATCTTAATTTTTTTAGACCCTTAACAATTCAGAATGGAGACTGTCCCTTATTGTGGATAGCAAGCCTCTCGAGTAAGAGGAAGCATGAAGCAATAAAATGGTTTCCCCCTGGTAATCCAGGTCTGAAAAGGGATTCACACGGCATGTTTGCGGGGACTTTTGTTTTTCTGTAAGGTCTTCGGCACAGTATTATTAAAAGCATACAATGGACAATAAGTTAGCTATAAGAAGCAACATGCTTGAATGCCGGAAAGCTATACCGCCCCTGAATTATAAAAGATTGAGCAGTAGAATTCAACACTTGTTCATGCAATCTCCAATGTATAAAAAAGTACATGCACTTATGCTCTATTTGCCGGTAAACAATGAACCCGACACGGGTATGGTTATATCAGATGCATTGAATGAAAATAAAATCGTGTTGCTGCCTTATATCAAAGGTGACAGTGTTTATCCTGTAATATATAAAAAAAATATGCCTTTAAAATATGGTAAATATAACATCCAAGAACCTGTCCATGCGGAAGAATATCCTGTTGAAGACATAGGGGCTGTCGTTGTTCCAGGTATAGCATTCGATCCCTATGGCAACAGAATAGGGTATGGTAAGGGGTATTATGATAAATTTCTAAGTAGTTTGAGTAAACAGACTGTAAAAGCCGGCTTCTCTTTCACCAGATGTATAATTGATAAGATACACACAGATAAATGGGATATTCCGGTCGATATGATTTTTACAGAAACTGGTATTCTTACAAAGGAGCAGAAGGTATGATGAACACGGTGATAGCTCTCAGTATCGGCATTGCAGGTTTAGCAGTCGGATACCTGATGGCTACGTATTTGAATAGGATTTTCAGCAGGGCAAAAATAAGGAAATCGGAACAAAAGGTGCAGGAAATCATTGATTCAGCCAAAATACAGGCCGAATCAATAAAAAAAGAAGCAGCACTGTATGCGAGAAACAATCTCCTCGAGTTAAGAGCAGAATTTGAAAAGGAAACAAAAGAAAGGAGACAGGAACTTGTTTCACTTGAAAAGAGGTTGCTACAGAAAGAAGAATACCTTGAGAAAAAAGAGGACATAATAAACAAAAAAGAGTCCGACATTAGTAGGAGAGAAAGGAACATAAGCATAACAGAACGAAACCTTTTAACCAAAGAAGAAGAGTATAAAAAGAAATTTAACGAGATCAATCTTGAACTTCAAAGGGTATCAGGGCTGACAACGGATGAGGCGAAACAGATGTTACTGGACAGCGTTAAGGAGCAGGCCAAGCACGATATAGGTAAAATGCTGAAGCAGCTCGAGGAAGAGGCTCAGCAGAATGCCGAGAACAAGGCAAAAGAAATAATATCCGTGGCTGTACAGAGATATTCCGGTGAATACGCACAGGAACATACAGTAACAACGGTCGATCTACCGAGTGACGAGTTAAAGGGCAGAATAATCGGCAGAGAGGGCAGGAATATCAGAGCAATAGAGGCAGCTACAGGTGTAGATATTATCGTTGATGATACACCGCAGGCGATAGTTATATCGGGTCACGACCCTGTCAAAAGAGAGATAGCCCGACTTTCAATAGAAAAACTTATAGCAGACGGTAGGATTCATCCGGGCAGGATAGAAGACATTGTCAACAAAACCTCTCAGGAGATTGACAAGAGCATGAAGGAAGCAGGTGAACGGGCGATGTTCGATCTAGGTTTACATGGGATACATAGCGAACTCGTGAAACTTGTGGGAAGATTAAAATATAGGACAAGCTATGCACAAAATGTTTACCAGCATTCAATGGAGGTTGCGTTTATACTGAGTATAATGGCTGGAGAACTCGGTCTGAATATAAAGCATGCCAAAAGAGCCGGTATATTGCACGATATTGGTAAGGCGGTGGACCATGAGGTGGAAGGCTCGCACGCGGTAATCGGCGCTAATCTTGCAAAAAAATATGGTGAACCTCCGAGGGTTGTAGAAGCTATAGAGCAGCATCATAATGATATGCCGGAAAGCCTTCTCGGTATTCTCCTTCAATCTGCGGATGCGTTATCCGCGGCAAGACCTGGTGCACGCAGGGAAATGTATGAGGCTTATGTGAAAAGACTGCAGGATCTTGAAAGACTTTCAACATCCTTCGACGGCATTGAAAAGGCATACGCCATCCAGGCAGGCAGAGAAATAAGGGTGATAGTTTCACCGGATAAGGTTAGCGATGATGAAATACCTTTATTGAGCAAGCAAATCGCAGATAGAATAGAAAAAGAAATGAGCTATCCCGGAACGATCAAGGTTACCGTTTTAAGGGAAACGAGAGCATCGGTATACGCAAAATAAAAGCTGCTATGAACATCCTATTTATAGGAGATATTGTAGGTAAACCTGGAAGACATGTTGTATCCGAACTTCTACCTGTTCTCAAGGATAGATACAGCGTAGATTATACAATAGCAAATGGAGAGAATTCTGCGGGTGGATATGGTATTACGCCTGATATTGCAAAGGCACTGCTGAACATAGGAATCGATCTCATAACCACCGGCAACCATATATGGGAACACAAAGAGATCATTCCTTATTTGTCCGATAGCGATGTGGTTATACGGCCTCTGAATATATCGCCCCTTGCGCCGGGGAAAGGAATTGCCGTCATAAAAAAGTCAGGACTGCAACCACTTGCCATCATTAACTTAATTGGCAGGGTGTTTATGTCACCTGCAGAATGTCCGTTTAATGCCTCGCAAGATGCATTAACAAAAATCGCACGTGATTATCCCGACGTAAAGCATATACTTGTTGATTTTCATGCGGAAGCTACCTCAGAAAAACAGGCTCTCGGCTGGTTCCTCGACGGTAAAGTAACATCACTGCTGGGAACCCATACCCATGTTCAAACATCGGATGAGATCATTTTACCTGAGGGCACTGCATATATAACAGATGCTGGCATGACAGGTGTTGTCGATGGAATACTCGGAATGGACAAAGAACAAATCATTCCCAGGTTTACGACGTCAGTACAAAGGCATGCTGATGTTGCAAAAGGAAAAGAAGAACTTCAGGGTGCTGTTGTTACTGCGGATGATAAAGGTAGATCAATATCTATAGTAAGGATTAAAGAACATTTGTGAGTATGATGAATATTCTTAAAAGGCCGGCAATCATAAAGCTGTTTTTGAAAAGAGCAATACCGGCGTATTTGTTTCTTATCGTATCTTTTATAGCAATAAAATACGGCTTAACATCATATTTACAGCATAAGTATCCTTCGATCGTCAAAGACGAGACTGTCCTTGGAATACGGCTTCCGTTTGCAAAGAGAGTAGTATACAGGGATAGATGGCTTGTTGTGTATGACAAATGGTCTCCATATCTTTACGTTACCGTCATAGGCATAACTTGTATATGGATATTTTTTTTACTAAAATCAACATCGGAAATGGCGAATGATTTATCAATGTCCGCTTTGGAGAAGTCGGATAAGGCTGAGGCCGCTGATGATCTGTCGCAGGCTATTTATAATCTAAAGGTTGCAGCTTCTTTCACTGCGGACGAGAAACTGGTTGATGACATTAATAAAAAGATAGAGAAATTGAAATCTTCATTGTACACTCGAACAACGATATTGAATAAAACAGTTACCGAACAAAAACAGGCAGAACCGGATAAAACTGTTGTAAAACAACCTGCTGGCAGCACAGAATACATAGCCAAGAGATATAAAAAGGTTAAAAGATTAGGTCAGGGTTCTATGGGGGTAGTCTGGCTTGCGGATGATACTGTACTGGAAAGGCAGGTGGCAATAAAAGAATTGTCATTTCAGATTGCAGAGGATGTAGAATTTAAAGAAAGATTTTTTAGAGAGGCGAAATTACTTGCGAGATTAACCCATCCCAACATAGTGCAGCTTTATGATATTGTTGAAGACAGGGATTCACTGTATTATACAATGGAATATATCGAGGGTACGTCGCTTGACCTGGTATCAAAAGCATCGAAGCTGTCAATAGATAAAATACTGGATTATTCACTGCAGATCCTGAAAGGTATGGACTATGCCCACGGCTTGAAGATTATACATAGAGATTTAAAACCCATGAATATCTTGGTAAGAAAAGATGATATTGTTAAAATCGCTGATTTTGGTCTCGCAAAGCTTGTGGGTAGTTCGTCGGTAACTATAGCTGGTACAGTTATGGGGTCACCAATGTATATGTCTCCGGAACAGGCGTCGGGTGAAGAAGCTGACGAGAGGAGCGATATTTACTCCTTCTCTATGATCCTGTATGAGCTTACCACAGGAACGCCTGCATTTACCGGCATGCCAAAAGATGTAATAGCAAAACAGATACAGGCGATCCCTGCAAAGCCTTCTTCGCTGGTGTCTGTTCCAAATTGGCTTGAAGAATTGGTATTGAAGGGTCTTTCGAAGAACAAAGAGCAGCGGTATCAAAAAATTTCGGATATGATAATGGAAATTACTAATCACAAGAATCAAATATGAGATTGGGTGAACTGACAAAAAGAATATTAACTGCAATTGTAGGTATTCCAATACTTATCTTCGCCCTCGTAAAAGGAGGATATGTATTGGTAACACTCATAGCATTTGCAGTAGTCATTGGCTTATGGGAGTTCTTTCATATTATGGAATTGAGGGGATATAAACCAATCAAAACAGCAGGTTATTTGTCAGGGCTTATCATAGTATTTTCTTCTTATTTTTTTAGAGATTATTTTCTCATGCTGTTTTTGGTTTTGATGTTTATACTCTTTATAAGTCTTTTTGAAAAGGATAACAAAACAGCCTTGTCTGGCACTGGTGGAACTATCTTTGGTGTTTTTTATATTGCTGGTTTACTTAGTTTTGCCATCAAATTAAGAAACCTTGGTATTCTTCTTGTGGCACAGTATAAATCGTTCGGTACGTTTCTAACAGCACAGCACATAGACGAAAGGACTGGCATTTATGCGGTCTTCTTCCCTATAGCTATTATATTTTTAAGTGATACTGGTGCATATTTTGTCGGTAAGGCATATGGCAAAAGGAGGGTTGCCCCGAATATAAGTCCCAAAAAATCCTGGGAAGGGGTAGGCGGCGGTATTGCTGTGAGCCTTGCTGCAGCGTATGCTATATGGTGTATTGCCCCTGATAGATTCCCTCTGAAACAATCTCTTATCCTTTCGGTAATATTGAGTGTTTCTGGTCTAGTAGGTGATCTTGTAGAATCCAAAATAAAAAGGGATGCTGGGGTAAAGGATTCGGGTACTATTTTTCCTGGGCACGGTGGCGTTATGGACAGAATAGATGCCCTGCTTTTTGGTTTGCCAATAGCGTATATATATTTCCTTATGTATTTTAGGTTTATATTCTCAAGGTAAAAAATAGAAGGCATCTATGCGGCTTCTCTTGGTAGAAGATGAAAAAAAGGTAGCAAGCCATATAAAGAAAGGACTTGAAGGAGAGGGATACGCTGTTGATGTCATAGACAACGGAGAAGATGCCACTATCATGGCTATGACTTATGAGTACGATCTCATAATACTCGACGTAATGCTCCCAGGAAAAAACGGGATACAAGTCTTAAAACAGCTCAGAGATAACAAATATTACACACCTGTTATATTCCTTACAGCCAAAAACAGTACGGATGAGAAGATCCTCGGACTTGATCTTGGAGCTGATGATTATCTTACAAAGCCGTTTGAGTTTGAAGAATTATGTGCCAGAATAAGAGCTATACTTAGAAGACAGGAATCCGTTAGAAGTACAAAACTCGCAATAGCCGATCTCGAACTGAATCTTGTTACTCACGAGGTGAAAAAGGCGGGACAGAAAATAGATCTTACGCAAAAAGAATATGCGTTACTTGAATACTTCCTTTACAATCAGGGTAAAATACTTACAAGGGCTATGATAGTGGAGCATGTATGGGATCAGGATTTCGACAGCTTCACGAATGTTGTGGATGTCTACATAAATCATCTGAGAGCAAAAATAGATCAACCGTTTGATAAAAAGTTGCTGCATACCGCACGCGGCTTTGGTTATGTGCTGAGAGAGCAGGATGCTTCCAATAAGGATTAGATTAACATTCTGGTATGTTGCCATCTTTTCAATAACATTGATACTTTACAGCTTATTTTTGTTTGCATTTATTTCCCACAGAATCATGAAGAATACGGATATGGATATGATTGCGGAGGCAAAGGAATGCAGGTCTATTTTTCTTGAAGAAATAGCAAAGCCGTCTTTTGAGGAGTTGGACGAAGAATTGAAAGGTATAAATTATTATCTGCAAATCTATTCGATCAACGGCAGACTGTTGTACAGCTCAGCGAATCTTTACAAAGCAACATTACCGGTTGATACGCGAGCATTTAATTTCATCGAACATGACAAATATATTTTTAGAACCGTTACGCTGTTCAGACATAGAGAGGTACGTATGTTGCTATATCCTATTGTTTCTAAAGGCGTAATAAAATATTACCTCAGTATGGGTATGCCGTTGAATGAACAAAATGAATTCTTGAATATGCTGGGTATAATCCTTATTGTCGTTACCCCTATTTTCATAGTTATTGCCAGTTGGGGAGGTATTATCATTGCCGGCAGGGCTATGAAACCAGTTGATGAGATAATAGGAACAGCAAGACGCATAGAGGCAGGTAATTTAACGGAGCAGATTAAGATAAAAACGCACAACGACGAAATAGGGAAGCTTGCCAGAACATTTAACGATATGCTTCTAAGGTTGAAAAAAAACTTTGATGTACTTGCAAACTTTTCTCAAAATGTTTCCCATGAATTGAAAACGCCTCTTACGGTTATGAAAAGCGGTATAGAAATTAATATCAGGGAAGATAGATCTCCTTCAGAGTACAGGGAGTTGATGGTCAGTTTACTCGAAGAGATAGATCAGATGACAAAAATAATCGATGATCTTTTGCTTACCTCCCTTTCCAATACAGAATCCATAAAGGAAACTTTTACTCAGATTAATATTTCGACGCTGATCCTACAGACCATAGATTTCCTCGGCATACTTGCAACGGATAAGATGGTTTTACTGGAACATAATATACAAAAAGGAATTACCATAACAGGTAATGAAAAATTATTAAAAAGAGCATTCAGCAATGTCATAGATAATGCAATCAAGTTTACTCCGTCGAATAAAAGAATTTTTATATCTGTCATCAAAGAAGGCGCAAGTGTAGTTATAGATATAAAGGATCAGGGTATCGGTATAAAAAGAGATGAAATACCCAAAATTTTCGATAGGTTCTACAGAGGAAAAACTGCGAACACAGTCGGTCACGGCTTGGGATTGAGCATCGTAAAATGGATTGTAGAATTGCACCAAGGAATTATCGATATAACCTCAACATCAGAGGGTACGAATTTTCAAATCAGGTTTTTATCGGCAAAATAAGCAAAAAAAGAACTTGACTAAAATTATACTTGACATACATTTTGAACTGTGTCTTTAATATAAATCCCCAAGAGGGAAATAGTTCTTTGAGAATTTAATAGTGGATAGTTATATTTCTTTGAGACAGAATTTTTGTTAAGAGTTTGATCCTGGCTCAGGACTAACGCTGGTGGTACGCATAACACATGCAAGTCGAGCGAGAAACTCCGAGCAATCGGAGGAGTAAAGCGGCGAGCGGGTGAGTAACACATGGGTAACCTACCTTCGGAACCGGGATAATCCCGCGAAAGCGGGACTAATACCGGATAATCTGATTAATCGAGATATTAGTCAGCAAAGAGGCCTCTGTTTACAAGCTTTTATCTGAAGATGGGCCTGTGTCCGATCAGCTTGTTGGCGAGGTAATGGCTCACCAAGGCTATGACCGGTAGCTGGTCTGGAAGGACGACCAGCCACACTGGAACTTAAACACGGTCCAGACTCCTACGGGAGGCAGCAGTGAGGAATTTTGGGCAATGGGCGAAAGCCTGACCCAGCGATACCACGTGAGCGATGAAGGCCTTCGGGTTGTAAAGCTCTGTCGAGCGGGAAGATGGTGTTGTTCTTTAACAGAGAATGACATTGACTGTACTGCGAGAGGAAGCATCGGCCAACTACGTGCCAGCAGCCGCGGTAAAACGTAGGATGCGAGCGTTGTCCGGAAGTATTGGGCGTAAAGGGCGTGTAGGCGGTTTAGTAAGTTCAGTGTGAAATCCCTTAACTTAAATAAGGAAGTGCACTGAATACTGCTAAGCTAGAGTATGGGAGAGGGAGGCGGAATTCCCGGTGTAGAGGTGAAATTCGTAGATATCGGGAAGAACATCCTTGGCGAAGGCGGCCTCCTGGAACAATACTGACGCTGAGGCGCGAAAGCGTGGGGAGCAAACAGGATTAGATACCCTGGTAGTCCACGCCGTAAACTATGGTCACTAGGTGTCCCGGCTTTTGCTGGGGTGCCGCAGTTAACACATTAAGTGACCCGCCTGGGGAGTACGGCCGCAAGGCTAAAACTCAAAGGAATTGACGGGGGCCCGCACAAGCGGTGGAGCATGTGGTTCAATTCGACGCAACGCGAGGAACCTTACCTGGGCTTGACATACTGGTAGTAGAAACCTGAAAGGGCAACGATTCTGAGAAATCAGAAAGCCAGCACAGGTGCTGCATGGCTGTCGTCAGCTCGTGTCGTGAGATGTTGGGTTAAGTCCCGCAACGAGCGCAACCCTTACCCTCTGTTACCAACGGATAATGCCGGGGACTCTGAGGGAACTGCCCGTGTTAAATGGGAGGAAGGTGGGGACGACGTCAAGTCATCATGGCCTTTATGTCCAGGGCAACACACGTGCTACAATGACTGGTACAAAGAGTTGCCAAACCGCGAGGTGGAGCTAATCTCAAAAAACCAGCCCCAGTTGGGATCGGAGTCTGCAATTCGACTCCGTGAACGTGGAATCGCTAGTAATCGCATATCAGAACGATGCGGTGAATACGTTCCCGGGCCTTGTACACACCGCCCGTCACACCACGAAAGCTGTTTATACCCGAAGTCACTGTTCTAACCCCGCCGCAAGGTGGGGAGGTAGGTGCCCACGGTATGAGCGGTGATTGGGGTGAAGTCGTAACAAGGTAGCCGTAGGAGAACCTGCGGCTGGATCACCTCCTTTCTAAGAGTTAAAAAATGAAAAAAGAAGAAATATAATCTATCCACTTTTTTAAAATACTTTTTATTAGGCCCTGAACCGGGCCTATAGCTCAGGTGGTAAGAGCGCACGCCTGATAAGCGTGAGGTCAGTGGTTCAATCCCACTTAGGCCCACCATTAAATAAAGCAAATTTTAAATACGAATATCTAAATTCTAAATAACTTTAGAGCTTAGAACTTTGAATTTATGGTTTGATTTGAAGCGGGGGTATAGCTCAGTTTGGGAGAGCGTCTGGTTTGCAACCAGAAGGTCACCGGTTCGAGCCCGGTTACCTCCATAAGAAAAGTTGTTCTTTGAAAATTGAATATATAAAAATCTAGTCAAGTTTTTAAGGGTATATAGTGAATGCCTTGGCACCAATAGGCGATGAAGGACGTAGATAGCTGCGATAAGCCCCGGGGAGTTGTTAGCAAACTTTGATCCGGGGATCTCCGAATGGGAAAACCCAGTAGAGTAAACCTCTACTATTCATTACTGAATACATAGGTAATGAAGGCCAACGAAGAGAAGTGAAACATCTCAGTAACTTCAGGAAAAGAAATCAACCGAGATTTCCAGAGTAGTGGCGAGCGAAATGGAAATAGCCTAAATTGACTGTATGTAATAGCGTATGGGCGTTATACAGTTAAAGTTGTAGGATTATATAGGAGACAGCCATATCTGTTTCGTGAAGTCAAAAATTTTTCTTATAGTAGAATTCGCTGGAAAGCGAAGCCATAGAAGGTGATAGCCCCGTATATAAAATAAGAAAAACTTCATGTGTATAATCCTGAGTAACACGAGACACGAGAAACCCTGTGTGAATCTGGGGGGACCATCCTCCAAGGCTAAATACTCATTGGTGACCGATAGTGAACCAGTACCGTGAGGGAAAGGTGAAAAGAACCCCTATTAGGGGAGTGAAATAGAATCTGAAACTATATACCTACAATCAGTGGAAGGCCTATGTCCACCGTAAGGTGGAAATGGCTGACCGCGTGCCTTTTGCTTAATGAGTCAGCGAGTTATTTCTCTGTAGCAAGGTTAATCCAGATTTGTCTGGAGGAGCCGTAGCGAAAGCGAGTCTTAAAATGGCGTTAGTTACAGGGAATAGACCCGAAGCCAGACGATCTACCCATGGTCAGGGTGAAATCCCGAGAAATCGAGATGGAGGCCCGAACCGGTGTTAGTTGAAAATAGCTCGGATGAACTGTGGGTAGGAGTGAAAAGCTAATCGAGTTTGGTGATAGCTGGTTCTCCCCGAAATATATTGAGGTATAGCCTCAGAATAGCATCATGGAGGTAGAGCACTGAATGGACTAGGGGGGCGTATGCCCTACCAAATCCAATCAAACTCCGAATGCCGTGATGTGTTTTTTGGGAGTCAGACTGTGGGGGATAAGCTCCATGGTCGAGAGGGAAACATCCCAGACTACCAGCTAAGGTCCCTAAATAGAAACTAAGTGTGAAAGGAAGTAGATATGCTAAAACAGCCAGGAGGTGGGCTCAGAAGCAGCCATCCTTTAAAGATAGCGTAACAGCTCACTGGTCGAGCACATTTGCACCGAAAATATACCGGGGCTCAAGTTTCTTACCGAAGCTGTAGATTTAAACTGTTTGAACGGGTTAAACCGTTTGGACTTTTTGAGTGGTAGGGGAGCGTTCTAAAATAGATGAAGCCGGACCGTGAGGACCGGTGGATGTTTTAGAAGTGAGTATGCTGACACAAGTAGCGATAATGTCGATAAGAAATCGACACGCCGAAAGTCTAAGGGTTCCTGGGCAAGGTTAATCCTCCCAGGGTTAGTCGGTACCTAAGCTGAGGCCGAAAGGCGTAGGCGATGGAGAGCAGGTTAATATTCCTGCACCAGTTGTGAGGCGTTATCAACGAAGGGGTGACGGAGAAAGGTAGGTTATCCAGCGATCGGTTGTGCTGGTCCAAATTCAGAGAGGGCTCTGCCAGGAAAATCCGGTGGGGCGTTAACCTTGAGGGAAATGGGGATGCCGGTTTACCGGCAACAAACTAACTGATCCTATACTTCTTAAAAAAACCTCGTAGTGAGTCTTATGACTGACCGTACCGCAAACCGACACAGGTAGACAGGATGAAAATTCTAAGGCGCTTGAGTGAAAGCTGGCTAAGGAACTCGGCAACTTAACCCCGTAACTTCGGAATAAGGGGTGTCTCAAATCGTGTAGGTCTTTACGATTGAAGCTTTTTGAGATCGCAGTGAAATGGGAGCAGCGACTGTTTAACAAAAACACAGGACTACGCAAACTCGTAAGAGGAAGTATGTGGTCTGACGCCTGCCCAGTGCTGGAAGGTTAAAGCGAGATGTCAATTTATCGCAAGATAGGTAAAGCATTGAACTGAAGCCCCAGTAAACGGCGGCCGTAACTATAACGGTCCTAAGGTAGCGAAATACCTTGTCGGGTAAGTTCCGACCTGCATGAATGGCGTAACGACTGCTCCGGTGTCTCAGCCAGTAGCTCAGCGAAATTGTAGTGGCGGTGAAGATGCCGCCTACCTACGACTAGACAGAAAGACCCCGTGCACCTTTACTATACCTTGGCATTGAATCTTGGTTTAGCATGTGTAGCATAGGTGGGAGGCTTTGAAGTCCCGGCGCTAGCCGGGATGGAGCCAACAATGAAATACCACCCTTGTTGGACTTAGGTTCTAACTTGTCCCAGTAATCCTGGGAAAGGACAGTGTCTGGCGGGTAGTTTGACTGGGGCGGTCGCCTCCTAAAGAGTAACGGAGGCGTGCAAAGGTTCCCTCAGGCTGTTTGGAAATCAGCCGTGGAGTGCAAAAGCATAAGGGAGCTTGACTGTGAGACTGACAAGTCGAGCAGGTGCGAAAGCAGGCTTTAGTGATCCGGTGGTTCTGTATGGAAGGGCCATCGCTCAACGGATAAAAGGTACGCCGGGGATAACAGGCTGAT
>JABEBX010016673.1_pt1 | contig 31228 bp, 30 predicted proteins | sample 7245971 | NCBI WGS metagenome assembly JABEBX01 (sample SAMN14506365, study PRJNA622280) | hot springs metagenome | biome: hot spring [ENVO:00000051]|acidic hot spring [ENVO:00002120]; feature: spring [ENVO:00000027]|sediment [ENVO:00002007]; material: sediment environment [ENVO:01001048]... | reverse complement strand
TACCCTCTCGATGTCTGGTCCTCGCTTTGCTGCGGAGGCCATCTCGAGGGCATCCTGCTCTCCGCCAACTTACCGCCCACTAATCTCTAGTCCCTAATCTCTATTCTCTATTCGCCATATGCTATTGGCTATATGCCATACGCCATTAAAGATTTGTGGGCTCTTTTGCATATATAAGGGCATCACTGCGCTTTATTTTGTTTAAAGATATGGCACGTCTGAGTGCCTCATCGAAGGTTATCATGCCAAATTTTCCTCCCGTTTCTATCATGGAATCGATCTGATGCAATTTATTTTCACGTATTAAATTTCTTACAGCCACAGTACCGGTAAGAATCTCAACTATCGGCACGTAGCCTTTACCATTTGTGGCAGGAAGAAGCCCTTGATATGCAATTCCTACCAGGGTATTTGAGAGTTGGATGGCTACCTGTTTTTGTTGATGTTCTGGGAAAACATCTATTATTCTCTCTGGAGCAGATCCTGCGGAATTCGTATGTATCGTTGAAAACACAAGATGGCCCGTTTCGGCTGCGGTAAGCGCAAGTTTCATCGTGTCTATGTCTCTCATTTCTCCAACAAGAATGACATCTGGATCCTGTCTTAGCGCATATTTCAAACCATCTGAAAATGAATCGGTATCATTTCCAAGTTGTCTTTGATGTATTAAGGCCCGTTTGTTTTGAAAAATATATTCGATAGGATCTTCTATCGTTATTATATGAACAATAGGCGATGTGTCCGCACTTAAATGAACGTCGGATGCATTCATGTTGTAACCTTCCAACAACAATTCCGTTATATCAAATGCCTTCATGTCCACCTCCATAAAAATATTCTCCAAATGATATAATACACCAGGGTGATGATGTGATACCAGTCTCGGTGGTCGAAAATTACAAAGAATCTCTCATGAAGATGGGAATTCTCGTTATAGACCTGTTTGATAAGTCTATATATGCTCTTATCAACAGAGATTCTGATATGGCAAAAAAAGTCATTTCAGATGATAAATTGGCAGATGAAATGAGAAGCAAGATCGTTGAAGATGGTACTTTGATCATCGGGGAGTATGCACCAATAGGAAAATTCCTCGTTCAAATAACGAATGGAATATGGATCGCAAATTTGCTTGAAATGATAGGAGATGACTCCAAGAAAATTTCTTATCATACGATCGAATTAACAAAAGAACCGATACTTAAACCGTTTGTGGATCTTCCCAAAATGGCATCCATAGCGGAAGGAATGTTAAGAAAAAGTATGACTTTTTACACTTCAAACGTTAACGAAAGAATAATGGCCGAGTTGTTAGAAAACGAAGATGAAGTTGACGATTTTTCAGAGAGAATTGAAGACGAACTCAAACTTTACATGATGGAATCACCCAAGAACGTGTCAAGGGCTTTAAGGCTTATCATGATTTCCAAATCCATAGAAGAGGTTACTGATTTTTGTCTTAAGATCTCTTCTCTTCAAGTAAGCGGGGGTGCTGTTTGAAAACTCTTTACAAATACGTCGCCAAGGAATTTGTTTTTCCTTTTTTTGCAGGTCTCGTTGTTTTTATAATCTTTGTCAGCATAGAAATTTTATATCAACTTTCCGATATCATCGTGCAAAATCATGTGAGTATATTCAATCTTTTCGTATTGCTTTATTATTATATACCGCAGTTCATAGGTATGGGTGTACCAGTTGGCGTGTTGCTTGCTATCTTCTGGGTGCTTTCCAATTTCTCGACAAGAAGAGAAATGATGGCATTTCAGGTGCATGGCATAAACTTAAAACGCATTGTCATTCCTTTCTTGATGATAGCAATTGTGTTAAGTGGTTTAACCTATCTCATTACCAATTACGTTGTTCCTTCTTTTACGGAGCAAGCGTCAAATTACCTTGAAAAATCCGTTTATCATTCAAACTTTCCAAACATACAAACTAACACTTTTTTCAGGGCAGGCAACAATTACTTTTATGTGAGCAATTTCGATCCCAAGACTGAACAATTCGGATCTGTTATGATAACCAATCTTTCTGGAAATGAAGTAACCGTAACCTACGCCCAGAGTGCTTACTTTAAAAACGAAAAATGGTACTTGCAAAATGGCAGAATTTACACGCTCAAAAATGATATTTTAACTTTTGATATGTCTTTCGACACGATGAAATTGGATATAAATCAGGATATAGTGCAATTTTTAAGATCGCAAAAGAGCGCTCAGGAAATGAGTTCATCAGAACTGCTGGAGAGGATAAAACTTTTTAAAAAATTGGGTCTTGATGCAAAGCCTTTTATCGTCGAACTTTATTCAAGGTATGCTAATTCTCTTGGCGCTCTCATAATAGCATTTTTTGGAGTTCCATTTTCTTTGTTTTTCGGGATAAAGAGCAAAGCTTGGAGCGCTATAATAACTTTTGTGCTTGTCGTACTTTATCAAGGATCGGGAGCATGGTTAAGTGCCATGGGAAAGAGTGGTATGATAGAACCGGTGCTTGCGGCTTGGCTGCCAGATATTATTTTTGCGATCGTAGGGCTTATCTTCTTTCTTTTGCTCGATAGCAAGATCATCTTCAAACTTAAAGAAGTTCTCGTTAGAATTTTGCCTTTTGCTGTCGTTGTGCTTGCTTTTGGAATTTTTTCAGGACACGCATTTGGTGCTGAAGCACTCAAGATAAGTGCGGGAGAACTTCGAATAGTTTCAGCGACAGAGATTGAATATACGGGCGGAGTCCAGTTGAATTCTTCTCAATACACAATCTCAGCTTCGAGTGTGGATATTTTTTTTAACGACCAAAGATATGCCATTAAGGCTATTTTCTCTGGCAACGTTGTTTATGTTCAGAGCAAAAGCACGATATACGCTTCACAAATGACGGTGTTTCTCATGGAACATACATCATTGCTTACGGATTTGAGGGGAAGCATGAGCATAAAAAATGCTGCCGGAACACCCCAAAATGTTTATTTTTTTGGAGCAAATTCTATTTATGATACTCAAAGCGGGACTACAACGATGTATAACGCTTACATAACAACCTGTACGGCAAGTCCTCCACATTACGAACTTGCTGCATCCAAAATATATCTCGTGCCTGGCGATCATCTGATAGCCTACAACATCGTCATGTACTTTTTAGGCATTCCCCTTTTCTATTTCCCACAATATTACTATTCTTTAACCGGTGGAAATCAACCAATGCAATTTTCGATAAATTACGCTGGTTCTCAGGGATGGTATACGTCTGCTCAGTTTAATTTTCAGCCATCTCAAAATTTTAGCGGAGACGTTTATGCCAACAACTACACAAATGGTCCTTCAACGTACGGCATCGATCTTGCTGGGACATCCCTTAATGTTCCTTACACTTTTTCTTATTCGAATTCTCAGACTGCCGGTCTCATAACATCACAATTAGTTCAATTTGGAGTTTCTGGAACGCTGTTCAACCTCTACAGCACGGCTTTTAATTACCAGGATCAAATAACGGGAAACACTTCGAATCAAAATTCAAATCTTTCTATTTCTGGAACCGTGCTTGGAGGAAGTATGGCTGCAAAACTCACCCAAACCGTTGTAGGCACTAGCCAAAGTTATACACTGCCATATCAAATTCAAAACATTAACGCTAACGTTGGTCCGGTTAACGTTACCGGTACTCTTAGTGGCAACAGCATTTTTTCAATTCCTGGAAATGCTTTTTCTACCTCTCAGTCTCTATCTGGAAATTTCTCCTGGCCAGTTAAATTTTTAACGTTGAATTCTATATCGGGCTCTTACTCGGACTCTTTTGGTGCTGGAACAAATCAACCTTTGTCCTATTCTACCTTTATAGACGCAACTTACGCTTTTAACGCACTTAATTATAATTTTTATGGACTCGGTCTTAATTTTTCATATGGTTCTATGACAGGTTTCGCACTTTCAAATTCTAACCAACTTTCTGATAGGATAGCATTACTTACAAACACGAAATTATCTTACAACCTTTTCGGACTTGGCTTATCGGCACTTTACAACTATACTGAAGTTACGGGACAAAATCTTTCCACTTTCAGCAACAACAGTTTTCAGAACAACGTTGCACTTACGGCGAATTACACTTTTCCATTAATTCCGTTGAGCGCACAGGGACAGGTAACCTATGATTTCAACAATTCAACTGCTCCTTTGTCAAACATAACACTTACAACGGCATCAAATTTCAATCTCTTTGGCGTTAAAAATGCGCTTAATACGAGTTCGATAATATCGCCTGCTTTGCAACCCATCAACACTCAGGTAACTTTAAATTCTCAATACGGAGGAATTTCTTATCAAGGGCAGACACTTTACACATACGGTACCAATTACACATCAAATTCACCTTTATCTCTTGCAAATCAGATCACAACGAACATCGGAAGCCTGGGTTTCATAACAAATCTACAACTTTCTTCGAATTTCTCGATGAACATTTTCCCAAATCCATCTTTTGTATGGCCTGTGCCAATAACACTTTCGGCGAATATTCCAGCTTTGAATCTTGGAATATCGGCTCAGGGAAATATATCAAACTGGCAAGTTCAATCGATGACGTTGAATTTCACAACTGCTTCACAATGTTTAGGCCTCAAAGGCACGATCGCTTTTAACACACAAAATGGCTTTAATTTTTCTCAATTTACTTTGACTGTGTTCATAGTCCAATTCCCTGAAAAGTCAATCTCCTATGATCCTGTAACTGGCAATTTCAACTTTTCTGTGTTCTAAAGAGGTGATAAAATGGAAAATTTGAAATTGATCCCACAAAGCAGAGAAGCAGAAGAAGCCGTGATAGGCGCTATTTTCATAAACCCAGAATCTGCTGACACCGTTTTCGAAATACTTAGACACGATGATTTTTATTTCACACCTACAAAATTGATATTTCAAGCCATTGAAACTCTTTTCCAAAATGACAAACCAATAGATGTACTTTCTGTAACAGACCTTCTAAATTCTAAAAAGCAACTTGATCTTGTTGGCGGTGAGGTAAGCATCGTTCATTTCGCCGATTCAGTGCCTGTGCTTGGAAATGTGGAGTACTATTCGAAAATAGTCAAAGAAAAATCTTTACTCAGGCAACTTATAGCGCTTTCTGGGAAAATAATAGATGCCGCTTACGATCAAAGAGATCCGCAGGATGTACTTAACGAAGCGGAGAACATGATATTCAAAATAGCAGAAGAGGAAAGTTCAAGAACCTATATGTCTCTGAAAGAGATTATGGACACAACATTTGAAAGGATCGAACGACTCAAAATTGACAGAGAATCTCCTGAAAGTGGTTTACTTGTTTCAGGCCTTCCAACAGGTTTAAGATCTTTAGATGCGCTGACTTCTGGATTTCACAAGTCAGATCTTGTTATAATAGCGGCGAGACCTTCTCTCGGTAAAACGGCGCTTGCTTTAACGATGGCCAAATCCATGGCCTTTGAATATAAAGAGAAAGTTGCCCTATTTAGCCTTGAAATGAGTGCCGATCAACTTGCACAAAGGATGCTATGTGCAGACGGATTCGTCAATCTTCAAAGTTTAAGGTCTGGATACATTTCTCCAGAAGAATGGCGAAGATTGACTAATTCTGCGAGTAGGTTGAAAAATCTTCCGATAGTCATAGACGATGATCCGCTTGTGGATGTTATGAAGATAAGAACAAAAGCAAGAAAGATAAAAAAAGAATATGGTCTCGATGTGCTTTTTGTCGATTACCTTCAATTGATGCACTCAAGAGACAAAAGGGACAACAGGCAGCAAGAAATTTCAGATATATCTCGCGCTCTCAAATTGCTTGCAAGAGAACTTGACATTTGCGTCGTTGCTCTTTCACAACTTTCGAGAGCCATTGAACAAAGGCCAACGGGTGAAAAGCGGCCAAGGCTAAGTGATCTTAGGGAATCTGGAGCCATAGAACAGGATGCCGATGTGGTACTTTTCATACATAGAGAGGATTATTACAAATCTAAAAAAGAAGAGGAAGATAAAGAAGATCCAGATAAACCCTTAGAGGCAGAAATCATAATAGGCAAACAAAGAAACGGACCTATTGGTAGCGTTAAAATAGGCTTTTTACCAAGATATGCTTTGTTCAGTGAAAAAGATATCAATCATTGATGGAGGTGTCATGTGCCGCTCATAACTTTTGAAGGAATAGACGGATGTGGAAAGTCAACCCAGATTTTAATGCTCAAAGATTATTTCGAGAAGAAGCATTTGAAATGTGCTGTTTTCAGAGAACCGGGTGGCACGTTAATCGGAGAAAAGATAAGAGATATTCTACTTGACAAACAAAATTCAAACATGGATCCGAAAACTGAATTTCTACTTCTCGCTGCTTCAAGAGCCCAACTTATCTACGAGCAGATAAAGCCAAGACTTGAATCTGGAGAATTTATCATTCTTGACAGATACATAGATTCATCTGTCGCGTATCAAGGGTTTGGAAGAGGGCTCGGAAAGAAGATAGTGATTTTTATAAATGAATTTGCAACCCAACTCGTTTATCCAGATGTAACTTTTTACCTTGAAATAGATGAAAAAACCTTTGAAATTAGAAGGAAAGAAAAAAAAGACCGGATAGAATCAGAGGGCATTGAATTTATGCGAAAAGTTATGGAAGGATACTCCGAAATATCGAGTTCAAAAAGGTTTGTCAAGATAGATGCAAGGGCAGATCAAAATCAAATTTTCCTTGCTATAACTAAAGAAATAGAAAAGCGTTTTAACCTATAAAGACTGTTTGTTCAAACGAAGTGTTATAATTTACAAAACTCCACAAAAGGGAGGTGCCCTATTTTATGGCTAAAGTAGGGGGAATTACGGTAGTTGATATAGGTTCCTACAACATAAAAGCGGCGTTTGGTGAAAGGGCAGCAGATGGATTTAAAATTCTTAGTTATTCTACTGTTAAGTCGAATGGCTTTTATGGCGGTCAGATAATAGATGCAGTTGGTCTTAGAGCGAGTATAGGCGAAGCACTTGGAGAACTTCAAACTCAATTGATGAAGAAATCTTTAAGCGGCCATCTTGCCGTTACTGCTTCTGAAAATCTTTTTTCGCTTGAATTATCCAAAGTGAACAGAGATTTTTCAAGGCCTGAGGTTATATCAAATGCCCAAATTCAAGAAATAAGAAATGAGGCTGTAAAAAGTCAAGATACCGTTGATGTGATACCCGTAAGATATACCCTTGATGGAGAAAGGAAAGTTATAAATCCAATCTCCATGACAACATCAAAGATATCGGCAGATGTAGTAAAGGTAAAAATGGATCTGTTGCCAAAGAACGAGTTGATGAATCTTTTCCAGGGCTATCCTTTTGATTCGATCAATATCATGCATCCCGGACTAATCGCATCTGAAGGTGTACTAACGGAAAACGAAAAGAATAGAGGAATAATCTGTCTCGATTTTGGGTATTCCACATTTAAATTGACTGCTTACATGGATGGAATGCCAATAGGGTACAAGTTTATTCCACTTGGAATAGAGAAGATCGTCAAAGACATAGCGACTATATTCAAAGTTTCGTATCCTGAGGCAGAAAGACTGCTTTTTTACCATTCAAATCTTGATTATGAGAAGATCAACGAAAACGAAATGGTAGAGATAGTAGATTTCAGCAAGGCTAAAAAGAATGTTAAGAAAAGATCTGTATCAATGGCGGCTTACGCAAGGGCCAAAGAAATGTTGAGCCTTTCAAGACGGAGTTTCAACGAAATAATGAACGCAAATCCATCTTTTAATCCTATTGGCATCGTCATAACAGGTGGTGGCGCTTTAATACCGGGCATATCTTCAGTGGCAGGAACAATTTTCAACATGGTTCCAAGAAATGGAACTTACATTTCTTCAAACAACGTTATAGTCACAGGTGCTGAAGATATAATGGGAGTTTCAGTTTATGGTCCTTTGTTTGGTGCTTACATTTACACTTACAAGTATGGAAAATTGGAGACTGTCAAAGTCAATACTTTCACGACTCCATCACCAACAACGCAACAACCTGCGACCGTTGAAAGAACAGTTGGAGAGAACGCTCAATCTAACAATTCGTTGAAAAAATTATGGGATTTTCTTAAAAAACTGGTATGATCTCTTTTGAAGGAGGTATATAAATGCCTTTTGAGATCACTGAAGATACAAATAAACAAAGAAAGATAAAAAGAGTACCTGTAATAAAGGTCATGGGAGTCGGAGGAGCAGGAAATAACGCCATAACACGGATGATAGAATCCGGGATAAAGGACGTTACTTTTGTTGCTGCCAACACAGATCTTCAAGTACTTGAAGCAAGTCAGGCTGATATAACCATTCAACTTGGCGCCGAAACAACAAGAGGACTTGGAGCTGGAGGATACCCCGAGATAGGTGAAAAGGCTGCTGAAGAAAGTAAACCAGAGGTTCAGGAGATACTGGATGGAACTGATCTTTTGTTTTTAACATGTGGAATGGGAGGAGGTACGGGTACAGGAGCAACGCCTGTTATAGCAAAAATAGCCAAAGAAATGCAAATTTTAACTGTTTCAATAGTCACGACGCCATTTTATTTTGAAGGAAATAACAGGTGGAGAATAGCAACAGAAGGCTTAAAAAAACTCCATTCGAATGTTGATACCCTTATAAGAATATCAAACAACAAATTGCTCGAAGAACTTCCACCCGATACGACTATACCTGATGCTTTTTTAAAAGCAGACGAGACGCTTCATCAAGGTGTGAAGGGAATATCCGAACTCATAACAAAAAGAGGATACATAAATCTCGATTTTGCTGATGTTGAAGCGGTCATGAGAGATGCGGGTCCTGCTATGCTTGGTATAGGTATAGGTAAAGGAGAGAACAGGGCCGAAGATGCCGCGAAAATGGCAATGGATTCCAAATTGCTTGAGCAACCTGTTAAGAATGCTTCTTCCATAATTTTGAACGTTTCAGCCCCGAAAAATGTTACGATGAAGGAAATGCACGCGGCTGCTTCTGTTATAAGACAAGGATGCAGTGAAGAGGCAGATGTAAAATTTGGCTTGATAATCGATGAAAGTGTCCCCGAAGATGAAATGCGTGTTACTTTAATAGCAACAGGATTTGAAGAGTCAGACAAACTTCTCTTCGCAGACAGTGATATCCCTGCCATATACAGATCAGGTCTTGATGAGTTTTTAAGATAGAGAGTAGATGGTTATTTTGGCAACGCCTTACAAAAGAATAGGCGAAGTGCTTGTTTCTATGGGATATATAACCCAGCAAGCCTTAGACAGAACTCTTGAAATCTCCAAAGAGAAGGGAAAGTTGCTGGGAGAAGTTTTGGTTGAAGAACATTTAGTCACATGGAGTGATATAGCAGATGCGCTGGCAGCCCAATATAATCTGCCGAGAATCCAAGAATTACCTTCAAATATACCGGCAGAAATTGTAAATGTAATACCAAAAAATCTTATCGATTCTTACAGGATAATTCCTTATAAAAAAGAAAGTAGCAACCTCTGGATCGCAACTGACAGTGTGACTAATTACACTCAAGTTGTCAGAGAAATAAGATTTTTAACCGGGTTAAACCCTAAAGTATCTATAATATCAAAAGATGTTTATGAAACAATTTACCAATTCATCTTTGGTTCTCAAATCGATACATCCGAAATAACGCCTATTTTTGAAGTTGCAAAAGAAGAAGAGCCAAAAGAAGAGATAGTTGAGTCTGAAGAAGCGCCGGCTGTAAAACTTGCAAAGACTCTCATTGAGAACGGGATCATTCAAAACGCAAGTGATATACACATAGAACCGTCTCAACAAAGTGTCGTTGTTAGATATAGGGTAGATGGCGTTTTGAGGAAAGTTACAACTTTTCCAAAAACCATGAACGCGTCGGTAGTTTCGAGAATAAAGATCATGTCAAGCCTTGATATCTCTGAAAAACGTGTGCCACAGGATGGCAAATTTTTCATAAAATATGAAAATGAGCAATACGATTTTCGTGTTTCTACCATGCCCACTATATACGGAGAAAAAGTTGTTTTAAGGATACTAAAAGTTTCATCGTCAGAACAAAAGATATCGAGTCTTGGGTTTAGCGAGTACAATCTTAAAAGGTTTGAAGAACTTATAAATTATCCTTACGGCATAATTTTACTTACAGGGCCTACTGGCAGCGGCAAATCAACAACGCTTGTTGCCGCTATAAATGAGATAAAAGATGTAACAAAAAATATCGTTACCATAGAAGATCCTGTCGAATACAACATAGAGGGCGTTAATCAGTGTCAGGTTAACGTGGAAGCAGGGTTGACTTATGCAAGGTTTTTAAGATCGGTCTTAAGACAGGATCCAGACATAATAATGATAGGAGAAATCCGAGACAAAGAAACGGCTCAACTTGCGGTTGAAGCTTCCATGACGGGTCACCTTGTTTTTAGCACTTTACACACGAATGATGCTCCATCTGCCATTTCAAGGCTTACAAATCTTGGCATAGATCCACACATGCTTGGAGTTGCTTTGATAGGCGTTGTCGGTCAGAGGCTCGTTAGAAAACTTTGTAACGATTGTAAAAAACAGATCAAAATAAATGAAGAGGTTTCCAAAATTGCAACTACTTTTTATCCCCACCTGGATCCTGTTATGTATGAAGGTGTTGGATGCAGAAATTGTAATGAGGGATACAAGGGAAGAACTGCGATAAATGAGATCATGATAATAAACTCAAAAATCAGAGAGTCTATCTACAATAGTGCTTCTGATCTTGAATTACGTGAACTCGCAAGAATTGAAGGTATGAGAACTATGTTTGAAGATGGTATCGAAAAAATACTCAAAGGCGTAACTTCTTATGAAGAAGTTAGCCGTGTGGTGAGGAGCGCATGAATGAAGAAACTGAAAGGGAGAAAAAGGCAAAAAAGTCTTTAAGCAAAGTAGGTCTTATCCTTGGTATAAATTTCGCTGGAATTGTGGCGATATTTTTATTTTACTTTCAGTTCAACGGGAATCCAGCGATTAAAATAAATTCTACCGCAACTGTGGGGGATTTTCAAGTTTACATATCATCCTCAAAAAATACATATCTTGTCGGTGAGCCTCTTGATTTCAAAGTGTATCTCACCAATTTATCTTCCAAGTACAAGAATTTCGAAATATACGCTTTAAGTCTAAGAATAACGGATAATTCGACCACAATCCATATTTTCAACGCTTCTAACGTTATGAAATCACAAATCAGTCCCAAAAGTACGATCTTGATTTATGAGATAAAGGATCAACACGATTTTACACTTGGGAATTACGTTGCAAAGGTACTCATGAATTTAGACGGAAAGGCCATATCACTTGAAAAAAGTTTCAAGTACATTTCAGATTTATCGCCAACTTTGGTTTGCTCAAATGATTTTATCGTTGATGGACAAAGTGAAACGGTATCACTTTACATCAAAAACGATACCTCAGGCGCGTTGAATTTGGGCATTCAAAAGGTTATTTTTTCTCTTTCAAACGAAAAAAATCAAATTTTGAGCACAGGTACCGTTGTGCTGAATTCAACCTTAACTGTGTCGTCTTACGGACAATCACTTGCGTACGATTACCAAACAAAGCCAGTTCAAAATCCAGGAGATTATAAACTTGTGGCGAAGATCATCGGAACACGAGATATGATCGCCACCAGTGTGATTTCGGTCATCAACGAAGATGGCATAAGTGACACATCCGGAATAAAAATCGCTTCTGACATACCATCACGTGTCAAATCAAAAACACCAGTGCCTTTTTCAGTTTCGCTTCTCAACGATGCCTTACAAAAGAGATATATCGTACTCAATTCTCTAACTGTTATAATAAAAAAAGGAAATGTTGAATTTTACAGATTTTCGAATTCTATCCAGCACAACTTTCAAATAAAGCATGGAGGCACGAGTGTTGTTTTTGATTCACAAGAATGGAAAACGCTGATTTTCCCAGAAAATGGTACGTATGATTTTGAAGTGATGGCAAAGATAGGAAATGGTGTCATAAGTTACCATAAAAAAATTCAATCTTTATGAGGAGGAAGCAAAATGCAAAGAGTATTGGTATGGGGAATTGGTGCCATGGGAAGTGGCATAGTGAAAGATATTCTAAAGAAGAAAGATTTTGAACTCGCCGGCGTTGTAGAAACATCAAGAAAGGAGTTAAATGGAAAGAATCTTGGAGATTATCTTGGAATCAAAAGCGATGTTAAAATATCGTCTAATGCCGAAGAGACAATTTCATCACTCGATCCAGATCTCGTGATTATAGCGACAACTTCTTTTGTGCCGTTAGTTTTTCCAATGATAAAAATAGCCGTTGAAAATTCAGCAAATGTCATAACTTTGGCCGAGGAAATGGCATATCCATGGGTTGATTATCCAGAACTTTCTCATAGGATGGATTCAATGGCAAAAAAGCATAACGTTTCCATCCTTGGAACTGGCATAAACCCTGGCTTTGTACTCGACACGCTTATACTTTCCTTGACCGGTACATGCCTTAACGTAAAAAAAATAAAAGCCCAACGCATAAACGATCTTTCTCCTTTCGGTGCAGAGGTTATGAGAACTCAAGGAGTTGGAGCAACAGTAGAAGAATTCGAAAATGGCATAAAATCGGGAAAGATAGTCGGACATGTCGGATTTAGGCAGTCAATTTCCATGATAGCCGATGCGCTTGGTTGGAAATTAGACAAAATTGAGGAAGAAAGAGAGCCTATCATTTCAAAGACTCATAGAGAAACGATTTACGCTAAAGTGGAGATAGGGCAGGTTGCCGGATGCAAACATATAGGTCGAGGAATTGTTAATGGAGAGACAAAGATAGAACTCATTCATCCTCAACAAATTCATCCCGAAGCCGAAAACGTTAAAACCGGAGATTTCATTCAAATAGAAGGAGATCCAAATATTTCAATGGAAATAAAGCCAGAAATTCCTGGCGGAAAAGGCACGATGGCGATGGCGGTTAACATGATCCCTAAAGTTATAGAATCAAGGCCAGGATTGTTGACGATGAAAGACATGCAAATACCTTTTGGAATTATAGATGGAAGATGATTGGTATGGCAAAAAAAGGCGATTGGGTTAAAATTCATAACGTTGTGCTCGAACCATCTCAAAGGACTTCAAACCTTCCAGAAGATACAAAAAAGGTTCCGCTTGAGGCATGGATAAACGGGTTTTTAAATGAAAATGGTGAGATCGATGAAACCGTTAAAATAACAACTTTGAGTGGTAGAATAGTTTCTGGAACGTTAGTTGAGGTTAATCCCCGATACACTCATGATTTTGGTAATCCAGTACCAGAACTCCTAAAAATAGGTCCGAATCTCAAAAAACAACTTGAAGAAGGAAGCGTTTAAAATGTACGAAGATGTGATAAAGAGAAAAAATGAGATAATTCAAAAAGCCGTTGGAATAGATTATTCTAAGTTTGAAATAGAAGGCATTGCTTTCGACTACGATCGGATGATGAAAGAAGTTTCTTACACTTTAGAAGAAATAAGAAAGATCCAATTTGAAACACAGGTCGGTAATACTCCACTTGTTGAACTTAAAAATCTTACAATGGAGCAGAAGTTGTTCAATTAACGGTAGGTCCTGAACTCTTTTACTATACTTTGAAATTGTTGGATGAAACTGGGTATTTCAATGCCTCTCTTTACACACCGTTTGGAATTGCCGGAATAGAAACTCTTGGATACGAAATAGCAACACAGGTTAAATCAAGATATGGAAAATTTCCAGATGCGGTGCTTGTAACGCATGCTGGCGGTGGGAATGTAACGGGCACCGCAAGAGGATTGAAAAGGGCTGGTGCCATCGATACCAAAGTCATAGGAGTCAGTGTCGATCTGAGAGGACTTCATATGGCAAGCGATCATGACTTCAACAGAAAATCATTTACAACTGGACACACGGGTTTTGGGATTCCTTTTTCCGCTTATCCGGACAGAGTGGATGTGCCAAGGAATGCGGCCAGATCTTTGAGATATTTGGACAGGTATGTACTTGTAACGCAGGGAGAAGTATTTTTCACGACAGAAGCACTTGCACAGGTTGAGGGCATGATGAGAGGACCGGCGGGCAACACATCCTTGACGGCTGCATTAAGCATAGCAAGGGAAATGGATGAAGATCAGATTATAGTCGTTCAAGAAACGGAGTACACGGGAGCTGGAAAATTGCCAAGCGCTCAACTCACATTTGCAAAGAAAATGGGAATAAACGTTAAAAATGGGGATTCAATAAAAGAAGATATACCCGGTAAAGTGATAGCCATACCGGAAGACGTTGAACAAATTGGAGTCATCGAATATCCACTTGAAAATCTTAAAAAATCTTACGTCAAAGAATCCATCAAGATGTATGGGAGACGTGAATTTTCAAATACAGAGAAGAAATTCATGGCTGAGGATACAAATTCTGATTTTAAAGAGATAGATGAAATGCTGGGAGAGGTGTTAAAAGATGGTAAGGCCTGATGATTTTGAGGAGAGAAGCGCACATCTTAAGAATTTGACAGACGAAGAGTTAGACAAAAGATTTTGGGAACTTGTGGAAAAGATCGTAGATCCACTCATAGAACTTTCAAAGACACACACATCGCCATCGATAGAAAGATCTGTACTTTTGAGAATGGGTTTTGACAGCATAACGGCAAAAAACATAGTTGATAAAGTTTTTGAACAAGGGCTTCTTGGTAAGGGTGCTGGTAACATCGTTTACAGATTTGCGAAAGCCAGAAAAATTGATTATTTAACTGCCGGAGAAATGCTTGTCAAAGCAGATCACTGGGACGAAGTCAGAGGACTTTTCGGAGATGGTAAAAATGCTTGAACCAAACAAAAAGATAGACATCGAAGAAATTCTAAAAGATCTCGAAAATTACAGGCCACGCAGACGTGGATGGACATGGAGAAAGCCATGGGATGGCAAGATGGATGGTTATGAATACATCCAAACAAGCAAGCCTTTGAAGAATTCAATTCCATTACCAGCAGCGCATTATTTTGACAACATAGATCCTCAGCCAGATCTTGTGATAACAAGTGAAATAGCATCTGGAAGGTTTGAAGATGATATAAGAAGGATGAGGATGGCAGCATGGCATGGAGCCGATCATATAATGGTCATAAGGACGTTGGGACAATCGCACATAGATGGACTTATGGAAGGTACTCCGGAAGGAATCGGGGGCATACCCATAACGAGAAAACAACTGAGGGCAACGAGAAAAGCGCTTGACATGATAGAGGATGAGGTTGGAAGGCCCATAAATTTTCACTCTTACGTCAGCGGCGTTGCAGGCCCAGAAATAGCAGTGCTCTTTGCCGAAGAGGGTGTAAATGGCGCACATCAAGATCCGCAATACAACGTTTTGTACAGGGGCATCAACCCGGTTAGATCTTTTGTCGATGCCGCGGTTGCAAAAAAGATAATGGCATGGGCTGGCATGTTACAAATAGACGGTGCCCACAACGCAAACGCTTCGGCAAGAGTTTCGTGGAAGATCATGCCAGAATTACTCGTTCAACACGGCATAAATTGCCTTTATTCCGTGAAGGCAGGCATGAAAAAGGAGAATATATCTCTTTCAACAGTGCCTCCGACCGCTGCTCCAACACCGGCAATGCGCATAAATCTGCCTTACGCCGTTGCCGTGAGAGAACTTTTCAAAGGGTATAAGTTTCGTGCGCAGATGAACACGAAATACATAGAATCGGATCTATTTGACGCGACGCGCATGCACATGATAGATGCCTTCGTTACAAGACTCACAGGAGCACACCTTCAATCTACCATAACTCCAGATGAAGGGAGAAATGTGCCATGGCACATCAACTCTATTCGTGGCATCGAAACGGCAAAACACGCGCTTGTGGCCTTGGATGGCCTTACAGAGTACGTGAAAATAGACAAAGAAAAGATAAATGAAAAGGTAAGAGAGTTAAAGATGCGTGCAATTCTTATGCTTGAGGAGATAATAAAGGTTGGAGGATATTTTGAAGCCGTAGAACAAGGTTTTTTTGTCGATAACGGTTATTATCCTGAAAGAATTGGAGACGGTATAAAAAGGAAAAAAGACGGAGAGATAGCGGCAGGTACGGTAGTTCCGAGGGATAAAGATTACATGGCACCCGTATGTGAGCATTTTGGATACAACAATCTGCCTGCTGGGATAAACAAACCATGCGATCTAATAGGAGGATGTACCCTTTGCAATCCAGAAAAGATAAAATACATAGATGAATTGGACGAAACGGACAATGTCGATTTACGGCTCAAAGAAAAAGCAGAATTGAGCGACAAAGGACTTATAAAGCCAGAAGTCGAATGGTCGAATGATGGAACTGTTCAGTTAGACATGACCTTTGCGACCAATGAGGCTATGGCAGAGGCAGCAGCGATGGAAACGGCAAAACGTTTAGGATTGACGGATGTAAACATCATTCACAAAACAGTTTTGCATCCATCTGAAGGTACATATATCGAGATAAAGGGTAAGGTGCCATTTGCAATAGACACAAATCATCTTAAATTGCCAGAAAAAGTAGACGTACTTCCAGACGATGAGATAATAAAATTTTTCAAGGAAAATGAAGTAAGCGTTGTGGCAGGAACAGTTGGAAACGATGAGCACTCCGTCGGTATGAGGGAGATATTGGACATAAAACATGGTGGCATAGAAAAATATGGGATAAAATATGTTTATCTTGGCACGAGCGTACCTGTGGAAAAATTGCTTGATGCCGCAATAGAGACAAACTCTGTGGCAATTCTTGCATCTATGATAATAACTCACAATGATGTTCACGTTCATAACATGCGTAAGTTAAACGATCTCGCGATAGAAAAAGGCGTAAGAGACAAACTCATACTTATAGCGGGAGGAACCCAAATAACAAATGATCTCGCAAAATCTGCAGGAATGGATGCCGGATTCGGAAGAGGCACGCACGGTGCAGACGTTGCGAGTTTTCTTGTAAAAAAACTTACCAAACAATTGAGGTGATGAAGGTGAAAATACTTTTCAAAAATGCAAATGTCGTACCTATCACGTCCAAGTCATTCAAAGGAGATGTGCTCATAGAAGGTGAAAAGATCAAGTCCTTTGGCAAAACAGAAAAAATCGGAAGTGACGTCGAGATCATAGATTTAGACGGGAAATACCTGCTTCCAGGATTCATAGATGCGCATTCTCACATAGGCTTGTGGGAAGAGGGAGTTAATGAACCTGTCTCATCTGATGGCAACGAGTGGACGGATCCCGTAACGGCAGATGTGAAAGCGATTGATGGATTTAATCCTGAAGATCCTGCAATAGAAAGAGCACTTTCTGGAGGAATAACGACGGTCATGATAGTGCCGGGAAGTGCAAATCCAGTCGGAGGTCAAGGTGCCATAATAAAGTTTAAATCTAAAATCGTTGATGAAATGATAGTAAAAGAACCGGCAGGGTTGAAAATGGCTTTTGGGGAAAATCCCAAAATGGTCTACGGAAATCAAAAAAAGACACCTTCGACAAGATTGGGTGTGGCGGCCGTAATAAGAGCCTATTTCACAAGAGTCCAAGATTACATGAAGAAAAAAGAAAATGCCAAAAAAGATGGTAAACCATTCGTGGAGAGAGACTTAAAACTTGAAGCAGGTGAAAGAGTTTTGAAGGGAGAAATACCAGCACGAATCCATGCCCATCGTTACGATGACATACTCACAGCCTCAAGGATAGCAGAAGAATTTAAGTTCAAGTTTGTCATAGAACATGGAACAGAAGGTTACAAGATCGTCGATACTCTCAAGGCAAAAAAAATTCCAGTTGTGGTTGGACCGCTTTTGACCTTTAGAACGAAACGAGAATTGAAAGACATGACGATGGAATCCATAAATATACTGAACTCGCACGGCATATTAACGGCACTGATGTGTGATCACCCGGTTATTCCTCTCGAATATGCATCTGTTCAGGCTGCCGCAGCGATGAGACAGGGTGCTAAAGAAGCAGATCTTCTAAAAATGCTTACTGTAAATCCGGCAACTATCCTTGGCATTGATGAGAGAACTGGTTCGATAGAAAAAGGCAAAGACGCTGATATAGTCGTATGGAGCGGTCATCCTTTTGACATGAAATCAAAAGTTGAAATGGTCTACATAGAAGGGAAAAAGATCTTTGGGTGAAGATGTTTAGATGATACTTGAATTGCATGCAAGAAATTTTGCTCTTTTTGAAGATGTAGACATAGAATTTTCTGACAAAATGAATGTCATAACAGGGGAAAGTGGTTCTGGGAAATCACTTTTCCTTTCTATTTTAAAATCTCTTCTTGGAGAGAGAAATGAATTTTTGACTGAAAAAAGTGAGGTAGAATCACGCTTTTTGATAGATAAAGGTGAATTTGTTGTGAATCTCAAATTAAGCCCGTCAAGGATGAGTGCAAGGTTGAACGGTGAAATGATAACACTTGCGGAATTGAAAAACCATGTTGGTAGATGGATGGATATACATAACCAGGGTGTCTCTCAAATTCTAAAAGATCCAAAAAATCACACAAATTTTGTGGATACATTTTTGCCTTCCATACCTGACAAGATCAAAAAATACAAGGCACTTTACGATAAATACCTTGAGATTTCAAAACTTATAAAAAACAATGAATCTGTTAGCCTTGAGGCAGAGATAGAAAATATCTCAAGAGAAATTTCAGACATAGAAAAATTTTTGATCTCCGATGACGAGTACAATATCATAAAAGATGAGTACAAAAAGCAATCTGGAATGGCAGACATTTTAAGAATGATAAAAGAAACTGAATATCTAATTTCTGGAGAAAACGGAATTGAATCTATCATGGGACTAGTTTTAAAAGATGTAAGGGAAATAGAAAAAATAGATGGACGTTTGCCTTTTTCAAAAAATGTTGAGGAGGTCAAAGAATTATTGATGGAACTAAAAAAATACATCACAAATTATGCAAATTCTCTTGAGTTTGATCAGGAAAAACTTTACGAATTGGAAGAAAAAATATCTCAAATAGAAAAGTTAAGAAGAAAATATGGCCCAAAACTTTCAGATGTAAAAGTTAAGTTGGAAGAATTAAAAAGTCAGTACGATAAATTCAATGAAATGAATATTCAATTGAAAAATCTCCATGAAGATCTCGATTTTTTGACAAAGCAAATGGAAGAATTAGCCCTTGAAATTAAAAAATTGCGCAAAAGTGCTGCAGATGAACTTACAAAGCGCATAAACCCATTTCAACCCTTGTCTTTGATGAGATAGAAACTGGAATTGGGCCGAGAACTTCAGATGTCATTGCCATGAAGATGAAAGAAATATCCAAAAGCACACAAATAATAGTTATAACGCACATGCCACAGATAGCGGCCGCAGCCGATAAACACTTCAAAGTGCAAAAATATCAATCAAACGAAAATACTTATTCTACCATCAACGAAATAGAGGGAGAAGAAAGGCAAGCAGAGATAAAAGAAATGTTCGGTAAAATACCGCTAAATCAACAGTGATGCATAGCATATAGCCTATGGCGAATAGAGATTAGAGATTAGAGATTAGTGGGCGGTAAGTTGGCGAAGGGCAGGATACCCACGAGATGACCTCCGCAGCGTTTATTCGTTTCCCGTCATCCCACACTTGATGTGGGATCGCATTGAAGTTATTAGATACCTGCCGAAGCCAATTACAAAATAACAAATGGCATATGGCCAATAGCATATGGCAAATAGAGATTAGACATTAGGGATTAGAGATTAGTGAGTGGTAAGGCGGAGAGCATGATTGATCGCAGATGCAATTAAAATTTGCTTATGATCTCATAAAGAATTTTTATTTGACAAAATAAGAGGTCAAAACTATAATCTATTTATACTCAACCCACTTCAAAGGTTGAATGTTCGATCATCGCGGCGGAGGTTAATAGCATTCGGCTTTTAAAGTTGAATCAGTATATCCTGAAATTTCTCCATTGAAATGTAATACGAGACGTTAGAACCTATTCTGTAAATGGGGTGAGAAAATGAATTTGCTTGGTATCCTTTATGGTTCTGTTATAGGTCTTTCTTTGGGATTAACGGGTGCTGGCGGATCGATAATAACTATTCCTATATTGATATACTTGCTTAACATGAATATACACAACGCAACCGGTACAAGTCTTGTCATCGTCGGTGTGGGGGCACTCGCCGGTGCCATTCAATACACGATGGGTAAGACTAAATATCTGCACTGGAGGATCGGATTTCTCTTTGCAATAGCCGGCATACTTGGAGCGTTTTTGGGATCTTACTTCAACGCTTTGTTGCCATCGACTTTGATACTTTATCTCTTTGCAGCCTTAATGGTGATAATAGGAATAATGATGTTAAGAGAAAAAAATTACGCAAAGGATACCGGCATCCCATCTTTGAAAAATGTAAAAGGTTTTTCTGAATGGTCTAAATTCGTTGGAGCAGGGCTTTTTATAGGTTTTATGACAGGCTTTTTCGGTGTTGGAGGAGGTTTTTTGATAGTCCCCGTGCTCGTTTTAGTGCTTGATTTCCCAATGAAACATGCCATAGCAACGAGCCTTATGATCATAGCACTTAACTGTTTGTGGGGAATATTATCAAGGCTTAGCGGCGTCGGTACGATAGAGTGGGGAATAGCGTTGTGGCTCGTAATAGGCGCAATAGTAGGCATAGTCATAGGCGTTTTAATAGCCAAAAAGATAAAGCCCGGGTCACTTACCAAGATCTTCGCTTACTTTGTCATTGCTCTTGCAATTTACATGTTTTTAAGAACGATAGGGATCATCGCTTGAAAAAATTTCAAATTTGATTCATAAATTTCTAAAACGGAGGTGAGTAAGTATGTCAGAAAAGGGTAATGAAGTTCCATTGAAGGTAAGAGAAGAAAAAGTTGGAATGATGCCGTGGATGATAGCATTCGTTTTGGTTTTTTCATCTTTGCTGTTGTTCATTGGCGGAATTTTTTATCATCATGCGGCGATTGGCGTGGGGTTGTTTCCGGGCATAATTCTTGGCATGATGCTTGAGATGTGGAACTTTTCCGATCCAGATGTCGTGATAAAGGCCGTTGCCTGGAGAGACAGATTGCTTATCATATGCTTTGGCTTAGTAGTGGGGATGGCCATCTTCTTGCTGTATTTCATGAATATGCTGGGTGTACACATGAATTGGGGATTCAAAGATCTCTATTTTTGGGGCATAATAATCGGTGGAATTTCCTTTGGCATAGGAACTGCCATAGCAGGATATTTTCCTGGTACGATATGGATTGCCATTGGTCAAGGGAGACGTGAAGCATGGTGGGCACTTGGAGGAGGATTGCTTGGTGCGCTTTTATGGTCTTTGATATATGGTCCATTAAGTGGAGCGCTTGTTAAAGCAGCGAATTATGGTCCTGTTTCGATAGCACTCGCACTTGCAAATGGAAATGCCATCGGCGCATGGTTTGTCGGAATTTTATTTGCCGTCGCTTTTATAGGGATGTGGTTTTTCATACCAAGATTTCCCCAGGGCAAAAAGGGATGCGGATGGCACTTTCTTGGCAAAACTGAACCTGGTGAGCAGTTGCATTCTCCATGGACAGATGAATATGTTCAAAGGTATCCTAAGATGAGAAAGTGGGTCATGCCTATTGCTGAAGCGTCCACAATCGAGGCTTCAAGAGTAGTTTTCCTGCTTGCACTCGCATTTGCGATAACGACATCGGCCGTCATAATGTTAAGGCAAATCTTTGGAGAATCGACAACATTCTCGTGGCTGGGTGGCCTTTTCATATACGCCTTTTGGCCCAAGGCAATTCCTAATCTTCCCTATCTTGCAAATCTTTTGCCCATTCATAATGGTACTTTAGATGTGCTTGGAAAGATAGGATGGGAACCTATAAGCGATATCGGAACTTTTCTGGGTGGTCTTATATCTTCCGTCTTTTTGACAAGAAGATGGATGGGATACAAAAAGGATATACCTCCTGTGTGGAAGAAAAGATTTGGATCAAGCCAGTCTAAAAGAAATTGGGCTGCATTCGGGGGTGCTTTTCTTGTTCTCTTCGGTGCAAGGATGGCAGGCGGTTGTGCAAGCGGTCATATACTTTCAGGTTCTTCCCAACTTGCGGCAAGCGGTTTGCTATTTGGCGCAGTTGTCTTGACGACAGCCTTTCTGATGGCAAAAATCATCTACGGCAAAGCGCTTGACTGAACTCTTCTAAGGAATAGAATATTCGACCTTTGAATATGCCATTTCAAAGGTCGAATGCGCATTATGTTTTTAAGAACTGTAGGAATTATCGCTTGATCTTTACTTCAAGAGAAAAGTTCTTTTAAACGAACCAGATAGGCGTGAGACAGATGGAAGATAGAGGCCTCATCAAAAAGAGAATAATTGGCCTTATAGTTGGGTTAGGCTCGTTAACGCTTGTGATTTTGTTCGGTACTCTTGGTTACATGTATATAGAAAAATGGGATTTTTTAACGGCCATTTTCTGGTCTTTCATAACGCTTTCAACTGTAGGATATGGAATACCCAAAAATGGCCTGATGACCCCATACGACTATATTTTCATAATAGTACTTATAGGAGCGGGAATTTCTGTTTTTCTTTACACGCTTGGTAATTTGGCATCCTTTCTTTTTGACGGCGATCTAAGAAGATATATGAGAATTAGAAGAAAGGAAAAAAAGATGGAAAATTTAAAGGATCACTGCATAATTGCAGGAGGGCACTTACGGACGATTCTCTCAACGTTCACGTTTCACTCATAGCAAGAAGTATGAACAAATCTATAACAATAATAAGTGAAGCACTTGAAGAAGCAGTCACAAAAAGGCTTAATTATGCCGGTGTAGACGATGTTATTTCTCCAATTGAAATAGCCGCTTCAAGAATGTCAGCGCTCGTTTTCGATCCTTCATTGAGATCCTTTACGGATATAGTTCATAAAACAGGAAATATAGAGCTCAAAAGTACAGAAATAGAGGTGAGTATAAAAAGCAAGATCGCTGGTAAGACGCTCGCCGAGGCTAACATTTCACAGGAAACAGGCCTTTTAGTTGTGGCTGTAAGAAAGGATAATGAGGTTGTTTTTAATCCGCCATCTTCCACCGTGATAGAGAGCGGCTCGACCCTTCTTGTCATGGGAATGGATGATTCGCAATTTGCAAAATTGAGAAAGTTCATCGCATGAAGGGAGACATTTGTATGCCTGAACTCACAACATAACAGTTGTAAATGTGGGATAGATGATCAAAGAATCAAGTAAATAGCAAATTTAAAAGATTTGCAGATCAAAGTGATAAGACTTTTAGGAACTGGATATGAAAAATATTATTTTTGAACAAAAATATGCGGAACGCGAGATCATGCCCTCCACTGTGAAATTAGGAAGTTAAAAAAGATTTAGTATGGCCTAAAAATTTGATAGATGTTCTTTGCCCCATTTTTTTACGAATTCAACAAGTTCGTTTTCTCTATCCGAAAGCAATCTCCCGTGTTTTTTTGATATGTAAAAACTTCTTTTGAAATTCACATTCTCAATTCTAACAGCGGAGAGTAATCCAATTTTCTCTTCTTTTTTTACAGCTATATCGCTTAAAATGGCGAAGCCGAGATTATCTATAACAGCCATTTTTATCGCTTCATTGCTTGAAAATGAAAGATGGATTCTGGGAGTAAAATTTCTTTTTGCAAATTCTCCTTCTATCAAATTTCTTGTTCCGGATCCAACTTCCCGAAAGATTAAAGGAATATCTTTCAATTCATCAAGCAAAATTGATTTCTTTGAAGATAATTCGCTCGATGGATGACATATGAGTTTTAATTCATCATTTGCAAATTCTTGTGTATCTATTGAACTATGGCAAAATGGAGTTTCTATCAAACCAAAAGATATACTTTCATTTAATATCTTTTCAATGGTTTCATTTGAGTTTTGAACTTCAACACAAAGATTTGAGTATCCCTTTTCCTTAAAAAAATCTGCGATTATTTCCGAAATAAGGTAATCTCCTATGATCTTAGTTGTGCCTATTTTTAACGGGGATTCAATCGATTCGTCCATGGCAAAAAGTTCTTCCATCGTTTCATCGAAGGTTTTTGAAAGTTTTGTTAATTTCTGATACACTTTGAATCCTTTTTCAGTCAAAATAAGGCCTTCACTTTTCGAACGTTCAAAAAGCCTGAAATTCAATTTTTCTTCAATATTTTTTATGTGTTGTGATATCGTTGGCTGACTGACAAAAAGGTTCCTCGATGCACCGGTTACACTGCCAGCATTTACAACCTCCATGAAAATCTTTATTTCATCTATCGTTAGATATTCGTTCAAGTTATCATCTCCATAGCAATTTTACCATTTATACTGAATATCTTTTAAATTCCAAATCTTACAACGGAGGCTATCTCGAGGGCATCCTTCCCTCCGCCTTACCATTCACTAATCTCTAGTCCCTAATGTCTAATCTCTATGTGCCTCGGCTCCAGCACGATGCCTCGTCGGAAGCTGTCCTCACTTCGTTGCGAAGGCTTCCTCTGAGGCATCATGCTCTCCGCTAACTTACCGCCCACTAATCTCTAATGTCTAATCCCTAATCTCTGTTTTCGCCGTACGCTATATGCCCCTTTCTGAATCAACTTTAACAAATCAAATAGGGGTATAGATTTTTTAAATTTGACTCGATCATGAGATTAGATTTAGAATCTTATTGTGTTGAATATATACTGATTTAACTTTAAAAGCCGATGCTCATTTTATCTTGCAACTCCAGCATTTGCCCCGTCGGAATCTGCCCTCGCAAGGCGTCGGATTCCTCTGAGGCATCATGCTCTCCGCTGGAAGATTAGGAATTTAAAAAATTTAGTATAGTTTAGCACGTCAAGAGGTGTTTAAAATTCTAAAGGTGCTTTTTCACATCGATGAATCGGTGATGTGGGAGTTAGTTGTTAAAAATCTGAATAATTTTTTGAAAGATTATGACGGGGAAGTTCAAATAAACGTTGTGGCAAATGCCGATGCCGTTAACGGCTATCTGGATGCCAGAGTTGTGAACAAATTGAAAAATTTCCCTGCTAATGTGACGTTCATAGCATGTCGTAACTCTTTGAAGATGGAAAAGATCTCAGAAGATGCTCTTCCGGAGTTTGTGCAAAAAGTGCAATCTGGAGTTGTCGAAATAGCCAAACTTGAAGAAGAAGGATACAAATATATAAAACCTTAAATTAAGTTAAGGAGTGAAGAAGATGAAAAGTGTGGATGTTTTGACCATAGGAGCGGGTGGAGGAGCGTATCCAGCAGGCTTTAGACTTGCAAAGGCTGGAATGAATGTAGTCATGATCGATACAAAAGGAGTTATGAGTGGCAATTGTCTTGCAGAAGGATGTGTGCCATCAAAGTCAATAAGAGAATCAGTAAATCTTTACAGGATGACAAAAAAATTCGATTTTTGGGGATTGAACGGAAAAGTAGATTTTGATTATGGTAATATCGTCGATCACAAGGACAACGTTCAAAAGTTCAGGTATGCTCAGCATGCGGAAGAGTTGAAAGAGGCTATGCCAAATTTAAAACTTGTGAAAGGCTTTGCAAAATTCATTGATGATCATACACTTGAGGTGAAAACTGAAGATGAAATAGAAACATATCGGGCAAAACAAGCGATAATTGTTGCAAGCGGATCTGAGACATCTGTACTTCCGATAAATGGAGCAGATCTCTGTATAACGTCAAAAGATATCTTCGCACTTAACCCAACCTTAAGAACTCTTCCAAAATCTATGACATTAATAGGCGGCGGATACATAGCACTTGAAACTGCCACATTTTTCAACGAACTTGGAACAAAGGTGAAACTTTTCAAAAGAACGGATAGAATTCTTTCAGATGAAGTTGATTACAGATTTTCTGAAGCATTGCGCAAATTGCTCGATCCGAGAATAGAGATCGTAACAGGTGCAAAAGTTATGGAAGTTAAAAGAGTTTCAGATGGTTACAGGATGCGCTATGTAAAGGATGACAGAGAAGAAACGATAACCTCCGATGTTGTAATGATGGCAGTAGGAAGGAAACCTGTTATTCCTGATGGAATAGACAAAACAGGAATAAAGACAGAGCACGGAAGGATAATCGTCAACAATGCTATGCAGACGAATATCCCTCACATATATGCCCCTGGAGATGTCAATGGTCTTTCGATGCTTTTCCACTCGGCCGTAAGACAATCTTTGACTGCCGCAAACAACATAATGGCTGGAAATACCCATGTTGATTACATGAATTTCAAGACGGTGCCAACGACAGTTTTCACCTTCCCAGAAGGTGCATATGCTGGCATTCTTCCTGATGAGGCGACATCAAAAGGCATCAAACTTGTAGAAACATATTCGCCATTTAAAATAGATGCACGCGCCCAGATCTTCGAAGGAATCTCAAAGGCTGCAAGAAAACTTTTATAAGAGGTGATAAAATGACCAACGTTACTCTTTTTAAGCCCGGCGCCGAGATTACCATCGACGACGCGCAGTGTATAGGATGCAGGAAATGCGTTGAAGTATGTCCAGAAGATGTCTACACGCTTGAGAGAAGGCCCGGAGAGACAGATCCTAACAGAGAGTTCAAATCCGTGACAGTCGCTCCTGAAAAATGTATATTGTGTCTTTCATGCCTTGAAATATGCGCAAAAGATGCGATATTCATATATGGAAAACAATAGAGGTGATTGAAATGGCAGGACCACTTTTAAAAGAACAACTGCTTTTGCCAAGACATAATTGGAAAGATATAACCGATAAATTCGTCGACAAACTTGAATTGAAATATGAACCAGTCGGAGTTTATCTTGTACCATCGGAGAATTTTGAAAGATACGAAAAGTTCTTCGAATCAATACCAAGGCCTAACGGTAAATTAACTTATTGTCAGGCTGTTGAAACTGTTAGAGGATCGACTAATTATTCAGGTTTCACGGATATACCCGATCTTTTAAAATTGATGGCAGAAGATTTTCTCTGTTCAGCAGGGGCTGCGAATCTTGGATTTTACGATCTGCCAGAACCAATTAAAAATGGAGAAAGAGATTTTCTTTTAAGAAGATTTTATTCTATGGAATCTTCTCAAATGGTAAGAAGCATGATCCCTCATTTTGAAGCAGGCAGCGTGAAAGAAGCCATAATTTTTAAACTCTCTAAAGCCCCCGTTGAACCACAAGTTATCCTTGTTTTCGGATTACCTGCCCAGATTCTATCACTTGAGGGGCCATATGTTATGAGAAACGGAGAAAGGATTTACGCAGATCTGCTTGGAACCTGCGGTGTATGTGCTGAGATGACGGTATCGCCTATTATGAACAGAAAGATGAATCTCTCAACTCTTTGCGGAGGAGCAAGGGCTCATGCTTTTAAAGATCCGGCAGAGATGGGAATTGGTATTCCGGCTGAGGAATTCTCGAATCTTGTCGAAGATCTGCTCAGTAGACAGAATATACCCAAAAGACAGGATTTACCGAAATCGCTTCAATGAAGCCGAAAGAAAATACCATTGCAAAAATAGACGCTTTATTTCAAAAAATATATGAGTCAAGATTTTTTGTTCAAAGAAAAGATGGAGATCTTATGCGTCAAATCAAAGATCTACAAAATCACATCCATTCCATGAATTTACACAAGGCAAAGGTCTCCTACTTTTCAACTGTTAAAACAAAATTGAACGAGATCGCTGAAAAGGCAGAAGGGTCAAATATTGATTTGAACGATGTAAAAGAGTCCATTTATAACCTTAAAAAGTATACCTGAAAAGTGGCGAACATGACTTGCTCCGAAATGTGTCTAATAACTTTAATGCGATCCCACATCAATTGTGGGATGACAGTAAACGAATAAGCACAGTGCCGGCTTCCTCAAGGATATCATGTCCTCCGCTAAGGTTTTATATACTGTTCATTCGTCACTATTCGCCATATGTTATGCTCCATTTGAATGAACATTCGAATTTTAAAGTTGAATCAGTATAAATGAATAGAAAATTGAAAGGAGTGAAGATGTTGAAAAAATTACTTGTCATAATTTCAAATGAAAACAAAGATATGATAAAATTTGCGCTTAACTTCACACTCAACGTCAAACAATCTGGGAATTACGAAGATGTAAAACTTTTCTTCTTTGGCCCGAGTCAAAAGATCATTTCTGAGAATGAAGATTTGCAAAAATTATTCGTTAAGGTTGTTCAAGATGGCAAATTTACACCTGTTGCATGTATAAATGTCTCGAATGCTTACGGTATAAAGCAAAAATTGGAAGAAATTGGATTCCATACCAACGTTAAAAGATTGAAAACCATCAAACATAGAAATCATACATATTACGTTTTAAGCCGAAAAGGCGAACTTTTCTTAAGAGAGTATGAAAGAGAATTCGGTGAAATCGAGTTAGATTTGAAGTATCCTTACAAAAGGTAAAGAGACCTCTAAGTCCTGTATCAAAGGCAAGGTTCGAAATTTAAAAAATTTAGCATATGGCGAATAGGAAATAGAGATTGGAGATTAAGGGATTAGTGAAGAAAGGATATGGTCCATGGCGTATAGCAAATGGTATAGTGGAGAGCAGGATGCCTCAGAGGAATCCTTCACAACGAAGTGAGAACGGATTCCGACGGGGCATATGGTGGAGCCAATGTACAAAATAGCAAATGGTGGAATTTAAAAAAGATTTAGAGCACCTGGATACTTTCAATTATTCTAATAGCCTCTTCGGCAGTTTGTGCAATTTGAACTTCTACAATTCTATTTTCATCGAAATATTTTCCATCGACGAGATCTTTCGTCATTCTTTCAGTCCAGCCCCCCGTTCCAGCCATTAAAATTATGGGTATTTTCTTCAAATAGGCGGCGAAGAGTTCAAGAGCCGTGCCTGATCTTCCCCCTATACTTATCACCGCATCAGCGTTGTACATCATGAAGACAGAACTTATTGAAGCGTCGAATCCCATCTCTATTCCGATCGTCAGATAATCATTTCCCTTTTCATGGCCTGAAAGCATGCCAATGACTATACCTCCACCATTTTTGGCACCGCGAGAGACTGCTTCCATAACGCCACCTGTGCCACCGTTTATAAGCACGTGACCATGTTTTGCTATATGATAACCCACATCCTCACATAAATCATTCAACACAGATTTATCAAGATGACCCGAATGTCCTATAACGGCTATTTTCATTCCTTACCCCTTTTATTTTTGATAAAACATATTTTGATCCGCTTGTGCTTGTTGTTGTGCCAATTTTAAGGCTTCTTGAGGACTTTTGTAAGAATTCATGACATCTTCAAAAGCAGTTCCAATTGCACTGTCAAGAGAACTCCACCAAGGCAAATTTTGGGCATATGACATGGCATTATCAAGACCAGATACGATTGCAGAGACTCCATATTGATTTTGCTCAACGTACGCTTTCCATTCAGGCATGCTTGGCACTTCAACGTTTAGAGGAGAATAATTCGTATGAATTGCCCAATACAACTGAATTTTAGACGAAAGCAAAAATTTTGCGTATTCCCAGGCCGCTTGCTGTTCTGCTTTTGAAGATGTGTTGAAGATCAAAAGCACTTCTCCAGCAAGTACCGGCGATATCTGCCCAGCAGGGCCAATGGGGATGGGTGCCATTTTTATCCCATCTTTTTGCCCTGCAATATCGGAGAGATCAAAGGGCAAATTTGCCGCTCCGCCTATTATCATGGCAACAGAAGATGTCGTGAGTTCGTTGTCAAAATACCCTTGCTTTGTGTAAGCATAACCATTTTTGACAAGATCAAATAGAAAATTCATCGCTTCTAAATTTGCGGTCGAATCTATCGTTATTTTGCCATCTCTCATGTATTCGCCGCCTCCAAATTGTTTTGCTACCACAGTAAATATCCACGATTGATCTCTAAAACCAAGCCCATATCTTACGATTTTGCCGTTTTCTTTTACCGTTAAAATTTTTGCATCTTCTGCAAGTTCATCCATCGTTGTTGGAGGATTAAGCCCTGCCTCTTGAAACATGAGAGGCCTGTAAAAAAGCAAATAAGACTGTTGATTGAATGGCAATCCGTAAATTCTTGAATTTATCTTTCCGATATCGAGTATGGCTGGATATATTTCACTTGCCACGTTGTTAAAATCGCTGAACTCATCTATGGGTGTCACGACTCCTTTTGAAACAAGGGCAGCAGCCCATGTAGGATATGCTTGAGCCATCGTTGGAAGTGTTTTTGTTTCGGCCGCCGCAACTAATTTTGAATCGAGATCACTGCCATTTCCAACGTAAACAAGGTTGACATGCACGTCTGTGCTTTGAGCGTTAAAAAGTTCTGTTATTTGCTGGAGAGTTGTTCCAAGATTTCCTGACATACCTTCCCAAAAAGTCACTTCTACCTTTTGAGCAAAAGTAATCGTTGTTACCAAAGTGATGATGAATATAAACGGGTAAAAACGCCTCATGGAAAATCTCCTCCTTTTTTATTTGATACCGGATCTGAAAAATCCACTGACGAAGTATTTTTGAAAGAAAAGGAATGCTATTACCACAGGTATCATGGTAAAGGTCGCTGCTGCCATCAATTGATTGAAAATAGCACCCGAATCTATTATGAAATTCTGTAAACCAACTGGCAAAGTTCTCATGTTAGCGGTGTCGGTCATTATCAAAACCCAAAGGAAGGAATTCCAACTGCCTAAAAATGTCAACAACGCTCCTGTTATTATGACCGGCATAGATAACGGTACGGCTATCGTCCACAAAAATCTCCATGATGATGCGCCGTCGATTTTGGCCGCATCGTAAAGATCGTTTGGAATAGAGTTAAAACTCTGACGCATCAAAAATATGACAAATGCCGTGGCAGACCATGGAATTATCAAAGCATAATAACTGTTTATCCAGCCGAATGAATGGATTATCAGGTAATCTGCAACGAGCAAAACTTGATACGGTATCATCATCGTCGCTATTATGGCTATGAAGATCTTGTCGCGCCCTGGAAAGGTAAGTTTTGAGAATGCAAAGGCCATCATCACATCGAAGATGATGTTCAAAACTGTCGTTGCCACGGCGACAAAGATACTGTTGAAGTAATAAATTCCAAATGGTGCCGAATTCCATGCACTTACGTAATTGTCAAAGAAATTGGCAAGTACTTCCCAAAAGTTGTAATTGGCTTTGACAGAAAC
>JABEBX010000546.1_pt1 | contig 31243 bp, 37 predicted proteins | sample 7245971 | NCBI WGS metagenome assembly JABEBX01 (sample SAMN14506365, study PRJNA622280) | hot springs metagenome | biome: hot spring [ENVO:00000051]|acidic hot spring [ENVO:00002120]; feature: spring [ENVO:00000027]|sediment [ENVO:00002007]; material: sediment environment [ENVO:01001048]... | reverse complement strand
AATCCATGAGGATGGACCATACACTCTCCGGAGATGCTGCAATATCCATTTGCGTTACGATTTGGTGCATGGCACCCCCCTTTCGTAGAAAAAGTCTCTGTCCGCCGTGAGACCTTACCGCAGATTCATCCCGCCATCCACGACCACCACCTCTCCGGTCACATAACGGGATTCCGTGAGCATCCAGGCAATGTCCGCAATATCGCTGGGGGTCGCGCTTCGACCCATGGGCGATTCTTGGATCCAGCGCTCGCGGATCTTGTCCCAAGATTCGGTGAGCGGTGTATCCACCAAGCCCGGCGCGATCGCATTGACCCGGATATCGGGCCCCAAGGTTTTGGCAAGGAGCCGGGTCACATGGATCAGCGCCGCCTTGCTGGCGGCGTAGGGGATGGAAGCGCCTTTGGGTCGAACACCGGCATGGGAGCTGATATTCAACACTGATGACGGATGTTCCGACGTCGATGCCGCCCGAAGGTAGGGTTCGCTCAGCGCGACGAGTTGCCAGGGCGCCACCACGTGGAGTTCGTAGAGGCGGTGCCAGATGTCCGGTGTCGCAGCGAGCAGGTCATTATGCGGAATCATGCTCGATTCCCCCGCGTTGTTGACCAGTACGTCAAGTCGACCGTAGTGCGTATGCACCTGAGTGATTAGTTCACTACGTGTACCTTCATCGAGTAGGTCTGCCTGAAAATAGTGGGAGCCCGCCAGCGTTGCTGCCGCTTGCAAACCCGAAGAGGAGGATGTTCGGGAATGCAGGGCCACCCTATACCCCGCGTGCGCAAAACGCTCTGCGATGGCCATGCCAATGCCGGATGTGGCGCCGGTGACCAGCGCGACGCGCGAATTAGCGGTCATGCTAGTTGTATCGGGGGCTCATATGTGGCCACCTCCAGCAAATTGCCATCGGGATCGCGGAAATAGACAGAGGTGATCGGCCCCATGGCTCCGGTGCGTGGTACCGGACCCGCTTCCAGGACGACTCCGCAGGCCTGCAGATGGGAGAGCACGTCTTCAATACCACCCGTGACGATGAAGCACAAATCCGCCGATCAGGGAGTGGGACTGACCGCATGCGGCGCGATGGGGCGCTCTGCCGAGTGCAGATTGATTTTTTGCTGGCCAAAGGCCAACGCCTTCCGATGGTCACCAAAAGTAATTTCCTGCATTCCCAATACTCGTGAATAGAAGGCGATCGTAACGGATATATCGGCTACGGTCAGGACAATATGATCCAGGCGGTCTATGCGCATAGTATGATCTCATAAAGCGTTCGTGGAGTGGGACGGGGCCCAAGGTGGGCGTATCTGGATAATGGGTAAATAACACAGATAACAAAAATTTTTGTACGATATTGCCTAGAGATTGTCGGCTTCGACTGGATATCGCCCTATCGGTTATCCTTGAACACTGGGTCACTGCCTCAAGCCTTCGCTTGGCGGTACATGAACGCGGATATTTGGCGCAACGCAAATCACAATGGGGCTTAAACAATCAAGGGATGACAGCTCACAACAACACCTTTAATTTTCTGCCACCTGTAATTGCAAATTCCTCCCGCTCATAAAATGCCAATGTTCTGTCGAAGTGTGGCAGCGGCGGAGTTGTAACCTCCAACCGTGTCCAGCCACGTGATGCTCCGAACGACTTTGCGTGGGACACGAGATGATGGCCCAGCCCATTTGAGCGGTACTCTGGGCGAACGTAAAGTTCAGGTATGGTGCCAAAAGCGCCCTCAGCATATAGGGCATAGCTTTCGTAAAGGGTAACAAACCCCGCTGGATTCCCCCTACCTCCACGAGCGACGAACACAAAATACTTCTCGCGTTCCAGGAAATCCTGGAGCCTGATTGCCGTTTCGGAAAGATTGAAGTTGAATGCCTGGATACCGACGGCATTCATGATCTCGGCCAGCAATTCGCCAACCATTATTGCGACCTCTTTTGCGTCGCTGGCGATCGCTCTTTGGATCGTGATGTTCGCGCTCATTTCATGGGGCCCAACGTGAAGTCAAGGGACGACGCGCTTTTGTGCAGCCCCTCTCGACTGCCAGGTTGGGGTGGCGCATCACCCTGAAGAGCAGCATGCTCAGTCAACTCAGCATTGATGAACCCAGCCATCATTGCTCGGTAGACCTGCTCGGTAACGGTTGGGTTTGCGCCAAGCTCGACGGAAAGGGTCACGACTTTCGAAATGACCTGTTCAACCCGCTGAGGTGCTTTGACGTCGGTGGTGGTTTTCTTGAACCTTGCCGCCTGTTTTACATAAGCCCCACGCTGTGCCAGTAGCGTAACAATCTGACAGTCAATGCGGTCGATATTGGATCGAACTTCTTCGATGGAGTTGCACTCGACACCATTAATCAAAAACACTTCTCCTTGCGCCTTAGCCGAACGTCCGCTTCCAGTCTATACCGGCCATTCAGCAGATGGTAGAAGGGATACGCAGGTTGCGGAAGCATTCTCATTCCTACCAGCCTGCTTCTGTAGGCCGCCTCACCGAGTTCCGACTTCCAACCCAACGCAAGTCCAGATTATTCAGCTTTTTGGTCAGCGAGTCCATGGATTTTCAAACGGATTATGCATATAGCCGTTTTTGACAGCCCGGTCTTTTGATCGGGTTTTTTGTGTCCGCTATCCAGCACAAACAGGTCCACGATGGCCATTACCAGATAAGAACCACTATCTGGAGAAGCCAACCATGGGACGCACAGGGCACAGACTGACAGGCATTGCAGCGGGCTGCCTTGCTGCCGCCATACTTTATCCACTCCTCCGCGACATGAGTTTGGCGTCCATCCCCGCCGGTTACGTCGGCGGCACGGCTCCGGACTGGCTGGAAATCGCCCATGCGGAGTTTTCGCCCCAACAGCAGCGTTGGGTGCGACAGTCTGTCATTCCGCACCGAACCATCACCCACTGGTGGCCATTGTGGCTGGCCTTGCTGGTAGGGGTAATGGTTTGGCCAGTACCTGCGTGGATCATTGCCCCCGGCCTATTCAATGGGCACAGCCTGTTCACTTTGAATCTCGCGCCAATACTGCGCGCCGTGGTGGCAGGCTTTACCGCGGGCGGGATCATGCACCTCATCATGGATGTTCCCAATCCATCCGGCATCCCTATTCTTACCCCCATGGCGCGCAGCCGATGGAGTCTGCATTGGTGGAGATCAGGCAACGCCCAGGAACCGCTGGCCGGGTTGGGTATGGCTGCTCTTGCCGCCGCTACGTTATGGCTGGCTATCCATTGAAGAACGAAAACGACTGGATCGAGCGTCTTGTTCCTGTGGCACTGACCGGCGCGCTTCGAGCAAAAGCGCTGGATGCCACACGACTGGCCGTCACCCTCTTTCACATGAGCCCGGACGATGTTGCCGGCGCAATCGGGCAGGCGGCACAGATTCGGGGGGTGGCCGTGGACAGTCCGAAGGCCTGGATAAAATTCTATCGGGATATGGCGGGGCAGATGGGTGTCGTAGGGGAAAAGGTGGTTGATTCCCGGCTGGGTGCCATCGGAAATGGCCTGGGATACACATCTGCAGAGACCAAGGCGCTCTACCAATCCGGGCTGTTTGAACATGTGGCAGGATCATCTCGCCCCTCGGCCCATGTTGATCTGGACCAACGGGGTACCGCCAGCCTGAAAAGACAGTTCTCGAATGAGCGCGGCCGCCCGGGCAGTGGGCGGGTTGGCATGAATAACAATTACTCGCTGAACTCCCTCATGGAGAAGGGAGTGGACTTTTCGGCGAACGATGAGCGTGCAGCCATTGATGACGACCAGAACGCCGACGAAGCCATAACCGGAAAGCGCGCGCTGGATCGCAAGATGGCGCAATTCGCTACCAAATCACAATATGCCGCCTACATCACCTTTATCGATAACGCCCACTTATTGGGCTGCGACAGCCTGCGGCCTGGCCCACGACGTTCGGATGAGATGAAGGAAACCATTGTCACAGCCCTGAAAACCAATCTGTTACTGGCCAGCAACGATTCTGCGCGCGGTGCCTGGCACGAATATAAAGACGCATTCCAAAGAATCGCTGGCAAGGATGATCCCGGCAAAGACCTTTCACCTCGCGCGCAGGATCGGTTGAACACCCCCCATGAGCGCGTGATCCGCGAGTTTCAAGCCAAGAAGGTGGAGCGTCAAACGGCTTTGGCAGAACCGGCGCCTAAAACCAGCAGACCCCGCGCGATGAAGCGGGACCTGGGCATGGAGCGATAGCCGGGCCTGATCCAGACCGATCGCAAACAGGTCCCCGATGGCCATTGGGGTTTAGGAAACCCGGATTTTCCCTCGCTTCACGTAACCCTATGACATAGGAGAGGATCATGAGCACAGACCACACTACTGCCCAGGCACGGAATACATCAGCGACACCAGAGCGCACTCGCATGCGCGTGGCCCACGAAGACTTGTTGGCTTATGTGGACGCATTCGCCAAGACGGTGGCCGACAGACCTCCTTTGCATGCAGTAGCCCGCAATATCGAGAAGAATGTCGGCGAGGTCACCAGTGGCATAGAGAATATCGCCATCACGATGGCCGAACAGCACTTCGCCAACACGCTGTCCGAACACGGCTGGCAGGCGACCAAGGATGCCTCCTTAAACCAGGCGCAGTCAGGCGCACGAAACCTGACCGATAACCTCATTGAGGCTGCCAAACAGGTTCGAGGCCTCATCAAGGAAAATGTCCCTGTGATCGATAAGATCACCAAGGCGTGGGACAACGTGCTGGATGCAACGCAGCACTATACGACCGTCGGAATGAATCGCCTGGCTGGAATAGCCAAGGGATTGCAATCAGACAGGGATCGTTACGATGTCGGTTTTGTGAGTGGCCATCTGCAGACCACCCAGGATGCAGCGCTTGCGCAAAGGAAACTGGGCATTCAGGTGTCGCTATCGAGCCCCCATCTGGGCGAGTATGCACTGGCCGATGCCAGAAAGCTGGGCATGATCGCAGAATCCAAATCGGTGCATCGCGGTACCGTGGTCAACGTGATTGGCCATGATGCCGTTCTGAAAAACGCCAAAGGACAGCTTCTAGCCCTTCCAGTGGCCCCGGATTTCAAGTTCAGACGTGGTGACAATGTCGTCATGAAAGAGCATGGCGGCACCTATGCAGGAAAGCGACAGATAGTAGATCGTGGGATGGAGCGGTGAGGATGAGCAGCCAAGGACTCAGCAAGAATGGCAAGAAGCTCATTGTAGTGGCTGGCTTTACCATCCCCGCCCTGATCATTATCGGGGTGATGCTGGCGGGGGAGCATCACGGCAGCGGGGCAGCAGACAGTGAAGTCCAGGAAGTCCAATTGGCGGGAGTTCCGGTTTTACCTCCCAACCCTTCGATAATGGTCACCCCAAATCAACATCGTGTTGCTGCTTCTGCTGCGCCATCTCCATGGATTCTGACCCGCCAGGACAAAGATTGCGTGGAAGTTGGTGGCGTTACCTTGATCTGCTTTATCCATTCGACGTTAATCGGTAAGGAGGCAAAATGACTGACCAAGACCTTTTTCCATTTGATTCATTTCCAGACGAGGAAATAACGGACGACGAAACGGACGCTGTGATTCTCTCAACAAAAACTGCAGCGCTGAGACGGGCTTTTTCGCGAACGTTCTTTGATATATCTCATTTCTACGATGTTGACAGCGCCATCCGGGATGACGCTGCAGCAAAACGTCTCTTGCAGGCCATGCATTGTGTTGACTTCGATGTAATGTCTACCACAACCAAAGTAATGCTTTACCGTGCAGCATTACAAGTCATGGGTGTTGATGCGGAGTGCTTTCCTTTTCCATTTACGGAGTTGCTACAGAATATAAAGACCATTGCCGATAAATACTCAGCGGGAGAATACGCCATCATCTATCTGGGCGACCGCCCGCCGTCGCGCATCGAGACTCTCGGAAAATGCTATTGCGTGGAAGAAATCGCCGGGTGCGGACTCTATAAAAATGAGGTTGGGCTGCTAAACATATTTGACACCGAAGCAGAAGCTTTCGAGTTCCGTGAAAGCGTGGGCGGGGAATGCCCTGTGCTCGCCTTTTATGACCAGCCGTTTACGGAAATACTCGACGCGGCTGGATGGGAAGCGGAGGAGATAGCGATAGAGGATCTGCCGGATGACGACCCTTACGTTGCTGTCGAAGAGCAGATTGAAGCACCACCAGAAAAATCTAGGGGGATCGGTATTCTACGTTATTTTAGATGGTTACAGGCAAAATCATGACTGACTTTCTGTCTGTTCTGCATCGCGCGGAAATTGCGCAACAAAACGACCTCTGGATGTTCGGCGTTACGCTTGGGCTTATTGTGCTCGCGTTTGTCGTTCCAGCGCCCAAGCTCATTGAAGAGCGAGTGGATTTCCCGCAAACACTCTGGAGGGCAGTCATCGCCATGCTATTTGTGCTTGTCATGGTTGCCCTGATGATATGGCAAGCCTCATGTTTGGGGGTCAGGGTGCCACCCGCGTACATCCATGCTTTGCCTGCCAATGAGCGGATTGTCATTCAGAAAAAAATCGCGCACTCAGACAAACCACTGACCATTGGTCAGTGGATACGCATTGAGCACGACGGACCCCAGCGTGCGCTGGAAATGCAACAGATGGAGGCAACGCAATGAATTTACTGATCGTCGAATCTCCCACCAAAGCCAAGCACATTCAGCACTTTCTGGGATCCGACTGGCAGGTAAAAGCCAGCCTGGGGCATATCCGTGACCTGGAGAAGTCCGGCGATAAAAGCCATGTTCGCCCGCCGGACTTCAAGATGAACTATGCCGTGAACGACACCAAGCACAAAGATATAGTGGCTGGGCTGAAATCCGCAGCACGCAATGCCAGTGCGGTGTACCTGGCCACCGACCCCGACCGTGAGGGCGAAGCCATTAGCTGGCATCTCTGTCAGGTGCTCGGCATCAAATCGACCGAAGCGCGCCGGGTGACGTATCAGGAGGTCACGGAAAGTGCCGTCAAAAAGGCCATCGCCAATCCCCGGGCACTGAATATGAAGCTGGTCGCGGCACAAGAGGTGCGCCGCGGACTGGATCGCATGGTCGGATGGGAAGTCTCCGGGCCCTTATCGAACCTGATCCACACCAAAGCCAGCGCCGGGCGTGTCCAGACGCCGGCTTTACGTTTGATCGTGGAGCGCGAGCGCACCATCCAGGCCTTCAAGCCAACATCGTATTTTCAGGTCATCGCCCACCTGCCGGGAAGCACACCCGGCACGACCTGGCGGGCGCTTTGGCAGGACGGGACCAAGGAAGGCGAATATTTTCAGGACAAGACCCTCGCATCTGCGCTGGCCGCTGCCATCCCTTATCTTCCCTTTACCGTCACCCATGCGGATTCCAAGCCAACCCGTAAGGCGCCTGCACCCCCATTCACCACCAGCACGTTACAGATGGACGGTAGCCGCGCTCTGAAATGCGGCGCTGAGGACATCATGAAAGCCGCCCAGTCGCTATTTGAAGACGGGCATATTACCTACCATCGCACCGATTCGCCGAATCTCAGCGAAGAAGGTGAGACGTTACTGCGTAACGCTCTGCAATCCGCCAGCTTGCCCATTGTCGAGAAGCCCCGGCGCTGGAAGGCCAAAGGTGACGCGCAGGAGGCCCATGAAGCCATCCGCCCGACCTTTGACAAGGTACCGCCGTCAGCAGAAGTGGCCGGTGAGGATGCCACCCAGCAGGCACTTTATGCCTTGATTCGCAAACGCGCCATGGCTAGCCAGATGCCCGATGCCGTGTATCAGCAGACGTCATGCACCCTGAACGGCGGCACATTTCAGAACCGGCCTGCTGTTTTCCGCGCCGTCGGCAGTATTCTGACGGATCCCGGCTGGCGGACGCTGTATATGGAAACGGAAGAGGGAGAAGAGGATGGTGGGGCAGAAAAAGAGGCAGCCAATCCGGTCCCCGTTCTGAAGATCGGGGCACGGGCACAAGCCGAACGTGGCGAAGTGCTCAACAAATCCACCAAGGCTCCACCACGCTATACCGAAGCCACTCTGATCAAGGCGCTGGAAGATCATGGCGTGGGGCGTCCCAGCACCTACGCATCCATCATCAAGGTGCTCTATGCCCGGGAGTACATGCAACGCAAGGGCAAAGCCCCCGCCTTGTATCCAACAGCGACGGGTGAGTCGGTCATCGATGCGCTGGTCGGACGCTTTGCCTTTGCCGATCTGGACTGGACCCGCGAAATGGAAGACGGGCTGGATCAGATCACCAATGGGATGGGCAATGCCCGTGGCTTATTGCAGCAGGCATGGGATGCGATTCAGCAGGGACTGGCGGGTATGCCCGCCGGTGCCGTTGCGGAAAGTGAGGCTTGTCCGGTGGAAGATTGCGGTGGCCAGGTAAAACGTCTGGAGAGCAAGAAAAAGCCTGGCTCCTTCTTCTGGGCCTGTTCCAATCGGGATCAGCACGGGCTGCTTCAGGATGATGCGGGGCATCCCGGACTGCCTTTTGCAGACCGGCCCCAGGCAGCGTCCCAGGGCACCGGTCCCCAGTGCCCGAAGTGCAAACAGGCTACAGGCCAATTCACCACAAGCACCAGCAAGATTTATTTCCGCTGCCAGAAGTGTAGTGGTGCCTGGTGGCCCGACAAAGAAAACGCGCAGGCGTTGGGCACCAAGTGGAAAAAACGGTGAGCCCTGCCAATTCCCTCGCTTGATGCAATGCCTGCAAGGGGCAACAACTTTATACGGAACCGGAGAAAACGATGAGTAACGCTAACAGGCTTTTAACGCATCACGTTGTTATAGGAAAAACCCGGGACGGACTGTTGCAACGTCATCTATCGTTATGTGCTCCGTCAGAGGCAGACGGCGCGAACGTGATGAAGGCATGCCAGACGATCCACCTGCTGGCAAGCGACATAGCGGCGCTACGGCCATCAAAGCATCCGGTGCTTTCTCTGGTTGCCCAAGATATTGAAGAACGGATAGCCGAAATAGCCCGTACCTTGCAGAAGATATCGGAAGCCATTTCCGACACTTCAACCGATATCAGCGCGAAAGATGTTCAGGAATGGGCAGCGGAGCTGTGTGACGATGCGGTTCTGACGGCGATGAGTTACTACGATCTTGGGGACAAGACGGAAATTTTTTCGCAGTCCATGAAAGCCGTGCGGGCAGATCGTATGCAGCCCAATGAGGAACAAGCGGCGGGAGAATGAATATCGACACGCTAAAAGCCTGGGCGATCTATTACTACGAGATAGCCCTCCAGTATCTCCACACCTTCATAGGAGGCAGCCCCATGATCTGGTTACTCGCGGTTATCGCTATTCCCATTCTTGTTGTGCTCATGCTGTTTTTTTCCATGGCGGACGACTTCTGGCAACTCGTTCGGCTACGGCTGGACCTGTCGCGACTTTTCGGCGACCTGATCCACGTTCTTTTTATTGTGGGCCTCGGCATCGTCGCAGAACTGTTCAGCCTCTTTATGCTGGTCAAGGACGTGTTATGAGCACAGCACAATGTACCGCGCCGCAGTTTCAGTTTTCGGAGGACTTGATCCATGACATCGCGGTAGCACAGACCGCGTATCTGGTAGCGGCCCTGTCGCCTATCGTTTCGGCCAATGTGGACCGCGATGCATCACCAGCAGCCAGCCAGGCCCAGTTCAGGGACATGCTCTCGAAATTGACCATATCCACGATTGACGACATGTACGACCTCATATCCTCTGGCTCCGTGCGCCCCGACATGGTGAGCATGGGTCTGGAAATCGCACGGTGGCGGGTCGAGTCGCAGGAACTGGATGAGCGCGAGTGAGCACTGGAACCAGAGACCACAAACAGGTCGCCGATGGCCATTACCCCATGAAGACATACAAAGGAGAATTCCCATGCTGGACGCCAAGACCATCACCGATAAGTATTCAGTGGCAGAATACGCCCTCATCTATCTGGGCGGACGCCAGCCGTCGCCCACGGTAAGACCCGGTATACGCTATTGTGTAGAAGAGTCCGCAGGGTCTCTGTACCAGGACAAAAACCACGAAGTCATGATTTTTGACAACGAGGCCCAGGCCTTCGAGTTCCGTCAGATTCTACGCGGCGCATTGCCGGTACTGGCCTTTTATGATCGACCCATGCCGGAATGGGACGGGGCTGATGAAGAGGTCCCGCTGAACGCTCCGGAATTCGCGGATGTTGATGAGGCGCTGGCATGAATACGCTTCGTGGGGCCGTCATCATGGCGCTGTTCGGTTTGCTGCCGCTTACCAGCGCCATCGCTGCAACAAGCACCGCATCCAGTGCCGCCCTGGCGAATGACGCAGGGGTGTCCCAAGCAGAATTGCAGGCCGGCAATTCGTGGTTCAACAGCGACCAGAACAGCAATGGCACCCAGAATAGCAGCCAATTGCAAACCGGCAATACACTGGGCGGTCAGTCGCAGGTACAGGGTTCTTTGGCCAGCAGCCAGCAAGCTGCGGCCACGGATAGCGTTTTGGCGCAAGAGATGGCCAGCTATTACGGCCTGTATACTGGTTACTACAACGACTACTTGACCGATGAGTCGCTGGCATCTGGTGCTTCCAGCACCTATGCCGCTTGTGTGGCAGCCCTCAAAACGGACTGTCTCAACAAGAGCGGCTATTACGGGCAGCAGGCGGGATCTGCCTATGATGCGTATCAGAAGTACTACGGACTCTGGTATCAGGACTGGCAGCAGCAGCAGGCGATGGAATCGACCGCCGGCCAGCAGTCGGTACTGAGCGGCGCCTCTGCACAGACCAGTGGGGATTCCTACAATAATTACCAAAATGAGCAGAACACTATCCAGTCGGATGCTCAATCCTCTGCCAGCAATACCAAAAGCGCCAATACGGGCAACAACAGCACGGCAGTAGCTTCTGGGCAAACGGCAGCGTCCACCGCCCTGCAGACGATCCAGAATGAAACGGGTGTCCAACAGGGACAGAGCGCGCCAACAGCCACGGCTCCTACGGAATCCTCTACGCCGTTCTCCTACACCAGCCCACTACAGACACAGATGACCAACGATGAAACGGCAGCTATGGAAAATGCCGAGACGGACGTGGTGCAACAGCAGTACGCCGACAACCGTGCGGCGGATGCCACCACAGCCGATCAGCAGTCGGCAGCAGACACAGCCGCCGCGGGCGTGGCGCCGTCGGCAGGCACCCAGGCGATGTGGGCGGATGGCGCCAGTATCGCCAGCAACACGGCGAATACCTATCAACAGGATGCAAACAATACGGCCGCTACCGCAGCCGCGGCTCAGCAGACTTTTGTGCAGGACCAGAATCAGGCCAATGCCGATGCTATTACCATTGGCGAGCAGACGGACGCGGCAGCGGAAGCCTATGCCCAGAAGCAGGCGGCAGCCAATGGGGTGACCTACACGGTGCCGACCGCACCGGACACGTCCGTACAGTCGGCGATCGCGACCGATCAGGCCACGATCAATCAGGATACGGTGACGGCGGAAACGGAGGCCGCAGACGCCTACAGCCAGGAACGGGTGGCAACCGATGCGAATGGCACGGCTACCACAGCCACTCAACAGGCCCAGACCGACCAGGCGAACGCACAAAGCGCACCCGACACGGCTTTGCAGCAGACCTGGAATGCCGCCGCCAGCTCCGAGTCCAATAGTTCCACGTTATCCACCCAGGCGGCGCAGGCCGCATCAAGTGCTGAAGCTACTGATGAAACCGCAGCCAATGCCGCTATGGCCGCGGCGGAAACGGCTGGTGGCAAATCTGGCATGGATAGCGCCGCCATAAATCAGGGAGACAGCGCAGCACAAGCGGCTTTGCAGGCGATCCAAAAGGCGACAGGCGTCACCCAATCCGCAAATGGATAGTCACCACCGACAGGAGTACGAAAAAATGAGCACGAACACCCGCACCCAGGCCCAGGTTTATCGGGAGCGTCAGATCGAAAGCCTGCGCCGCACGCTGGGCGACGATATTCTGGGTTATCTGCAGGACCCGGACATCATTGAAATCATGCTGAATCAGGACGGCAATATCTGGGTGGATGTGCTGGGCGGCGATATGGAAATCCGGTCCCGGATGGATCCCGTCCGGGCCAAGATGGTGATTGAGACCGTGGCCTCCATGCTGGATACCAGTATCACCAAGGAAAACCCCATTATCTCCGGTGAATTGCCGCTGGATGGTTCGCGCTTTGAGGCGCAAATTCCGCCCATCGTCGAAGCGCCGACCTTTGCCATTCGCAAAAAAGCCCTTCTGGTCTTTACACTGCAGGATTATGTGGACAAGGGCATTATGACGGCCACACAGCATGACTGGATAATCTCCGCAGTGCGATCCCGCAAAAACATTCTGGTAAACGGCGGGACCGGTACCGGCAAAACCACCCTGGCCAACGCCATCCTGCATGCTATCAGTGTCGAGACACCGGAGCATCGGGTGGTGGTGATCGAGGATACCCGCGAGTTGCAGATATCCGCACCCAATGTCGTTTCCTTCCGCACCTCAGACCAGATTGATATGACCCGTCTACTCAAATCCACCATGCGGATGCGGCCGGACCGGATTATTGTCGGGGAGGTCCGGGGGAAGGAAGCGCTGGATTTGCTGAAAGCCTGGAACACGGGGCACCCGGGTGGCGTGGGTACCGTTCATGCCAATGACGCGCGGGCCGCATTGACCCGCGTCAGCATGCTGATCCAGGAGGCTAATGTTCCCCCCGTCCCGGAGTTAATCGCCGAAGCCGTCAACATCGTGATCAGCATCAAGCGCACCTCTACCGGACGTATTATCGATGAAGTCATGCAGGTGACGGGTTTCCGGGATGGCCAGTTTGTGACCGAAATGCTGTAACCACGATATGCTCTCCCCAAGACACCGCTCACAGGAGCGGTTTTTTTTGCCCGGGCAGCACAAACAGGTCGCCGATGGCCATTACCCGATAGGCAACAACGCCTATTTTTGAAGGGTCATCATCATGAAGAAGCATTTCGTTATCGCTGCGCTGGCTCTCGCCGGCCTGTCTCTCTCTGGTCTGGCCGTGGCCGCCGACTATTCCGCCCAGGTCGGTTTTGAAAACTACGGCATTCATGTCGGTGGTGTCGGCTCCAGTGTGCCTGGCGGCTTCCTGCACACCCACGAGCGTTTCGGAAATCTGGACTTCGGCCAGCGCATCTTTGGTGGATCGGGCGCTTCTATCAACGGGAATGTGCTCACCGGTTCCCTGAATGCTGGGTACCTGATTCATCCCGAGCGTAACCTGACGATCAAGCCGGAGATGGGTATTGGCTATATCGGTATTCATCCGCAGGGCGGACATATTGATACGGGCTACGCCTATGGCGGTGCCAAGATCAGCTATCAGGTGTTTCCTTCCATCGCCTTGTATGCCCGTGGGGCGTTTGGCCGCGATTTTGGCACAGCGGTCAGCGGTGTGAATACGATAGGCGGTCTGTATTACAGCGGCAGCATGGGTGCGGATGCCAAAGTTGGCCCGGGATTCGCAACGATCGCCTATCAGTATCAGAGCATGCCCTTTGGTGGCGGCATGGCCGATCTGAATCTGAGCACCGACCAGTATCGCATCGGCTACCGCATGTCGTTCTAATCCGCAGATCAGCATCCCGGCAGACGCAAATGTGTCTCCGGGCTGCCAGCACAAACAGGTCCCCGATGGCCATTACCAGGTGGAGAGCATAGCGCTCGCCACGACTCAGGCAAAAAGGTGGAGAGCATGACGCTCGCCACCATCCCATTAAAGGATGACAAGACATGAAAACATTTCTCAAGCGGCTCAGTAACGGAGTCCGTGACACTTATTTCAAGGCGGGGGTTGTGATGGGGGTTGCCCTACAGACGATCGCCCCCGCTTTTGCGGAAACAACGGGTACATCACTGCCATGGGACACCCCCATTCAGGACCTGACCAACAACCTGACGGGTCCTGTCGCTACCGCCATCAGTATTGTGGCGTTCCTGGCGGCCGGCGCGGCACTCATCTTCGGGGAGGAACTGGGCGGTATCGCCAAGAAGGCCCTGTTCGTCGTGCTGGGCATCTCCATGATCGTGTTTGGCAACACTTTCCTGACCGATCTCGGTCTGACCGGAGCGCTGGTGTAAGGCAGTAACGGCCGAATTGGTTGGCCGTTACCTTTGTCCAGATCAGGCACAGGAGAAATATTTATGGACCAATCACCCAGGCAAGAAATTTCCATTCACCAATCCCTCCATAAGCCCATGCTGGTTCTTGGGGGCGAGCGCAACCTCGTGCTCATGCTGGGGGTCCTTGCCGGTATTTTTATCTTTTCGCTGGCTCAACTCTGGGCGGCCGTCATCGGGATTGTCCTTTGGGTTTTTGGCACCTGGGGTCTGGCGCAACTGGCTAAATACGATCCGATATTGAGCAAAACCGGAAAGCGCAGCATTCAGTACAAAAAATATTATCCAGCATCGGCCACGCCCTTTGCCCGCAATCGCGCCATTAAATAATCAAGGAGATTTTTCATGCGTGCCTTAAAAGAATTTCGCAGCAAGGCCTATGGCTTGCCTGACCTTCTGCCCTGGGCGGCACTGGTCGATAACGGCATCGTGCTCAATAAAAATGGCAGCCTGATGGCAGGCTTCTATTACACCGGTCCGGATCTGGACTCTTCTACCAACGCGGAGCTGGCCGCGATGTCCAACCGCATCAATTCCGCCGTATCCATGGGCGACGGCTGGGTGCTGAACTGCGATGCCATCCGTATACCCGCACCTGGCTACGCCCCGGAAGGCAGCTTTCCCGATCGCACTACGCGCCTCATTGACGCTGTTCGCCGGGCGCGCTTCGAGTCGGCAGACGCCGGCTACACCAGTCGTTTTGTTCTGACGCTCACCTTCTTCCCTCCTCCGGATGCCGCCACCAAGATGGGTGACTTCCTGATTGATGGAGAAGACAAAGGCTCGCCGGGTAGCAATAACCTGCAGCGCTTCAAAGAGCGCATCAAGGAAATTCAGGGACGGCTTTCTGGGTTTCTGAAAATCCGACGCATGGAAGACCATGTTGATGAGAACACCGGTGAAATCATCAACAGCGAAATCCTGCAATATCTCGAATATTGCGTGAGTTTCCGCAACCGGCCCTTTCGGCTCTCCATGGTCCCCATGTATCTGGACGCCGTCCTCGGTCGGCACGATCTGGTGACCGGCTTCAATCCGCAGATCGGCAACCTGCATATCGCAGCACTCGCCATTGAGGGCTTCCCGGCGATGTCCTCACCCGGAATTCTCGACTTCTTATCGCGTCTTCCGGTGTCTTACCGGTGGTCCAACCGCTTCATCTATCTGGATCCGCAGGATGCCGAAAAGCAGCTGAACCGTTACCGCAGCCGCTGGAGCCAGAAGCGTAAGTCCGCGCTCAATGTGGTCCGGGAGAGTCAGGGCGGACAGGCGACTCACATCAATATCCACGCGGACCAGCAGACCAACGATACCGTCGTGGCCATGGCCGAAGCATCCAGTGGCGAGGTGCGCTTCGGATACTACACCAGCGTTATTCTTCTCGCTCATGAAAGTGAGACAGTCGTGCTGGACATCGCCCGTGACGTGCAGAAGGTGATCGAAAATCATGGCTTCGGGGTCCGCATCGAGGACGTGAATGCGGTAGAGGCCCTGATGGGTGCCATGCCCGGAAACACTTATGCCAATGTGCGGCGACCACTGATTCACACCCTGAATCTGGCGCATCTTCTCCCGTTCACCAATGTCTGGGCAGGCCCTGATGAAAATGCCTGTCCGTACTATCCATCCCACAGCCCGGTCCTCATGCGTGCAAATACCGATGGCAACACACCATTTCGTATTTCCCTGCATGCCGGTGATTTAGCCCATACCGCCATTCTGGGCCCTACCGGCTCGGGCAAATCCACATTATTGGCCATGCTGGTGGCCCAACAGTTCCGCTACGCCCATGCCCAGGTCTTCGCCTTTGATAAGGGGTATTCCATGTTTCCGCTGGTCGATGCAGCCGGTGGCCAGCACTACGATATCGCCGGTGACGCACACGATCTGGCGTTCTGCCCCTTGGGTAGAGTGGATGAGCCCTCTGAACAATCCTGGGCGGCCGAGTGGGCGGAAAGTCTGGTGGCGTTGCAGCTGGGCAAAAACACCCCTATCACGCCGCGCATGCGCGATGAAATTTATCGGGCCATCGTCCAGTTGGGGACCAGTACGACGGAAATGCGGCAGAGGACTCTGGGCGCTCTGGTAACGGTCATTCAGGATGACGCGCTGCGTAGCGCACTGAATTACTACACCCTGAAAGGCCCGGCGGGGCATCTGCTGGACGCCGAGAGCGATGGGCTGGGGGAAGATGTGTTCCAGGTGTTTGAAATGGAACACCTGATGAATCTCGGTGAGAAAATCCTGTTGCCGGTACTGACTTACCTGTTCCACCGGATTGAGCAGCGATTCAAAGGTCAGCCAACGCTGCTGGTCCTGGATGAGGCATGGGTCATGCTGGGACATGACACCTTCAAGGCCAAGATCCGGGAATGGCTCAAGGTACTGCGCAAGGCTAATGTCGCCGTTATCTTCGCCACGCAGTCCCTGAGCGACCTGATCAAGTCCGGCATTGCGGATGTCATCTTTGAATCCTGCCCGACGAAGATTCTGTTGCCAAACCCGGAGGCCCTGACGGACCAGGTACGGCCCCTATATGAGTCCATCGGACTCAATGCCCGCCAGATTGAAATTCTGGCTTCCGCCATTCCGAAGCGCCAGTACTACATGATGCACCCCGATGGGCGGCGCCTCTTTGAGTTGGGCTTGTCTGGTCCGGAACTGGCCTTCGTGGGCGCATCGGGCAAGGAAGACATTGCCCATATCCGTGAGCTACGGGAAGCCCACGGTTGGCAATGGCCAGCCGTCTGGCTGCGCGAGCGCGGCGAGAGTGACGCCGCTGGTCTTTGGGAATCCTACTAACCAGAAACAGACCACTTTAACCAGGAGCACTACCATGTTCTATTTTGTTGACCCTATGTACGCGCCCCCTCCAGTAGCTCCGCCCGCCATGGAGCGGGTCATGACGCCTCCACCAGCCCCCGTGTTACCAAAAGGCTGGCAATGGGGCAAGCCCACGAAAGCTTTGCCCAGCCCTCAGCCGCCCATGCCGATGAACCCGTATGCAGCACACCGTTTTGCAGTCTGTATGGGGTTTGCCAATGAACAGGCTCCGACGCGCCCACCGGAGCAGGTGACGCGACCGACCTGGTCGGTCGTGTCGTGGAAAAATCTGGCTCCGCGCAAGATGGTCGGTACCCAGAAAGAAGTGGTTGCTGCCGTTGAGCGCGCACTGGCCGCAGCGGGCATCCACCATTTTTCGATCACGGCCTACGGCGCGATTCACGTTATCGTGGCACTACAGGATTGACCCTGATGTACTTGGGAAAGGAATGTGTATGAGTACGAACCACTTATCCATTTTGCCAGCAGCACGCCACGGCTATCGCCTGGAGCCGTTGGTGGAATTGTCCACCGGGAACGTCATCGGCTATGAACTGCTGGCGGGCAAAAAGGCGTGCCCGGATTATGACAGTGCCGGATGGCGAGCGTTTTATCAGTTTTTGGAGCGTGAAGTGCCGGCGATTCTGAACCGGGTGGATGGAAAGCTGTTCATCAATCTTGATGGCGCGCAGATGCTGGATCCACAAATCTGCGGATCAATCCTCTTCCTGAAACCCTTTGCGGATCGCCTGGTTCTGGAATGGACGGAGCAAAGCTTTCATGACGATCTATTGATAGACATCCTCACGAAAATCGCCGCCTTCAAAGCGGACGGCTTCAGCATTGCGGTGGATGACATCGGTGCTGGTGTGGACGGCATGGGGCGCGCCCACATTTGCCGCCCCCATTTCGGCAAGATTGACGGCCAGATGCTGATGCGGGACCGAGATATTCCAGAGGATGAACCCTTGGCAAGGCGCAACCCCTTGGCACGCTGCCAACCCAAACATTTGTTCATCCGGGGCATGGTCGATTCTCTACGCTCGCATGGGGCGAAGGTCATCGTCGAATGGATTGAAACAGAAATGGACCGGAATATTGCCATTGCCGCAGGTGCCGAGTACGGACAGGGATATTTGTGGACCAGGCCGTCGCAAGGCGCTGCCCTTGCGGGACGAGGAGAGGAATAATGCACAATAACTTGCAGGACAACCAGAGTTTCATTGACGACGCCAAAACGCGCGGGCTGGACACGCTCGCCTGTCACGACCCGAAGAGCCAGGAATTCATGCTACTGACGGGACACCCGGAAAGCGTCCGGCTACTCGGCGAGGTTCTGGATGATAACGAGGCAATGTGTCAAATGGCAGATGCAATCATAAGCACCAACCTGCAGGGAGACATCAAGCAGGACGCTTGAACCCTTAGTTTGTGGCGGCAACCGCCACAAACAATTCGCATCGCCTGGCCGCATGTGGAAAGCAGGCCAGATAACCATCATCGGCCTTGCTGGAGGGCGGTAGACCAAGCTTGGTTTTCCGCATTGCCCCAAGCCTTGAGGACCTATGGTGCCTGGCGTGAATTGCTGACATTGGTTGCAGGTGATTTTGGTAGTGTCGGCGCTGTTTTGGACGGACACAGTCAGCCTGCCTTGAGCAGAAAATCTACATGCACCGCGTCGTAAGGGAAAACAAATCCTTCCGCGCAACGGTCGATCACTCCCGCATTCAGTAAAGCGTGGGTGTCCGCATGCACAGATTTCACATCACGATCCAAACGCCGGGCGACTTCTCGCAGTGCTAAAGGGCCTGCTCCGGACATGACTTTTAATATCTCCCAACGTTTGGCGGTCATCACCTTCCAGAGCAACTCCGGCGTTTCAAAGCTGACGCGGGGTTCCGATGGCGTTAGGGTTTCCATTGCCTGCGCCACATCATCCAGTGTCTCAGCCAAAGTGCGAACCTCAATTGTGAGTACGCTCATGCTGCCACCTCGCAATTTCATCGAAGAAGTCCGCCGTCAATTGACGTGGACTGGAAAATATATAGGGGTATTCCTTGCCATCAATATGCCGGTGGTCCCCTTTCCCGGATTCATTGTCATATCGCAACACACATTGGCAATCGACCACAAAAGCTAACCGATATTTGAATGCATGCGTACTGCCAAGGACGGGTTCGGGCACATGCCAAACCACGATGTCAGCGAAACAATTTTCAGCAATAGCAACGCGCCGACGAATCAGTTCTTTGGCTTTCATGGCCCTAATGATACCAATGGACCCGACTGTTGGCAACTTCACCAACACATCAAACCTTCGCCTCACGTAAGCCCTATTAACAGATTACCTGACCGCAAACAGGTCCCCGATGGCCATTACCAAAAGAGAAACTTCTTTTGGAGGCGATATGGCTGCATCACGCGAACACATGGAACGGGCTCTGGGCGGATCAAGCACGTCCCCCCTCTGGCGCGGAATGTACAGCGATGGCCTGCGCCTGGGGTTTTGGATTCAGTACGACCAGGACTCCACGCCCCGCAGCAAAGAGGTCATCAAGAACCATGACTTTGGCTGGATGCCGGAGAAGAAAATATGGGTAGGCCCACTCGCAAAAGCCGCCGCCACTATCGAAGCACTGGCCGAAGGCTGGCCAGCACAGCACCCACGGGAACTCGGGTTAGCCATTCTGGCGAAAGCCATGGCCAATGAGGAGCCCTTTTGGGCCATGTGTGTACGGCCGAGGCTGATGGAAACGCCGGATGGTCAATGGTCATTTTCGTTTCCATATGACACCACGACCGTGGCGTTCCTGAAAACCACCCGGAAAGCGCATTGGAATGCCGGCACCAAAGGCTGGGATATTCATGGCAATCGGGCTGCAGCGCTCGCCGTACTGGAAGAAGTGGGCGTCCCTGACCGCTACGTCATCATTAGCGCCCAAGGAGAACCTGATCGTTTGCCCCAGGCCACGGGCGGCTGGACGCCGTACCTGGTTGGTGTAGATGCCGACGATGTAGAGACGGAGCGGGTGAAGCTGCAGGTAGGTGGTGCAGAGATGCCTCTTGAGTCCAACGGCGATGGCCCGAGCGGCGAAGAACTGGATGCCCTTGAAAAGGCCAAGGCTGAACGCGCGGAACTTATTCAGCGCGCTTTCTTTGCGCCCATGGCACTGTTGCCGGTAGAGGATGCGGTTATTGACGAAATTGCAGCCCGCTGTTCGCTCATGCCGCACCAGAATGACGGGGTACGTCACTTTCTGACCCGCACCAGCGCGTTGAATGGCGATGATATGGGCTTGGGCAAGACCCGCCAGACGGTATCTGCCGCCAGCCATCTCCCAGGTGGAAAGGTGATCGTCTGTCCCGCCAGCCTCAAAGACAACTGGGGTCGGGAAATCAGGATGGTGATTCCCGATGCAGAGATCTTCATCTTCGAGAATGCATTGCCCGACATGCAGCCGGAATGGTTGATCGTGAATTACGAGCGGTTGGGCGCGCTGATGGAACAACTGGGCGCTGGCCTCTCGCAGGGTGCGACCCCTTCGCAGGGGGCAACCCATGACTGGAAATTCATCGTTGCCGCTTTCGATGAAGCCCATTACCTGAAAGAGCCGTCCGCCCAGCGCACCCAGGCATCGTTCGACCTGGCCAAGCGTGCGGAACGCAAATGGCTGCTGACGGCCACCCCCATGCTCAACAAGCCGGAAGAGACCTGGACCCTGTTGCGGCTTTCCGGGCACCCCGCCGGCGACGTGGACGTGAAGACCTTTGCCGGACACTTTGCCAAATCGCGCAATGACCGCAAGGGTCTGGGCGATCGGATCAGTGAATGGATGATTCGCCGCATGAAAGACGATGTGCTCACCATGGAGGGTAAATTCCGGCAAGAGCCCCTGCTTTCCGCCAGCGATCAGCAGATGACGGAATATCATGAGTTCATAGACGACGACACGTTGATTCCCCTGCAGAAGATCAACCTGGGCAGGCAGTGGCTGGAACGGGTGAAACGTGAGCCCATCCTGGAAATGATGGGGGATCTGCAGCAGGACGCCAAAGCCATCATCTTCTGCAATTTTGAAGCGACGGTGGAATGGTTTATGGACCAGTTGCCTGCAGGCTCAGCGGTACGCCTCACCGGCAAGGAGTCCCGCAAGCAGCGGGATCGAGCGGTCCAAAAGTTCCAGAATGATCCCGAGTGCCGCTGGTTTGTGGCCAACATCAAGGCGGCTGGGGTCGGGCTCAACCTCACCGCGGCGACATATGTTTTCTTTGCCTCCCGCCCGTGGACACCGGCTGACCAGACGCAAGCCGAAGATCGCGCGTACCGGATCGGCCAAAACCGGCGGGTCGAAATTTATATCCCCACCATCCCGGACACCATTGATGAGCAGATCAAGGCGCTGATCCAGAACAAGGCCGAGATCACGGCGGACGTGTTGGTCGGTGCTTTGGATGCGGGGAAGAGAAGGGCTTTAGAGCAGGTGGCTGACCATTAACCCTTGTAGTTTAACCAGTAATCATCACATATAAGGAGTAAACCATCATGAGCAATGAAACATCATGTGTCACCACAGATACCGTGCCGGGCTTCCGGGTGAGCAAGACCTTTGGCACGGTCATGGGGGTGTCCATCAAGTCCCGCAACTTTGTCGGCAACTGGCTGGGTAACATGCGTGCAACCTTTGGTGGAGAACAGGGCGGGTTCGCCAAAATGGTGATGGCGACTCGTGATGAAGCCATCGGGCAGATGCTGGCCCAAGCGGAGTCCATGGGCGCCAACGCGGTTATCGGCATGCGCTTCGACTCCGCCGAGTTTGATTCCGGTAAGGGCCAGAGCATGGAGCAGGTGCTGGCTTACGGAACGGCGGTGGTATTGGAACCGGAGCACTAATTGTTCAATATGCAACCCACATCATGGGCGACAATAAGCCAAAAACATGGAGGCGTGGATTTTGCGCGCTACGTGAGGTGTTTATGCTAATCTTCCCCCTACTCTTGCTGGCATTGCCGTGGTGGTGGATAACATTGAGCACCTACAGGTACACTCCGCTGGGCCGACAATGGATGTTCGCTCTTCGTGCCTTTGCTGGTAAACCACGAGCGCCATGCCAAACGGCAGCTCTTGGATACTACCAAAGCACCTACCAACGCATAGCTGACATTCCGCTCAAAAGCCTCACAGCGTTAGCGGGTCTGGACTTAGCGGCATTGCTGGTAGCGCTGATCAGTGCGACCGATGTGCACGACATGCTGTATCCAGAAGTTTTTGCGGCATCATTTTTCACCCTTACCTTCCCGACGCTCGCAAAGCGTAAACGGGCGCCAAAGGCGGCAAAATTAAACGCACTCTGCCCTAACCACTCGGAAGTTGAGACGTTTCTGGCAGCGATAGAGCGCGATCTCCCAATATCTTCTGCTGATCAATCGGGCTTTTTTCATCCAGATCGAGGCGAGAAGACAGGAAGTCTGCTGGCCTTTTTATTCGCAGTAATAGTATCCGTAATGCCGGTATTGTTTGGCGCTGCCCTCACCGGCGGGTTTCTAATGCTTTTCCGTGGTACGCTCTTGATTCTTGCGGTAGGACTTCTAGGCACCATCTGGATGAAGTCCGTCTTGCGGGCATGGCACCCCGCCATGTACACCCTTTGGGTGCTTTATCACGACCTGAAATCACTTTGACGACGCCACGCTATTCTACTTTCACGGCCTCACGCCGCAACGTTGCCAAGGCCGCGCGAGCCAGAAAACCAGAACGGCTCTCGTGACGGCTTTTAGCCGCCTCATCCACACGGCGCAGCACTCTTGCGGGCAAAGTAATATTGACTCTCTCCGCCTTGTCAGAGAGGATCGCCGGGTCTACATCCACCAGCGCCCAGATCCAGTGAGCAAACTCCGGATTGGCCTGATGCTCCGTGATGGATTTAGGGTCGGGAATATCTCCGCCTTCATCCATCTGCACCTCCAGCCACAGCTCGATACTTTCCCTAGCCATCTCGATGGCCTCGTCCAGGGTGTCTCCGGCAGAGAAGCAGCCCGGCAAGTCGGGAACCACCACCCCGAAGGCATGGGTCTCATCCCCGGATTCGATAGCGATTGGGTATCTCATTTGCAGTCGTCCTCCTTAAGGCCGGCTTGCTTCAAAAGCTTGTGGAGCAATCCTGTGCCCAGGTCTTTACGCGGATGCGGTATCGAAAGGTGCCCGGGGCGATCAGGATGCACATAGACGTGATGCGAACCTTTTGCGCTTCGATGCAACCATCCCGCCGACTCCAAGCATTTGATCAGTTCTGAGCTCGTCATAGTGTGTATTATACACACCAATTTCCGCAAGTCATTGCCCGGAGACTGACGGGCAATCCTCCATTTCCCTCGCTTTGTGCAAGAGGTGTATTCATGGAGGATCGAAAGATGAAAAGCAGACTGATTTTAGCCCTTGTCGCGGCATCCACGTTGGCCCTTGGCGGTTGCGCAACCGCTCCGTTGTCCTACCGGAACTACAGCGCGACCGAGAATCTGGGTACCCAGACCTTGCAGACGGGCGTGGTCATACGAACCATGCCCATTAAAATCAGGGATTCCGCAGCACCCAATGCGAACGGCGCCATGGGTGGCATCGGAGGCGGTGCCATTGGATATGCGGTCGGTGGTAACGCGATTGGCGCGATCCTCGGCCTTGTCGGCGGGATACTGGTAGGGCATGCCCTGACCCCCGGCGAGATTCACGGTACCGAAGTCATGGTGCGGCTGAACACGGGGCAACTGATCGGTGTTCCCGAGATCGGAAATCCCGGCTTGAGCGTCGGTGAACAGGTAGCCATCCTGCGAGGTGCGCGGGGGCGGACCCGGGCGGTGCCGCTGTCATGAGAGCGAAAACAGGTCACCGATGGCCATTAGGTGATAGGAGAGCAGTGTGCTCATTGCCTGGAGAGAGAACATGAATACCAAACAGTTAGTGTTGGCAGCAGCGGTATCCCTTGCTATGGTGGCTCCGGACGTTGCCTTTGCCGGCACTTTGACCGGCGGCGCGACGATGCCGGAGCAGATCGTGCAGGAGGTGACGGCCGTAGAGTCTTTAGCCAAACAGGCCGAGTCCGTAGAAAACCAGATCCAGATGGTCTACAACCAGGCGCTCAACTTGGAGCAGGTGCCCATTCAGCTCTGGGACTCCGTGACGGCACCGATCTCGCAACTTATGAATGTCGTGCAAACGGCCAAAGGGTTAGCCTATTCCGCACAGAACATCGGGACGAATTTCAACAATCTCTATGGCAACGGAATGCCTCCGTTGGGCAGCAGCTATTCCCAGTCCCTCAGCAGCTGGAATACGAACACCGACGATCAGATCAAGTCCATGATGCGGCAGTTTCATTTGCAGGCCAATCAGTTTTCCAGCGTACAAAGCGGAACTGAAGCATTGGTCAACGCCGGGCAATCAGCATCCGGACGTATGGCGGCATTACAGGCGGCCGACGGCATCGCGGGTGTCGAAGTCGGCCAGATTCAGGAGTTGCAGCAGGATGTCATGGCCGAAGCAGCGGCACAGGGGGCGTATGAATCGCAGGTGACCAGCGCGGACAACACAGCAACAAACGATCAGAAAGCCTTTGTGAGCGGACAGCAACAGGACCTTACGGATGCCCAAAATGGGCAGAGTTTTTTAACATTGCCACCGGTTGCGATTACGCAATCTACACCATAATACAGGAGAGGATTGTGAAAGCTAGAATTTTACCTATAGCTGTGACCGTATTCATGTTGGGGGCGGCCGGTTGCGCAAACAACGGCCCAAATGGTGGACACACAGAAAAATGGTATGAAGCGCATCCGACCGCCCAAACCTCTGAAATCATCTGGTGCGGGAAACAGTCTCTGGCGGCAAATCAAGACAGCAAGTCATGTAGAGCAGCAAATGATGCATCGAAGGCTGAGAGACGTGATGCCCGCGAGATTACGGACGCATTCACGAGCGCTCGTCGCCTGGTCGTTGCAGCTAGAGCGGCGGCGGAAGCGGGACAGACAACGCAAACTCATATTCTAAACAAGACCAAAATCGGTGGTTGCGCAAGCATTGCAGTTACTCCCAGCGCCATCGGACCAACCACATCGTTGGCAACCACTATCACCGTAAATAGCAATTCATGTTCACCTCATATTCAGGGAGAGGTTGATAAAATGATTGCACAGGAAAGTTTTGGTGGCGGTTGGGCCAGTGGAAAGCACTTCCACATTTCAAGCGATCATGGGGATGCTACCATATCAGTAAATCAATCTGGGGCAGTGATTCCGTAACGAACACCACAAACAGGTCCCCGATGGCCATTACCTAATGCGGAGCACACATCTCAATATTGGGGGATAAAATGAATTTGATTAATTTGCCGACTGGCGGGCCTGGTGGTTCATTAAACACACTAACAGGGCAGTTTCAAACAGCCACGTCAGGATGGATGACGACAGCAGACGCATACGCATTACATATTTTTGGTGCGCTGGCTGTGTTGGAATTTATATGGGCTGGGGTGACCATCCTTCTTAGGAAGAATGACTTGGGTGATATTATTACGGGCATTTTGTTCAAAATATTATCGCTGTCATTTTTTTACATGTTAATCCTGGAAGCGCCAACCTGGATCCCTGACATCATAAAATCATTTTGGCAGATGGGTTCAGGGATAGGCGGCGCTGAACCTGCAACACCCTCGGCAATTTTTAGGCTAGGCGTATTGATGGCTAGTGAAATCATTACCACTGCCGAAAAGGGTTCGCTTATGCAAACTATTGCGAACGTAATTCCAGCCGGGCTTATCGGGGTTATGGTAGTTGTCGGAATGACTGTGCTTGCATTGCAACTTATGATTGCTCTAATTGAAGCGTTTATTATAGTTGGTGCAGGCGTGGTAATGATGGGTTTTCTTGGCTCACGATGGACGTCACAATGGGGTGAGAAATACTTCGGTTATGCTGTGTCCATTGGTGTAAAACTGATGGCGGTTGAATTGATAACCGGTCTCGCATTTCACCTCACCGGAACCTGGTTCGAGGTTCTTATTAAGGATGCTGGCAATAGTAAAGCTATGTTCGCAAGTTGGCCCACATTGTTTGATATGGGTGCCGGATCGCTGTTGTTGGGGGCGCTGTCAATCATGGTTCCAACCATAGCCTCTAGCATGATGAATGGTTCCCCCTCTCTCTCCCTCGGCAGTGTTGGTGGTGCTGCTGCAGCGATCGGCGGCGGTGTCGTCGCAGCCGGTGCTGGTGCGGCCATGGCCGGCGCCTCTTTGGCGAATTCTGCCATCGGGGCGGGCAAAGCGGCAGGCGCTTTGGGCACATCCGCAAACTCCACTATGGGCGGCATGAAAGGCCTGGGCGCAGCCTTTACGGAAGGCGCGGGTGCCGCTGGCGAATCCGGCATTCTTGGATTGGGTGGCCCGGGAGCCAGCAAAGGTTCGCAAACAGCAGCTAAAGCAGTCGGCGGCCTGGGCAGTCTTGTGAGCCAGGCGGGCAAAGGCATGGCCACAGCAGGTCAGCATGGCGCACAAGCCTTGAAGGGGATGGCAAAGGACAAGTTCCACGGCAGGAGCGGACCTGGAGCCAATGACATTGCTCAGAATCTGGGTGACAAGGCCGTACAGGGGCATGGCACAGGGACATCCGGCGGCAACTTGGCAAACAGGGTCCGTGCGCAGCATGCCACTGCACCGGAAAAGGGAAATAGCGTAGGTCTGGGCGCAGCACCAGATGCCAGTGCGTCATCAGCCGGTCAGAGGCTGGGTGGATCGGGACCGGATGGCGGCAGCTCGGCGCAAATGGGTCGCCAGGATACCGGCACAGGCAATGACAGCGGTCGGAATGATGCCGGCAGCAGTCAGAGCACGGCATCCCAGAGTGGCGGAAGCACCAACAGCGCACCAGGCGGCAACAGCAGCGCGAATCCGGCCAGTACCCCAGGTGGTGACAGTATCGGTGGTGGCGGTGGACCAAGTCGGGGCGGCTTCACCCAAACCGAAGGCGCGCGTTTTGATCAGCGCACGAACCATGAGCAACGCATGGATAGTCTGCAGAAAATCAAGGAAAAGTATGCGCCGCGTGGATTGCCTCACGATGGCGGCGGTGGTGGCATGGGTGGCCCGAATATTCGTCATACCGAATGATTTCGATTCGTCTTCTCTCCCAGAAGTTGCCCGGCATGTCCGGGCTTTTTCTTTCCTAATTTGGGAGTTAGCTAAACCTTCCGTAACGCCTGTCGTGCGGCTTCGGCCAAAAAACCAGACCGGCTGGCCCCTCGAATTCTGGCCGCTTCGTCGATGCGGCGAATCAGGTTGCGCGGCAGGGTGATGTTGACCTTCTCCGTTTTGCCTTCAACCCGGGACGCATCGACTTCCACCACCGCCCAGACGCCGCCCGCATAATCCGGGTCGGCTTGATATTCGGCCAACAAACGCGGCTCCGGGAGAGGTGCGCCCTCTTCGGCCATTCCTTCCAGGTGCAGATCAATGGCTTCGCGGACGCTGTCCAGCGCCTCGTCCAGCGTATCGCCCGCGGAAAAGCAGCCCGGCAATCCGGGCACTGTGACGCCATAGCGCACACCATCATCGGTATGGAGTACAACGGGGAATTTCATGATGACCTCCAGCCAGCTTGCTTTTCGATATTGCGCAGGGTGCCCATGGGGATGTCCTTGTCTGGATGCTTGACCGTCACCAGCCCCGGTCTGTCCGGATGCTTGAACTGATGATGCGATCCGCGAACGCGCACCAGCACCCAACCATCGGTTTCCAGTCTTTTGATGACGCCTCTGCTATCCATGGTTCCAATTATAACCACCGATAACCACCCGTCAATGCGTCCTTCTTTCCCGCCTGGAAAAATAGCGTAAACAGGTCGCCGATGGCCATTACCAGATGGAGAACAACTTCCACTGGAGACAACCATGGCCTTAATGAAGAAGCACAAAAGCAGTAGCAGCGGAGAAGGTGAACCACCTACCCGCGTCGGAAACGGCACCAACAACCCCTACCTCAATGCCCGACGCGAATGGGATGAGCGCTATGGTGATCAGATCAGCGGCAAGCATAGCTGGAAAATGATCGCATTCGCTGCCATTGGTATTGCCGCCATCGCCGTTTGCGGCGTGGCTTATATTGGTGCGCAAAGCAAGATCGTGCCGTTTGTCGTCACCCTGGACCACATGGGTGATCCATTGGAGGTGGCAGCACCCGTAGCCGGCAATGCAGTGACGCAACGAATCATGGAGTCACAGATTTCAAGCTGGATCTGGAACTGGCGATCCATGCTGGCCTCCCCCGTAGCCCAGCAAGAACTGCTGGCCAAGGTCTATGCCATGTCTTCCAAACAGGTCGCTGCGGAATTGAACGGCTGGTACAAAAAGGCATGGACCACGAATGCAGGCTACGTCGTGTCTCCGCATATCACCAGCTTGTTGCCTATCTCAAAAGGCACCTACCAGATCACCTGGACAGAAACACGATACCTGAGCGGCAAGGGCGGCAAGCAAAGAGATTACAAAGCCAACGTCACCGTCGGTGTCGATCAAAAGCTGATCAACACCAGAACCGCGTCCATGCTGAATCCGCTGGGCATCTACATCAAGTCCTTAACCTGGACACAAACTTACGGCAATTGAGGAGCATCCCATGAAACATTCGGTCATCGCATTATCGACACTGGCACTCGTAAGCAGCGGGCTGGCTTTTGCCGCCCCCGAAAACTCGGGTCAGTTGTATCACAATCTGACCCATGACGTGGTGCCTGGCACGGCCTCCACCAAAACCCTGCAGCAGGCCATCCGGCAGGCCTCCCAAATATGGCACGATACCGGTACTGCTTCCGCCATCGCAGGGAACAACGGTGAGGTACTGTATCCCTATGGCCAGAGCGCGCCGACGGTGCTGTGTTCGCCGTTGCACACGACCATTATCAAGCTTCTGCCCGGGGAGAAAATTGCGGGGTCCGCTTTGGGCGACAAGATCCGGTGGACATCGACCAACCTGCAGCTCGGCAATCAGGCCGTAGTGCTGGTACGCCCCATGCAGAAAGGGATCACCACTAACTTGGTCATCGCTTCCACCAGCGGCAAGATTTACGACCTGACCCTGGTCAGCGACCAAGGTAAATATGTCCCGACCGTCGGTTTTTATAACCCGCAGCAGGAATGGAACAAGGCGATTGTCGGCGTGCAGATACAGCAGCAGGCAGCCGCCATGGCGCAGCGCCAATCGACCATGACTTTGCCCAATATCAATCCTGCGGACCTGGACTTTGCCTACTATGTCACAGGCCCCCATGAATACCGTCCGATACGGGTGTTTTCAGCAGCCGGCAAGGTTTATTTGCAGATGCCCGCCACCATCAAATATCACAATGCGCCTGCGGTTTTTGTCATGGAAAACGGGAAGGAACAGCTGACCAACTTCCAGATGATCGGCGGTTACTACGTTATTGACCAGCTATTCCACGAAGCGAAATTGCTCCTCGGCACGGGCAGCCATAAACAGGTGGTCACCATTCATGCGGGCAGTCAGCCGAGCCTCTGGTAAGCACGGGCGGCATAAAGGAGAAAAACATGCTAGATTTTAACAACCCTACGGGGGCCAATCCGCAGCCGGGTGAGACGGATCCGCTCAAGGCGACTACCGGGCAACCGACACCATCCATTGATTCAGAACTCGGCGGTACCGTGGATGGTCCCGGCAAGCTGAGCGATGGCAAAACGACCGTCAACATCAAAGGACAGGTCAAGGGTGGTCGGAGCCTCAGCAAGAATGGCAAGAAGATCATTGTAGTGGCTGTTGTTGCCATTCCCGCTCTGATCGCTGTCGGGGTGATGCTGGCGGGTGTGCATCCCGGTAAAGGGTCTGCAGATAACACCCCCCAACTGGCGGGGGCCGGAGATGCCCCGGCGGTCCCACTCCATCCCATTCGTCCATCTCCATTATCCACGGCGGTAGGCGCGACGTTATCCACGAAAGCCCATTCACATCCATCATCTATTTTGAACTCGCGTGCAGCGTCGGTGTTGGCTCCCAAAAAAGCCCCGCTCACACCAGAGCAGAAGTATCACATCTGGCTGACCACCCAGCACTACAAGGATCTCGAAGGCCAGTATCTGGCTGGGCAATCCGCGCTGGTGAACACCTCCGCCTGGCAGTCTGGTGGTGGTTCCAGTACCGGCGGGGGTGCAGGCGCACAAGCTTCGACTGGGCAAGGGGGTAACAGTGGGACGGAGGCCGTGGATGCGCTGAAAAAGAAACTGGCCGCCATGGGCTTGCAGGGCGCGGCCGGCGTAAATGAGGGTGCAGGATCAACCCATAATGGCGCGAAAGCCAATACGGACTTTGCATCGGCACAGGACAAAAAGGCCTCGGGCTATCTGAATGCTCATCTGCATCGTCCGCGCAGCCGCAGCGAGCTCTTTGGTGGCAGTGTGATCCCGGCGGTGATGGTGACCGGCATTAACAGCCAGTTGCCGGGTGAGATCACCGCACAGGTCCGCCAGAATGTCTACAACAGCTTGGATCCCGACGAGGTGGTTATCCCCCAGGGTAGCAAGCTCATCGGTGTCTATGACAGTGGCGTTCAATATGGCCAGAGCCGCGTGCTGGTGGCCTGGAGTCGTGTCATTTACCCGAATGGTGAGACTGTGGACCTTGAGGGGATGAGCGGCGTGGATGGTTTGGGACGGGCGGGGTTCAGCGAGATCACAGATAACCATTACTTCCGCATTTTTGGCTCAGCGTTACTGATATCCATCATCGGTGCTGGCGCACAGTTGGCGCAACCACAGCAGTCCAGCAGTTTGACCAACCCGAGTGCCGGGCAAACAGCGACAGGCGCTGTAGCACAGGAAATGGACAGTGTGGGGGCGGGCATTCTTCAGAAGAACCTGTCTCTGGCACCCACCATCAAGATTCATCCTGGCTATCTTTTCAATGTGATGGTCAGCAAGACCATGATCCTTCCGGTCTACCGTTGACCATTGCGCGGCACCCACTAACAAGAGTGCCGCTTTTTCTAACCCAGCTTCTCGCGGCCATACCGCGCCCGCCTCAGAACAGTACAGCCATAGCCTTGTCTGCTGTGACCGCGTCATGGCACACCTATATTTACATACAAGATTGATTATATTATTGTTTCTTCTTGATCTTCCGGATTGTGATTCCGGTTGTCGCGGGTTCGAGCCCCGTCAGCCACCCCATATAAGACAATCACTTAGCGATGTTTGTTAAGTGATTTTCTGCGTCTTAG
>JABEBX010017390.1_pt1 | contig 31557 bp, 32 predicted proteins | sample 7245971 | NCBI WGS metagenome assembly JABEBX01 (sample SAMN14506365, study PRJNA622280) | hot springs metagenome | biome: hot spring [ENVO:00000051]|acidic hot spring [ENVO:00002120]; feature: spring [ENVO:00000027]|sediment [ENVO:00002007]; material: sediment environment [ENVO:01001048]... | reverse complement strand
GACGCGCTACAACCTGCGCAGCCGGTTCTTTGACGAACTTCCGGCCGAATCGCTCAAGTGGCTCAGCGCCAAACAGCCGGGGTTCGGCGGCGGTTTCGGTACCGATCAGCACAGCAGTTGGAGTTACACCCCAAAAGTGTCGGTGCCGTCGTTCACGCCCGCGACTTCCAACGCCGGATCACCCTCAAGCGCTGGGTTTTCTCCGGCAGGCGTGAGGGGAGCAAGTTCGTCAGGAGCACGCCCGCACGGCCTGCGCATCGGTCAGGCCGTGTTTCACAACAAATTCGGTGAGGGCGTCGTGCTCAGCTTGGAAGGCAACGGCGAAGACGCCAGAGCCCAAGTCAAGTTCAACCGTCACGGCGCCAAGTGGCTCGCGCTGAACATCGCCAAACTCACGCCAGTGAATTAGGGACAGTCTGCACAACTGCTTGCATGAGGCGGCTGAACCAGCCGCCTCATGCAAGGTTTTAGACCGCTAAGCGCTGACATGCCCTGTTTTCGGCTTGAAAAATAAAAAAGGCCTCACAGCAAAAGCTGTAAGGCCTTGATTTTTCTCTGTATTCTGTGGCTCCTCGACCTGGGCTCGAACCAGGGACCTACGGATTAACAGTCCCCCGACATGTGGATAACTACAACACGCCACAATCAACAATCACATCAAAATCAATGACTTATAGAACTATCGCTGTTGTGCTGTGTTGTGGATAACTGCCTGTTTTTGCGAGCAAGTGCCCCACCAGTGCCCCACAGAATGCCAATCTTGCCCCTGTGTAAGTGGTGGTTATCCACGGGGTGACGCTGGCGTCGTTTTGCTATTCGCGTCCGGCCAGCGTCTGCATCAACACGCGTGCACTCTCCAGCAGTTCCGGCTCAGGCTGAACGTCTTTGCCGATCACCAGGCGCGCATGCGGCGTCAACTCCACGCCAGCGCCTTGCAGCAGTTCATCGGGATCAAGTCCGATGCTGGCGCAGGTCTCGGCGTAGGCCAGCCAATAGGCTTTGGCGCTGCCGAGAATTTCCGTTATCCGGGCGTCTAGGCGGTCGAACTCGTCTGGATCGCAGCCGTCTTTGCGGGTCACAGCCTGCACGAAAGAACCGACAACAACGGCGTAATGGGTCGCCTCGGTCTCGATCAGCAGCGCGGTATGCAGCGCCATACGCTCGGCGCAATGCAACAGTCGCCAGAACTCCAGGTCGCGGGCCTTGTATGTCGCCAGCGGCGCGGTGTCCATCAATCGGGCGGTTTCTGCGCCATCGTGTCGCGCCATTGCCGAGAAAACGGCGCTCACGCGCTGCTCTGCCGTCAGCGTTGCCAGTAGCTTGTCGGTCACTGTCATGTCTTTGTCCTTTCGGCTTGCAGGCGCATGGCGCGCTCCAGGGCGTCGGTGCGCTGCTCCAGATCGTCGATGCGCACCATCTGCGCAAGTTGCGTCAGCAGGTAGCCCAGGCGCGATGCGTCGCCTATTTCCACTTGTCCAGCGCGTGCCTGCCGGTAAAGGTCGGCCATCTCCCGGCGTATATCGGCGGCGGTCGCCAGGCGGGGGGTAGGGTGTCGCGTTCTATCCGCCATTTCAACGACTTGCAGGGCTTTGGTTCGCGCTGTCATGCCGTGCCTCCACCAAGTGCAGGCGGCTTTGCAGCGGCTTCTGCTGCGGCTCGATTGCGTATCTCGGCGCGGTATTGCGCATCTTCCAGAAAGCGCAGCAGGTCGCTGGTCGGCATCCGCTCCAGCATGGCGCGGGTCGCTTCCAATTTTTCAAAGTCAGTCATGTTTGATCTCCGCAATCAAGCCGATCCAGTCGCCGTGGATAGCTGCCGTTGCCGCTGGCGTTGCGCAGTTGCCATCCCACGGGGTGCCCACGGGCGCAGGTCGGTCGCTGGCTGGCGTCCAGGTGCCTGCATGCCCAGCACATCTGACGGGCGCGATTGATGATCTGGTCAGCAGCTTGTGCGGCTGGCGCTGGCACTTCGTCCAGCGGTTCGGGTGTAGTCCATCGTGCAGGCCATGATCGGCTGTAGCTTGTCGGCGCATGTATCGGCGCGGTGGTGTGCAGTGTGGTCAGCTTGCCGTCAGGTCTCTGCACGATCCACAGCGCGGATTTTTCGGCGTCGATCAGCGCCAGCGATGCCCAGTCCACGCCACTGAACCCGCCATGCTGCGCCAGCAGGTCGGCCAGTGCGGCGTCAATCTCACCATCGAACTGCATGATTGCTGCGCGCTCGGCCTGCGCTTCGGTCAGGTCATGGTGAGCATTGTTCGCGGCCATTGCCAGAATTGTGGCCTTGTGCTGACGTAGTGCTGGCGTCCAGCGTGCGAGCGTTTCGGGGTCGCCTCGCAGCTTCACGATGTCGCCATCAATAACGATCTGCACGCCATCGCGCCGGGCTTGCTCGATCAGGTGCAGGGCGTTTGACGTTGCCGCCCTCATAGATCAATCTCCGCGCCGGTGATGATGTTCTCCGCTGGGGTGAGTTCTTTTTTTCGGGGGGAATGGCCGGAAACAACGTCAACAACATCAACAACATCAACGGGCGCGGTCTGTCTGTTGACGTTGTTGACGTCATTTCCCAGCGTTTGCCCTTGAAAAAAGCGTTCACCTCTGGCGGCGTAAACACTGCAATGGATGCTTCCACCTCGCCGGGGCTTCGATTCCACTTCAACATGAATGCCGATCTGCGCCAGTGCCGGGGAATACCTACGCAGGGCGTCACCCAGTCCACGCGCTGATCTCGGCCAGTAGTCGTTCACCTCGTGGTCGGGGCGCTGTTTGCTCAGCAGGTCGAGCAAGTCTCCCACGGTGCCATTGAATGCCCGGCCAGCATCAACAAACTTCACGATTGCCGCTGCGACTGGCGATGCGTCGATGGTGCGCTGGATGCTCACCCGGCGATGCTCGGCGTAGATGCGCAGGAAGTGCCCGGCTGGGTACCTCAGTTCTCTGGCGATTGCTTCACCAAGCTGGGCGAAGTCGGCCATTCGAGGCAAGTTCAGCGGTTCAGCCTTCACATCCGGCAATCGGCGCAGGGCTGCGCAAAACAAGTCGAGCAATCCGGCGAAGATGCGCGGTGCGGCGGCCTCCACTGCTGCGGCAATTTCTGCATCCGTTTTGCGCTCGGTCAGTCGGGGCAGGTGCAGACAGATCGCCCGGTCGAGCAAGTCCGGGCGGGTGATTACCGCGTTGATGCCGTTCAGCACAATGGGCCGGTGCGCTTTGATTAGGGCTTCCTCGCCGTTGGTGTAAAGCTGCCGGGCGGCAAAGCCTGCGCCGGTTGAAATCGCACATAAGGCGTCCGACTGATCCGCGCTCAGCGTCGAGAGATTTTCAAAGCTCAACAAATGATTGTTGTTCGCTGCGACAAACAAATCTTCAACGGTCTTTGGGCGTCCTCGCAGAGGAACCTCGTTCGGGTCAATGAACGTGCGCAGGATGCGCTGCGCGGTGGACTTTGCCGCGCCTTGCTCGCCGGATATTTCCAGCACGGCATAGGGTGCGTCGGCTCGCCAGCATTCCAACAACCACGCCAGCACCAGCAAACGATCTTGCTCTGGCACGTTGACCAAATCCCACAGCAAAGCCACGTCGCCGGGCTGCGTTGCGTCAGGCAGTGGGCGGCTGGCTTTGGTACGAAGGAACCTCACGGGTGGCTGATCCATGACGCGCCATCCGGTTGCGGTCAGCAGGATTGCGCGCCATGCCGCGTCGCCAATGTCCAGCCAGTGCCCTGCATCATCTTTTGCGACACGGCGGGCCGGGGTGTATTCCTCGCCCTCGAACTTGGCTCGTCCGGCAAGCGCATTGCAGACGGTTTTCAGCGTCTCGCTTCCGGGTGCAGTCCCAAGCTCCGAGAATGCCAAATGGGAAAGCCAGTCACGAAAGCCGGTCGAGTCGATGCGCCAATGCTGCGTTTCTCCGTTCGGCCCCTTGAACGATGCGAACGTCTCGCCGTCGGCGTCATGCCACGCCTCGATCTTTTCGGCGGCAAGGGCTGCAAGCTCGGTGCCGTCCTTTTTGGGGGCGGCGTCGCTCTCGCCTCGGACAACAGAATCTAGAGATGTGACGTTGATCTTCTTGTTGGTGCGCTTGATCTCCGCACGGAGCGCCTGATACTCAACAGCATCATCCTGCATCAAATCTTGCAGGTATTCGAGCAGGTCGCCCTTGATCGCACGCCAGAATGCAGATTCATCGCCAGCGGCATATTGCAGTACTTGCTCGGCCATGCCCAGCGGCGTTTCTTCGTCCATCGGCAAAACATCGGCGGGCGCGTCCGTTTGCTCTGTTGGCGCGTCCGGCGATGCCGTCTCCGGCGGTGTTGCGGCTTCGCCGATCTGAGAGATTTCCGACGGTAGGCTGCTGTTGGTTTCTTCAAGCATGGCACGCCTCCATCAAATAGGCGGCCAGATCGTTAAAGTCTGTCAGGCTCTCGGGCGATCCTTCCGGCCATGCTGGGCGAACCATCTTCCCACCTACAGCAGCGGCGGCTGCTCGGGCTTTGGTCAATCCCGGATTGCCAGCGGTCAGCCGGTCGTCGTCAGCGGCAATGACGATCTCGGCTCCAGGATGTGCGGCCCTGATTGCCTTTGCGACCGGCTCCAGGTTTCCGGCATCGATTGCAGAGAGGATGCACGCACCGGGAAACTGCTGCACCAGGCTCATGCAGGTGGCGAAGCCTTCACCGATAACGATCAGATCACCAGGCAGTGAGCCTGCAACACCGATGAAGCGTCCGCGCTTTGCGGTGTTGGACAGCATGCGTTTTTCTCCATTGGGGCCGATGTATTGCAGGCCGTGCAGCTTGCCGTCGGCGTCGATGATGCGCAGCACCAGCAGATCACCCTGTTGCCTCGCTGGGCCGGGTTCAATCCGCTTTTTCACCAGATAGGGATGCTGTGGCGATGCAGGGCGCGCCTTGTCCCACAATTCAGCGGCGCGCTGTGCTGCCGCTTGATGTTCGGCCTCGCGCTGGCGCTGGGCTTCAGCTTTGGCTGCTCGGATTGCTGCGAAGTGTGCATCCTTCTCGGCTCTGGTCATGCGGCTGGTGGCCTTGCTTGACCATGTGCACATCGCGCCAGTTTTCCAACTCCCAGCGGCCCCATGATCGGGATGAAGAACGACCCAGCCGTTCCGAGTTCCGCGCTTGTCGCCGTCCACGTCGAGGCGGCGCAAGGTGCCGTCAGCGATAACCGCGCCAGGGTCAATGGGGTGAATGCCAGCGGCGGACATCGCGTCGAGCAACCCGATAACCGGGTTCACGGTGGTGCTCATTTCGCACCCGCGATGTGGCGCGCTCCACCCTGACTTACCCACTCTCTGAATTTCGGCAGGTCAATCAGTATTTTTCGACCAAAGCGGCAAACGATGCCGGTTTTCTCTAGGTCGGCTCCGCGATGAAAAATAATGTGACGGATGCCGCCGGTCGTGAATGCTGGCTCATGCTTCGTCAGATCGCTCACGGTGACGAAACGGGCGGCCTCGTGATTTGCTTCCATACGCTACACCTTTTGATATTGCATCGCGGATTGCGATTAGATGTAGCGTAGGAAAACAGCGCACTGATTACATCCTTTCAGCGCGCTGGGTGTACAGTTTCCATTGAAGACTGTACAAAATTAGGTCTGGCGTTTCTCCTTATCGTGATCGCCCATCCAGCCATCTAGGGTGCGAACAGTCGGCGGTTCCGCCCTGTAATGTTCGTGCTTTTCATGCTGCAAAGCGTCGTACAAATGCCTAGCAGCAGCGGCGCGGCTTTTGTAACGGCTGCGGTTCTTGTCCCACTCGGCACAGACCCAAGCACGCAAGTCTGCATCTGCCTTGTGCGCATACTCACCGGCGTGGCGTGCCGCCTCTGCTCGCGTGTCTCGCTTCCAGAATTCCAGCAATAGCATGAATGTGGATAGTGAAGGGGGTGAATCTCTGTATTTCGTCTGGATTGCGTTCTCAAGCTCATCCGAATAATTTTGTGTTACCAGGTCAAGCCATTCATTTGCTTCATCCTCGGCCTTTTTGACTGCGGTAAGGTCTCTAACGATAGTTGGCCGACTTCCCGGATTCGATTCGGCAAAATTAGACTGTTGCTTGTCAGGGAATTCGGTTAGCCACACTTGAAGAAAAGGCGTCGAGTTTCGCCATGCTTCATAGTCATCTATGTGCGGCTGGATAGCTTCTAAATAATCACTAAAAATATCAGATAAGGCTCCGCCAATAACTCTATTTGGCTCTTTTTGCTGTTTTTCAATTTTTTTCATATTCACCCCTGAAAGTATTTGGCGGCCATGCGGTCAGCGACACTTGCCACATGGGCATGGCTCAAGTGGCTGTATCGCTTCACCATCGCCAGCGTTTTGTGCCCCAGAATTTCGGCAATCTCGGCCAGGCTCGCACCACTCATCGCCAGATAACTGGCGGCTGTATGTCGCAGGTCATGCCAGTGGAAATCATCGATCTGGGTTTTCTGTAGTGCGGTCTCCCACGGCTTGCGCAGATCAACAGGCTTTGACGGGTCTTTTTGGCTGGGGAAGATCAGCGGCGTGTCGATCCGGCGCGGGCGCTTTTGCAGTACTTCGATTGCTGGCGCTGGTAAGGGCAGGGCGCGGCGCTCGCCGTTCTTGGTTCTATCCAAGATCAGCACGCGGCGCTGTAGGTCAACCTGCGGCCATGTTGCCGTCATGATCTCCGACTGACGTGCGCCGGTGGTCAGCGCCAGCATGACGGCTGCGAATAGATCGGGGTTGCTTGATAGCCTGCATGCGTCCAGCAGTCTGTCGCGCTCATCGTCAGACAGAAAGCGAACACGTCCACCGGGTAACTTTGGCTTGGGCACGCGGGTCATGGGGTTGACCTCCAGCAGCCCCCACTCACGCACGCACGCGGTTATCACGGCGTTGAGTTGCTGGCGGTATTGCCCCAGCGTCGCCGGGGTGCGCATGCGCTGAGTGCGCTCGCTCGGCTGCTCGGCCAGTTCGCGCATACCCTCATTGATGCGTGCCGGTGTGACTTCGCTCAGTGCGTAGGCTCCCAGCTTTGCACGCCAGAAGTTGAGATAGCGCAGTCGGTCGGCTTGCCCGTTCAGGCTGGGCAGCTTTTCCCGGATGTAGCGGTCGATCACGTCGGCCAGCGTTGTGCGGCGTGCGGCACTGCCAGCGAAGTGACGGCCCTCACGAATTGCAGCCTCAGTGGACTGTGCCCACTTCTTGGCGTCGGTCAGCCGGGCGAATGATGCCGTCTGGGCTGGGTGGCCCTTCAGCCGGATTTTGACCCGGTAAGACACCTTGCCATCCGGGGTGGTGCGTGTTTCGATGTTCGCCATGTCTCGCCTCGCTTGCAATGCTCAGCAGCTTACGAAAAAGGGCGATAAATCGCAACACCTGATAGTGTATCCGTTGCTCTAGGCAAAAAAACACAGCAGAAACAATGATCTACAGATCAGCCAATTTTCAGCGGGGCACTCACGGGGCACTTCCAGAAAAAATGGGGCACTTCTGGGGCACTTTGGGCCGTGAACGTTGTGAATGATGTGAACGTCATTTCCGGCGTTTGCCCGGAAAAAAAGGATTCATCGCGGTGGTGAGCATCGTCACCAGATCATCAGGGCGGCGCGGCGGTTGTGTTGCCGTCTGTGGTGGGTTCTTTCTGGCGAGTGCCCCACCAGTGCCCCAGAAAGCACAAAGCCCACCGGTAAAAGTGGGCTAAGTGCTTGAATTTATTGGCTCCTCGACCTGGGCTCGAACCAGGGACCTACGGATTAACAGTCCGGCGCTCTACCGACTGAGCTATCGAGGAACAGCAAAGCACAAAACTATACCGCGCAATCAATCTGACGTCAATAGATTTCGCAGTGATGCGCGAAGACGCTCAGTCGAACACTGGCGTTTCCACCCCGAGAACCTTGTGCAGTTTCGGGCTGGTGGTGGTGTATTGCAGGTGGATTTTTTTCTCCGGGAAGATGAAGGGCGCTGCGCCGAATGCGGCGAGGGCGGCTTCGTGGAAACCGGAGAGGATGAGTTTCTTTTTGCCGGGATAGGTGTTGATATCTCCCACCGCAAAAATACCGGGGATGCTGGTCTGGAATTTTTCGGTGTCGACGACGAGTTGCTTGCGCTCGATTTCCAGCCCCCATTCCGCGATCGGGCCCAGTTTGGGAGACAGGCCGAAAAAGACGAGCAACATATCGAGCGGCAGGCGGCGAGTGATGCCGTCGTTGCCTGTGACCTTGATCATGTGCAGCTGACCCTCGGCATTTTCTTCGTAGCCGCTGACTTGGCCGACGAGGAATTGCATCTCGTGCTGTTCGCAAAGGGTGTGCATTTGCGCGACGGATGCGGGGGCGGCGCGAAAGCCGTCGCGGCGATGAATGAGTGTGACGCTTTCCGGCTTGTTTTCGCTGGACTGAACGAAGTGCAACGCCCAGTCGAGTGCCGAGTCGCCGCCGCCCACGATGACCAGGTTTTTGTTGGCGAACTGCGCCGGATTGCGAACCCGGTAGAACAACTGGCTGCCTTCGAATTTATCGAGTCCGTCCACCTTGAGGGTGCGGGGCTGGAAAGAGCCCACCCCGGCAGCGATGAACACGGTCTTGGCGAGCAGCCGGGTGGATTTGGTGGTTTCCACGAGGAAGCGGCCATCGGCCTGGCGTTCCAGTACAGTGACTTCCTGCCCGAGGTGGAGGGTGGCGCCGAAGGGTTCGATCTGCTTGAGCAGGTTGTCGGTCAGCTCCTGCCCGGTGCACACCGGCACGGCGGGAATGTCGTAAATCGGTTTGTCGGGGTAGAGCTCGACACATTGCCCGCCCGGGTGAGCCAGGGTGTCGATGACGTGGGCCTTGATCTCCAGCAGGCCGAGCTCGAACACCTGGAACAGGCCGACCGGGCCTGCGCCGATGATGACGGCGTCCGTTTCAATGATGTCGGCCGCGACTGAAACGGGAGAGGCGTTGGATAGGTCCATGCGAGAGGGTCTTGAGAAATAGATCAAGGCGGCAACACGGCCGCCGATAGAGTTAGAACGTGCGCGGTGAGCAGATCAGCGCTGCAGGAATTGCAGCTTGTCGGGCTTGTCTTTCCACTCGTCCGCGTCATCGGGTGCGGCTTTGCGTTTGGTGATGCTGGGCCACTGGCGAGACAACTCGGCGTTGAGCTTGATGAAGGCTTGCTGATCGCCCGGCACGTCTTCTTCGGCGTAGATCGCGTTGGCCGGGCACTCGGGCACGCACACGGCGCAGTCAATGCATTCGTCGGGATCGATGGCGAGGAAGTTGGGACCTTCACGGAAGCAGTCCACCGGGCAGACGTCAACGCAGTCGGTGTATTTGCAGCGGATGCAGTTTTCAGTAACGACGAAAGTCATTTGCGGAACCGGATGTATCAAAGGGTCAAAATTTTAACTGGCGCGGCCAGGTCGGCTCTGCATCAGATCAAAAGCGACCATGCTGCTGAAAAACAGCCATTCCTGCCAGGTCGAGGCGGCCAACGATGCGAGCGAGGGCCCCGGGCACAGGCCGGTCATGCCCCAGCCGATGCCGAAAATGGCACTGCCCAGAATGAGCTTTCCGGTGATGCCCTTGGTCGATGGAAAGGCGATTTTTTCGCCGACGAGCGATCGGGCGCGTCGTTGCGCCAGTTGCATGGGCACCAGTGCGACGACCACCGCAGTGACCATGACGAGAATCAGGCTCGGGTCCCAAGGCCCGGCGATGTCGAGAAAGGCAATGACCTTGGCGGGATCGGTCATGCCCGACACGAGAAGGCCGATACCGAACACGATGCCGCTGAGAAAGGCGAGGGTTTTCATGGCTCAGGCCCCTCCGAGGATGTGGCGCATGACGAACGTGGTCGCCATGCCCATGCCGATGAAGGTGCCCACTGCCGCCATCGAGCGCGGCGAAAACCGGGACAGCCCGCAGACGCCATGGCCGCTGGCGCAACCCGAGCCCAGCCGGGTGCCGAAGCCCACAATCAATCCGCCGATCGCAATCACCGGCCACGTCTCGCCGTAATGTGCGCCGGGCACCGGGCGGAACATCACCCAGATGAACGAAGCGGCGATCAGTCCGCCGAGAAACCACAGCCGCCATGGCGTGGGGCGTTTGGCCTGCAGGGCTTCGTTGATGGCGCCGCCGAAAATGCCGCTGATCCCGGCGATCTTGCCGCCGCCCAGCGCCATGGCGCCCGCTGCCGCGCCAATCAGCGCCCCGCCGAGAATGGCCGTGCCGGGCGTGAAATGCGCCCAATCGATGTTGAACATTTGTCTCTCCTTCGTGACATGGGCATGTTTGTCTCTGGTTTTATTGACGCCAGCCAGTATTCTGGTCAGGCCGTTTGCCGTACCGCGCCGACATGCGAGCGTCGCGGTACCAACTCATTTGCCAGGCGGTTCGTTGCCGCCGTGGCAGTAAATCTGATAGAGGGTCATCAGCACCGCGCTGGCTGCCGGGCTGGCCAGGCTGTAATACACCCGCTTGCCCTCCCGACGGGTTTTCACCAGGCCTTGCGCACGCAGCACGGTGAGCTGCTGCGAGAGCGTGGGCTGGCTGACGTCGCAGGCCACCTCCAGGTCGCTGACGCAGATCTCCCCGCGGTTGATCTGACACAAAATGAGCAAACGGTCAGGATTGCCCAGGGTTTTCAACAAGGCGCCCGCCTGTTCCGAGTTGCGCCGCATGAGCTCGACGCTGGGAATCTCAAAATCTTGCGTGCTTGACATTGACATGGCTCACTTAATCAGGTAACTACTAATGGAAAAACAATATATTCTTTTCTATAGTGTTTCTGCAACGCATTTCGCCTAGGAGATACCCGTATGAGTACGCAGACCCCCACCGTTCAGAGCTGGTTTCACGCGCCCACCTTTACGGCGACCCATTGCATCATCGACCCCGAAACTCGCCACTGCGCAATTCTCGACAGCGTGCTCGACTTCGACTACGCCTCGGGTCGTACCAAAACCGACTTCGCCGACCAGATCGCCGCCTACGTGCGCGAGCAGGGGCTCACGGTGGACTGGCTGCTGGAAAGTCATGCCCATGCCGACCATCTCTCCGCCGCGCCCTATCTCAAAAAGCTGTTCGGCGGCCAGATCGCGATTGGCGAACACATTCAGGACGTGCAAAAGGTGTTCAGTCAGGTGTTCAACGACAGCACCATGCCTACGGACGGTTCGCCCTTCGATCATCTGTTCAAGGACGGTGAGACCTTTGCCATTGGCAAGCTGCAAGCCCGGGTGATGCATACCCCCGGCCACACGCCCGCCTGCGTCACCTATCTGGTGGGCGACAGCGCCTTTGTCGGCGATACTCTGTTCATGCCCGACTACGGCACGGCGCGCTGCGACTTCCCGGGCGGCGACGCGCATGTGCTTTACCAATCGGTGCACAAGCTCTACAGCCTGCCGCCGCAGACCAAGCTCTACCTTTGCCACGACTACATGCCCGGCGGACGCGATCCCATCTGGCAGACCACGGTGCAGGCCGAGCGTGAGGGCAATGTTCAGCTCAATGCGCAGACCACCGAGGAGGAGTTCGTCGCTTTCCGCAAAAAGCGCGACGCCACGCTGAACATGCCCGCGCTCATCCTGCCCTCGGTGCAGGTCAATGTGCGCGCCGGTGAAATGCCCAAACCCGAAGCCAATGGGGTCAGCTATCTCAAGCTGCCGGTGAACGCGCTGTAAACCATGTCGGAGCGGGTCCGGGCTGGTTAGACTGCTGGGCTTTTGCCTGTCTTCTGATCCGCCATGACCGCTGCCGATACCGCTTCCCAGAATCCGTATGCCAACCCGCAGGCCGCCGCTCGGCGGGTGCTGCAGGCGCTCAGCGCCGAACTGCAGCTTCCGGCGCAGCAGATTCAGTCGGCCATCGAACTGATGGATGGCGGGGCCACGGTGCCCTTTATTGCCCGCTATCGCAAAGAGGTGACGGGCGGTATGAGCGACGACCATCTGCGCACGCTGGAAGAGCGCCTGCTCTATCTGCGCGAACTCGAAGACCGCCGCGCCGTGGTGCTGCAGTCCATCGCCGAGCAGGGCAAGCTCACGCCCGAACTGCAGGCCGCCATCAGCGCGACTGGGCAAAAGCAGGAACTCGAAGACCTTTACCTACCCTACAAGCCGCGCCGCGTCACTCGGGCGCAAAAAGCCCGCGAGGCCGGGCTGGAGCCGCTGGCCGATCTGCTTTGGCTGCAGCCGCAGACTGATCCGCTGCAGGCGGCGGCGGGTTTCGTCCGCCCGCAGGACAGCACCGAGGCGGCAGATACCTCCACCCCGCAGGCCTGCCTCGACGGCGCCCGCGACATTCTGAGTGAACGCTGGGCCGAAGCCCCGGCGGTGGTCGCCCCGATGCGTGAATGGCTGTGGCAGACCGGCCACCTGATCAGCCAGCTGCGCGCCGGAAAAGAGCAAGAAGGCGCCAAATTCCGCGACTATTTCGACTACGCCGAGCCGCTGGACAAAGTGCCTTCGCACCGCGCCCTGGCCGTGTTGCGCGGGCGGGCGCAAGAGGTGCTCGATGCCCGCATCGACCTGCCGCCAATGCCTGAAGGCACGGTCGCACCGACGCTGGCTGCCCTGGCCGAGGGGCGTCTTGCCGTGCTGCTGGGCTGGAGCCATCAGGGCCGCGCGGCAGACGACTGGTTGCGCCGCGCGATGCAGTGGACCTGGAAGGTCAAACTCTCCCTCACGCTGGAGCGCGAGTTGCTGTCGCGCCTGCGCGAACAATCCGAGGCGGTGGCCATCGATGTATTCGGCGCCAATTTGCGCGACCTGCTGCTGGCCGCCCCTGCCGGGCCGAAGGTGGTCATGGGACTCGACCCTGGCATTCGTACCGGGGTGAAAGTCGCCGTGGTCGACGCTACCGGCAAACTGCTCGATACCGCCACGGTTTACCCCTTCGAGCCGCGGCGCGACGTGCAAGGCGCACTCGCCACCCTGGCGGCGCTGGTGCAACGCCACGGCGTGCAACTCATCTCCATTGGCAACGGCACGGCCAGCCGCGAAACCGATCTGCTCGCCGCCGAACTGCTGCGCAACGCCAACCAGCCGGGCTTGACCAAGCTCACGGTGAGCGAGGCCGGCGCCTCGGTGTATTCGGCCAGCAGTCTGGCCAGCCGCGAGTTTCCCGATCTGGACGTGAGCCTGCGTGGCGCGGTGTCCATCGCCCGCCGGGTGCAAGACCCATTGGCCGAACTGGTGAAGATCGACCCCAAGAGCATCGGCGTCGGCCAGTACCAACATGACGTGAACCAGACCGCGCTGTCGCGCAAGCTCGGCGCAATCGTCGAAGACTGCGTGAACGCCGTCGGCGTCGACCTGAACACCGCCTCGGCGCCGTTGCTGGCCCGTGTGGCGGGCCTGAGTGCGCGCATTGCCGAGCAGATCGTGCTGCACCGCGACCAGACCGGCGCCTTCGCCAACCGCGAGGCACTCAGGGCGGTGCGCGGCCTGGGCGACAAAACCTTCGAGCAGGCCGCAGGTTTTCTGCGCATCAACGGCGGTGACAATCCGCTGGACCGCACCGGAGTGCATCCTGAGAGCTATCCGCTGGTGGAAAAGGTGCTGGCTGCGGCAGGCCAGCCGATCAGCCTGTTGATGGGCAATCGGGATGCGCTGCAGCGCCTGCGCCCCGAGCAGTTCGTGGACGACCGCTTCGGCGCGTTCACCGTGCGCGATGTGTTGGCCGAGCTGGAAAAACCCGGCCGCGATCCGCGCCCCGAATTCCGCACGGCCAAGCTGCTCGATGGCGTGCACGACATTAAGCAGCTCGAAGCGGGCATGCAGCTCGAAGGCACGGTTACCAATGTCACCGCGTTTGGCGCGTTCGTCGATCTGGGCGTGCATCAGGACGGGCTGGTGCATGTCTCGCAAATGGCGCAGCGCTTCGTGAACGACGCCCGCGAGGTGGTCAAGACGGGCGACATCGTCAAGGTGCGTGTGGTTGAGGTGGATGTGGCGCGCAAGCGCATCGCGCTGTCGATGCGGCCGGCCGACCCGGCGCGCGATGCGGCGCGCCCGCAGGGCGGGCAGGGCCAGTCCCGTCCGCGTGAACGCCAGGAGGGCGGCCGCACGGGCAGCCATCGCGCGGGCGCCGCACCGTCTCCGCAGAACACCGCCATGGCGGCCGCCTTCGCCAAACTCAAGCGCTGAGGATGCGCCTGTTTGCCGTGTCAGATCAACTGCCCTGACACCGTCGCGCTTGAAAATATCTTCCTGACGCCGTATCTACAGGGCAGTTCAAGACGGAGGATTCCATGCGGATCGAAAAACTCACCACCCAGTTTCAGGAGGCATTGGCCGAGGCGCAATCGCTTGCGGTCAATCACGGCAACGCCTATATCGAGCCGGTGCATCTGCTGCATGCCTTGCTCGGCCAGGACGGCCCCAAAGCGCTGCTCGCACGCGCCGGGGTGAATGTGCCGGGGTTGACGGCAGCCACCGCGCAGGCCATCGACCGTTTGCCGGAAGTCGAAGGCACGGACGGCAATGTGCAGGTCAGCCGCGAGCTCAATGGCCTGCTCAACCTCACCGAGAAAGAAGCCACCAAGCGCAACGATCAGTTCGTCGCCAGCGAATTGTTTTTGCTTGCTGTGGCCGACGACAAGGGTGAGGCCGGGCGCATCGCGCGTGAAAACGGCCTCTCCCGTAAGTCGCTGGAGTCGGCCATCGAGGCGGTGCGCGGCGGGCAGAACGTCAACAGCGCCGAGGCCGAAGGTGCGCGCGAATCGCTGAAAAAATACACCATCGACCTCACCGAGCGCGCGCGCCAGGGCAAGCTCGATCCGGTGATCGGCCGAGACGACGAAATTCGCCGTGCCATCCAAGTGCTGCAGCGCCGCACTAAAAACAACCCGGTGCTGATCGGCGAGCCGGGCGTGGGCAAGACGGCCATTGTCGAAGGGCTGGCGCAGCGCATCGTCAACGACGAGGTGCCCGATAGCCTACGCGGCAAACGCCTGTTGGTGCTCGATATCGCTCTGCTGCTGGCCGGGGCCAAGTTTCGCGGCGAGTTCGAGGAGCGGCTGAAAAACGTGCTCAAGGAGTTGTCGCAAGACGCCGGGCAGACCATTGTGTTCATCGACGAGATTCACACCATGGTCGGCGCGGGCAAGGGCGAAGGCGCGATGGATGCGGGCAATATGCTCAAGCCGGCGCTGGCACGCGGCGAACTGCACTGCATCGGCGCGACCACGCTCGACGAATACCGCAAGTACATCGAGAAGGACGCCGCGCTGGAGCGCCGCTTCCAGAAGGTGATGGTCGATGAGCCCAGCGTGGAAGACACCATCGCCATCCTGCGCGGCCTGCAGGAGAAGTACGAGGTGCACCATGGGGTGGAAATCACCGACCCGGCCATCGTCGCCGCGGCGGAGCTGAGCCACCGCTACATCACCGACCGCTTTCTGCCGGACAAGGCCATCGACCTGATCGACGAGGCCGCGGCCAAGATCAAGATCGAGATCGACTCCAAGCCGGAGGCGATGGATAAGCTCGATCGCCGGCGCATTCAGCTCAAGATCGAGCGCGAAGCGGTGAAGCGCGAGAAGGATGAAGCCTCGCAAAAGCGTCTGGCGCTGATCGAGGAAGAACTCGCCAAGCTCGACCGCGAGTACGCCGATCTGGACGAAATCTGGAAGGCCGAAAAGGCTGCGGTGCAGGGTTCGGCCGCGATCAAGGAAGAGATCGACAAAATCCGTTTCGAGATCGAGGAACTCAAGCGCAAGGGCGATTTCAACAAGGTGGCCGAGCTGCAATACGGCCGCCTGCCGGAGCTGGAGCGCAAGCTGCATGAGGCGCAGGCCAAGGAAACCGCGGACGGCGACCAGCCGCAGGCGCGGCGCCTGCTGCGCACCCAGGTGGGCGCGGAGGAAATCGCCGAGGTCGTGTCACGCGCGACCGGCATTCCGGTGTCCAAGCTGGTGCAGGGCGAGCGCGACAAGCTGGTCCATATGGAAGAGCGCCTGCACCGCCGCGTGGTGGGGCAGGACGAGGCGATTCGCGCGGTGTCCGACGCCATTCGCCGCTCGCGCGCCGGTCTGTCCGATCCGCGCAGGCCCTATGGTTCTTTCCTCTTCCTCGGCCCGACGGGCGTGGGCAAGACCGAACTGACCAAGGGACTGGCCGAGTTCCTGTTCGACACCGACGAGCACATCGTGCGCCTCGACATGAGCGAGTTCATGGAGAAGCATTCGGTTGCCCGTCTCATCGGTGCGCCGCCGGGTTATGTGGGCTATGACGAAGGCGGTTACCTCACCGAAGCCGTGCGCCGCAAGCCCTACAGCGTGGTGCTGTTCGACGAGGTAGAGAAAGCGCATCCGGACGTGTTCAACGTGCTGCTGCAGGTGCTCGACGACGGGCGGCTCACCGACGGCCAGGGCCGCACCGTGGACTTCAAGAACACCGTGATCGTGATGACCAGCAATCTGGGCTCGCATCAGATCATGGCGATGAGCGGCCAACCGCAGCAGGCCATTCGCGATGCGGTGTGGGAGGAGGTGAAGGCGCATTTCCGTCCGGAGTTTCTCAACCGCATCGACGAGGTGGTGGTGTTCCACGCTCTGGGGGAGAAAGAGATCGCGGATATCGCGCGCATCCAGTTGCGCGGTCTGGAAGGGCGACTGGCGCAGCTCGATATGCGGCTGGATGTCAGCAGCGAAGCACTGGCCGAGATTGCCCGAGAAGGCTTCGATCCGGTGTTCGGCGCGCGGCCGCTCAAGCGGGCGATTCAGCAGCGCATCGAGAACCCGCTGGCCAAGCTGATTCTCGAAGGCCGCTTCGGTCCGAAGGATGTGATTCCGGTCAACCTCAAAGACGGCCAGATCGTGTTCGAACGTGGCTGAACACCGGCCAGGGTGACCGGCTGAAGGGCGGAGCGTTCAGCTTTTCAGCCACTTGAGGAAGTCGGCATAGGCCTTCGGGCTGCCGACTTCCCATCCGGTGAGGCCCAGGGCTTTGTTGGCCCGATCCGAAGCGGCGCCGAGCAAATCGGCGCGCACTTTGGCCACCGAGTCCTCCGGCACGCTTGGGGCGGCCAGCACTGCCCACATGGGCATGGGCTGATGCTGCAACAACACGCCGCCCTCGGCCAGCCACTGCTTAGAAACCACGGGGGTCACCACCCCGATGGCCGCGACATGCATGTCGCGCATCAGACCTGTGACCGCATTCTGCGTTTTGACGTGGACAACTTTGGGCAGCTGCTTGGCATGCCCCAGCCACAGCTTTTGCGCAATCATGTCCACCAGGCTACCCTTTTGCGGCGCAAGCAACACCGCCGACGGCGAATTCCACACCGCGTCGGGTGAGATGCAGGTCTCCGGCACAGCGGTACTGAGCCCGAGCACGCTCAGATTGCCGCCGCCAACGAGAATTTTCCCGGCCTGATTGGGACATTGCCGGGCGATCAGATCGGTGCCGAAGTGCATCGTGTCTTTGCCCACGGCAACCAGCTGCCAGCCCTTGGCCAGCAGGGCGGCGGTCAGGTTGGGCGGTTTGACAAAGGCAAAGCTGTAGCGGCTCGCGTCGGAACTCGCCTGCGCGGTCTTGAGGTCGAAGTTCGGTAACCACAAAACCTTGCGGTTGACCGCGTTGCTGACGACATCGCTGAGTGTCTGCCCGATGACATTCAGGGCTTGTTGGTTCTCAGCGGCCAGTCCAAACTGAAAGCCCATGAGCAAGGGCGCTGCGGATGCGGCCGCAGGCGTTGGCGCGGCCTCGGCCTGACGGGCCGCCAGGCCACCGCATAGCAGGCTGACCAGCAGCACGCCCACGGCGGCAAATGAGAGGATGGGACGGGTTTGCCTTGGATCTGTGTGCAGATGGGAAGAGAACATGATGTGGTGGGGCCCCGTGGACAGTCAGGCGACTTGTGAGCGGTGGATTGCACCGGGAAGTGGCGCAACGGGTCGGCTTCGATTTCAGTGCCCTGCTGTAATACATTGAATGCGACGCCTCACTTTACAGTTGGGCTGAGTTTGGCCGATCAGGAGTTTCCCTGGGGCTGACAGAATGTGAAGTCTGTGCATGCATGTGTTTGCGCCGAACTCGCACGATGTCGGCAGACTCCACCACAGCACAGAAACAAAGATCGGGAGCCTGGGGGAATGGTTGCTTTCAAATGGATGTTGATGAGCGCGCTGGTTTTGGCGTTCTCAGGCTGTGCCCAGCAGCCGCATGAACAGAAATGGGCGATGGACTACATCGGTCCGAAAATCATGCAGCCGCTGCAATTCACCGATATGGCTTCGAGCAGCGGCAAGCTGGAGTCGTCCAAGGACTTTCTCGGCAAGGTGGTGGTGCTGTATTTCGGCTACACCCACTGCCCGGACGTCTGCCCGACCACCATGGCGCACCTCGCCCGAGCCGAGCAGTTGCTCGGGCCGCAGGGCAAGGACGTGCAGGTGATCTTCGTCACGGTCGATCCCAAGCGCGATACGCCCAAGGTGCTCGATGCCTATGTGCACGCCTTCATGTCCAGCGCCATCGGTCTGAGCGGCACCGTGGCGCAGACCAAAACGCTGGCGGGTCGCTATCACGTCAGCTATTCCTACGGCAAACCTGATGCGCATGACAACTATGTGGTCAACCACAGTGCGGCGATCTATGTGTTCGGCCCCCACGGCAATAGCCGCTTGATCGGCACCGAACTCACGCCGCCCGAAGGCATCGCCCACGATGTGCACCAGCTTCTTGCCGATGCGCACAAAAGCTGGTGGCAAAAGCTGATCTGACGGCGCTGATCTGACAGCGATCAAGCGCTGCCGCCGCGTGCAAAGCCCTTGACCTGCAGGGGGCGATGCGTGTCATTCACCACCATTACACGTTGCCCCGGCGGCAAGGCGGTGAGGGGCAAGGCGTGATGATCGAGCGGGGCGATATGCAGCACATTGATCGCGACCAGCGGCGCTTGAGGCGCGCTGGCCGCGTGAACCGTGAGTGCCGCGGTGGCCAGGGTGGTCAGCCCACCGGCCAGCAGGGCTTTGAGAAGGGCGCGCTTGGACATGGCACACTCCAGATGCAGTCAGAGCGCTTTGGAGTGGTTGGGTGACGTTTGGTTGCGTCTTGCCCGGTAAAGAGTTGTGACGCGAGTTGTGACGCTCAGCCGAGCCCGGACGCGGCACAATGCGAGCCTGTTTGAAAACGAACGTTTTTTGCGAAATTCACCATGACGTTGCCTCCCATCTTGTCTCAATCTCGATTCCTGTCGCGCCGCCTCGTTTTGCTGGGAGCACTGGCCCTGCCGCTGGCGGGCTGCGGGCACCACAACAACCAGACCTGGCAGCTCAGCAACATCACCGGCGTGATGCCCAATCTCGAATTCAATCTCACCAACGATCTGGGGCAGAAGGTCACGGCGGAGAACTACAAGGGCAAGGTTGTTTTGCTCTACTTCGGCTACACCCATTGCCCTGATGTTTGTCCGACCACCATGCAGCTCATGTCGAATGTGGTGCAGCAGCTTGGCCCGCAGGGCAAGGATGTCCGTATCCTGTTCGTCAGCGTGGACCCCAAGCGCGACTCCAACACCATACTCAAGGCGTACACCGCGGCATTCAGCCCCAACGCCGTCGGCCTGACCGGCACCATCAAACAGATCGATGACTTGACCCGGCGCTACCGCGTGGCCTTCAGCTATGGCAAGCCCGATGCGCAGGGGAACTATGTGGTGGATCACAGCGCGGGGGTTTACATTTTTGGTCGCAGTGGACGCATTCATCTGCTGGGTTCTGACACCAATCCTCCCGCCGCGTTTGTGCACGACCTCAAGCAACTGATCGCCGACGAGGGCTGACGCAACCCTGCGTTGATGCCAGGAACGAAAAAGGCCCGGAATTCCGGGCCTTTTTCATGGGCGACAACCGCGCTATTTCGCTGCCCCACTCGCCGATGGCTCGGCCTGCAGCGAGCGCATCACCGCAGCGGCGGGGTCTTCCTCCTCGGCGGCTGGCGCGCTGCCTCCTTCGGCCGGGGCAGCCTCTGATCCACCGAAGCTCGGCGGGGCGATGGACTCATAGCTGTTGTCATCAGACGGCCCGATGATCTGCACCTTGTTGATATCGACTTCAGCATGATGGTCCAGGCCGCTGGTGACCAGACCCGGGAAGGCAATGATCAGGCCAACCATGATGATTTGGATGACCACGAAGGGCACCGCACCCCAGTAGATCTGCCCGGTGGTGACACGGGCGATGCGCTTGCCGGTCTCCTTGTCGGTGTAGTCGTCCTTTGCCGCGACGCTGCGCAGGTAGAACAGCGCAAACCCGAAGGGCGGGTGCATGAACGAGGTCTGCATATTCACCGCCAGCAGCACGCCGAACCAGATCAGGTCGATGCCCAGTTTCTCAGCCACCGGCCCAAGCAGCGGAATGATGATGAACGACAGCTCGAAAAAGTCGAGGAAGAAGGCCAATACGAACACCAGAATGTTCACTACGATGAGGAAGCCCAGCACACCGCCTGGCAGGCTGGTGAGCAGATGCTCCACCCAGACGCGGCCATCGAGTCCCTGGAACACCAGGTTGAACACCGTGGAGCCGATGAGGATGAACAACACGAAGGTGGAGAGCTTGGTCGTGGTGTTGAGCGCCTGCTTGAGCAGATCGATATTGAGCCGCTTGCGACTAAACGCCATGATCAGCGCGCCCACGGCGCCCATCGCGCCGCCTTCGGTGGGCGTGGCCACGCCCAGGAAAATGGTGCCCAGCACGAGGAAGATCAGCGTGAGCGGCGGCACCAGAGCAAAGGTCACGCGCTCGGCCATCTGCGACAACAGATTGAGTCGGAAGGCTCGGTTGAGCAGCGACAGCACCAGCGAAAGAATCACGCCGAAGGTCATGGCCACGACGATGGTTTCATCCGTCGCAGCAATCACTTCGTGCCCCGCGCGCCAGCTCAGCAGCGCGCTGTAGTTGCGGGCCAGCACGATGCTGGAAATCAACACCACACCGAACAGAATGCCCAGCGAACGCAGGCCGCTATCGCCGTTGGGCTCGCGAATGGTGCGGGCCTCGGGTGGCAGCGCCGGCGCCCATTGCGGCTTAATCAAGGTCACGCCCACGACGTAAGCGAGGTATAAACCCGTGAGCGCGAATCCGGGGATGAACGCACCCTTGTACATATCGCCCACGCTGCGGCCGAGCTGATCGGCCATGACGATGAGCACCAGCGACGGCGGGATGATCTGCGCCAGCGTGCCCGAAGCGGCGATCACCCCCGAGGCCAGACGGCGGTCATAGCCATAGCGCAGCATGATGGGCAGCGAGATCAGGCCCATCGAAATCACCGAAGCCGCCACCACGCCCGTGGTCGCCGCCAGCAGCGCACCGACAAAAATCACCGCGATCGCCAGGCCGCCGCGAATCGGGCCGAACAACTGGCCGATGGTTTCCAGCAGGTCTTCGGCCATGCCGCTGCGCTCGAGCAGCAGGCCCATGAAGGTGAAGAAGGGAATGGCTAGCAGGGTGTCGTTCTGCATGATGCCGATGATGCGCAGCGGAATGGCTTCGAGCAGCGCCTGCGGCATCAGCCCGAGTTCCACGCCGATGAAACCGAACAGCAGGCCGCAGGCTGCCAGGCTGAATGCCACCGGAAAGCCGACCAGCAAAAACAGCACCAGCGCCGCGAACATGATGGGCGCGATATTCGCAATGAGAAAGGCGGTCATTTATTGGGCCTCGTTTTTTTTCTGCGCCAACATGAATTCGGCCAGTTCTTCTTCTGCCGTTTTTTCGTTTTTCTTCACCAGCGGGTCGTCGATCAGCCCGCGCAAAAATGCCACGCGCTTGATCAGCTCGGACACGCCCTGCAGCCCGAGCAGCGAGAAGCCAATGGGCACGAGGATGTAAACCGGCCAGCGGATCAGCCCGCCGGCATTGCTCGACATCTCGCCCGAGGCGATGGCGTTGATCACCGTGGGCAGCGAAAGCCGCACGGTTTCAACCACGAAGGGAAACAGAAAGAACACGATGCCGATGATGTCGATCCAGTTGCGCCCACGCGGCGAGAGCTTGCTGGAGAGCACGTCGATGCGCACATGCTCGTTGTGCAAAAACGTATATCCGGCCGCCAGGAGAAACACCGCGGCGAACAGATACCACTGAATTTCCAGAAAGGCATTCGAGCTGTAGTCGAAGACTTTGCGTACGACCGCATTGAGTGCGCTGATGATGGCCGAAGCAAGAATGAGCCAGAGGGCAAAGCGGCCCACGCGCTCGTTGAGCCAGTCAATCCCGCGGGATAGGGCAAGTAAGGCGTTCAAGACATCTCCCGATTGTTTTGTGAACGAGTCGTTGACGGCTGTTTGTTCAGAGAAGTGTCATGGCAAGGCTTTATCGCATGACAGATCTGAAACAGTCCGCGGCCGAAGTATAAAGATGTAACAGACGCGAACTGAAATTTCCGGGCTCGGGTTTGCCCGCAGAGCAGGGGGTGAAGCAGTCTTGCGCGCGGCGGCGGTAATCGCCGCGGCGTGCAAGGAGAGGGATAAGAGGCAGCGGCGCTCAGGCGCGCACGTCAATGCCCGGAGTGCCCGCTTTCAATAGGCCGATGACGGCGGCTTGGGCAAAGCCTTCGTCGCGGAAGACGCGCAGCACCTCGTCAACCTGCTCCGGCGCGCAGCTCACGAGCAGGCCGCCGGAGGTCTGTGGATCGGTGAGCAGCGTTTGAGCCAGCGGCGGCAGATCGGCGGCAAGCGCGACTTCGCCGCCATAGCTGGCCCAGTTGCGGCGCGATGCGCCTGTGATGTGGCCGGCGCTCGCCAACTCCACCACGCCTTCGATGAGGGGCACATCGGCGAAGCGCACGTCCGCCCGCAGTCCCGAGCCGCGGCAGACTTCCAGCAGATGGCCGAGCAGGCCGAAACCAGTGACGTCGGTCAGGGCATGCACGCCGGGCAGCAGGGCCAGCTTCTTGCCGGGGGTGTTGAGCTGCGTGGTGTTGGCAATCATGCGCGCGTAGCCCGCGGCATCGAGCGCTTCGCTTTTGAGCGCAGCCGACTGAATGCCCACGCCCAGCGGTTTGCCCAGCACGATCACGTCGCCGGGTCGGGCGCTGTCGTTGCGGCGGATGTGGCTGGGGTGCGCCAGACCCATGACCACCAGTCCGTAAATGGCCTCGACCGAATCGATGCTGTGCCCCCCCGCAATGGGAATGCCGGCCTGCGCGCAAACGGTCTCACCGCCCCGCAAAATGTCCCCCACGATATCCAGCGGCACGACGCCGATGGGCATGCCCACGAGCGCCAGCGCCATGATGGGCGTGCCGCCCATGGCGTAGATGTCGGAAATGGCGTTGGTCGCGGCGATCCGTCCGAAATCGAAGGGATCGTCCACGATGGGCATGAAGAAATCGGTCGTGGCAATCAGCGCCTGTTCGGGGTTGAGCAGATACACCGCCGCATCATCCGCAGACTCGTTGCCGACCAGCAGGGCCTCAGGCCTGGGCAGCAGCGGCGCGTGCTTTTTCAGGATTTCGGACAGGACGCCCGGCGCAATCTTGCAGCCGCAACCGCCGCCATGCGACAGCGAGGTGAGGCGGGGGGCGGCGGTTGCGGCAGGGGTGTTGGGAGCTGAGTTCATGGGACAAGGCTTTGTGAATCAGCCAGGAGTAGAAACAAAAGAATCGTCCTGCCAGTTCTGGCAGAACTGCAAAAAGCGTTGCAGCGGCTGGGAGAAGGTCTTTTTCTGGTGATGCACGATGTAGAGCGTGCGGTGCATGGGCGGCAGCGGGCTGCGCACGGTGACGAGGTGGCCGTGATCCAGCGCATCGCGCACCAATCGGCGGGGAATACAGGTCAGCCCCAGGCCGGCGATGGCCGCGCCGCGTATGGCCTCCGAACTACCCAGCACCATGGCCCGCTCGAAGCCGTGCAAATGTTCGAGCAGCAGGGTTTCGACGGTTTCGCGGGTGCCCGAACCCGGCTCACGCAGCAGCCAGCGGGCTGTGCGCAACTCGTCCAGACTGACCTCACGGCCCGCCAGAGAACTGTCAGGGGCGCAAACCACGACCAGCGCATCACGCAGCCACGGTGCAATGGCCAGGTCGTCGCGGTGACAGGCGCCTTCGACGAGCCCGAGATCGACCTCGAACTGCGCTACGGCCTCGGCGATGGCCTGGGTGTTGCCCACACGCAGACAGAACTGCGCGGCGGGAAACTCGCGGCAGAACTCCGCCATGATGCCCGGCAGAATGGCGTTGCCCACGGTGCTGCTCGCGCCGATGCGCAGCGCCGCGGCGCCCGCGCTGAACAGCGCTTCGATCCCGCGGGTCTGGTCGAGGATGGCCATGGCGCGGGGCAACAGCAGGCGGCCGGAGTCATTGAGCACCAGCCGTTTGCCAACCCGGTCGAAGACGCGTTCACCGAGCTGCGCTTCCAGTTCCGCCAGCGCCGCACTGACGGCGGACTGCGACATCGACAGGGTGTCGCCTGCGGCGGTGGCACTGCGGCTGTGTGCAATCTCCACCAGCACTTCCATTTGCCGCAGGGTCAGTCGCATGAGTTTGATCTATTCATTGGATTGATTTCAAGCCAAGCATAAACCAGACGGCTTGAATACCCACGCAGCCATCACAGAAAAAATTGCCTTCCGCCTTGGAACTTTGGGGCTGGGGAAAAGTCTGAGATGTTGACGAAAAAGATCGGGATTTGTAGAATTGGCCCACTAGTTTCGTCGGGTATTTTCCATTCCGGCACTGTGTAATGTCTGCTGCAAGCCTGCCCAAGGCGGTCGCCCTGACGTTGCAACTGGCCATCATTCATGTTGAGGAGAGCCGCCATGCGACTGACCACCAAAGGACGTTTTGCCGTAACCGCGATGATCGACGTGGCCATGCGTCAACATCTCGGCCCCGTAACTCTGGCCGGCATCAGCCAGCGCCAGCATATTTCCCTTTCTTATCTGGAGCAGCTGTTCGGCAAACTGCGCCGTCATGAGCTGGTGGACTCCGTGCGCGGCCCCGGAGGCGGCTATACGCTTTCGCGCAAATCGGAAGAAATCAGCATTGCCGACATCATCATCGCCGTGGACGAGCCTCTCGACGCCACTCAGTGCGGCGGCAAGGAAAACTGCAACGGCGAAGACAACGGCCCCTGCATGACGCACGACCTCTGGGCGCAGCTCAATGCCAAGATGGTGGAGTTTCTCGATTCGGTCAACCTCAAAGGGTTGGTCGAGCAGAACCTCGCCAAGGGGGTCACGGTGGAAGAGGTGGCCATCACCCGTAAACCCGTGTCTCCGCTGCCGGTGACGGCCAAGCCGATCAAGGTCAAGGCGCCGAACTCGGTGTTCAACCTCGCGCAGACTTTGAATTAAGCCTGGTTTCAAGAGATTTGAGCCCGGCGCTGCGCGCCGGGTACGTGTCGGGTGCATTTCGCGATGAATTTTCGCCGATAACGAGCACACATCCTGAGCATTTCCACTGAGCATTCCCACCATGTCCACCACGCCTCATCTTCCGATTTACATGGACTACGCCGCAACCACGCCCGTGGACCCGCGGGTGGTCGATGCCATGATTCCCTGGCTGCGCGAGCATTTCGGCAACCCGGCGTCGCGCAGTCATGCTTGGGGCTGGGAGGCGGAGGCTGCGGTGGAAAAGGCTCGCGAGCAAGTGGCCGCGCTGATCAACGCCGACGCCAAGGAAATCATCTGGACGTCCGGTGCCACCGAGTCGAACAACCTCGCCATCAAGGGCGCTGCGGAGTTCTATCAAGGCAAGGGCAAGCACATCGTCACCGTCAAGACCGAGCACAAGGCGGTGCTCGATACCGTGCGCGAAATGGAGCGCCGGGGTTTTGAGGCCACCTATCTCGACGTGCAGCCCAACGGTCTGCTCGACCTCGACGTATTCAAGGCGGCGCTGCGGCCCGACACCATTCTGGTTTCGGTCATGCTGGTTAACAACGAGATCGGCGTGATTCAGGACATTCCGGAAATCGGCCGCATCTGCCGTGAGCGCGGCATCATTTTTCATGTCGATGCGGCGCAGGCCACCGGCAAGATGGTGATCGATCTGCAGACCTGGCCGGTGGATCTGATGAGCCTGGCTTCGCACAAGACTTATGGCCCCAAGGGCATCGGTGCACTGTATGTGCGGCGCAAGCCGCGGGTGCGCTTGATTCCGCAAATGCACGGCGGCGGACACGAGCGCGGCCTGCGCTCGGGCACGCTGCCCACGCATCAGATCGTGGGCATGGGCGAGGCGTTTCGCATTGCCAAGGCCGAACTCGGCGCGAGCATCGAGCGCGCCCGCATGCTGCAGCAGCGCCTGCTCGACGGCCTCAAAGACATCGAAGAGGTTTATGTGAACGGCGACCTCGAGCGCCGCGTGCCGCACAACCTCAACATCAGTTTCAACTACGTCGAGGGCGAATCGCTGATCATGGCGATCAAGGGCATTGCAGTATCCAGCGGCTCGGCCTGCACTTCCGCCAGCCTGGAGCCCTCGTATGTGTTGCGCGCCCTGGGCCGCAGCGATGAGTTGGCGCATTCCTCGCTGCGCATGACCATCGGTCGTTACACGACCGAAGAGGAAATCGACTCCGCCGTGCGTCAGCTGCGCGAGAGCGTGGCCAAGCTGCGCGATCTCTCGCCCCTCTGGGACATGTACAAGGAAGGCATCGACATCAGCACCATCCAGTGGGCGGCGCACTGAGCTCCTTGCGGCTAAGCGCCTATCTGCATCAGGGTTGTGCAAATAGCCGACAATAGAGATCGGAATTATTGCATGTGTCGTTCGCCGCTTCCGGCGAGCGCTTCGAGGAGGACAAGATCATGGCTTACAGTGACAAAGTGGTGGACCACTATGAAAACCCGCGTAACGTGGGCTCTTTTGCCAAGGACGACCCGCAGGTCGGCACAGGCATGGTGGGTGCTCCGGCGTGTGGCGATGTGATGAAGCTGCAGATCCGCGTCAACGATCAAGGCGTGATCGAAGATGCCCGCTTCAAAACCTACGGCTGCGGTTCGGCCATTGCCTCGTCTTCGCTGGTGACCGAGTGGGTCAAGGGCAAGACGCTCGATCAGGCGCTCGAAATCCGCAACAGCCAGATCGCCGAAGAACTGGCGCTGCCGCCGGTCAAGATTCATTGCTCCATCCTGGCCGAAGACGCCATCAAGGCCGCAGTGAGCGATTACCAGCAGCGTCACGGTCGTACTGCCGGGCAAGCGCTAGCCACTGAGCAGGCCCAGGCAGCCTGAGCGCGCTCAATTAGACGTAGACCAAGGGAATCGAGGGAACCGAAGATGTCAGTCACATTGACCGAGCGCGCGGCCGAGCAGGTGCAGCGCCATCTCGCCAAGCGGGGTGCGGGGCTGGGAGTGCGCCTGGGCATCAAGACCACCGGCTGCTCCGGCATGGCTTACAAGCTCGAATTCGTCGATCAAGCGTCTGATGAAGATCATGTGTTCGACAGCCACGGCGTCAAGATTCTGGTCGATCCCAAAAGCTTGGCCTACGTGGACGGCACCGAGCTTGATTTCGTGCGCCAGGGCTTGAACGAAGGCTTCCAGTTCAACAACCCCAACGAAAAAGATCGCTGCGGCTGCGGCGAGTCGTTCCGGGTTTGAGCGGCTTCGGCGCCTTGCTCATGGACGTCGCTCGGCGCCTTTGATCTGATGGATCTCGCTCAGTCTTATTTCGCCCTGTTCGGCCTTCCCGAAACCTTTTCCCTCGACGCAGCGCAGTTGGAACGGGCGCGGCTCGCGGTGCAGTCGCAAGTGCATCCCGACCGATTCGCCTCCGGCTCGGATCGCGATAAGCGCTTGGCCATGCAAATGGCAGCTCAGGCCAACGCGGCCTACCTCACCCTCAAGAACCCGGTTCAGCGCGCTTCTTACCTGTGCGAGCGGCGTGGTGTGGCGGTGCAGGCGGAGAACAACACCGCCATGCCGACCGAATTTCTGATGCAGCAGATGCAATGGCGCGAAGCGCTCGATGAGTTGCGGGAAGCGGCCGATGCCAGCGGGCTCGAGATCTTGCGGGCCGAGGTGCAGGCGCAGCGCGCTCAGCGCATCGAAGCCATTCGTCAGGCGCTCGATGAGCAGAACGCCCCTCAAGCGGCCGCCGAGCAGGTGCGCGCCCTGTTGTTTCTCGACCGTTTTGTCGAAGAGCTGCGGCGCACGGCCGATTCTTTGCCGCAGTCCTCCGCTTGATGCATGTTTGACACTCGATTGATACTCGATTGATTTCATTTCCTCGCTCCGGCACTTCAAGTCAACCTCGGCCGAGCTGAGCGATTACCTCCCTTTTGCCATGGCCTTGTTGCAAATCTCCGAACCCGGACAATCGCCCGACCCGCACCAGCACCGACGTGCCGTGGGCATTGATCTGGGCACCACGCATTCGCTCGTCGCCGCCGTGCTCAGCGGCTCACCGCAATGTCTGCCTGATGCGCAGGGAGAGGTGCTGCTGCCCTCCGTGGTGCACTACCACGCTGATGGCCGCGCCGAAGTGGGCCTGCGCGCGCGTGAAGAGCAGGCGCTCGATCCGGCCAATACCCTCGTTTCGGTCAAACGCTATATGGGTCGCAGCCCGAGCGACCTGCCGCCGACGGCGCTTGCGCATTACCGCATTAATCACGATGCGCGCATGGTCCGATTCCAGACCGCCGCTGGCGAGATGACGCCGGTTCAAGTCTCGGCCGACATCCTGCGCGTGCTGCGCTGGCGTGCCGAAGACACGCTGGGCGGCGAGCTGGTCGGTGCGGTGATCACCGTGCCCGCCTACTTCGACGATGCCCAGCGCCAGGCGACCAAGGACGCCGCGCAACTCGCGGGTTTGCATGTGCTGCGCCTTATCAACGAACCCACGGCCGCGGCGCTGGCCTACGGGCTCGATCATGGCGCCGAAGGTCTGTATGTCATTTACGACCTGGGCGGAGGTACCTTCGATCTTTCCGTGCTGCGGCTGAGCAAAGGAGTGTTCGAGGTGGTCGCCACCAGCGGCGACACAGCGCTGGGCGGTGACGATTTCGACCAGCGCATCGAGGCGCTGATGCGGCAGCAGGCCGGCAATCCCGAGCTGTCAGCCAGCCTGCAACGGCGGTGGCGCATGGCCGCACGCCAAGCCAAAGAAGCGCTGAGCGCGGCCAGCTCGGTGGAATACACCGTGGCACTGGCCGATGGGGCCTCTCACACCGGCACTTTGCAGCGCGACGATTTCGAGCAGGCCAGCGCCGATCTGGTGAAACGCACCCTTGCGCTGTTGCGCCGCGCTTTGAGCGATGCGCAGGTCAGTGCCTCAGACGTGCAGGGCGTGGTGCTCGTGGGCGGCGCCACGCGCATGCCCATGATTCGCCAGGCGGTTGCGCGCGTCATGGGCAAGGCGCCGCTCACCGATCTCAATCCTGACGAAGTGGTGGCGCTGGGCGCAGCCATTCAGGCCAACGCGCTGGCGGGCAATGCCGGGGCCGACGATGTATTGCTGCTCGATGTCATTCCCCTGTCGCTGGGCGTCGAAACCATGGGCGGGCTGGTCGAGCACATTCTGCCGCGCAACAGCACCATTCCTCAGGCGCGAGCGCAAGACTTCACCACCTTCCGCGACGGGCAGACCGCCATGGCCATTCATGTGGTGCAGGGCGAGCGCGAACTGGTGAGCGACTGTCGTTCGCTGGCGCGCTTCGAGCTGCGCGGCATTCCGCCCATGGTGGCGGGCGCCGCGCGTATCCGCGTGACCTTCGCCGTCGACGCCGACGGTCTGCTCGAAGTCAGCGCGCAAGAGCTGACCACCGGCGTGCAGGCCCAGGTGCAGGTCAAACCGGCTTACGGCCTGGACGACGCGCAAATAGCGCAGATGCTGCACGACAGCGTGGCCCACGCCCAAGATGACCGCGACGCCCGCATGCTGCAGGAAGCGCGGGTGGACGCTCAGGCCCTGCTGGCCGCCACACGCAACGCCATGCAGCTCGACCGCGATCTGCTGAGCGAGCAGGAAGTCGCGCAGATTCACACGGACATGGCCGCGCTGGCGCAGGCCGAACAAGGCGGCGACATCGATCAGATCCGCCTCGCCACCGAGGCGCTGACGCGGCAGACCGATGCGTTTGCCGAGCGGCGCATGAACCGCAGCATTCAACGCGCGCTGGCGGGTCAATCCGTCGATCAGATCGCGCAGCTCACCGACACGCCGTCCAGCACGGCGTCCTGAGACTTTTCTCGATTCTCACCATGCCCATCATCACGGTTCTGCCGCATCCCGAATACTGCCCGCAAGGCAAACAAGTCAGCGCCGGGCGCGGCACCTCGATTTGCGAGGCCCTATTGGAAAACGGCGTGCCCATCGAACACGCCTGCGACATGCAATGCGCCTGCACCACCTGTCATGTGGTGGTGCGCAAGGGCTTTGACAGCCTGGGTGAACTCGACGAAAGCGAAGAAGATCTGCTCGACCGCGCCTGGGGACTGGAGCCCACCTCGCGTCTATCCTGCCAGGCCATTCTGGCTGACGAAGACGTGACCATCGAGATTCCGAAATACTCGATCAACCACGCCAAGGAGCACGGCTGAGCCGTCGCGGTTCACCGCAGGCGGATCAGATCGGGCGGCGGGCCCTTGGCGCCCGCTAGACGGCTCAGCAGCAGACGATAGATGTCCAGGTCGAAGCCGCCGCTCTTGGTCTCGTGTCGGCTCTCCATCAACTCGGCCACATCGGTTTCGCAACGCGCCGTGCCCAGATGCCGCCATTGGTCGAATACATGCACCTCGGTGCGATCCTGCTCAGGGCTGTGCTCGCGCAGCCCGACGGGCCCGGCGTAAGGCCAGGCGCGCAGGCGTTCCGCAGCCAGTGCCAGCAGCAGGCGGGCATGATGCCGCTCGGCTGATTCGAGGCCACAGCACACCCCCTTGCACTGACCGATTTGCTGCGCGAAGCAGCGGCCCTTGCCCGATTCAAGCCCCAGCGCCTGCGGGCACAGCGCGTGGCGCTGGGCGAGGGCGCGTAAGACCTCGACAGCATGTCGCTTGCTCCGGTAACAGCCATACAACTGCGGGAAAAATCGCGGATCGAGTTCGTCACCGCGCACCAGCGTGAGCAGCGGCCGCGCCGCGTGATCTTCCGCCAGCCGCCAGGCGCAAAGCTGTCGCTCACGGCGCAGTTGCCGGTTGAGCAGGGGCTGCAGTTCCTTGATGAGCCGCATCTCCAGCAGCAGGGCGCCAAACTCACCCGCCGTCTCCCGCCATTCGACCCGCCGCACCTCCTGCGCCAGGCGCAGTTCCCGAGCGTCGCGGTGATCCGCCTGAAAGTGCGACAGCGCCCGGGCGCGCAGACGCACGCTCTTGCCGATATAGAGCGGCACTTCACCTTCGCCGTAGAACAGATAGACCCCGGGCGCTTCGGGAATGTCGTCCACCGGGGTTTCCAGATGCGGCGGCAGGCTCGCACTGCCGCGCAACAACTCCTGCGCGGCAGTCTGCACCGCGGCAGGCCCGAGTTCCGTCTGGGCGATATGCAGCCATTGATGCAGTAGCTCGACATCGCCCATCGCCCGGTGGCGCGCCGTGGTGTGCAGCCCGTGGCGGCGCATGATGGCGTCCAGCCCATGCCCGCGGGCCTGCGGGTAGAGCTTGCGCGAGAGGCGCAC
>JABEBX010016040.1_pt1 | contig 31661 bp, 27 predicted proteins | sample 7245971 | NCBI WGS metagenome assembly JABEBX01 (sample SAMN14506365, study PRJNA622280) | hot springs metagenome | biome: hot spring [ENVO:00000051]|acidic hot spring [ENVO:00002120]; feature: spring [ENVO:00000027]|sediment [ENVO:00002007]; material: sediment environment [ENVO:01001048]... | reverse complement strand
GGCGGCGGCCTTTTGCAGGATATTGCGCAACTCCCGCACATTGCCGGGGAAGTCGTAGGCGCAGAGCCGGATCTCCGCTTCCCGCGACAATTCCCAGCGCCCGCCCCAACTGACCCCGATCCGCTGCAGGAGCACCCTGGCAATCCCCGGAATGTCCTCGCGGCGTTCCCGCAGCGGCGGCAAGGAGATGCTGATGGCCGCCAGGCGATAATAGAGATCCGCGCGGAAGCTCCGCGCCGCCACCATCTCGCGCAAATCTCGGTTGGTGGCGGCCACCACCCGCACATCGGCATGAAAGGTTTCGGCGCCGCCCAGACGGCGGAAGGACCCGCTTTCCAGCACGCGCAGGAACTTGGCCTGCATCGCCAGCGGTAGTTCGCCAATCTCGTCCAAAAAGAGCGTCCCGCCATCGGCCGTTTCAAAGAGGCCCCGCTTGCGCCCCAGACAGCCCGTAAAGGCTCCCCGCTCATGGCCCAGCACCTCGCTTTCGAACAAGGTATCGGGCAAGGAGGTGCAATCGACCGTGATGAAAGGCCCCCCTTGGCGCGCCGAAAAGTGGTGGATGGCACTGGCCGCCAATTCCTTGCCCACCCCGCTTTCCCCATGCAACAGGATGCTGGCCTCGGTGCGCGCCGCCATTTCGATATGGTGGAGGCAACGCAAAAAGGCCGGTGAACGCCCAACCATCTGCATCTCGCCGCAGGTAATCACTTCGTCCTGATCCGCCAGACGGATAATCTCCTCCCCCAGATAGCGCCGTCCCGCCAAGCCCATGATGGCGTGGCCGCGGATGCGCACATGCTCGGCACGGTTGCTGGGATCGAAATGGACATGGCGCACCTCATGGGCCTGCCCCGTACTGAACACCGCCTGATGCGGGCAGTCTTCCCCGCGCTGGTGGCAGGGCACTGGTGAATGATGGGAAATCTCATGGCAGTGCCGCCCGATGATGTCCGCCGCCAGCACTCCGTAGGCTTCCCGGTAAGCGTGATTGGCGGCCACGATCCGATAATGCTCATCAATGAGCACCATGGGATTCTCATGCATGTCCAGCACGCTGGAAATCTGCAACCCGTCCACTTCCGTGTCTATCATGGTCTCCATTTTTGTGCTCCGAAAAAATCGCCCATCCCAAATCGCCATACCCGGTCTCATCTTCTCTTTCCTGCGAAGAATCGGCTTAATGCGATCTGTCATGTCATGACAATAATGAAGAATCTTTGTCATGACAAGGGAAAATGTCAGCCAATTAATCATTATAACATTATTATCTAATTCACTAATAATTCAGCCAATGGAGACTTTCCGGGCGCATTTACGCCGTAACGGTCAATGGCACGGTTTCTGCTAAAGATAAGCGAGCACCAGGCACAGGAGTTGTCATGTCAGCATTATTCATCGTTTGTTTGAGTGGGCAACGGGAGAAACTGCAGTTTGCCGCCATGACCGCCTCCGTTGCCGCGGTATCGGGTACGGAGGTGTCCGTTTTCGTTTCCATGAATGCCTTCCCATTCTTTATCCGCGGACATGGCAAGGAAGCGCCCGCCGAGGGCGCCATGGGGGACATCATGACGCAGAAGAATGTCCCCCCCTTTTATCAGATTTTCGAGCAGGCCGTGGAACTGGGCGATGCCAAGGTCTATGCCTGTTCCATGGCCATGGACATCATGGGCGTCAAGGAAGCGGAACTGGAGGGCATCGTCTCCGGCGCCATGGGACTCACCAGGTTTCTCAGCGATGCAGAAGGGGCGCAGATCCTCATTTTTTGATTGGGTCGAGCAAGGAGCGAGTGATGAGTACACAAAGAGTCGTTGATGCCCGGGGGAGTTTCTGTCCCGGGCCACTCATGGAGTTGATCGCGAATATGAAGATGATGGCCGTGGGCGATACCCTGGAACTCCTGTCCACGGATGCCGGCTCCGCCGCCGATGTCCCGGAGTGGGTAAAAAAGGTCGGCCATGAAATGGTCGGCACGGAACAGGATGCCGAAGGTACCTGGCACATCCATGTGCGCAAGGCGAAATAACACCTATTGCTAAGGAGTGATCATCATGAGAATTCTCGTCGTTGGTGGCGGTATGGGCGGTACGATCTTTGCCAACAATCTGGCCCGGCGCATTCATTCCGAGATGAAGGCGGGCAAGGCGCGCATTACCATGTTGTCGGCCTCGGACCAGCACGTCTATCAACCCGGCTGGCTCTATGTGGCCATGGGCCGCGCCACGCCCGATGAACTGGTGCGCGAGCAGGCCAGCCTGCTGGAACCGGGCATCGAATTCCACGTGGACCCGGTGGAGGAGTTTCATCTCGCGGAAAATCACGTCAAGACCAAGAGCGGCAAGGTCCACGAATACGATGTGATGGTGATTTCCACCGGCTCCCGGCCCACGCCGGAAAACATCCCGGGGCTCAAGGAAAATTCTGTCAACTGCTATACCGCGGAAAATGCCGTGCAGTTTTTCAATCAACTGGCGGATTTCAAGGGCGGCCGCATCGTCGTCGCCGTGGGCCTGCCCCACAAATGTCCGATGATCCCCCTGGAAGTCACCTTTGCCATGCATGATTTCATCAAGGACAAAGGGCTACTGGACAAGACGGAGTTTTATTACACCTATCCCATCGGCCGCGTCCACAGTCTGGAGAATGTTGCCAAGTGGGCGGCACCGGAATTCGACCGCATGGGCATCAAATACGAAACCCTGTTCAACATGAAGGAGGTGGATGGCAAGAACGCCGCCGTCCTCAGCGAAGAAGGCGGCACAGTGAAATACGACCTGCTGGTGGCCGTACCGCCGCACAAGGGTCAGGAGGTCATTGAAAAGAACAAGCTCGGGGAAAACGGCTGGATTCCCACCAATCGCAACAGCCTGCACATGGAAGGCGAATATGGCAAAAATGTCCTGGTGCTGGGCGATACCACCAATATCCCCATCAGCAAGGCCGGCTCCACCACCCATTTCGAGGCGGAAGTCGCCGCGGAAAATATCGCGGCGGTGATCAAGATCGGGCGCCCGGTGCGGGAATATGACGGCAAGGTCTTCTGCTTCATCGAGGCCGGGAAGGATCGGGCCACCTACGCCATGTTCAACTACACCACGCCGCCCCAGCCCAAGGCCCCCACGGGGGCGGTGCATGCCTTCAAGATGGCCTACAACCAACTCTACTGGGCTTCCGCGCGGGGCTTACTCTAAAGGAGGTGCAGCATGGCTGCCGTAATCTCGGAACGCAATACGCACGATGCCGAACTGGGCCGGGCCCAGGAGGCCCTGGTCAGCCTGGTCAATAATGGCGACCTCGACCGCCTCGTCCACCTCGCCCGGCTCATCGGCTCCGCCCAGGACGCCATGAATGACGAGATGGTTACGCGCCTTTCCGCCACGGCCGGCGACGGCCTGGACCTCCTGGATCGGGTCAACCGCTCCGGCGTGGTCAAGGCCCTGCCCGCCATCACCGCCCTGGTGGAAAACGGCGATCTGGAGCGGCTCGTCCACCTCGCGCGCATGGCCGGCGCCGCCCAGGACTCCCTCAACGACGAGATGGTCACCCGCTTGGCCGGTATGGCCGGGGACGCCCTCTGCCTGGTGGACCGCATCACCCGCACGGGGGCGGTGGAGCGCCTGCTGGGGGTAGCCGAGCAGATCGAAAAAACCCATGTCATGACAGACTTCCTGCAGTGTCTCGCCAGCGCCGCCGAAGAGGCTGCCCAGGCCCCCATGCCCAAGGGCGGCATCGGCGGCCTCTGGGAGATCGTCAAACAACCCGAAACCCAGCAGACCATCCAGTTCCTCATGCTGGTGGGCAAACACTTCCGCAGTTGCCGCCTAGCGCATCCTGCCGAACCATAGGGTCTTACTCGCCCCGCTTGGCGCCCCCGCAAGGGGGCGTTTTTTATCCAGGGAGAGGATCCAGACAGTACGATCGCCATGCAGCGTCCGGGAACGGCGCCGCCTGTTGCGCCGAGATGCATGGATGACATAGCTCTCCCGTTGGCGGAATTCCTCAACACCCAGACGCTCCGGAACCCATACTGCCGCGGCCCCGGAAGCGGCGGCGCCGGAGGCAAGTGACCGAGCCGTCCGGGCCACCGCAGACGGCGCCTTTTCTTGTGGCCCGCGCTTTCTTACACTGTGGGGGTTCACTCATAAGGAATCTTCATGCGCGCCAGTCAACTGCTCATACCCACCCTCAAGGAGACCCCCGCCGAGGCGGAGTTGGTCAGCCATCAGCTCTTGCTGCGTGGCGGCTTTATCCGGCGCCTGGCCTCGGGCCTCTATACCTGGCTGCCCCTGGGGCTGCGGGTGCTGCGCAAGGTGGAACGCATCGTGCGCGAGGAGATGGACCGTTGCGGGGCGCAGGAGATCCTCATGCCGGTGGTGCAGCCGGCGGAGCTGTGGCAGGAGTCGGGACGTTGGGAGCAGTATGGGCCGGAGCTGCTGCGCATCCGCGATCGCCACGACCGGGAGTTTTGTCTGGGACCGACCCATGAGGAGGTGGTGACGGACCTGCTGCGCCGTGAACTGCATTCCTACCGGCAGTTGCCCATCAACGTCTACCAGATCCAGACCAAGTTCCGCGATGAGATCCGGCCGCGCTTCGGGCTGATGCGCGGGCGGGAATTCGTCATGAAGGATGCCTATTCCTTCCATCTGGAGGCGGCCTCCCTGGAAAGTACCTATGAGGCGATGTTTGCCGCCTACAGCCGCATCTTTACCCGCCTGGGGCTGGACTTCCGGGCGGTGGAGGCGGATACGGGGGCCATCGGCGGCAAGCGTTCCCATGAATTCCATGTCCTAGCCGACTCCGGCGAGGATGCCATCGTCTTTTGCCACCACTGCGATTACGCCGCCAACCTGGAGCTGGCCCAGAGCCGCCTGCCGGACGAAGCGCCGGAGGCGCCCTTGGCGGCGGAACAGGTGCCTACTCCGGGCATCCGCAGCGTGGCGGCCCAGGCCGAGATACTGAAGATCTCCCCGGCACGGATCGTCAAGACCGTGCTGGTAATGGCCGATGAGAAGCCGGCCCTGCTCCTGCTGCGCGGCGACGATGAACTCAATCTGGTCAAGGCGGGCAATGCCCTCGGAGCCAAAAGCCTGCGCCTGGCCACCCCGGAGGAGGCCGAGGAGGCCTGCGGCGCGCCGGTGGGTTTCATCGGCCCCAAGGACCTGCCCCGCAATCTTCCCATCCTGGCCGACTATCGCGCCCTCACGGTGCAGAACTTCAGCACCGGGGCCAATGTCGCCGACCTGCACTGGATCCATCTCAACTGGGGGCGGGACCTGCCCCTGGCGGCAGCGGCGGACCTGCGCAGCGTGCGTGCCGGAGAACCTTGTCCGCGCTGCGCCTCGGGTACCCTGGGGATCCGCCGGGGCATCGAGGTGGGGCATGTCTTCCAGCTCGGCGAGCGTTACAGCAAGGCCATGAACATGACGGTGCTGGATGAAACGGGGCGGGACCGCACGGTGACCATGGGTTGTTACGGCATCGGCGTGTCGCGGTTGGTGGCGGCGGCGGTGGAACAGCATTTCGATGACCGCGGCATCCTCTGGCCAGCGGCCCTGGCGCCGTTCACGGTGGGCATTGTCGCCATCAATGGACGGAAATCGCCGGAAGTGGCGGCTGCGGCGGAACTGCTCCACGACCAACTGGAGGCGGCGGGTTATGCCGTGCTCCTGGATGATCGCGACGAGCGTCCCGGCGTGCAGTTCGCCACCATGGACCTCATCGGCCTGCCCCATCGGGTCGTGGTGAGCGACAAGGTGCTCGCCCAGGGGGTCTTCGAGTACCGCGACCGGCGCGGCACGGACAACGTGCACCTCAGCTACGAAGAATTGCTCACTCAACTCAAGGGAGGGGAGCCGTCATGAACCCGGATCGTTTTCAGCATATCCTGGCCGCCGTCGATTTTTCCGCAGCGGCGCTGCCGACGGCGCAGATGGCCGCCCGCGAAGCGGCCTTGCACGGTGCGCAATTGACCTTGATCCACATCGTCAATCCGCAGATCGTCACCCTGCAGCTCCCGGAAGATATCCTGCCGCCCATGCTGGACATGCGCGGCCGTTTGCTGGAACTGGCACAAAAGGAGATGGCCAAGCTGGCGGCCAAACTCCCGATCCTGACGCCGCCCCTGGACTGGGCGGTGGAAGAGAGCGCCGACCGCATGGGCATGGCGGTCATCCACTGGGGTGCGGCCCATGGGGTGGACCTCATCGTGGTCGGTAGCCACGGCCACGGGGCCATTGGCCGACTGCTCTTGGGCTCCGTGGCCAACGATATCGTGCATCATGCCCGGTGCCCGGTGCTGGTGATGAAGGTGAAAACGGAATAAGCCCCTCCAGATTCAGGGGCGCGGCACCCGGCGGCGTCCCTCCCGGCAAGCCTGGGCGGATCGCCTCGGCCCGCATTCCTCCCCGCATTACCCTGGCATGGAATGCCGCGCCACCTGCTCCGCCCACTGGCCGACGGCCTTGGCAAAGGCCCTGCTCACCTGGGTCATGGCCAATGCCCCGCCATCGGGATTGGCAGGAATGGCAGGGGCGCGGAAAGCAAAGCGCTGCTGCCCAAGGACTTGGTAGTTCTGGGCATCCACCAGGGTGGCCTCCCCCGCGACTTGCGCAACTCCCTGACGGGGAGCGGAGAAGTCGAGGGTGAAGTCGTTCAGCCGTACCTGCAGGAGCAGCTTGGCCTTGCCCGTGCTGGTGGGGGACAATACCGCCTGCCACTGCCCCCCATCCATAAGCTGGCCCTGGAGCAGATCCCCCATCATCTGTGCTGGTGTGCCCACCCAGCGGGCGTCCCGGTAGTACAATGCCTGCTGCGGGTTCTCATAGAGCAGACGGTAATGGAAATCATGGCCTTGCAACCATTCCGGAGCCGTCACGGGGGCTAGGCGCAGGACTGGAAGGATGGCGGCCGCCGTCCGGCCTTGGAGGGTGCTGGCGGCGGAAGGCCCGGCGGCGGCCGCCGGCACAATGCTGTAGGGCACCCGCCAGGGGCTCGTCGTCGCACAGGCCGAGAGCAGGAGTACCGCTGACAACACGGCGCCGCTGCGCCAAAAATGCCGACCGTTCATGACCCTCCTCCCTCATGAAATCCCCTCTCCCCCGGTCCGGGGGGCGGGGCCTTGACGCCGTACAGGAGCGACTGCGGCGAGCGCTGCAAGGACTGGCTCAGGCCCTCCAGGGCTTCCGTGGTGCTGTTGAGGCGGCGAGTGAGGATCTCCAACTGGGGCAGGGTACTGTAATTGAGGGTTTCCGTGACCTTTTCTCCGGAGCTGCCGAGGCCCTGAATGGACCGGGCGGCGACACCCACATCGCGCAATGGACCGGCGGCGGATATGGTGAGTTGGTTGATGTTCTGCAGCATGCTTTGGCTCTCCTGCATGGTCGACTGGGTGGCGGCCACCACGGCGGGCAAGGCCTTGATGGTCGGCAGCAGGGCCGCCTCCAGTTGCACCAACTGCGCGCTGGCCGTGTCCAATTGCCGGATGGTCTGGGCGAGATGGCGGCGATTACTCCCATTCAGGGTGGCACTAAGACGCAATGCCAATTCGTTGCTCTGATTGACCAGGGACTCACCCTTTCGCGACAGCACTTCGAGGAAGCTGGGGTGCATGGGAATCTGGCCGGGATGGAGGGTACTGGTGTGGACGGGGGCAAAGTTGGTGCCGGCGTCGCTCAGGGAAAGATAGCTGAGTCCGGTCACCCCTTGCGGGGCCAGCTCGGCAAAAGTGGCACGGGTAACGGGCGTACCCTTGCTGACCGTGATCCGCACCAGGATCATGCGCGGATTCTGCGGGTCCAGGCCGATGGAGCGCACCTCGCCCACCCGGACCCCCTTGAAGCGCACCGGCGCCTGCTCCTGCAGGCCCGCCACACTGTAGGGCGAGACGACGTCATAAATCAGGCCGGGCTGCCGGCCGTGGTGCATCCACAGTCCGGCGGCGACCACCCCGATCCCCAATAAGACTAAAAATGCGAGGGCCACAATGGCGTGAGCACGGCTCTCCAAACAACACTCCTTTGCCCGTCGGCAATCCAGCGGGCCCTGACGCCCATGCCAAGATCCGAAGCACCTGCGGGCGGCACATTACAATATGTGCAGCCGACCGTTGCGGGTAACGGTCCTTATTGGATCATAGTGCCAGGCGAGAAGCCAATACTTCCCGGAACAGGCCGCCTCAAGGCCATCTGGTCCGCCATCCACGGCGTAACCAGACCCAAGGCACGGGAAAAAAGCTGCTCGGGGAGCACAACCATCCGCCTCCATTCACAGGCCCGATTGATAGCCGGGATCCTGTCCCCTACCCTCCTAATCCGACGAAGAACCAACAGTAACGATATAATCATCTCCATTTCTAGTGATAAAAATCCAGATCTACCCGCCACCGCGCCGAACGCCATGCTCCAGCAGATGATTCGGCACAGAAAGAAATCGGTTTTTCGTATCCCGCCAGAGAAATTACAGGTCTGGCATCAGCGTTATTTGCAAGCCATTGCACTTGATCACATGGAACTTTGCATGACAGGAAGCAGTCGGATATCCAGCAGGCAAAAAAGGAAGGCAGATTATTGCTGCAGCAACAAGCCACGCCGTTCCCCAGCTCATGCCGACGAGGGTGGCCTTATTGCCACCGGCTCAGCACGTCGGTGCCGGGTTTGTGCGCCGCCGCCAACCTGCCTGTCAACGTCTCCTATACTCTAGGAATTCCCCCCGCGCGTATTGGAAGGAAAGCACACCATGGCAGCAGCGAGCAAAGCCCCCAGCCCCGCCTGGCGCCATCCGGTCTGGTCCACCGCCAAAAAAGACCTCGTCGGCACCGCCCCCGGGCCGGCCAGGCTCTGGTTCACCGTCGGCAAGGGCATTGTCACGGAGGTCTTTTATCCGCGCATCGACATCCCCCAGGTCCGGGACATGGGTTTGATCATTGCCGATGGCAAGGGTTTCTGGCAGGAGCTCAAGGCCTTGCCCGAGCCGCAACTGCAGATCGACGATCCGGCCATCCCCCTGCCTGTCATCACCCATCGTCATGAGCGCTTTACCTGTATCCTCCGAATCTGCGCCGACCCGCTGCGGGACGTGCTGCTGATGGACTTCCAACTGGAGGGGGACGCCGACCTGCGCCCTTATCTGCTCTGTGCAGCGCGCCTGGGCGAAGACGCCGAACACAATCAGGCATGGGTCGGAGAGTGGGAAGGCCGACCCGTGCTCTGGGCCCAGCAGGGACCCTTCGGCCTGGCCATATCCTGCCGGAATCCCGCAGGCCTGCCGGGATTGGAGAGCCCTTCCGTGGGCGAAGTGGGCGCCAGCGACCTCTGGCAGGATTTCCACGCCAACGGCCGGATGCTTTGGCAATATCAGGAGGCCGGCCCCGGCGAGGTTTCCCTGTCCGCTCGCCTCCCCCGCCAAGGCACCCTGGCCCTGGGTCTGGGCACCAGCAAGGAGGCGGCCGCCACCCTGGCCTGGTCTTCCCTGGCCGGGGGCTTTGCCGCCGCCGAAGCGGGTTATCAAGCAGCCTGGAAGGCCTGGCATAGCCGACAGCCCATTCCTTCCGAGCTGAAACATAAGCTCCCCGCCGCCGCCCAAACCCTTTATATCCGTTCAGCCACCGTCCTCAAGGTCCACGAAGACCGTACCTTTCCCGGCGCCCTGGTAGCCAGTCTTTCGGTACCCTGGGGCGAGGCCAGCGACAGCCGGGGCGGATACCATCTGGTCTGGTCCCGGGATCTGGTCGAAAGCGCCGGCGCCCTCCTCGCCATGGGCGCCCCTGCGGAAGCGCGCCAGGTGCTGACCTATCTCATCAGCACCCAGCAGGCCGATGGCCACTGGCTGCAAAACCAATGGCTGGGTGGCAAGCCATTCTGGCAGGGAGTGCAACTGGATGAAACGGGCTTTCCCGTCCTCCTTGCCGCCGCTCTCCAGGCAGAAGGAGCCCTGGATGCCATCGCCGTTACCGATATGCTGCGCCGTGCCCTGGGTTTCATTGTCCGCGAAGGGCCCGTCACTGGTCAGGATCGCTGGGAAGAGGACGGCGGCGTCAACCCCTTCACCCTGGCGGTCGCCATTGCCGCGCTGGTGGAAGGCGGCGAACTGCTCGGCGGCAAGGCCCGAGATTGCGCGCTGCTGCTGGCCGATTACTGGAATGCGCGCCTGGAGGACTGGACCTTCGTGTCCGGCACGGATCTCGCCCGGGAATACGGCGTCGCGGGCTATTACCTGCGCATCGCCCCCCAGGACGTCCTCCTCCATGGGGGCGCCAAGGAGGAATGGGTGATGATCAAGAATCGCGCCAACGACCCGCATCTGCCCGCCGAGGAGCAGGTCGCCACCGACTTCCTGCAACTCTGCCGCTATGGCCTGCGCCGCGCCGACGATCCGCACATGCGGGACTCCGTCAAGGTGATGGATGCCCTGCTCAAGACCGACACCCCCAGCGGCCCGGTCTGGCACCGCTACAACGGCGACGGTTACGGCGAGCACCCCGACGGCAGTCCCTTCGACGGCAGCGGCCGCGGACGCGCTTGGCCGCTCCTGGTGGGGGAACGCGGCCATTTTGCCCTCCTGGCCGGCGAAGATGCCCTGCCCTACATCGAAGCCATGGGCAAAATGACCGGCCATGGCGGCCTCCTGCCCGAGCAGGTCTGGGACAGCGCCGCCATTCCCGACCACGACCTCTTCCCCGGCCGGCCCAGCGGCTCGGCCATGCCCCTGGTCTGGGCCCATGGCGAGTTCGTCAAGCTCTGCCATAGTTGGCAGCGGGGTTATCCCGTCGATCGCCCCCAGGCCACCTGGCAGCGCTATCAGGGCCAGGTGCCGCGGATCGGCTATACGCTCTGGCGCTTTCGCCAGCACTCCCGGCAAATGCCTATTGGCAATGAGCTGCGCTTCCTGCTGTCGTCGCCCTTTACGGTGCATTGGGGGATTGATGGCTGGCAAGACCCCATCGACACCCCGTCGGAAGATTGGGATCTCGGCCATGTCGCCATTTTGCCCACGCAGAAAATGGCGCCCGGAACCACGCTCCAATTCACCTTCTACTGGCGGGATACCGGCCAGTGGCAGGGCGAGGACTTCAGCATCACCCTGCAAGGAGAAAACTCATGATTGCCATCGATCTCACCGGGCGTCGTGCCCTGGTTACCGGGGCCAGCGGCGGTTTGGGTCAGGCCATCGCCGTGATCATGGCGGCCGCCGGCGCCCGGGTCGCCGTTCATTACCGCAAGGGCCAGGCGGAGGCAGAGCGAGTCGTCGCCGCCATCCAGGGTAAAGGCGGCAAGGCGCAGGCCTTCCAGGCCGACATCTCCGATCCGGCTGCCGTCGAAAAGCTGCTGCAGGAGATCGACGGCGCCTTTGGCGGCCTCGATATCCTCGTCAACAATGCCGGCATGGATGGTCCCCGCGCCATCGTCGGCGATGACGATCCGCAGGTCTGGGGAAAAATCCTCGCCGTCGATCTCATGGGTCCCTACTACTGCGCCCGCGCCGCCATCCCGCGCATGGAAAAATGTGCTTGCGGTGTCATCATCAACATCACTTCGGTACACGAATTCATCCCCTGGGAGGGCTACAGCGCCTATACCAGCGCCAAGGCGGGCCTGTCCATGTTCACCAAGACCCTCGCCCAGGAAACGGCCGACAAGGGCATCCGCGTGGTCGCCATCGCGCCCGGCGCCATCCAGACCCCCATCAACGAAGCCGTCTGGGGCAACCCCGACACCCTCAAGGACCTCGACGACAAAATCGCCATGGAACGCCTCGGTCGGCCGGAGGAGATCGGCAATGTCGTGGCCTTCCTCGCCAGCGACCTGGCCAGCTACATCACCGGCACCACCATTGCCGTCGATGGCGGCATGCTCATCTATCCGGATTTCCGCCATGGCGGCTGAGCCCGACGCCGACGTGATCATCATCGGCAGCGGCGCCGGCGGCGGCACCCTGGCCCGCGCCCTCGCCCCCTCTGGACTGTCCATCCTCATCCTGGAACGCGGCGACTACCTCCCCCGCGAATGGGGCAATTGGGATCCCCGCACCGTCTTTGCCGAACACCGCTACCACAGCCATGAGCAGTGGCAAGACCCTCCAGCGCCACGATGAAGACCCCGCCCATAGCCCCTGCGTGCGTTGCCCCACCTGTGACGGCTTCCCCTGCATGCTGCACGCCAAGGGCGACGCCGAAGTCTGCGGCGTCACCCCCGCCCTGACCCACGCCAACGTCCGCCTGCTCACCCGGCATCGCGTCCTGCGCCTGCTGCGCAGCGCCAACGGCAAAGGCGTGGAGAGCGTGGAAACCGATCAGGGCACTCTGCGCGCCCGCGTCGTCGTCCTCGCCGCCGGCGCCATCCATTCCGCCGCCATCCTCCTCGCCTCCGCCGATGCCGCCGCGCCCCAAGGGCTCGCCAACGGCAGCGATCAGGTCGGACGCAATTACATGTGTCACCTCAACAGCGCCTGCATGGCCCTCAAGGCTGCCCAGGAAAACACCACCGTCTTCCAGAAGACCCTGGCCGTCAACGATTTCTACGACGACTCGGGCGACCCCGATTACCCCTATCCCCTCGGTCACATCCAGAATCTCGGCAAGGTCACCCCGGCGCTGCTCCATGCCCAACAGCCCCTTCTCCCCATCCCCGTCAGCGCCTGGACCGCCAGCCACTCCGTAGACTGGTGGCTCACCACCGAGGACCTGCCCGACGCCGGCAACCGCGTCACCCTCGACGGCGACGGCCAGATCCGCCTCGCCTGGCAACCCAAAAACCGCGAAAGCCACCAGCGCCTCTGTGCCCAATGGCGCAGGATTCTCCACCGGGCCGGCTTCCCCATGGTCTTTTTCCAGGCCATGGACATCTCCGCCACTGCCCATCAGGTGGGCACCTGCCGTTTTGGCCAAGACCCCGCGGACAGCGTCCTGGATCCCTGGTGCAAGGCCCATGACCTCGCCAACCTCTATGTCGTGGACGCCTCTTTCATGCCCTCCATCAGCGCGGTCAACCCCTCCCTCACCATCATGGCCAATGCCATCCGCGTCGCCACGCACCTGGCCGAGCGCTTCAAAACAGGGGCCTGGGCGTGAAACGCGGCACCACCGCCGTCTACACTGCGGGCTTTTTGCAGGGGGCGGCCTTCGTCATGATCCCCGCCCTGGGTCACATCCTGCACCAGGCCCCCTACGCTTTTGGCAGCAGCGCCTATGGATTCCTGTATTTTCCCGAGATCCTCGGCGCCATCCTCAGCGCCCTGGCCGCCGGCGGCATCCACAGCCGTCTCGGCGGTCAGGGCGTCTTTCGCCTGGGTGCGTTGAGCAACGCCGCCGCCATGTTCCTGCTGGTCGCCGCCGCCTTTACGGGCAGCGATCTTGCGTATGGACTGATTCTTGCCGAAACGCTCCTCCTCGGCATCGGCTTCGGCCTCACCAACGCCGCCATCAACCGCTCCGCCTCCCTCCTCTTTGCCGGAGCCGCCGCAGCGGCGGTGACCATCCTCAACGCCGTCATCGGCGGCGCCACCGCAATCTCGCCCCTGATCCTCGAAGGCTTTCGCAGCAGCATCGGCTGGGCCGGCTGGCCGGCCCTCCTCGCCCTGGCCTGGCTGGCCCTGCTCCTGCTGCCCGTTGCCGCCGATGGACCGGCGGAACTGGGCGGACTGCGCGCCTGGCGCCGTTCCATGCTGCCCTTTGCCGGCGCCGTGCTGATCTACGCCATCTGCGAAGGCAGCTTCGGCAGTTGGGCCAATGTCCTGGTCAGCGTCAACCGCGGACTACCCGCTGCCAGCGGCGCCCTCGCCCTGGCCCTCTTCTGGGGCGGCATGACCGCCGCGCGCTTTGTCCTGGGCTTCATTCCCGACCGCTTGCTGCACCGCCGCATCGTCTATCTGCTCGCCCCCCTGGGCATGGCCGCGTGCTTCCTGCTCATCCCCCATCTCGCCGCCGCCAACACCCTGCTCATGGCCTTCACCGCCGCCGGGGTCGCCTGCGGCATCTACTACCCCTACAGCATGGCCTACGGCATTGCCGCCCACCCCGAGGAAGGCACCCAGATGGCCGGGCTCCTGGTCGGGGCCCTCATGGTGGGCGAAGGCATCGGCTCCTTCGGGCTCGGCCCCCTGCAGGATCTGCTCAGCCTCAACCACATCTATACCCTATCGGCCCTCTGGGCCATCCCCCTCTTCTGGCTGGCCTGGCGCAACAGCCGGCCTGCCTGTGCGCCGGGGGCCGGAGCCCATGGCTGAACGCGCCCTCATCCTCGGCGGCGGCTTCGCCGGCAACGCCGCCGCCCGCGCCCTCGGGGGCCACGGGCTGGAGGTAACCCTCATCGACCAGCGCAATTACCACCTCTTTCAACCCCTCCTCTACCAGGTGGCTGCCGGCGATCTCCAGGCGGAGGCCATCGCCACTGCGCAACGGCGCCTCCTGCGCGGCAGCGGCCTGCATTTCCGCCTGGGACGGGTCGCCCGATTGGACCTTTTCCAGCGTTCGATCCTTCTCGATGACGGCGATGTCCTTCCCTATGATTACCTCTTCATAGCTCTCGGCACCGTCACCAACTTTTTCGGCAATGCCGCCATCGCCAGCCATGCCCTGCAGCTCAAGGGCATGGAAGCGGCCGAAGAGGCCCGTTCGCACATCTTCAGCGCCCTGGAGGCGGCCAGCCATTGCGCCGACCCCACGGAACGGCGGCGCTGGCTCAGCTTCGTCATTGCCGGAGGCGGCCCCACCGGCGTCGAATTCTGCGGCGCCCTGCTGGAGCTTCTGCGCGTCTTGCTCCCCCGCGACTACCCAGAATTGCAGCCGGAAGAACTGCAAATCACCCTGGTGCAGGGCGGCGCAGCCCTGCTTCCCGGCTTTGCCGCCCCCCTCCAGGCCCAAGCCGCAGGCAAGCTGCAAAAACTCGGCGCCCAACTGCGCTTTCACACCCATGTCCTGGAGTTTGATGGGCAAACGGTGCAATGCCAGCCGGACCCGGCCATTCCTGCCCATACCCTCGTCTGGACCGCCGGCGTAACGGCCAATCCGCTGGCGGCCACCCTGCCCGGCGCCAAGGGGCCCGGCGGGCGCATCATCGTCGATCCCCACCTGCGCCTGCCGGGACACCCCGAGGTCTTCATCCTCGGTGACCTGGCCTATGGCAGCGATGGTGAGTTTTGGCCCCAGGTTGCGCCCTTTGCCCTGCAGAGTGCCCGCCACGCCGCCCTGGTGCTGCAATCCCAACGGCAAGGGCGTCCCCTCCCTCCCCCCTTCGCCTACCGGGATCCTGGCAGCATGGCCGTCCTCGGCCGTTTCGATGCCGTCTGCCAGATCGAACGCTGGCATCTGCACTGGCATGGCTGGAGCGCCTGGCTGCTCTGGCTGGGCCTGCACCTCTACCGCATCATCGGCACCCGCAATCGCCTGCTCACCCTGCTCGACTGGGGAACGGATTACCTGCGCCACGGCGCCGCCGTGGAAATCATTCGCTCCCCTCCCAACTCTTCCGATCCGTGAACCCATACCCAGCCACCCCGGTATAAAATCCGGCCCGTCAATTTGATAAGTTCTGCTTCTTGAACTACTCTGTATGTATTATTAGTTTTCCTACCAAGAGGGGGCCACATGGAGGTTTTAGCGAAAGATTCATCCGGTATCACCCTTCGTTTTGAGAAAAAAGATCTCAGCAATCTGGTTGAGCCGATTATCAAGAATGCCGACCAATTCGGCAAGGAAACCCTGGATCTGGTTTATCTGCTCGCCGAGCAGGATTACCGGATAGATGATCATTTCCGCCAGCCGCCCCATCCCTTCGGACAATAAGGAGGTATTATGCTGATCAAGGACGAACAGGAAAAAACGGTAACCATCCATTTGAGCGCCCACGAGGCCGGAGCCATTTCCGCCGATATTATCGAAAACGGCGGCAAGGCGGGGAATGCTGCCTTGGCCCTCGCCAAATTGCTCCGGGAGCAGGGGTATATTCCCGGTACAGAGGGTGAGCCGCGTTACGAATGGGCAGGCCCCGACGATTTGCCCACCCCCGGCTAGCACCCGTCACCGGGCACCGGCCCGGCGATGGCTCAAGTGGCAAGAACGGATCAGCTATAGCCCAACATATTGGAATATATAGACATGCCCGTTTTCACAGGAAACACCAAACCGGCTTCCAGCAGCCTTCGTTTGGCGGATTTATCACTGGTCCATTCCGACCATTGCCCGGCGCTGCGGGGGACTGTCTGGGCCAATGCATCAGGTCGTGCAAAAATGCCTCCAGCCCTCGGCGTCAAGGATGGGCCATTTGCAGAACTTTCCAGATCCATCCCCGGAATTGGCATTGAAAATGCTTGGCACATGACTACCATCGCCCTATTTGCCATTCGTTTCTCGCAGCGCTGAACTTGCTACCGCATCCGTAACACCCGCGCCGTGAGCACATAAAAACATCATGCCGCAACATCAGCCGTAAGGAGATCCTATGTCCATAGAGACACAAAACAGCCGCATCACCCTCCCTTTCCATAAAACCCACCATCCTGGCGAACGGCAGCAGCGCATCGCCTGGAGCGTTTTCCTCAGCTCCGGCGCCCTCGCCGTTTGGACCCTGTTCCGGGCCGACTTCTGGATGTGGCAGTACATCCTTCTCGGCCTCTGGTACGCCGGCCTGATGTGGTTCGGCCTGCGCTGGCCCTCTTTTCGCCTGCTCTTCCTCGCCGTGCTCGCCATCGGCGGAATGGGTGTCGGTCTCTATCAACTCGGCTACACCCCCCACAACAGCCTCGCCCTCCGCTATTTTTTCCACAGCAATGCCATGTTCTACTGGATGAGCGCGGCGATCGTCCTCAGTGCCGCCGGATATTACCTGTATCTGTTCCTGGGGCGTGAGGGCGCCGGGCGATGGGGGCACCGGCTCGCCTGGGCGGCCGTCGCCCTCGGTTTTGCGGGACTGGCCATCCGCTGGCAGGAGACCTATCTCGGACACCCATCCTGGGGACACATCCCCGTCAGCAATCTCTACGACGTCATGGTGCTCTTCTGCGCCACGACGATCCTTTTTTATCTCTTCCACGAAGAGCGCACCGCGAGCCGTGGGCTCGGCGCCTTTGTGCTGCCCCTGGTCCTCGTTGCCGACGTCTTCCTGGTCTGGGTAGGGGCCGCTTATCATCTCAACCGCATCCAGCCCCTCATTCCGGCCCTGCAGAGTTTCTGGATGAAGATCCATGTCCCCGCCATGTTCATCGCTTACGCCAATTTCTATATTGCCGCCATGGCCGGCCTGGCCTATCTCCTCAAGGACCGGGCGGAACACCGCGGGGGCTTCTTGCAAAAGCGGCTGCCGGACCTGCAAGTCCTCGACAGCACCATCTCGGGCACCATCATGCTCGGCTTTCTGTTCTTCACCGCCGCCACCATCCTCGGCGCCGTCTGGGCGGCCAAGGCGTGGGGGGGATTCTGGTCCTGGGACCCCAAGGAAACCTGGGCGCTCATCGTCTGGCTGAACTACGCCGGTTTTCTCCATGCCCGCGGTCAACGCCACTGGCAGGGCCGCCCCATGGCCTGGTGGGCCTTCATCAGCCTCGTGGTGGTGACCTTTTGCTTTATCGGCGTGGATCTCTTTCTCGGGGGATTGCACTCTTACGGCAAGTTGTGAAAGCTGATGGAAATGCGCGGGCACGGGACTCCGCACCAAGCCTCCTTGCACCCCTGTCCGGGGGGCCCCCGGAGGCCCCCGGCGCGTTTCAGTAGGTCCAGTCCTCGTGGCGCACCGGCAAGCGGTTGAGCAGGTCCCGGCGCAGGCACCAGTCCGGCATGAATCGATCCATCAGCGCGATGAAGCGGGCGTTGTGCGTGGGCTCCAGAAGATGGGCGATTTCATGCACGACGATGTATTCGAGGCATTCACGCGGTTTTTTGGCCAGATCGGTGTTGAGTCGGATGTTGCGGCTGCATGGATTGCAGCTTCCCCACTGGGTCTTCATCTGCTGGACAAAAAACCGCTCCACCTTGACCCCTGCCAGAGGCCCCCACTTGGCGATCAGTGCAGGCGCGGCGTTCCTGACCTGCTGGCGATACCAGGCTTCCACGATGGCACGCTTTCTTTCGCCGCTGGTATCCGGGCGTACCAGGAGCAACATTCGGCTGTGCTTCAGCTCCACTCCGGGCGGGGCGTCTTGCGCAACCACCTGGAGCAGATAGCGCCTCCCCCAGACGTAGTGGCTCTCGCGGTCGAGGTATTCGCGTGGCGTTTCGCGCTCCTGTCCGTGGAGTTTGCGCTGCTGCTGCTTGATCCAGCCCAGCTTGGCAATGGCGAAGACGCGAACGGTATCCAGGCTCATGCGCGAGGGAGCCGAAATGCGCACCTTGCCGTCGGGTGGATAAACGCTGAGGTGGACGTTCTTGATGTCCTTGAACACCACGTCCACGGGGATACCGGCAAGATTGAGCCGCGTAGCCATCAATATTCGCCTTTGTGCTCGAAAATGATGCGGAAAATGCGCTCGACCTCGGCCACGTCATCGCCGAGCAACGGCAATAATGCAGATTTGATGACATTCTCTTTCGCTTGGTGCCCGCGCCAGCCATCAGGCCGTACTTCCTTGATCGCTTCGTCGATCTTCAACGCCAGGTTCAGCACCGGATCGCCGGCAAGCGGATACTCGCCAGGGTTTTCGGCCACGCCTGCAGACTTTTCCCGGTTGGGCTTCAAGTTGTTGTAGAGCGCCCGCAGCGCAGGGCTTCTCTTCAACGCTTCGGGCACGTCATCCGCCTGTCCGGCCTCCACCTGTCTCGCCAGTTCGGCGATGCGCCTCAGGTATTCCTCGTACTCGACCGCCTTAGCCTTGCGCGCGGCGATGATCTCGTCCAGCAACGCCGACATCTTCTCGTAGTAGGCCGGGTCGTTCAGGTGCTCCTTGATGATCTTGCTGCGGACGTTGTTCTCGATGGTCTCGGCGATGGCGTTCCTGTTGCCCTTCATGGCGCCGAGCTGCGAGCGGATCGCGTCGGCTATGCCTGTCTTCACGATCAGCTCCAGCAGGCTCATATTGTCGAAGGGCGAAATCTTGCGCGGCTCGTCGGCTTCGATGTAGGTGTCGATCAGATGCCGCATGTCGGCCTCGTAGGCCTTGAGGTCGAGGGTCTCGCCGCTGGCCTTGCGGATGATCTCGCGGAGGTTCAGGTAGTGATCGAGCTGCCGCTTGATGCGCTCGATGTCGGAAGAGCTGTAACCGGCGGGCTCCAGTTCGTCGGCGATGTTGGCATAGGCACGCACCAGCGCCACGGTCGCCTTGTACAGTGCCGCGCGCTGCGGTTCGCGTTCCCTCAGATCGCTCGCTATCTCGGTATTGCCGCAAAAATAATGGATATGCTCCAGCTCGCCCTTGGGCGGCTCGACCGGCTCGCAGAGCAGCGCCAGCGTCTCCAGCGCGGCGTCCAGGCGTTCCTTGCCTTTGGTCAGGCGGTCCTGCATCAGTACCTCGGGATCGGCCCCGCCGGCGCTGTGGTCCAGCTCGGAGGTGTAGACGGCAATGGTGTGCTCGACCTTCTTGAATAGGTCCTTGTAGTCGACGATATAGCCGAAGTCCTTGTCGTCGCCGTCGAGCCGGTTGGTGCGGCAGATGGCCTGGAACAGGCCGTGGTCCTGCATGGACTTGTCGATGTAGAGGTAGGTACAGGGCGGCGCGTCGAAGCCGGTGAGCAGCTTGTCCACCACGATCAGCAGCTTCATGTTGGCCGGTTCCTTGACGAACAGCGCCTTGGCCTGCTCCTCGTAGGTCTCGGTCCTGGTCATGCCGGGTCTGGCTTCGACATCCTTCAGCAACTCGGCGTATGTGTTATAGATGAACTGCTTGTCGGTCTCGGTGTTGGCGCCGGTTTCCTCCAGCGTTACGTCCTTCGCCTGTGGGTTGTAGGAGGTCACCAACGCGCACTTGCCCTTGAACGGCGTCTTCTGGAACAGCGTGAAATACTTGCACGCCTCGTAGATACTGGATGCCACCAGGATGGCGTTGCCGCGCTCGCTGGAAAGGCGCGGCTTCACGCTGAAATCGAAAATGATGTCCGCCACCACCCGGTCCATGCGCGCCTTGGAGCTGAGCACCCTCTGCATCGTGCCCCATTGCTGCCGCAGCTCGGCCTTCTGCCAGTCGTTGAGCGCCCTGGTCTTGGCCTCGAACCAGGCATCGATCCTGTCCTGAGAGCCCAGGTGCTGGTCGATGTCCCGCGCCTCGTAGACGAGGTCGAGGACCACCTCGTCCTCCACCGCCTCGCTGAATTTGTAGGTGTGGATGTAGCCGCCGAACACCTCCAGGCTGGTGGCCTTGTCCTTCTTCAGCAGCGGCGTGCCGGTGAAGCCGATGAACACCGCATTGGGCATCATCGCCTTCATCACCCGGTGCAGCTTGCCGCTTTGCGTGCGGTGGCATTCGTCCACGAACACGAACACCTCGCCCACCGTCTGGCTGGGCTGGGCCTCAAGCTCCTTGATGAACGCCTCGAAGTCGTCCACGTCCTTGCGGCCGAACTTGTGCACCAGCGAGCACAGCAGGCGCGGCTTGGCTTGGGCAAGCTGGCGCATCAGGTCGCGGCCGCTGCAGGTGCGATAGATGGCCTCGCCCGCTTCGGTGAAGACGCGCTTGATCTGCTTGTCCAGCTCGTCGCGGTCGGTGATGATGGCCACGCGGGCGTGGGGGTTGTTCTCCAGAATCCACTTGGCGAGCAGCACCATCACGATGCTCTTGCCGCTGCCCTGGGTGTGCCAGATGATGCCGCCCTGCTTTCGCCGCACATGCTCCTGCGCCGCCCTGGTGCCGAAATACTGGTGCACGCGCGGCAGCTTCTTCGTGCCGCCGTCGAAGAGCACGAAGTCGTGCATCAGTTCGATGAGGCGCTTTTTCTCGCACAGCTTGAGCAGATACTTGTCGAGCTTGAAGCGGCTGTTGTCCGATTCGTCTTCCTTCCATCGCAGGAAATACTTCTCCGGCGTGCCGATGGTACCGTATTGCAACCCCTCCGAATCGTTACCGGCGAACACGATCTGCACGGTGGTGAAGAACCACTCGTTGAATTCCGGCTGCTGGTTGGAGAGCAACTGGCGGATGCCGTCGCCGATGGAAACGCGACTATTTTTGAGCTCGATGACGCCGATCGCAATGCCGTTCACATACAGCACCAGATCAGGCCGCCGTTCGTGGCTGCCCTTGAGCGTCACCTCCTCGGCGATGGCGAAGTCGTTCCGTTCCGGCTCGTCCCAGTCGATGAGATGCACGGTTTCCGTGACTTTGCCCGCCTCGATCTTCACCGGCACCCCGTAGCGCAGCAGCTTGTAGACCACCTCGTTGTTGCCGTAGAGGGTGCGGTTGTGGTTGTCCGCCTCGGTGCGCAGCTTGTGCAGGGCCACACTGATCTGTGCCGGGGTGTAGCCCCTTTCTTCCAGCCACGCCGAGAGCAGCCATTCCTCGATATTGCTGTTACCGTCACGATCGGCCCAGTCGCCGAGGTAACGGTAAGCCAGTTCATCGCGGAACAGCGCGATGACACGGTTCTGGGTAGCGCGTTCCGGTTGACCGATGGTGCTCATGGGATCTTATCCTTTCCGTAAGGATGCCAGCAGGGTGTTTCCCTTGGTTGTAAGCCGGTATTTCTGCAGCCGGCTGTTGGGCTTGTCGGGGATGGTCATTTCGATAACTCCCATTTCGAGTGCAGGCACCAGGTACAGACGGCGGAAATTATCGTCCCCCTTGAGCTGAAGCGTCTCGCGCAATTCCCGGCGGCTCATCGCGCCCCCGCAGACCTGCAGCAGCTTGGCGACTTCACCCGTGACTTCACCCGTGACTTCACCCGTGACTTCACCCGTGACTTCACCCGTGACTTCTCCGGTGACTTCTCCGGTGACTTCGACCGCCTTGCGCCGGATCGTGGTGACGAAGCCATCAGATACTGAAAACTCCAGTTCAGGCAGGCCGGCCTCCCGGCAACGGCGAATCATATCCCGCGTCCCGGTACCCATGCGCTCGATGTACTTGGCCAGGTAGAGCGGCTCCGCCAACAGCGGATTGCCGGGCACGGAGCCATGGGGCTCGCGCAGCTTTGCCAGTGTCAGCGAAGGCGGCAGATCACCGGGGTTCCACACCTCCAGCCGGTCTGCGAACAGCATCACCTGCACGCTGCCGCTGCTGGTGTAGTCCCGGTGCGCCACCGCATTGACGATGGCCTCGGCCACTACCTCACGGGGAATCTCATACGCCACCGGCGCCTGCGTGCCTTCGGAGCGTGTACCCACCCACAAATTGATCTTGGACATCACAAAGTCTACCGCCTGATCGACCAGATCGAACACCGTGCCCTTGTAAACCTGGTAGGAGGGGATCGGCTTGGCCACCTCGGTGCCATGGAAGTGCGCGCATTTCACCTCGGACGAGATCAAAAACCGCTGCGGCTGTTTGCCGAACAGTAGCACGGCCGCATTAACGGGCCGCCCGTCGTCCAGCAGGTTCAAATGCGTAAGCAGTTCCTGGGGCGTGGCTTCGTCGGCAAGCGGAAAGCCGCGGGCGCGGCGGGCCTCGACAAGGAAACGTCGCATCTTCTCCTCGTCCAGGTCGGCGAGTGTGGCCTTCGCACAGGGAGCCGCGTCGAACGGCCCGGTACGGATCAGCTCGCGCTTTTCCAGTGCCTGCACCAGCGCGGCATAGACCCCGCCGATCAACTCGGCGCCGGTGGCGAAGCGGCGACGCACCAGATCATTGACGGCGCGCTGTACCAGCGCCCGCATTTTCGGATGGCGGGCTTGGTCATCCGCGCCCTTGATGAAGATCAGCCGCTGCTTGTGCAGCCGCGTGGCCAGTGCGAACTCCCGCTCTGTCGGCGAAGCCCCCTCTGCATCCTCCGTGCCGTACTCGTTACCGAACAGCCCCACATAAATATCGCAGCGAGCCACTTCATCCAGGTAAACCTCATCCGCGCGCCGGTCGGCGGCGGGCATCTCCTCGAACAGGAAAGGCTCGAAGAACCTGCGCATCAATGCATCGCCCCGCAGATAGTCGCGCAACGCGGCCCGTTCCGCCGCGAACTCCTTCTGCACGCTGCTGATGAAGATGCGAAGAAGCGTCATGCCAAGGGCTCCATGCGTTCAGTCCGCTTCCCGCTTCGAGTTGGTTTCGTACAGCGTTTCCGTAATCGCGCCACGATATAGCTCTTCGTTCAGAAACTGCAACAGGCGCTTGGCCGCTGCCTTATCGGCCGGGAAGACGATCCGGTCGCCGTCCAACAATATATCCACCTCATAGCCTTGGGCATGGTCGGCAATCTCATGGGCCGTGTACTGATCCAGGATGCCGGAGCGTTTTAGCATGGCAAAACGCTTGCGGACCCATTGCGGCGCCTCGGTCACAAGCGCCTCCGGGTCTTCCGGCGCCAGCAGGCCGTGGTTCAGCACCGCCCGGATGTCCTGCTCGGAGGCCTCCTCGAAATAGTCCGCCAAGGGCAGGAATGAATTAGTCGTCCGGAAGTTGTGGAACAATAGGACTTTCATTCCGGACAGGACCAGCGCGCTCAACTTGCTATCCAGAGTCAGGCCGGTGCGTTGCGTGCTTTCATAAGTGTCGTTTTCCAGAAATAGAAAACGGCCCGGCTCGATAACATGGGATCGGCTGAAGTTCTGGAACAGCATCAACTCCTCGCCCTCCTCGTTGCGGGCGAAACCTACCACGCCCCTGATTGACTCCATGAGTGCCTCATGTTCGTTGATCGAATCCAGATGCTGGATGGTCAGGCTGCTTTCGTTCTCCAGCCATGCAGGGAGCGCATAGTCCTCGATCCGAAAACGTTCGTGCGCTTCCGGCGTATAGCCGGGATCAAAGTTGATTGTCTGGGTGTCTGCGATAAAGACGTCATGTTGCTCCTGCCAACTTTCGGCGAGCGTGGCCTGCAAGGTCTGGTGGAGCGGCACCCGGAGCTTTGTCTTCGCCCCTTTGCCGGCGATTACCGCCAACTGAAAGTTATCGAGCATCCGCGCCTCCCGTGTGCAGATAGATGTTGTCGGCGAGCCTGACCGTCTCGACATCCCTGCCCGGTCGGCGCAGCTCCGCCTTGCTGATCAGCAGCAGCGAAACACCCTCGCCATTCTTGATGCCGTAAAAGTGATAGCCGAGCAGCCCCATGACCGGATTGAAATGGAACGCTCCGGCATGGGCGATCACCATGAAGATGATGGCGAGGATGTAAGTCCCCGTCAGCCACTGGCCCTCAAAGGCCAAATCCTTGGAGGAGATGAAAGGCAGTAGATAGGTCACCAGGAAGGCGAGCATTTCCTTGTCATTGTTCTCGAACTGTTCGATACGCAGGGTCTGCTTCTGGACGTTGCCCGCCGCGTACTTCAGCAGCAGCACGCAGATCGCGACCAGCAACAAGGCCACCACCACCCAGGGCAGCCAGCCCGTCCAAGGCTTGCCGATGGCGAACTGATTGACTGCGACCGCCCCCAGGGCCGGCGACAGCGACGTCGCCACCAACAGAAATTTCGCGAACCTGTTGAGCATGTTTTTTCCCTCCCTGCGTTTTTGTCAGACCAGGCGTATTCGGCCGGTCAGTAGTTCCTGTATCATGCCCTGCTTGATGGCGCGAGTCTTGGCGAGTTTTTCTTCCAGCGCGGCGATCTCGGCGCCCATGTCGGAGAGGATGGTGGCGATGGCGGTTTGTTCTTCCAAGCTTGGAAAAGGTACAGTCATCCGACGAATAATGGTTAGATTTAATCCGCCGCGCCCCCCACCCCCGGCTGAAAGTTCCCTCAATTCATCATAGCGTGAATCAAGGTTGTGATACAAGTACTCCGGTACAAAAGACGAATTTAGAAAGATTGCCGCAATTGACTGGTTGGTGCATAAGGGGATAAGGTTCATTGCAACTGTTCCACGCGTTTTGCCCTGCCCGGCAAGTCCGATCAATACACAGTTAGCCGGAAGCATTTTTGTACTGGAGTTGCGAAGCCCTTCATCTGTAATCCGACCATCAACTTCTGCAACTATCTTAAGATTCAACTCACCCGAACTCATCCACCGAATTTCACCACCCCAATACTCAGAAACCATCGTGCTAGGTGTGCCCCCCGCCGTGCAATCTGTGAATTGCCCGATTTCCTTTACTCCCCATTTCCCACTGAAGTCCGGCAGGCGCTTTTTACCGGTGAGCAGTTCCTGCATGGCGCCTTGTTTGATGTGGCGTTTTTTGGCGAGGAGTTGTTCCAGGGATTCGATGAGGATATCCGCATCGCTCAATGCCTCGGCGATGGCTTTTTGTTCGGCTTTGGTGGACGGGAGGGGGATTATTATTGAAGACAGCGCAGTTGCGCTTACATGAACAACCGCATCCCCCTGGCCCTTGCTAGCTTTTTGGCTGATGACAACGGGTGCATTAAAAAGATAGCCAAAGAATCTTGGGTCTCCTGTGTTTGGACGGAGAATAACAATGTCCCCACCCGCATATGCTTCTTCATCACCGATGAAGGCTACGCATTTGCCGATCTCTTCCTTCGTTTCTCCAGACCCTGCAAACAGAAGATCGCCCTTCTTCAGCCGTTTGCTTGTCTTTGCCACTTCCACCGAAATTCGACTATTGAATGACCGAATGATGTCATTATGGTGAGTGTAGATTTCTCCATACCGAACACAGGGGAGGTCGCCACTCGCGGCTTCGTCTTTGCGAATGCCCTGTCCCTTTGAAAATGTGCCGAGTGCCTTCATTGGCACAGGCTCCCAATCCTCCGGAATCACCCCCACCTCGGTCTGCTTGTAGCCGAGCGGCACGCATCGATCTGCCGCGACCAGGTAACCGGCACTGGCCTCCCTCACTTCCATGCGAACCCCATCCTCTCCAGGTGGCGATTCACCTTGGCCTCCAGCTCGGCGACGCGGCTGACCATCTGCGGCAGCGGGGTTTCGTAACGCTCGGCCAGTTCCTTGACGCGCTGGGTGAGCCGCTGGCTGATGCGGTCCATCTCGCCGTGGATGTCCTTGTCCAGCGCGGCGAGCCATTTGTCGTCCACCACCAGCGTCTGGATCTCGGTCTCGGTGAGCTTGGGATAGTGGGCGTAGGCCTTGGCGTCGAGGGCGGCCTTGGCCTCCTTGAGGCGCTTCCTGAGGTCGGCCTCGTCGGCATTGAGTTCGAGCCAGTCGTTGAGCACGGCGGCTTCGTCCCTGGCCTCGTTGTCGCCTCGGATTTCTTTCAGCCGGGCGGTGACACTGGCCTTGTTCACCTTGTCGAGTTCGCCGAGCGCGCCGTCTTCGCCGCCGTGTTCCTCCTCCAGCTCGGCGAGTTTCGCGCTGGCGCTCTCCAGTTCGGCGGCGAGCCGGTCGATGGCGGCCTGCTCACTGACGTAGTAGCGGGCGACGATGAGGGGCTTGGGCACGAGGTCGCAGGCCCAGCCCTTGTCCTTTTCCCTGCCCTTCTTGTCGGTCTCGATGATGCGCGTGGTCTCGGCTTTCCACCCGTCGGCGGCGATCAGATAGCAGTCGTCCTGCATGGTCTCGGCCCAGTAGTCCATGAGGTGCTGGTAGACATCGTATTTGTCGATGAGCGGCTTGCCGGTGTAATGGACAAGCAGGTCTTCGGACAGGGCGGCGATGACCTCCTTGGGGTGGATGCCCGGCGTGAGCCCCTTCAGGGTGTTCGAGGCCTTGGCCCGCCAAGCGGCGAAGTGCCCGTTCATCATGGCGATGAAGGCGGCGAACTCGGGGTGGTCGTAGATGGCGGGCTTGATGTCGGACTTGTCCACGGCGAGATCGAGGTAGCCGCGTCGGTTGGGCTGGAACAGGGCTGCTTTCAGGTTCGGACAAACCGACCAGTAGGGTTCCAGCGCCTCCACGTCCGCCGTGGGGATGCCGCCGCGCAGGTGGCCCTCGATGTCCTGCTGGTCTTCGGCTTCGGTGCTGTCGATGTAGCGCGGCAGGTTGAGGTTGAAGTCGTTTTTTTCGATCTCGGCGAACGAGACCATGCGCGCATATTTGGGATCGCTGTCGTCCTGCCGAGTGAACACGTCCACGATCTTGTGGATGTCCTGGGCGCGCAGGCGGTTCTTGGGGCCGTCTTTCATGAAGCCCCGGCTGGCGTCGATCATGAAGATGCCCTTGCGGGTGTGGGCGTCCTGCTTGTCGATGACGATGATGCAGGCGGGGATGCCGGTGCCGTAGAAGAGGTTGGCGGGCAGGCCGATGATGCTCTTGATGGTCCCTTTGCGCACGAGATTGCGGCGGATGTCGGCCTCGGCATTGCCGCGGAAGAGCACGCCGTGGGGCAGGATGCAGGCGCCCTTGCCGGTGCTCTTGAGCGAACGGACGATGTGCAGCAGGTAGGCATAGTCGCCCTGCTTGGCGGGCGGCACGCCGAAGTGCCCGAAGCGCTCGTAGGGATCGTTGAGGGGGTCGAGGCCGGTGCTCCAGCGTTTGTCGGAGAAGGGCGGATTGGCGACGACGTAGTCGAAGGTCTTGAGCGAATGATTTCCGCTTTGGCCGTCCTTGAACTTGGGATCGGCCAGGGTGTTGCCCTGCATGATGACCGCGGTGGGGTTGTTGTGCAGGATCATGTTCATGCGGGCCAGGCCGCTGGTGGCGGCGTCCTTTTCCTGCCCGTAGAGGGTAACGGCGCTGCTGGCCTCGTCCCCCACCTTCAGCAGCAGCGAACCGGAGCCGCAGGTGGGGTCGTAGACCGTGGTGGCGGCGCTGGCCTTCCCGTCCCGGATACCGATGATCCGCGCCATGACACGGCTGACCTCGGCAGGGGTGTAGAATTGACCCTTGCTTTTGCCGCTTTCGGTGGCGAAGTGGCGCATGAGGTATTCGTAGGCGTCGCCCAGGATGTCGTCGCCCTCGGCGCGGTTCCTGGAGAAATCGAGCGCTTTGTTCTCGAAGATGGCGATGAGGTTGGTGAGCCGGTCCACCATCTCCTTGCCGGAGCCGAGCTTGGTGGCATCGTTGAAGTCCGGCATGTCGGACAGCTTGTTGGCGTTGGCCAGCGGGGCGATGATCCTCTTGTTGATCTGGTCGCCGATGTCGGGCTTGCCCTTGAGCGCGACCATGTCTTTGAAACTCGCACCTCAGGGATGGTGATGGGCGCGAAGAACTGCCCGGCGTATTTGTCGCTGATGTATTTGATGAACAGCAGGACGAGGACATAATCCTTGTACTGGCTGGCGTCCATGCCGCCGCGCAGCTCGTCGCAACTGGACCAGAGAGAGGAGTAAAGTTCGGATTTTTTCAGGGCCATGTTTACCTGCACACCGTTGTTATAGGGTCAGCCTCCCAGCGAGAGTGTCAGTTCCGGCTAGGAAAACGATACCCTTCAGTGTGTCATAATCTTCCCCAAGACCCCAGTGGCTTCCGTTTGCCGCTCCCCGTCGCCAGAAACTCGGGGGCAGAAAAGGCGCCCGTCGGTCCCCCTGCGGCGTCGTGTTCCATTGCGCGGCGACCCCTCACCGCAGCAGGATGGACGCCTGGCGCGGAAACCCGGAGGACAAGGCGGCGGGTCCGGCCCCTGCCGGACCGGATACCCAGGGAAGGGAGATCAGGACGCGGCGCCGGCGGTCGATGCCATGCTAGGTTCCACTGCCATCCCCCAGAGCGGGGGCATGAGGCAAGCGCCGTGCCCCGTCATAACGCGCAGCCCAGTAAGGATCATCCAGGCTGGCCACCTGCACCCCGCTTTGGGGCGTTTGCGCGCTGACGAAACGCTGATGGCCGATATAAATCCCGACATGGGAAAAGGGCCGGCGCATGGTGTTGAAGAATACCAGGTCACCGGGCTTGAGATCGATGCGGGATACGCGGCGCAGGCTGGCCGCCTGCGCATAGGAAGTGCGGGGGACATGGATATCGAACTTCGCCAGCACATATTTCACGAAACCGCTGCAATCAAAACCCACCGCCGGGCTCATGCCGCCCCAGCGATAGGGAGCGCCGATGAACTTCAGGGCGTCCACCACCAGGGAGCGGGGCGCAAACCAATGGGCTCCGCTGTCGTCGGCCTGGCCTTCCTGGGCCATGTCAGCGGCGAGCTCGGCGGCGCCGTTGGCGCCCACCGCCGCATCTCCACCCGACTCCAGCGCGGATAACGGATGGGCAGCCCAGTGATAGGCTTGGCTGGCCAGCATCTGCAGGGCAAGGGCCAAACGCGAAGTCGGCGGCGCCTCGCTGGCTGCGGCCAGGGGCGCGGCTTCGGGCGTTACGGCCATGGGCGCTGCAGGCGTACCGGGGAGTATGGGGGACAAACCGGTTTTCACCAGTAACAGCGACTGATCGATGAAGCGGGGGCTGGTCACCCCCTCCTCTTGGGCCTGGCTGGAGAAGCTTTCCGCCTGGAACCTCCACATCCTGGGTGCCGCCGGCATGGCCCCCACGCCGGCATAGGCCAGCGGCGATAGATGCATGAGCGCCAATGCAGCCGGTGACAAAGATCCGTAATCCACGGCATGCACCGCTCCCACCGATGCCGCATGACCCGTCCCCGCGCCACAACATAGACCCAACATGGCCACAAAAATCCCCAAGCGGCGGCTCTTTCTCATCGACTTCCTCCCGAGTATCTGTGGGAATCGCCGCTGCGTAATCTGCCTACCGGCGGATTATGCAGTGACATTACCAGCCTCCTCCCTGGGGAGGAGGCCACTCGCTGGAACCTCACGGCTCCTGAAAAAAATAAAGGCCGAGTTCGCTCGGCCTTTTCCCACCTCTCATTAGATTACGGATACCGTCAAACATCCGTTTTGACCACCGATCATGACCAATGCCTGCGCTCGTCGCAGCATCAACGCTCCAGCAACAGACAGTATATTAGCCATAAGTAAAATCCAATAGTGCAGATCTCATGGGTTATGACTATAGGTCGTATTGACCATGATGGCAATACCCCATGACTAGGGTGTAGCGCTTGGAGATCCTGCCCATTTCCGCCCTGCGGCCCATGACTGTCCGAATAAATGGACGGACAAGGCATGCCCGGCCAGGATGGATGCAAAGAGAATCCGGAACGGTGCGGGCGTACCAAAGGACTGCGGCGAGGCAGATAACGATGGCCCGGAATTTGCTATAATTCTAAATCATCGCCACCAGAAAAGGGGAACAGCAATGCGTATGCGTTATCTGGCTACCTGGGCCACAGGTTTGGCCCTCTGCGCCGGGCTGCCGTTGTCCCAGTCGGCACTGGCCGTGACGGTTCCTGCCCAAAACAGCCCACGTGCAGAAAACAACGCCCTGCTGCTGCAAAGCCTGAGCCATGCCCACTGGGTGGCGCAGGGTACAGGGCCGCATGTGCTCTATATGATTTTTGATCCCAATTGCCCCTATTGTCATGTGCTCTTTGACGAATTGCAGCCGCTGATCAAGCCCATGGGCGTGACGGTACGCTATGTGCCCGTAGGCTATCTGACGGAATCCAGCCTGGGCAAGGCAGCAGCCATGCTGGAGGCCAAAGACCCCCTTGCCGCCATCACGAAAAACGAACGGGAATTCAACATGGAACACTACGGCGGCCTGCAGGAGATCCTGCCCAGTTCCGCCACGGAAAAGGCCCTGGAAAAGAACCTCGCTATCCTCCACGCCACCGGACAAAGCATCGTGCCGACCCTGATCTACCGGAGTCGCCAGGGCAAGACCGTGATCATCCGCGGGGGGCTGGACACGCGCGACATGCGCTCGGTACTGCGCGACATCGCCCCGTCTTGAGCACCGTCCCCAGCCTGCCCCGCAACCCCCGATCCGCCAACTGCCGTTACCAGCGCAAGGGAACGAACGCCCCGCCCGCCATGGATGGTCGCGGCCATGGGCCGCTCCTACCAGGTTGAGCGCTGAGATCCTTGCCCAACTGACAGGCGGCCATGACTCGCACTGCTTCCGGCAGGGTCTGAACCGAACCGTTGTGGAAATACGGGGCCGTCAGGGCAACATTACGCAGGCCGGGCACCTTGTAGAAATACTTGTCGGCGGGGTTGTGGGTGACGTCGAAGCGGCCCGGATCCTTCATGAACTGATACTTCTGCTCATACTTGGCACATTCGGCATTTTTGGGCTGGAGGGGGAACTTCTGGAAGAATCCCGTGCCCATGGGCGTGCCGGGGTTGTCGAACATGGGTCCGGCGTGGCAGGTGGCGCAGCCCATGGACTTGAACAGGCCCATCCCTGCCGTGGCCGAAGCATCGAGGGCCTTTTTGTCGCCTTTGACATACTGGTCATAGGGGCTGTCGGGGGTGATGAGGGTGCGCTCATAGCTGGCAATGGCCTTGACCACGTTGCCCATGGTGATGGGGTCCTTGCCCCCGAAGACCTGGGCAAACTCCTCGCGATAGCCGGGGATCTGCTCCAAACGCTCCACCACCAGCTTGGGATGCATATCCATTTCCACCGGGTTCTGGATGGGTCCCATGGCCTGCTCCTCCAGGCTGTTGGCCCGCCCATCCCAGAACTGCACAGTGTTGAAGGCGGCGTTGTAGACGCTCGGCGTGTTCCGGGGCGCGTCCACGCGGCCAAAGACGCCGAAGGACAGGGGCAGATTATCGGTGCCGTTGCTCGCCACCTGATGGCAGGTATCGCAGGACTCCTCCCCCGACAAGGAGATGCGCGGATCAAAGTAGAGCTGCTTGCCCAGGGCGATCTTCGCCGGAGTCATGGGGTTGTCCGCCGGCACCGGCACCTTGGCCGGGAATTCACCGAAGGCATGGGCCAGGGAA
>JABEBX010022033.1_pt1 | contig 31793 bp, 33 predicted proteins | sample 7245971 | NCBI WGS metagenome assembly JABEBX01 (sample SAMN14506365, study PRJNA622280) | hot springs metagenome | biome: hot spring [ENVO:00000051]|acidic hot spring [ENVO:00002120]; feature: spring [ENVO:00000027]|sediment [ENVO:00002007]; material: sediment environment [ENVO:01001048]... | reverse complement strand
CCTTACATATTATGGAGCTTGTTTATTTATCATAATCAATCCCTATATCCTATTTCACGCCACTAATACCTCGTTCAATTCGCTTATAATCTTGTTCGCATCTTTGCCGAAGACATTTTTATCTTTTCATTTCTATTAAGTTTGAAATCTCTTTTAATACATCCTCTCAAGAAGGCTTTTTAACAGGCAGGAGGCTATCTGGTAAATGTTTGTGTTCCGGGTAAGTCAATAGTTTTTTAGCTCTTGGATCAAAGGCATTATCATATCTGAAAACGAGGGTATTATTTTGCGCTAAATAGTTATAAGCATATTTCAAAAAATAAATTTCTTTTGACCCCGAAAATATGAATTCTTTGAAATGCAATTTTGAGCCGTTAATAAAGGTAATCATGCCTGTTATGTAAGCGGCATCAGGAGGATATTCCTCAAAAGAGATATCTCTGGACTCTATGTATGAGCTTGATTCGATTATACTAAAGACTCGTTCCCCATACTCTTTTATTTGCATATCTCAACCGTCTCAAGCGCCTTGAGTTCATTTTCAAGGTGTTTGAGAATCTCAATCTTTCCCTCCAGTTCTATAAGCTGCATTTCGTTGGACTCGGTATGTTTAATCTCTCCTGCTATAAGTTTGTCAATATCTACTCCGAGGCTTCTTGATAGTAAGTCAATTTTCCCCTTGGTGTTTCTGATAGTATCCGTAAGGATTCTTTTTTCCCTTTCCACCGCATTCTTTAAAAGAGGGACTACGGTATCAGGAGAATCACTTTTTAACGTTATTGTCTGCATATCGGGCACCTCCTTTTCTTTTTATATATACTATCATCAGCAGAATATAATTATCAACTCTTCACGCTACCAGTACCTCGTTCAATTCGCTTATAATTTTATTCGCATCTTTGCCGAAGACTTTATTGAACTTCATGGAGCCGCCTTTTTCATAAAATGGTGCGTATTCGAAATCCTCTGTGCTTATGCTCAATGACGTGGCTATGTGGTCTTTTATAATCATGAGCCATTCTTTTTGCTCAGGCGTAAATCTCTTGCTGTCTTTCTCCTGCTCTGCCAACCACGAATCAAACCTGTGAGCCACGGTTTCGGGGAAAGGCTCAAGGGTATCGCTTCTGCCGATAGCAAAGCGTATAAGAGAAACGATATTCGTTAAAAGCTTTTGCGGTCCGGCTCCCCGTACTTTCGATTTTTCAAGCTGTTCATAAGCATACCAGACCTGTTCGGTTGTAAGATAATACGGAGGTTTTTTGATAGACTCGGCAAGCTGCTTGATCTCCTCGTAGGTGAGGTGCCGTCTGCCGTAGGGCTTACTGTAGATAATCTGTAGAGCAGTAAGCCCATCCTTGTTCTCCTCTATAAACTTTTTGAAAGTATCGACAACGGTACGTGCCTTTTCTTTTGCATGAGCATCAAAGCCTGCAAAGTTAGCTATGTCCTTGCTGACATTGTCTATAATCTGTTCGTTTCTTCTCTTTATCTCAATGATTGTATTTCTCAGCTCCGGACTGTCAAACGGCTTACATGCCTCTTTGACTAATTCTTCACCTGCTTTTTTAATTTCATCCTCTGTAGGGGCGTATTGCAATACGCCCCTACCAAATACTTCTTTTGCTTTTTCTATCTGCTTATCCGGATCAACCGCATCAAGAAGATTGTTTATGGCCTGTTTCATCGTAGGGGCGGGTTTTAAACCCGTATTTACGAAAGCCTGTTCAATCTCTTTGCTGTCTTTGTCGTTCAGCTCTCTGTCAACCCTTGCAAGTCTTCCTGCAAGCGATAACAGTGTGTCTTCGTCCCTATTGCCCATGGCAACAGATAAAAGGAGCTTATCAAACGGGTATGTTCCTCTTTCGCTCAAGAGGTCGGGAATCGGTCTTATCATTCTCGCATACGCCCACTGCATCCACGATCACAAAATGGGTTTTATTATATGCATCCCCGGTAACTGCATTCAGGTCTGTAGAAGAGATTACCCTTGTGCCCCTGCCTTTCATCTGCTCGAAGTATACCCTTGATTTCACGTCCCTCATAAATATGAGACATTCCAGCGGTTTTATATCAGTGCCCGTGGAGATCATATCAACAGTCACAGCTATGCGAGGGTCGTAAGAATTGCGGAAAGAAGCGATTAAATTCTCCGGTTTCTCACCTGTGGTCCTGTAGGTTATTTTTTTGCAGAAGTCATTACCTTTGCCGAATTCCTCTCTAACTATATTCACTATGTCTTCTGCATGAGAGTCGTCCTTGGCGAAAATCAAGGTCTTGGGCACTTCTGTCCTACCGGGAAATATATCCGTAAAAAGCTTTTCCCTGAATGTCCGTACGATTGTCCTGATCTGGTCTGGTGCAACAATACTCCTGTCAAGTTGATTTGGTGCATATTCAAGCGCCTCATCCAATTGTTCCCACCGGATCTTCCTTGTCAGCCTGTTACGCTTGTCAACATAATACCCGGCATCTATCTTACTGCCATTTTCGGTGATCTCGGTTTTTACCCTGTAAACGTCATAAGGGACATTCACACCGTCTGCAACAGCACGCTCATGGCTATATTCCATGACGAGGTTCTGGTTAAAAAATCCTATTGTCTGCTTTGAGGGTGTTGCAGTAAGGCCTACAATAAACGCATCAAAGTATTCAAGCACCTGGCGCCATAGATGGTAAATAGAACGGTGACACTCATCGGTAACAATAAAATCGAATGTTTCTATGGGTAGTGCAGGGTTGTAGGTGGCCTGAAATGGCGATTCCTGAATCGCCCCTCTATTGAATAACGATTGTTCTTCAAGTGATTCATCAAACTCGGCATCACCTTTGAGCATAGAATAAAGCCTTTGAATGGTAGTGATGCAAACACGGCTTACAGGATCAAAGGTGTTTGAAGTGAGATGCTGAACATTATAAAGCTCTGTAAACTTCCTGCCGTCATCAGGGGTAACATAGTTCTGGAATTCAGCCCTTGTCTGACGTCCGAGGTTGCTTCTATCAACAAGGAATAATATCCTCTTTGCATTCGCGTGTTTTATAAGACGGTAAATAAAGCTTACAGCGGTAAATGTTTTCCCGCCACCGGACGCCATCTGTATAAGCGCCCTCGGTCTGGCATCTGCAAATGATTTCTCAAGATTATGAATTGCTTCAATCTGACAATCCCTCAATCCATTGGTAATAAGCTGAGGCATGTCTTGTAATTTCTTTCTTAAGGTGAGATCCGCGGTGATCCATTCTTTAAGCATCTCTGGTTTGTGAAAAGCGAATATGCCTCTTGAGCGTGGAGCCGGGTCTCTTAAATCCCTGAAATTGGTTTCTATGCCTGTACTCTCGTAAGCGAACGGGAGCGGCTCCCGGATGTGGGGGAGATTGTCCGGAACGGCTTTTATATATGTATCCGATTGCTCCGCAACACCGCTTAATGTAGTGCCTTCGGGTTTTGCCTCTATTACCCCCCGACAGCGACCCTATCAACAAAAAGCATGTAATCAACGGTTCCGGATTTTACAGGGACTTCGCGCACAGCTATACCCATGGAAGCACCGAGATTTAATTCGTGTATGTTCTGAACCTGCCAACCCGCTGCTTCAAGAAGCTGGTCAATTTTCAACCTTGCCCTTTCTTCGGGTTTCATGCCTTAGTTTTTTAGCATACTTGGTCATGTTTTGCCATAAATCAATTAAGCCAAAAAATGCATTTGCAAAATAAGGGAATTTTTGTAATGAGCGATAAGCCTGTGTCAAACAGCGGATTAAACCGTTTAAATCGTTAAGTTGGAAAAAGAAGAATAACTCACCTACTTCAAAAGTATATACTATGAGAATTTATTGTCGAGTTTGAATGACAAGCTGAAATGTTGACATAGAGATTGTAAATGTTAATACGAATAAATGGTAATGGTGTATAAAAATCCGGTTCCGACTGTGGATATTATCATAGAGATTGGCGATAAAATCATACTGATAGAAAGGAAAAATCCTCCTTATGGCTGGGCAATACCAGGAGGGTTTGTGGACTACGGAGAATCGCTTGAAAACGCAGCACGAAGGGAGGCTTTTGAGGAAACATCTGTTACTGTGGAGCTTTATGAGCAATTCTACACATATTCCAGACCTGACCGTGACCCTCGACATCACACCATAACAACAGTCTTTCTTGCACGGGCTCTCAGCGGAACGCCGAAGGCAGACGATGATGCAAAATCACTGGAATTGTTTACTTCTGATTCACTACCTGATACTATTGCATTCGATCATAGGAATATATTGATGGATTATTTTACATATAAAAAGACCGGAAAGAGGCCGACACCATAATATAATATGTCAAAGCTCAGCATAGAAGAACAGAAAGAACTTTTAAAGCTTTCGAGAAAAACCTTAGAGGCTTATTTGAAAAAGGGCGTGATTCCGGACTATAAGACGGACAACAAAAATCTTCTCAGGAAGGCAGGGGCTTTTGTGACACTGAATAAAGAAAGTATGCTACGCGGATGTATAGGTAATTTCATTTCCAATGAGCCGCTCTATAAAAATATCCAGGCCATGTCAATTGCTGCTGCTGTTGAAGATCCAAGATTCAGGCACGTTACGCCTGACGAATTAAGCCATATAGAGATTGAGATCTCCGTACTTTCTGAACTCGAACCGGTAAAATCCCTCGATGAGATAGAAGTTGGAAAGCATGGGCTTTATGTTACAAAAGGCTATTACAGGGGCGTTCTGCTACCCCAGGTTGCAACAGAGTATGGATGGGACAGGGATACATTTTTGAGCGAGACCTGTATGAAAGCAGGCTTACCTGAGAATGAGTGGAAAAAACCAGGCATCAAGATAGAAAAGTTCTCTGCACAGGTATTTAACGAAAAAGAGCTATCCGAAAAATAAAAAATTCTTGATTGTAATGATTCCAATGAACATAATATTACAGTATGATCAAGGTGATAGTTATTATTTTAGCAAGCCTGGTATTTGCATTTGGTGCAGCTTATTTTGGTGGATCGAAGACTTCTGACTCAGAAAAGGATGATGCAACTTCCAATAAAGGGCTAAAGACTGCTACATTTGCCGGGGGATGTTTCTGGTGTATGGTTTCACCGTTTGAACAAATCAATGGTGTGATCAAGGTTATATCAGGATACACAGGAGGGAAAACAGGCAATCCTACTTATGAGGAGGTTTCTACCGGAACAACAGGCCATTATGAGGCAATACAGGTAACTTACGACCCATCGAAGATTACCTACAAACAAATTCTCGATGTTTATTGGAGACAGATTGATCCTACAGACACCGGAGGGCAGTTTGTTGATAGGGGCTCACAGTACAAAACAGCAATTTTTTATCAGACAGATGAAGAGAGAAGGCTTGCAGAAAAATCTAAAGGTGAGATTGCTGAGAAATGGCATTTTGACAAACCTATCGCTACAAAGATTATCAAGTTTACTCAATTCTATCCTGCAGAGGACTACCATCAAGATTATCGTAAGAAAGACCCAATACGTTATAAGATTTATAGAATTGGTTCTGGTCGTGATGCATATCTTGAAAAGCAATGGGGAAATGAGAAACTCTCAACTGAGGATTTGAAAAATAGGCTAACACCTCTTTAATACGAGGTTACTCAGGAATGCGGTACTGAAAGACCTTTTGATAATGAATACTGGAACAACCATCGTGAAGGCATATATGTAGATATTGTATCTGGAGAGCCGTTATTCAGTTCGAATGACAAGTTTGACTCTAACTCAGGCTGGCCAAGCTTCACAAAACCAATTGCACCTGATAATATTGTCGAGAAAAAAGATACAAGCCACTTTATGGTAAGGACAGAGGTAAAAAGCAAGGCTGGCTCACATCTTGGTCATGTATTTGATGATGGGGCAAAACCAACAGGATTACGTTATTGCATAAACTCGGCTTCCTTGAGATTTATTCCAAAAGAAGATCTGGATAAGGAAGGCTATGGGAGGTATAAGAAGCTGTTTGAAAAAAAATGAATTATCCGCCAATGAGCCAGCGGATAATTCAACCATTTGTCGATAAATTATACATCCTTGCATTTTTTGGTAAATAATTTATATGCCTTTTTATCCAATAATTTCTCATGGCATTAGACGCCTTCCCTCATCATTATTGTTCCGCATTTTGGACATCGTTCCACTTTACACGGCACACCAGGCCTATGAGGTACCCTTTCGTTACATTTCGGACAAATACAGAATCCTACTGCACCAATGTCATTATGGGGGTTTCTGAATCCATGTATCTCAATATTACCACCCTGGATTCTTAATGCCTTGCCGTTTACCAATGCATCCGCTATTTTTTTGTGTGCGGATTCTATGATCCTTCCAAAGGTAGGTCTGGATATCTGCATTTTTTCAGCTGCCTGTTCCTGGTAAAGTCCATGAAAATCAGCAAGACGTACAGCTTCAAGCTCGTCTATATTCAAAATGATCTCTTCGAGCATATTCATTGGCATGCCCATTGGTTTGAAATACCTTGTACCGGGCATAAACCCAATTCTCCTGCGACATATTGGTCTTGGCATTATCTAACCTTCAAGGATTATTGTAAGCATATGCTCTTAATATGTCAATAATATTTTGATAAATTAGATTTTTACATTCCTAAGGAACTTTGCACTGCTATCTGGGACTGAAGGATTTATGTACATGCCTGTACCGATTTCAAAGCCTGCTGTCCTTGTAACCCTTGTGACAATAGACAAGTACCAGTGAAAATAACGAACAGAACATTCTTGAGGTGAAAGTGTATGTATTACATAATTGAAGTCAGGATTTCCCAAACCAATATTTAATCTTTGCAGGGTTTCTTTCAATATACTGGCAAGGTCATGAAGCTCTGAATCTGTAATGCTTCCGAAACACCCGCTGTGCCTTTTAGGAAATATCCATATATGGAACGGAGATAATGCTGAGTATGGTATAAAGGCGACAAAAGAATCATTATGAGATATTACCCTGACACCGTCGTTAAGTTCTTCCTTAATAATCAGGCAATACATACATTCTCCAAATTCATCGCGGTATTTTAGTGCCTCTTCTATTCTATGTTTAAGTTGTCCGGGTATAACCGGAGTTCCGACGATCTGTGAATGCGGATGCTGCAGAGATGTACCTGCCATTAAGCCATGATTCTTGAATATGATTACATGTTCAATATAGCTAATTTTATAAAAATCACTTAATCTGTGTTTATATGCTGACAATATACCTTCAACATTTGCAATAGGAAGTGTTGCGATAGACTCATTATGTAAAGGGGTATCTATGATAACTTCATGCAGCCCTGCACCTGTTATAAACTTTTTTACCCCTGTGCTTTGCCGTATTATATTTGTTTCCGGGTTAACTGCAGAAAATTTATTGGGGACAACCCTGACCATCCATTTACCATCTTTATTGATCCTGAATGTTTCAGGGGGTGTTTTATCCTCATTACCTGCACATAAAGGACACGATGCAACATATGGTGGAAATTGCTCTTTTTTTCTTGTTGATATAAAGTCTTCCGGCCGTTTTGCACGTTCAGGAGCAATAATAACCCAGTCACCGGTTACAAAATTAAATCTTAATTCAGACATTTTTATGTTCTATTTACCCTTAAAAGGGTTTTTAAATATTATGGTTTGCTCTCTCTCAGCACCGATCGACAGAATATAGACCTTTACGCCTGTGTAAGATTCTATAAATTTTATGTAATTTTTCATTTCCCTTGGAATTGATTTAGTATCTTTTACCCCATCGAATGTCTTCCATCCATCGATCTCTTCGAAATTTGGTTTGCATCGTTCAAATTCAGATAGGTTTGATGGAACGTAGTCAATCTTTTTGCCGTCAAGCGTATATGATGTCGCAAGCTTAATCTTACCAATGCCGTTTAACACATCAGCCTTTGTTATTGCAATTCCTGTTAATCCGTTAATCATAGCTGAATATTTTAAAGCAACAAGATCAAGCCATCCGCATCTTCTTGGTCTGCCTGTTACAGAACCATATTCTGCACCCACACTGCGAATCTTGTTACCTGTTTCATCAAACAATTCCGTCGGGAAAGGACCTTCCCCTACCCTCGTTGTATATGCCTTTGAAACACCTATAATCTCGTTGATCTTTGTTGGTGCTACACCCGAACCTGTACAAATGCCACCGGCCGTTGTGTTTGAACTTGTGACAAATGGATACGTTCCATGATCAACATCAAGCATTGTTCCCTGTGCACCCTCAAACAACACCTTTTTATTTTGGTTGATTTCATTATTGAGAAACAATGGACCTTCCACTACAAACTGTTTTATTTTTTGACCATATACACTGTATTCATCATAAATTTTATCGACTTCAAAACCTTTGTGGTTGAATACAGATTTTACATAATCATTTATATCAATCAGTATATCCGTTAGTTTTTGTTTGAACTGTTCCGGATTTATCAGATCCCAAACCCTTATACCCCTCCTGCCTATCTTTGATTCATAAGCAGGACCTATACCCCTGCCTGTTGTACCTATTTTTTTTGAACCTCTTTTTTCTTCAATCAGTATATCCATTTCTCTATGATATGGCATGATCACATGGGTTGTACCGCTGATCTTAAGGGCATTATCAACTGGATAACCATGTTTTTCAAGATTCGCCATTTCATCGAGCAAACCCTTTGGATCGATTACAACACCAGGTCCTATTAGGCAGATTTTATTCTTATGCAACATACCTGACGGAATAAGTTTAAAAATAAATTTTTCTCCGTTAACCACAAGTGTATGACCGGCATTACTTCCCCCCTGAAATCTGACTACTACATCTGCAGAATCAGTTAAAAGATCTACAATTTTGCCCTTTCCTTCATCACCCCATTGGGCACCTATTACTGCAACATTCTTCATTTTTATTCTCCTTAAATTACTTTACAAAAAAAACACGTTTAAACACTTTTTATTGTCTCGGTATTATATCTAATAAGGCTGATAGGTTAATGCCAAATCCTGTAGCAGGAACATTGTAACCATATTTTTTTAAAAATCCGTCATATCTTCCACCATTAACAAGTTCTTCTCCATATCCAGGTATAAATATTTGAAAAACAACGCCAGTATGGTAATCCACACTATGCATTTCGCGAAGATCAAGAATAAATTTATTGTTCGCATCAAACTCTTTAACTTTTCTAATAATACTTCTTAGATTCCTTATAAATAAAGAATATTTCTTATCTTTGAATATTTTTTCTGCTATAGTTAAGACATTCTCTGGCTCCCCATATAAATCAAACAATAATGTAAGTATTTTTTTCTGTTCTTTTGATAAGCCTGCAACCTCTTCAATTGAAGAATAATCTTTTTTTATAAGCAGATCTATTATATCGCGTGTGCTATCTTTAAGCATAAGATGCGAAAGCAATGTATTGATAAAACCTGCGTGACTCAATGAAATTACGAAGTCTTGTATGCCTATATTTTTTAGAATATGTACTGCTATCTTTATTATTTCAGCATCCGCGTTTACGCCTGCTGAATTTATGAGCTCTATCCCAGCCTGATATATCTCTTTTTTGCCTTTATTTTTATGATGTTTGACAACTATTCCGCTATATGATAGTTTTAAAGCCTTTTCATCGCGCATTTTTGAACTTGCTATTCGTGCCATTTGCGGGGTAAAATCAGCCCTAAGAACCATTGTTTTCCCTGTTTCCCTTTCTATCACTTTTACAAGCTCATCATCTTCAAAGCCAATATCTCCGTTATTGTAAACCGGCAGATATTCAAGCAATGGTGTAATAACGTATCTGTATCCCCACTGTTTGAATGTAGCTAAGGCAACATCTTCTATCTCCTTGATTTTATAGGAATCGGGAGGTATGTAGTCTTTTGCACCAAAAGGGATCTCATTGCGATTCAATACATGCTTAATAGTAAATTGCCTATCTGGCATCTAAAGGTTGACCTTTTCAGCAGAGATTATATTTTCGAGTTTTCTCAGTTCCTGCATTACCTCATCCGAAGGTTCATCGTCTATATTTAATAATGCAATAGCCTCGCTCCCTACAGATTCTCTGCCAAGTTCCATCCTTGCTATATTTATGTTATGTTTACCAAGGTACGTTCCAAGCCTTCCAATAACACCAGGTTTATCTATGTTTCTTAAGATAAGAATGTGGCCCTCTGGTATAGCCTCTATATAAAAATTATCGATCATGGTCATTCGTATATGCTTTTTACCAAAAACGACACCCGATACCCTATTTATTCCATCCTTTGACTTAAGCTTAACAGTTATAAGATTCGTAAAATCAATACTTTGACCTGTTTTTGATTCAACTATGTTTATTCCATTTTCTTTTGCAATAACACCTGCATTTATGTAATTAACATCATCGCCGTATATGTGTTGTAAGAATCCTTTTACACAGGCAAGGGTCAGTGGTTGTGTGTTGAGATCCGTTATTTCACCACCGTACTCTATGGTTATTTCTTCCACATGATCTTTACGCAGTTGTCCAAGAAACTTTCCGAGTTTCTCCGTAAGCCTGACATATGGCTCAAGGAAAGCATACATCTCTCCGCTTATGGAAGGGAAGTTCACAGCATTCTTGATTGCTCCTCTTGTAAAGTAATCCACAAACTGTTTTGCTATATCAACAGATACATTAACCTGTGCCTCATGGGTTGAAGCACCAAGATGGGGGGTAGCTATTACATTGTCTAATTTTAGAAGTGGATTGCCGACGGGTGGTTCAACTTCAAACACATCAAGTGCTGCAGAGGCTACCTTACCGGACTGCAAAGCTTCCAGTAGATCTGCCTCATTTATTATGCCCCCACGAGCACAATTTACGACCATAATACCCTTTTTCATTTTCTCGAATGCAGATTTATTTATCATACCGGCTGTTTCTTTGGTTTTCGGTGTATGAACGCTTATTATATCAGCATTTGCATAAATTTCATCCAGTGAAACCTTCTTTACGCCAAGATTAATAGCTTTTTCTTCTGAAATAAAGGGATCATATACAATAACCTGCATCTTTAATCCCAATGCTCTGTCAGCAAGTATCGCTCCTATATGTCCAAAACCGATGATACCGAGCACTTTATTGTAAAGTTCAACACCTTCAAACTTGCTTTTTTCCCATTTGTTCGCTTTTAATGAAGCGGTTGCCTGAGGTATACGCCTTGCCATAGCCATGATCATGGAAAGAGTGTGCTCTGCAGTAGTAACACTATTACCTCCAGGTGTATTCATAACCACGACACCACGTTTTGTCGCGGCTGAAATATCAACATTATCGACACCGATACCTGCCCTACCGATGATCTTTAATTTTGCTGCTTTAGCTATTATGTCTTTTGTAACCTTACTTGCACTCCTAACAACCAATCCTTCGTAATCTGGGATAAGGGATGCGAGTTCTTCTGCAGATGTCTTTTTTCTTACATCAACCTGTATGTTCGACGAAGTGAGTATCTTTAAACCTTCATCTGCAATACCATCAGCAATAAGTACCTTTACCATATTCTGCCCCTTTCAAATATCGATGTCTATTTTTAATTTCAATTCTCTAATCTTTAATTCCTTCATCTTGAATCTTGAACTTTAAATTTTGGATTTTTTATTACATGAATACCTTTTCTGCCGCTCCTACGCCAATACCAGCTTCCACTTTATAACCCAGTTTATTTAGTACTATCTCCAACGAGGCAAGTACGAATAGTATATCCGATTTGTCATAATACCCCATGTGGGCAATTCTGAATATCTTACCCTTAGCCTGGTCTTGACCATTCGCAACCCGTATACCAAAATCCTTTTCAAGTGCACTGATAATTTTACCAGAATCCATACCTTCAGGTGCAAGCACTGCTGTTAAGGAATTGGATGGAGATTTTGGGGCATATAACTTAAGTCCCATTGCCTGAACTCCTTTTCTCGTTGCTTCTGCAAGCAGGGTATGACGTTTATAGACATTATCAATGCCCTCTTCTTTCATCATTTTCAATGACTCGCCAAGCCCTACAATAAGTGATATCGCAGGTGTATATGCTGTTTGGTTTTTAACGATATTCTTGAGCTCTTTGCTGAAATTAAAATAAAATCTCGGTAACGTCGATGTTTCGTTAAGCTTCCATGCCCTATCGCTTATACCGATGAAAGCAAGTCCCGGAGGCAGCATAATAGCTTTTTGAGAACCTGTTAAAAGTATATCAATTCCCCATTCATCCATGGGAAGGTCAAATACGCCAACACCGGTTATCCCATCAACGACTACAAGTGCATTGCTATTGTCGTGTACAATCTTTGTAATCTCTTTTACAGGGTGTACAACCCCTGTAGATGTTTCTGTAGCCTGAAAATAAACAGCCTTTGTATCTGGATGTTTTTTGAGTTCCTCTTTAATCTTTTCGGGATCGACAGCCTGTCCCCATTCTACATTTATAACATCGGCCTCAACACCATAAGCCTTGCATATCTGTCCCCATCTCTCGCCAAATTTACCGCTATTCACAGTAATGGCATTATCTCCCTTGGATAAAAAGTTTGAGATGGCGCCTTCCATTGCTCCTGTACCTGATGCTGCAAGTATCAGTACCTCATTTTTGGTTTTGAAAAGCCATTTTAAACCTTCACGTGCCTGTTCAAGTACCGGTAAAAACTCTGGTGCCCTATGGTGAATTATAGGATGTGCCATTGCAAGCAATACTCTTGGCGGTAATTCTGTTGGGCCAGGTGTTAATAGATATTTTTTCATATAAGCATCCTTTCTTTTTCTTATTGTTTTATCGTTTTAGCGAGTTCAAAACCTTCTAACAACGCAGTCTTATTCAATTCTTCAGTGCCCTTCGGAACCCTTGCAAGGACTGCCTTTTCAATGGCTTCCTTGCTTACCACATTTGTTAATCCGACTATTGTTCCTAACGCTATGATATTTGCTATAAATGGTTTGCCAAGTTTGTCGTGGGCAGTCATGGTGAAGGGGAGTTTATATATCTTACCATGTTTAAGATCTGGAAAGTGCTTGACTGTATTTGAATCGAATATAACAAGTGTATCATCACGCCTGATATCCTTTGTATACGGACCGCATGCCACATCCGACAGCACGAGAACAAGATCAGGATCCGCAACCTCAGGATATATAATATCTCCGTCACTTATGACAACCTCTGATTTACTGATGCCGCCTCTGGATTCTGGGCCATAGTATTGCGACTGGGCTGCATTCTTACCTTCTAAGAGAGCTGCAGATGCAAGTATGACGCCTGCAAGTATAAGTCCCTGGCCGCCTTCACCGCTTAATCTAATCTCTGTATTTTTACTCATTGGTTACTCCTGTTTTCTCTTTATTTAGCCTGAGCTTTGGGCATAAGCGTATTATAGTAGGTATCTACATACGATGGTAAGTCTTTCTTTACGAATATACCTGTTATAATTTTGCCTGTGAGTTCCTCAGGCTTTTTTTTCTGAGCCAATTGTACTGGTATTGCATTATCTTTCTGTAACTGCATCATATCGGTAACTTCTCTCGGTTTGTTTCTTCTGCCGAACTGAACGGGACACGCATCGATAATATCAATCACGGAGAATCCCTTGTGCATGATAGCCTGTTTTATCAATTGTTCTGTCTGGGCAGTATGGTATGAGGTTGTTCTTGCAACAAACGTCGCACCAGCACCCTCAGCAAGTTTAACGATATCAAATGGAGGATCAATATTTCCATAAGGCATTGTAGATGCAATTGCGCCGAGTGGTGTAGTTGGAGCTACCTGACCGCCGGTCATACCATAGATAGAATTATTGAACACAAGCAAAGTTATCTCAATATTTCTTCTTGCAGCATGTATAAAATGGTTTCCACCAATTGCTGCTGCATCACCGTCGCCGCTGACAACAATAATCTTTAGTTTGGGATTAGCAAGTCTTATACCGGTTGCAAAGGCAAGTGCCCGTCCATGCGTTGTATGGAGTGTATTCATATCAAGGTAGCCCGGAAGTCGTGAAGCGCAACCTATACCAGAAACTACGGCAATATCATTCTTATCCAGTTTCAGTCCATCAATAGCCCTCAAAAGTGATTTCATAACAATACCATGACCGCATCCAGGACACCATATATGAGGGAGTGTACCTTTTCTTATATATTTTTCATATTCAAATGCCATGTGAAAGCTCCTTTACTTTTTCTATTATATCATGTGGATGTATAATCTCTATATTCACCCTGTTTACACCATATATCTTTGTCTTACCCTTTGCAGCCCGCTCCACTTCGAATATAAGCTGGCCCAGGTTGAGTTCAGGAACAACAATGAACTTGACCTTCTGTGCAAGCTTCTCGACAGCACTATCATCAAATGGCCATATAGTAATATATCTGAGCATTCCTGCCTTTACACCTTGCTTGCGAAGTTCATTTACAGCATACTTGGCAGCCCTTGCAGATGAACCATAAGCTACAATGCCGATCTCAACATCATCAAGCATATATTCCTCGGTCTTGAACATATCCTTTTTATAAAGCTCCACTTTGTCCATGATTCTATGCAGTTCCTTTTCTATAAGCTCACCGTTGTTGGTTGGAAATCCATCAATCCTGTGATTTAAGCCGGTAACATGAAACCTATAACCCGTGCCATAGGCAGCCATAGGAGGTACAAGTGGCAATGGCGAATTTGTTACATCAAATGGTTTATATTGTTCGGGTGGTACTGTAGGTTTAAGCCTGTTGATAACTTCCATCTCACCCTTTTCCGGAAAGATGATACGCTCGCGCATGTGGGCTATGATCTCATCCAGCAATAAGATAACCGGTATTCTATACTTTTCTGAGATATTGAATGACCTTATCGTCTCTGTGAAGATTTCTGGAATAGAATTAGGTGCAAGAGCAACAATAGGATGATCGCCATGTGTACCCCACCTTGCCTGCATAACATCTCCCTGAGAGGGACCTGTCGGCGCACCAGTGCTCGGTCCTCCCCTCATAACATCAACAATCACACAGGGGATTTCATTAAAAGAAGCAAAACCGAGATTTTCTTGTTTTAAAGAAAAGCCAGGGCCGCTTGTTGCTGTCATTGATTTTTTACCTGCTAATGATGCACCGATAACTGCAGCCATAGCTGCTATCTCATCTTCCATCTGTATCATAACACCGCCATACTTTGGCAGTTTTCTTGAAAGTCCTTCAGGTATCTCGGATGAAGGTGTTATAGGGTAACCTGCAAAGAATTGAACACCAGCGTAAAGCGCACCTTCAACACAAGATTCATTGCCTGATATTAGTAAAGCCTTTTTTTCCATTGTTCCTCCTCAAGGTTTTTTTAACAAGATTTTTTAATTAAGATTTTTCCGGCAGATCTACATATATTGCGAAATCCGGACAGAAAAGTTCACATCTCATACAACCCGTGCATTTATCCGGATTGACAACCGACACAATCAAATCTTTCATTGCAAGAACGTTTTCAGGACAGTAAACAACACATACTTCACAGCCCTTACAGCGTTCTTCTATAACTTTTACTTTATGTTTCTGTTGTGGCTTTTTTTCCACCGTTTGTGCTTCAGCCATTTATTTTTTCCCCTTTCTGCTCATTTTTTTTATTGCCTTTTTAACGACAGATTTTGTCCTTTTTTTTGATTTGGCTGCCGAAACTTTTTTAGCCTTAACCTTTTTGAGCAGGTCATACATTGTCTGACCAATTTCAGCCGGACTCCTTGAAACCTTTATACCGACAGATTCGAGCGTTTCGATTTTATCCTGTGCTGTTGTTTTGCCACCAGTTATTATCGCTCCAGCGTGCCCCATTCTTTTGCCTTTCGGCGCTGTCTGACCGGCGATAAAGGCAACGACAGGTTTTTTAACATATTTTTTTATATATTGTGCAGCATCATCTTCAGCAGTTCCTCCGATCTCACCTATCATAATGATCGCTTCTGTCTTAGGGTCATCATTGAACGCCTCAAGTGCATCAATAAAGTTTGTCCCTATTATAGGATCACCGCCAATACCAATTGCTGTGGACTGGCCAAGTCCCAGAACGGTTAACTGGTATACAGCCTCGTATGTAAGCGTTCCGCTTCTTGATATGATACCAACCTTTCCTGGATTATGTATCTTTGCCGGCATAATACCAAGTTTTGCTTCACCGGGAGTAATGATACCCGGACAATTGGGTCCGATAAGCCTCGTCTTCTTACCCTTAAGATAGGCTGAAACTCTGAGCATATCGAGTGTTGGTATTCCCTCTGTAATACAGACGACAAGCTCAATACCCGCATCAACAGCCTCCATTATGGCGTCTGCTGCAAATGGCGGCGGAACAAAGATCATAGATGCATTAGGCTTTGTTACGGCTACAGCCTCGCCTACCGTATTAAATACCGGGATGCCTTCAACATTGGTCCCACCCTTTCCCGGAGTTACGCCACCAACGATTTTTGTTCCGTAATCCCGGCACTGCAATGTATGGAACATACCGTCTTTCCCGGTTATACCCTGTACTATTACCTTTGTATTCTTATTTACAAATATACTCATATCTCACCTCTCACAGCCTTAACCACTTTCTCTGCAGCGTCTGCCATATTTGAAGCAGCTATTATGTTCAATCCAGATTCTCCAAGCATCTTTTTGCCGAGTTCAACGTTTGTTCCTTCAAGTCTTACCACGAGCGGAACCTGTATGTTAACCTCTTTTGCAGCAGCAATGATGCCTCCTGCTATAACATCGCATTTCATAATACCGCCGAATATGTTGACAAGTATGCCTTTCACTTTCTCATCAGATAGAATGATTTTAAATGCATGCGTAACCTGTTCTTTTGAGGCACCTCCACCAACATCGAGGAAGTTTGCAGGCTCACCGCCGTAAAACTTGATTATATCCATTGTAGACATTGCAAGCCCCGCACCGTTAACCATACAACCTATATTACCCGTAAGGCTTACGTAACTCAATCCATGGGATTTTGCGTCTAATTCTTTTGGATCCTCTTCATCTATGTCTCTAAGAGACTCTATGTCCTTATGCCTAAACAAAGCATTATCATCAAAGTTGATCTTTGCATCGAGTGCGAATATGTTATTATCCTTCGTGAGCACAAGCGGGTTGATCTCGACAAGGCTGCAGTCCAGCTCCAAAAACATTTTGTATAGGGCCTTTACGAACTTTGCAAATTTACCAATCAAATCGCCGCTCAGCCCAAGCTTATATGCGATCTTTCTTCCATTGAAATCCTGTATACCTGCCACGGGATCTATGAACTCTTTTATAATCTTCTCTGGCGTCTTGGCTGCGACCTCTTCTATCTCCATGCCACCTTCTGTACTAGCCATAACAACGATCTGTTTTGATGTTCTATCAATGATCATTCCAAGGTAAAGTTCTTTTGCTATATTACCGGCCTCTTCTATGTATACCTTTTTTACAATCTTGCCCTCTGGTCCTGTCTGATGCGTAACAAGCGTCATACCTATCATCTTTGAAGCGATCTCTCTTACATCTTCAGGAGTGTTCGCAAGCTTTACGCCGCCACCCTTTCCTCTTCCGCCTGCATGGATCTGAGCCTTCACAACAAATCTATTAACACCTAACTGTTGTGCAACATTGTATGCCTCATCGGCACTAAACGCTGGTTTACCTTTTGGAACTGGTACTCCAAATTTCGTCATTAATTCTTTTGCCTGATATTCATGTATATTCATAGTAACCTCTTTTTATAGCTTTGTTGTAACAAGTGCTGTCTTGAGCTTCGCTATGTGGTTTGTGATGTTTATGTCCTTTGGACACGCCTCATTACAATTAAATATCGTATGGCATCTAAATACTCCATGCTTGTCATTAACGATACTGAGCCTTTCCTCTGCAGCTGTATCTCTCGTATCAAATATATACCTGTATGCCTTTAGTAAGGCAGAAGGACCAAGGTATTCATCGTCAGCCCAGAATGAGGGGCATGAAGAGGTACATGCAGCACAAAGAATACACGTGGTTGATTCTTCTATAAGTTTCTGCTGTTCAGGGGTCTGAAGCCTCTCTTTTTCAGGTACAGGTCCATCATTGATAAGATAAGGCTTTATTTTCTTGAATTTCTCGTAGAACTTATCGAGGTCTACTATAAGATCCTTGATAATCGGGAATGATGGAAGGGGTCTTATGGTTACTGTACCAGGTTTAAGATCCTTTATGAGTGTCTGACAAGCAAGACCATTTTTACCGTTTATATTCATTGCACATGATCCGCAAATGGCATGACCACATGATCTCCTGAAGGAAAGTGTTTCGTCCTGATGCCATCGTATATCATTCAAACAATCCAGTACTGTTGCGTTTGGGTGTGTGTCAACAACATATTCTTTGAAACTCGGTTTTTTATTGTTTTCCGGAATAAACCGTTGTATTTTAAAAGTTACCTTCACTTTAATACCTCCTCAGTATTTTCTTTCTTGGGGTTGATACCTGGTAATAACGACATCCTTTTGCTTCATCTCGGGTTTTCCGTCCTTACCTTTGAAGGCAAGTGTGTGCTTGAGAAATTTTACATCGTCGCGTTTTGGATAATCCGTTCTTGAATGGGCACCACGGCTCTCTTTTCTGAAATCCGCCGATGCAAGCACGATCTCTGCATACTCAAGCATATTACCAAGCTCTATCGCGTCTTTGAGCTGCATGTTAAAGTTCTTGCCGGTATCGCTGATGCCGATGTCCTTGTATCGTTCTTGTAGGACTTTTATCTCTTTTAAGCCCTTCTTAAGAAGCTTATCTTCACGGAACACAGCGGCTGTCTCCCATAGTAATGACTGCATTTCTTCACGCAGCTTGGATACATTCTCTTTGCCTTTGCCGCTTAAAAGCCATTCAACCATTTTTATGGTGCTTTCCGCAGCGTCCTTTGGAACAACAGGTCTATCTGCCTGCTGAACAAAATCATACATGTGTTTGCCAGCACGCCTACCGAACACTGTTGTATCTACCAATGAATTGGCTCCAAGCCTATTTGCACCATGAACGGATTCACAAGCTGCCTCACCACCGGCATAGAGTCCTATAACCGGCGTACCCTTTTCATCCTTTATAACATTGCTTTGTGAGTTTGTCGGTATGCCTCCCATAAAATAATGCATGGTCGGTGCTACAGGTATAGGTTCTTTTGTGCAATCAACACCTGCATAGGTGATGGCGAATTTATAAATCTCCGGTAGCCTTTCAAGGATCTTTTCTCTGCCTATATGATGTATCTGTAAAAGTACATGGTCTTTCTTCGGTCCAACTCCTCTGCCCTCCTGAATCTCCGTGTAAATAGCCCGCGATGTAATATCCCGCGGTGCAAGGTCTTTCATGTCAGGTGCATACTTTTCCATAAATCTTTCACCCTTGCTGTTTACAAGATATCCTCCCTCACCTCTTACACCTTCAGTGATAAGTATACCAAGTGGATAGATACCTGTTGGATGGAACTGTGTAAACTCGAGATCCATAAGTGGCAAGCCCTCTCTGTAAACCATGGAAAGTGCGTCACCTGTTGATTCATGGGCATTGGAGGAAATCCTGTATATTCTACCAGCACCGCCTGTTGCAATCATAACAGCCTTTGATGCAAACAGATGCACCGTGCCTGTCCTTAATTCTACAGCAACAACGCCCTTAGCCGTATTGTTCTCCATGATAAGCTTTGTTACAAAGAATTCAGGATAGTATTTTACCTTTTCCTTCAAGCTTTGTTCATACAGTGTATGGAGTGCCACATGGCCTGTTCTATCAGCCGCATAAGCTATCCTCGGTCTTGAATGTCCACCAAAAGGCCTTTGGGCTATCTTACCATCCGGGGTCCTTGAAAATGGTGTACCCATGTGTTCAAGCTCATACACGACCTCTATTGCATCCTTGGCAAGGGTTTCTATTGCATCTTGATCTCCTAAATAATCGCTGCCTTTTACAGTATCAAACATATGAAGTTCCCATGAATCTTCACCATTTGATTTGTTGTTATTCAGTGCTGCAGCCATGCCTCCCTGTGCTGTTGTTGAGTGAGATCTTGTCGGAAAAACCTTTGTCAGTACGGCAACATCGCCTATTTCTGCAACCCTCAGTGCCGCCATTGATCCCGCAAGCCCTGCACCTATGATCAATACATCATGATAATGTGTTTCAATGTTTATTGCCATAATATGTTCTCCTTACATTTTTACTGTTAACATCTGGGGTGAAAACGTGATTATCGTGAGTGCCCCAAGCACCAACAAAAGTGCGCCACCAAGTATGATGAGAGAATAGATGAATATTCTCCACCCGTCTTTGTGCACATAGTCATCAATAACCACCCATAACCCTGCCAATCCATGGTAAAGTGCAAATACAAGAAATGCCAGATCAAAGGTCTTCCATAATGGCGAGGCAAGTCTTGGTGCAACCGCCTGATACGTTGTTTCCCCTGTGCCTATAAAATGCATTATGGTAAAATGCACCAACAATAGCACGACGAGGAATATGCCCGTGATCCTCTGATAAAACCATCTTTTCGTGCCCGAATCACCTGTAACAAATTTTATATTCATGTCTTTACTCCTATTTTATATTTCCAACGAATGGAACCGCACCTGCTATAAACACAATTATGCCTATAACAACCACGCCCCAAAACAGCTTTTTCTGATTTTTAGAACCGCCGAAGAAATCTACAAGGATTATTCGTAACCCATTTATTGCATGGTAAATAATAACACCCCATAGACCAAGCTCCAACAGCTTAAAGATCGGTTCGTTCAAAAAAGCCATCACCTTGTTAAAACCCGCAGGGTTATCAAGGTTGTGGATGACCCAGATATGCAGTACAAGATACAGTATCAAGGCAAGTCCTGAGAGCCTATGGAATATCCATGCCACTGTGCCAGTGTGATACCTGTATTTTACCTCATAAATATTTTTTTTCATTTATTTTTCTCCTCTATAAAATATTTAGTTTCTTAATTTTAAATTTTAAGCTTTGAATATTGAATTTGTTCATACAGTTTGTTTGTATTTTTCTACGCCTTTTACATAGAGATCGTTGCCAAATGCGTCATTGATTACAATCGCAGGGAAATCTACTACCTCGATCCTTCTTACAGCCTCAGGACCGAGATCATCATAAGCAATCACTTCTGCTTTTTTGATCGCCCTTGCTATCAGTGCACCCGCACCGCCTGTAGCTCCGAAGTAAATTGCCTTATACTTTATGCAGGCATCGATAACCTCTTTTGCCCTCCATCCTTTGCCAATCATGCCTTTTAATCCAAGTTTTATCAGGGTAGGTGCATAAGCATCCATCCTATAACTTGTAGTAGGACCTGCCGAACCAATAGGCTTACCAGGTTTTGCAGGAGATGGTCCTACGTAATAGATGATCTGGCCCTGTATATCAAAAGGCAGCTTGTCACCTTTATTAAGTGCATCTATCATCCTCTTGTGTGCAGCATCCCTGCCTGTGTACATAACACCTGTTATCAACACACTATCACCGCTTTTTAACTTTGAAACAATCTCATCTGTTAACGGGGTCTTTATTTTTATTATATCTGTCATAACCGCCTCATATTGTTATTTCTTTGTGTCGTGCAGAATGACACTGAATATTTACCGCAAGCGGTAAGCTTGCAATATGGCATGGTTCAACAATTACGTGAACCGCGAGGGCTGTGGTCCTTCCCCCGAGTCCCATGGGACCAATGCCAAGTTTATTTATAGATGTAAGCAATTCTTTTTCGAGTTTGTCAAGCTCTGGATCCGGATTTGGTGTGCCTAAAGGCCTCAACAATGATTTTTTTGCGATCAAAGCAGAGCGTTCGAATGTCCCGCCTATACCTACGCCTACAATTATAGGTGGACAAGGATTTGAGCCTGATTCTCTTACCCTATCTATAATGTATTTTTTTATGCCATCAATCCCATCGGAAGGCTTCATCATCATAACCCTGCTCATATTCTCACTGCCGCCGCCCTTTGCTGACATGGTAATTTTTAATTTGTCTCCTGCAACAATCTCGAGATGTATAATCGCAGGGGTATTATCACCTACATTTTTCCTTGTGAAGGGATTGCATGTCGATTTCCTCAGGTAACCATCCTTATACCCTTTTCTTACACCGTCATTGATTGCATCATTCAATAGACCGCCTGTGATATGCACATCCTGGCCGAGTTCTACGAACAACACTGCAAGTCCGGTATCCTGACACATAGGGACCTTCTCGTTGTGGGCTATTTCATCGTTATCAATGATCTGTTTCAGTACATCTTTACCCTGAGGAGATACCTCTTCTTGATAAGCCTTCTTGATGACATTTATAACATCATCCGGAATATCAAAATTAGCCTTCATACAAAGATCACTGACAGCGTCGGTGATCTGTTTAACATTTATTTCTCTCATTTTTATTTACCTTTAACCTTTTTGCATCCTACTTTCAAGATAAGAGTGGGCAGGAGAGTTATGATTTTGCTTTGTAACCATGACCCAGACTCCGTCTCAGTGCATATCATTCTTCTGTAAGGTTAGAAGGATAACTCAGAAGAATATGTAAAGCTACAAAAACTCATCATCTCTTTTTCAATCATTATTTAAACTTGCTTATTTTACAAACGTACTCTCCCACTTTATTTATGTAGGGCGAGGTTTCCTCGCCCTACTGTTTATTCTATCTACTCTTAAAGTAACTTCAATCCGTCAATCTCGTTCTTCTGTCTGTTTACTGCCTCTGCCGATTTCTTCAGTGCTGCTGCCTCTTCATCGCTCATCTTTATCTCCATGATCTTCTCGATACCCTTATCGCCGAGCTTCACAGGAACGCCCATGAATACATCCTTGAGTCCGTACTCTTTTGTGCACAGCGTAATGGCTGGGAGGATCTTTTTCTTATCCTTGAGTATTGCCTCAACCATATCAACAATGGATGCTGCCGGGGCATAGTATGCACTCCCTGTCTTCAACAATTTAACGATCTCACCGCCTGCTGTTCTTGTTCTTGCTACGATTGCATCAAGTCTTTCCTTAGGAATGAGCTCTGATACAGGTATACCTGCCACATTTGTATACCTTACAGAAGGCACCATCTCGTCGCCATGAACACCAATAACAAAGGCATTAACGTTCTCAACCGACACGTTCAATTCCATTGCTATAAATGTTCTGAATCTTGCTGAATCAAGCACACCTGCCATACCCATGACCCTTTCTCTCGGGAACTTACTGACTTTATATGCAACATACGTCATACCATCAACTGGATTTGATACCACGATAATGATAGCATTAGGTGATCTCTTTGCAACGTTATCTGTAACCTCTTTAACGATCTTGACATTCGTTTGAAGCAGGTCTTCTCTGCTCATACCAGGTTTTCTTGGTATACCTGATGTAATGACGATAACGTCAGAGTTCTTTGTTTCATCGTATCCATTTGTACCGATAATATTTACATCGGATTTGTAAACAGGTCTTGCCTCCATAAGGTCAAGAGACTTACCCTGCGGCATATCCGGTACTATATCAACCAGTACAACATCCCCTACTTCCTTTTCTGCAAGCCTTTCTGCGGTTGTCTCACCGACGTGACCTGCACCAACTACTGTTATTTTCTTCCTTGACATAAAACCTCCTTTTAATCTTTAATTTTGAATCTTGAATTTTAAATCTTCAGTTTCTTTATAACACCGTTCATATTTTCAACAATTGCCTTGCCGAATTCCGACGATTTCAGGAGCGTCGCACCTTCCATCTGCCTTTCAAGGTCGTAAGTAACCCTCTTCTGTTTTATCGTTTCACCAATAGATTCTTTTATAACCTCACTTACCGGGTCCCATCCGAGATATTCAAACATCATCGCCCCCGAAAGTATCACAGAACCTGGATTTACCTTGTCCTGACCTGCATATTTAGGAGCAGTACCATGTGTTGCTTCAAACATTGCATAAGGAATACCGATGTTTCCTCCTGGAGCCATACCAAGCCCGCCTACCTGAGCTGCACAGGCATCGGAGAGAAAGTCTCCGTTAAGGTTGGGGGTTACAATGATATCGTACTCATCTGCCCTTGTCAGAACCTGCTGAAACATATTATCAGCTATCCTGTCCTTTATTATTAGTTTGCCTGCCGGAGCCTTGCCATTGTACTGCTTTTCTATCTCTTCTTCGGTAACTATCTTGTCCCTGAATTCTTCCTTCGCAACCTGGTATGCCCATTCTCTGAAAGCACCTTCCGTGTACTTCATTATGTTGCCTTTATGATCTATGGTTACACTCTTTCTCTTTTTATCAAGTGCATACTGTATTGCCATACGCATAAGCTGCTTTGTTCCCGTAATACTGATAGGCTTTATGCCTATTCCGGCATCATCCCTCATCTTTGCGCCCATTTCCTCTTTCAGAAACTTTATGACCTTAACGGCCTCCGGTGTACCTTGCGCCCATTCTATACCCGAATAAACGTCCTCGGTATTCTCTCTGAATATAATGACGTCCATTTTCTCCGGATGTTTAACCGGACTCGGCACGCCTGGTATGTATTTGACCGGTCTTACACATGCGAAAAGATTAAGTTTTTGTCTGAGAGTAACGTTCAAGCTCCGTATACCTCCGCCAACAGGTGTTGTAAGAGGACCTTTTATACCAACAATGTACTCTTCTATTGCTTTGAGTGTTTCATCGGGAAGCCATGTATTAAATTTCTTAAATGCTTTCTCACCTGCGTATACTTCTTTCCAGACGATTTTTTTCTTGCCCCTATAAACCTTTTGAACGGCGGCATCAAAAACCATCACCGATGCACGCCATATATCAACCCCTGTTCCATCGCCTTCTATAAAAGGGATTATCGGGTCATCAGGAACTACTATCTTACCGTTTTCAAAGCCTATCTTGGTTCCTTCTTTTGCCATTATATATTCTCCTTTATGCGTTATTTTTCACTGTGTAATTCAGCAATCCACCAGCAATTATGATGTCTACCTGACGGGGTGTCAAGCTATGCTTTAAAACAAGTTCCTTTCCGGAACTTGACTTTGCATGAATCATATTTCCATCCTTTATTTGTGTCTTTATGCCGGTTATCTCGATTGTATCTCCCTGAGACAATAGGTCATAGTCTGATTCATTGGAAAAGACCAGAGGCATAATCCCGAAGTTAACAAGGTTTGCATAATGGATTCTTGCAAAGGATTTTGCAATAACAGCCTTTATGCCAAGGTACATCGGTGCAAGTGCAGCATGTTCCCTGCTTGACCCTTGTCCGTAATTTGTGCCGCCAACTATAAATCCGCCGTTATTTGCCTTTGCCCTTTTTGCAAACTCAGGATCAACACGCTCGAATACATGCTCTGCTATTGCTGGTATATTTGATCGAAGGGGAAGGATCTTTGCACCTGCAGGCATTATATGATCCGTGGTAATATTATCTCCCACCTTCAGAATAATCACTCCTGACATATTTTCTGAGAGAGGTTCTTTTCTTGGAAGGGGTTTGATATTTGGGCCTCTTACGACCTCGATATTTTCGGGATGTTTTGAAGGAGGAATAATCATACTATCATCAATAATGAACTTCTTTGGCATCATAATCTTAATTGGTTTGCCTATTTTTCTCGGATCCGTAATTACGCCCTTTATGGCTGAAAATGCCGCTGTTTCCGGACTCAACAGATATACCTTCGCATCAGGCGTACCGCTACGACCTTCAAAATTCCTATTGTACGTTCTTATAGACACAGCAGCGCTTGAAGGTGCCTGTCCCATACCTATACATGGTCCGCATGCAGTCTCAAGAATCCTTGCACCTGCCGTAAGCATATCTGACAATGCACCTGACTTTGATATCATATTCAGCACCTGCTTAGAACCCGGAGATATAACGAGACTGGCATCCGGGTGCACATGCTTGCCCTTTAGGATCTTTGCAACGGTCATCATATCCTTATAAGAAGAATTCGTGCAACTACCAATTGCAACCTGATCAACCTTTAAACCTTCTATAGCCTTTATCTCGACTACATTGTCCGGGCTGTGCGGTTGTGCCACAAGGGGTACGAGCTTGGAGAGATCGATATCAATTGTTTCATCATACTGCGCATCCTTATCAGCCTCAAGCCTTTTCCATTGTTTTGCTCTGCCCTGGGCAGTCATAAAGACCTTTGTCATATCATCGCTCGGAAATATAGATGTGGTTGCACCAAGCTCTGCACCCATATTGGTTATCGTAGCCCTTTCAGGGACAGAGAGGGTTTTTACACCTTCGCCACCGTACTCGAAGATCTTTCCCACACCGCCTTTTACGGTTAACCTTTTCAGTAATTCAAGTATTATATCCTTTGCACTCACCCAAGGCTTCAGTCTGCCCTTTAATTTGACAAGAACGACCTTTGGCATATTCAGATAAAAAGGACCTCCGCCCATTGCAACTGCAACATCCAGTCCTCCTGCACCTATTGCGATCATACCAATACCGCCGCCGGTTGGAGTATGACTGTCAGAGCCGAGCAGAGTCCTGCCAGGAATTCCAAATCTTTCAAGATTAACCTGATGACATATCCCATTGCCAGGCTTGGAAAAATAAATACCGTATTTCGCAGCTATTGTTTGAAGAAATCTGTGATCATCGGCATTTTCAAAGCCTGTTTGAAGGGTATTATGATCCACGTAACTAACGGATAAATCGGTCTTTACCTTTGGTATACCCATTGCTTCAAACTGCAGATAAGCCATGGTACCTGTAGCGTCCTGAGTAAGGGTTTGATCGATCCGCATGGCTATCTCCTCGCCAGCATTCATCTTGCCGGAAATGAGATGAGATGAAATTATTTTTTGTACAATGTTTTGACCCATATTACCTCCATTTTATATATCATAAATTCAATTTACGCTGTTAGAAAAAATACAGCTTTAAACAACGTCCTTTCTATAAGGACTCGAAAATTCATCGTCGTATCTCCGCCATCCATGGCAGAACTTTCTAACGCGTGAGCTTGAATATTGTATACAAGTTGATTTTTAAAGTTGTCAACAAAAAGCAAAATTTTTTTCGATATTTAAACTTTTTATTCATGTAAATTTTATCTTCTCAATTATTCATATTTGTTACACATACACTTTGAGGATTAAGGATCGTTCCTGTCATTACTTGTACCATTGTTAGAAGGTGGCAGCAAATCCATGGAAATGCCCTTTGAAGACCTTAAATCCTCTATCTGCTTTAGTGGTTTTTCAAGCTGATTGCGCCTTGTGGTTGTTAGATTGTTAAACTCTGCCCTCGCGTCATCTATCCTCTTGCCCACCTTTTCCATCGATTCAACAAATGCGTTCCACTGTTTATTAAACACACCCATTACTGATAGTATTTTTGTAGCACTTTGCTCAAGGCTGAAGTTATCTATCGCCTGCCTTATTACAGCAAGTATTGCATATAGCGTAAGGGGGGAACAAAGCACGACCCTGTTTTTAAGCGCCTCATCAAGCACGGTCCTGTCATACTCATTTATGAAACCATATACCTGTTCGTTCGGTATAAATACAAGCACATAGTCAACGGTGTGTGATGCAGGGTCTATATAATCACGCGTTGTTACTTCTTTTATCCTTGCCCTAACATCTCTGAGAAACTGAGTCCTGTACTTCTCCTTTTCCATATCTCCTTGGGCTTCCAAATAAGACAGATAATTATTAAGCGGAAATTTCACATCCATATTGATCTTAAGGCCCTGCGGCAAAAAAAATGTGTAATCCGGTCTTCTGACGGATGCCTCGATTGCTTTTTGCTTTTGATAATTAACACCTTCGATAAACCCGGCAAGACGCAGCACATCCTCTGCCATCCTTTCTCCCCACTGCCCTCTTACCTTTGTATTTGCCAGTGCAGCTTTCAATTGGCTTGTAGTTTCATGCAGATTCTTTGTATTCTCAGCAGCATTTTTTAACTGTGATGCAAGTTCTCCGAATTTTTGTCCTGTATTTTTTTCAAGGCTTACAATAGTTTCCTGCACTTTCTGCATTTCTTTGTTTATTGAATCGAGAGTTTGATCTATAAGCCTTTTCTTGCTTTCAAGGTCTTTTTCACCTGACTGTATATTACCCTTCAATGTCTGATCTGCGAGTTTCAGCAATTCAGTCGTGCTGTTCGAGAGCGCGTTTGATGCAAGTGATTCAAAAGATTCTTTCAGTCTTTGGATAACAGCCTCCAAGTCATGGATCTTCTCTGCCTGTGATTGTTCAACAAGAGCCTTTGCAAGTTCTTTTGTTTCTTTTCTCTTCAGCCAGTTTATGATAAGAACAATTGAAGCACCGGCAAAAACACCAATTAAAAATGATACTATAAATGACATTACATACTCCTTAATTTCATACTACGATCCCGTGTATTATCTTACTATAAGATCATCGAAATAGGTAAGTTTCTTGAATTCATTATATCTGTTTTCTATTTCCGTGTTAGTAAGTTTTTTTAACCTGTTGAGGCTGAAATCTTCAACATCGAATGATGCCATGACGCTGCCAACTATTATTGCTTGTCTTATGTTGGCATCATCGATGGTATCAACGCGTGAAAGATACCCCATGAATCCCCCTGCGAAACTATCCCCTGCACCGGTAGGGTCGAATACTGATTCAATTGGATAAGCAGGTGCGGAAAAAACACTTGAATCGGAAAACATCAATGCCCCGTATTCCCCTCTTTTTATTATAATGATCTCCGGACCATATGACATTATACGTCTTGCCGCTTTGACAAGATTTGATTCTTTTGAAAGCTGCCTTGCCTCTGCCTCATTAATAGTAATTATATCCACATATTTAAGGGTTTCTTTAAGCTCTTTCAGCTTCCTTTCTATCCAGAAATTCATTGTGTCGCACGCGACAAGTTTCGGTTTCGTTATCTGACTTAACACCTTAAGCTGAAGCACAGGATCTATATTGGCAAGGAAAATATATTCTGTATCTTTATATGCCTCAGGCAGCTTTGGATTGAAAGATGCAAACACATTGAGTTGGGTATCAATCGTGTGTGCCTGATTGAGATCGAAATCATATTTTCCTTTCCAGCGGAAGGTTTTTCCATTGGCCTTCTGCAACCCCTGAACATCTATTTTTCTTTTTTTAAGGAAATTAACGTGCTTATCCGGGAAATCCTTACCTACAACAGCTACGAGCCTTACATCGCTAAAATAGCTCGCCGCAGTAGAAAAATAAGTTGCAGAACCTCCCAGCACATCGTTAACCTTACTAAACGGTGTTTGAACGGAATCAAACGCAACAGAACCAACGACCAAAAGTGCCATATCATTCCTCCAATGTTTTATATTAATTTAGTATAAGAACAATAGGAAAAAATCACAACAATTTTTCTTGTTGCGATTTCAAGGTCAAAACAGGGACAGGACTTGCCCTGTCCCTGTACAATATCTATTTATACTGATCTGTTTCTTTGTTGTTTGTTTCCGTTTGTTTCTTTGATTCGTGTTTTACAAGTTCAAGGGGATGTTCTTCTTCCATCAACTCTATGGGTATTTTACCCGTACACATAGATGTATTCAATGGATAAAGTGATGGATTAAATATAACCCAATAGAAGTGCCAGAATATGATCGCAAGGGTAGCCAAGATCGCCTCATAAAAATGAATCAAGAGGAACAGGTTCAGCCACCAAAGAGGTACATATCTGAGTATATCTGTCTTGAACCATAAGCTAAGACCTGTAACACCCATAACAGTATTACCCCATGCGAGTGCCCAGTATTCAAACTTTTCAAAAGGTGTAAATCTACCAAATGCTGGTTTCTTGTCGGTAATACCTATATTGTAAAAGAACAATTGTAATGTGCCTAATATATCACTCAATATAGGCAACAGCTCCCTGAATTGCTCTCTGCCCCTTTTTGTGGCGGCCATCAGCACGATCTGAACAAAGAACACAACCAACAATACAACACCCGATATCCTGTGAATCCATGCCCTCACCAGGTTATTGTCAAGATGTGTAATCCATGAACTCCACCACTCGTTTGGCCAATGATATGAAAAGCCGGTGTAAGCAAGCAGAATAAAACTGATGAAATTCAGCGTATGCAGAACAATTTCCGTCTTGTTGAATCTTAAGTAATCACCTTCCTCAGAAAGTTTAGTTATGCCTTTCTTGTCCCTGTCAACAACCTTTCTGTAAAAGTCAGCGGATACAAAGATAATCATGCCGAGTATGGTTATAGTGATAAGCCATATATATGCTGTTCTGACGATCTTAATAACCTTGCTGCCTATGCCGGTTGGTCCATGGATCTCTTTGAGATGTCTTATGTCTGCCTTTGTAATCCCAGGGTGACATTTACCGCATGTGTGGGGCAGATTAGCGGGATATACCGATGATTCAGGATTCGATGGACCTAAAACCTTATGCGCTCTATGGCAGGAGGCACAATTGGCCGCTATCACACTGCCGCTTTTTATCATAATGCCATGGAAGCTGCTTAAATAAGATGACAATGAAACAGCGGGTAATCCGAGATTTTCAGATAAAGTAACGTTTCCATGACAATCTGTGCATGTTTTGGGAATGTTTAACGGATATATTGGAGAATTTGGGTTATTTTGTGCAAGGATGGCATGCGCTGCGTGGCAATCCGTACATACAGGAGCATTGGACACACCGTTTTCAAAAGCTTTCCAGTGTGATGATTGTATATAATTTTTATATTGTTCTTCATGGCATTTTCCACATGTTTTTGGGACGTTAGCCTTTGCAATGGTTGATGTAGTTATGTTCGGAGGTAAAATATTATGGACTCCGTGGCAGCTTGAACATGTAGCTGCAGGCAAACCATCCTTCAATGCCTCAGCATGTACGCTTTTCTCATAAAGCTTGTATGGATTTGACACAGGTATATTGTATTGTTTTGCCATTTCTTCACTATTGTGACATTTACCGCATGTCGAAGGAAGATTTTGAGGATAAACTGTCGAAGATGGATTAGTCGCTGCAAGTATATCATGCCTTCCGTGGCAACTCCAGCAGTATGCGGCCTCTGTTATACCCATTGCCACTGCTTTACCATGAATACTGTTTTTGTATTTACTCTCTACATCGCTATGGCACGCCCCGCAATTTGGCGGAGGCAGTTTCTCAGGATGCGGAAGTGATTTTATGCTTGAGTGACAGTCAGTGCATGTTAGTTCCGAGTGTACAGATTCTTTCCAGTGCTCTGCATTCACGTAGGGAATACCCTCGGTTTTAACACCATGACATGCAAGACAATCACTGCTTGAGAATTGCGGCCTCTTACCGGTCAAGAGAGAAATTTCTGCATGTGCCTTTTCCTTACCGTCTTTGGCTTTTATACTGTCTGCGTATATGTTATTCACAGAACCATATATCAACGTTGCGGCGAAAACCAGTATAAGTATTATCTTATTTCCTTTAAACATTGTCTTTCTTTTTCTCCTTATCTATATTTTAAAATATAATTGTATGCAATATACTTATAAAAATAGTGTTGTCAATATTTATTGAAAAGAAAACTCAGGTAGGAATAAAAACAATTGACTGCATAATTAATTTCATATAATGGTTTACGAACTCCATGAACTGATGCATAGCACGATTGAGGGGATTAGGGTATAAAAATAGAGAAGATATGAAAAAAATTATAATAAATATAGGGGTCTTCTCCAAAGTGAGTGGGTAACTTCAAGCATTTTTATATCTCTTTTAACATACACGTAAGGATTTTGAGCCGTAAATATTCCTCGTCTCTTAAG
>JABEBX010016858.1_pt1 | contig 32031 bp, 23 predicted proteins | sample 7245971 | NCBI WGS metagenome assembly JABEBX01 (sample SAMN14506365, study PRJNA622280) | hot springs metagenome | biome: hot spring [ENVO:00000051]|acidic hot spring [ENVO:00002120]; feature: spring [ENVO:00000027]|sediment [ENVO:00002007]; material: sediment environment [ENVO:01001048]... | reverse complement strand
CGTACCACGCGCTACGGCGCAACCTTCCTCGATTCGCTGCCCCCCTACGCCCGCACCGGCGACATCACCGAGGTCGAACGCTTCTTCGAGGAAGCATGAGATCGAGTGGATAGAAATTAAGACTTGGTTCGAGGGGAGGGTGTAGCGGAGTCGGAACTCTCAATCTGACGGTCGAACTTGGACTCGAAGCCCAACAATGCGTCATAGACAGCTTGTTTTTGATCCCGCATAACCGGTCCAATTCCCTTTAAGCTTGGAGTCTGTTTGTACAGAGCGGAGTGTTCAACCTCCCAGAACATGCCGATGAGAGCGGAGACAATCTGGTATTCACAGGGGATTCGTACACCATCTCGCGAACGCAGCCCGTTGTACTTGAAGGCCAGTTGCTTGCCGCGATCTAGAATCGGGTCCGGTTGCCAACGTTGGAATTTGCTACGTAACGCCCTATCCACCTGCTCAGCGCGCTTGGGCGGGAACACTAAAATGCGTACGCCAACCAAATCGCGGAGCAAGAGGAGGCTATACTTTTCCGGCTGGTCAGGATCGAATACACCACCCAGATTTCGTTTCTCGGCGGGATCCTCCGGATTCACCTGGCGGCGCAGTTTGTCGATGGCGCTGCGGCAGTCCTTGATCCTTGTCTTCACGACGACGCTTTCGTGAGGCGCCAGATCACGCCGAAACAAGCGCAAGAGGCATTCGATCTCCGTCGTGAATGACTGTGCTACTCGTGTCATAGCCGGCAGCAGTTCAAAGTACTCTTCCCGGAGACCGTCTTCTATCGAACGTTCTGCCATCTATTGAAGAACTCTCCTGAGCTCCCTCTCGGTGCCTTCCGAGACAGGAAGGTTTGTATAAAATTTCCACTCCGCTTCTTTGGTGGGCTCTTGAATCTTGGATCTGATCCTCGATAGTGGCTCGTCATCGACGAATTCCACGCTGAAAGCCTTTTTCGTCTTCCGATTGATGTACATCATCCGGTCGTAGTTGTAACGGTATCCCGCATTTTCAAGGAGATCGATTTTAGTCCGTCCCAGCGCCATAGCCTCACCCCCTCGCCCGGCGATGCCTCCCTGTGGCGCACGACCAGCATCGCCCTCCTCTGCGTCTCGCTCATTGTGGCGCTGGTCGGCGTTCCAAGCTCGCTCTTTGAGCAGGCTGAGCGCCGTGACGAGGCGGAACGTAAGAAGAAGCGCCGCAGGCGTTCCCCGTAAGCGGTCGTCCCCAGTAGCCGGACGCACCCAGATACTTCACCCTCCCGCCAAGCGGGTTGACCCCGTTGGCGACCCTGTTGCCCGTATCCCGGTAAAATGGGAGATGGTGTCCGCGCGGCGCCGACTGGAGTTCCACCCAACATGTTCGAAGTCACGGTACAGGCCGGATTTTCCTCGGGCCACTACCTCCGCAACTATCGCGGCAAGTGCGAAAACCCGCACGGCCATAACTATCGCGTGCTCGTTACGCTGATCGGCGAGCAGCTCGATGAAGCCGGCCTTCTGCTGGACTTCAAGCTGCTCAAACAGGTTCTGCGGCCCACCGTCGAGTTCCTCGACCACCAGATGATCAACGACCTCGAGCCCTTCACCACGCTCAACCCATCGGCAGAGAACCTGGCTCGCTACTTTTACGACAAAACCGCCGCGCAGATGTACGAGATGACCTCCGGCCGGGTGCGCGTCAAGGACTGCACGCTGTACGAGACCGACACCAGCTTTGCGCGCTACTACGACGCCGCAGCCGGAGGCGAATCGCCGGCAGGGAAGTAGCCATGCGCCTCATCGAGCTCTACAAGTCGGTCCAGGGTGAGAGTTCCTTTGCCGGCCTTCCCTGCATCTTCGTGCGGCTCGCCGGCTGCAATCTGCGCTGCTCCTGGTGCGACTCCGAGTACACCTTCAGCGGCGGCCAATCCTTCACCGCCGACGAGATCCTCGCCCGGATCGAAGCTCTTGCGCCCTGCCGGCTGATCGAGTTCACCGGCGGCGAGCCCCTGTTGCAGGCCCGCGAGCTGCTTCCGCTTATGGACCTGCTGCTGGCCAGGAACTACACCCTGATGATCGAGACCAGCGGCGAACAGCCCCTCGCCGGCGTTCCCAGGGCGGTGCATAAGATCGTCGATGTGAAGTGTCCCGGCGCGGGAGCTGCCGCAAACTCCTTTCGCAGGGAGAATCTGGCGATGCTCACGCCCAACGACGAAGTGAAGTTCGTCCTCGCCGATCGCGCGGACTACGAGTTCGCCCGCGACTTCATACGCACCCACGGGCTCGCCGTCCGCTGCGGCGAAGTGCTCCTCTCGCCGGCCTTCCTGAAGGCGCCCACCGACTTGCGCTCCACGGACAACTGCGCGCTCGATCCCCGCCTGCTGGTCGAATGGATGCTGGCTGACGGCCTGCCTGCGCGCCTGAGCCTGCAGATTCACAAGTACATCTGGGAGCCGCGCAAGAAGGGCGTCTGACAACGCATCCATGCGCCAACGCGTCAATCCGCGGCGAGCGCGCTCCGAACCAAGCTCCGCACCCGTTCCGCCACCAGACCATACACCAGGAAGCCCGTAGCTTCGCTGCTGCGCTCACGCGGGGTAAGGTCCGCGGCTGCCTCCGCCGCTCCCAAGCCGGGTAGCGCCGTCTCTTCGGTAAGCGCCATCAGCGTCAGACCAAAGGCCGTGCCCTTCTTCGCCGTGGCCGCCGGATAGTACTCCGCCAGCACCCCATAAGCCGCACCCGCCGCCGCGCCAACTCCCCAGTGCATCCTCCTGCCTACGCTGGTCTTTGTCTCCCGGTCCGGGGAGTGACCCGCAGCCGTCTCCTCCGGCGCCTCCACCGGGTCCGGCTCGCCATGCACCCGCGGCGGATACAACGCCTCCGCCACCGACTTCGCCGCCATGGCCGCAAGCCCCGCGGCCAGACCGGCCACCAAACCCTTTGCCAGGGACCTCTCCCTCTGTATCTCGCTCACGCCACGCTTCTCCTTGCTCTTGCAGACTGGCTCTTGCAGACTGGCTATTGCAGACTGGCTATTGCAGACTGCCCCGTGCCTCCGCGGTGAGAGCAACCTCACTCGCCACCAGCGCACGCATGCGCAGCGCGGAATCGATCGCCCGATCCACGCGCCGGCTGCCTTCACCCCGCTCCGGCTCCTGTTCCGGCTCTTGCCTCAAAGCCTCCGAGTTCTCATCCCCATCCTCGCGCTCCATCTCCTCTAACTCCTCTTCAACCTCCTCGCGAGACGGCTTCCCGTGTCCACGAGATGCATTTGGTTCCGCAGTCCACAAGATATCGGAAACCGGCCTGGCGTGTTCCTGGTCGTCTTCCTGGTCGTCTTCCTCTTCGTCTTCTTCTTCGTCTTCCTCGAACGCCTCGTCTTCTTCCTCGTCGCTGTTCTCGGTATCGTCCATATCGCGCAGATACAGAGTCCTTGGCGCATCGTCAGCGCTCCAGTCCCATGTCCCTGGAGCCCACGAAGCATGGAACCGGTCTACACCCGCCTCGCCGCGTCCCGCTGCTGGTCTCTCGTTCGCTGTCCTTTGCTTCGCTGCCATTGGAGTATCTCCTTATGCTCAGCCGTTTCTGCCCGGCCGTGTCCTTCCCGCAGTCGAGTTATGTGCGTCATTAGATGCCGGGAACCGATGCGCACGCAAGGCGGTCACGCCGCTTTCCGGCCGACTGGCGAACGGCCCGGGGCCTCTTCCTCTATGCTTCCGCAACTCTATGCTTCCGCAACTCTATGTTTCCGCAACTCTATGTTTCCGCAACTCTATGTTTCTTCAAATGGCCGCAGTTGGCTCTGGCTCGGCGCCGCGGTCGTCAGGCTTACCACGGTCAAACACAGTACCGAGGCAAGCAGCGCCGGTACGATCGCGTCCAGCGCGGCCAAGGCAGCCGGCAGGTGCGGACTCAGCCAGTCCCAGCTCACGGTGATCGCCGTGCCGGCCGCAATACTCGCGACTGCCCCCTTGGCCGTCGCCCGCCTCCAGAAGAACGCGGCCAGGATCACCGGCGTCAGCGCGGCGGAGTAGATGGTGTACGCATAGAGTGACTTCTTCAGCACCGAGGTCGTCCCAAACGACTGGAACAGCGCCCACACTCCCAGGCCGACCACCATCAACCGGCTCACCAGCAGCACCTGTCGGTTGTCCGCCTCCGGCCGCAGGTAGCGAACAAAGAGGTCGTTCACCAGGTTTGTCGCCGGTGAAAACAGATAGTTGTTCGCCGTGGACACAACCTTTGCAAAGATCGCGCCTACCAGCAGCGCCCCCAGAATCGCCAGTGGCCTGGATCCGCTCCAGCCGCCAAAGCTGTGGATCGCCGTGTAAGCCAGAACCTCCCGCGGCCGCGCATGCACCTCTCCGGTCCGGTACATCGCCGAGCCCACCACCGCGATGGCCACGATAATCGACTCGAGAATCACCGTGCCGATCACCCAGCCAACGGTTGCTCGCCTGGCCGCGCTCTCGCTCTTGGCCGAGAAAAACTTCTGATACATCGATTGGTTGCCCAGCATCAGCAGACAGGTGGGCAGAAAGATCGCAAATGCGGACTGCACCTTCTCCCGCGAACCGTCGGCCAGCACTGGACCTATGGAATAGGTCCGGAAGGGCCGCAGGTCTCCAAAGACCCTGAAGTGCGATGCCGGCAGGGCGGCCCGCACGCCGCTCCACCCCCCGGCCAGGTGAATCAGCACCGGCAGCGCCACGATCATGGTGAACGTCGCCAGCAGCCCAATCACCACGTCCATGTACGCCACCGACTCCATTCCCGCAATCGCCGTAAACGCAATCACAAAGCACGCCAGCAGGATCTGTCCGTCATGGGCCGTCAGCAGCGGAAAGATCAGGTGCAGAATGTCGCCGCCGCCAATGAACTGGTAGCTGGTGATCGCGGTATACGTGAACAGCACGGCGATCACGCCCAGCACGCGCGCTGTCTGGTTATAGCGCGACTCCAGCAGCTCCGGAATCGTGAAGCGCGCAAACTTCCGGGCGCGCGGCGCAATGAAGTAAATCAGCAGCAGCCCGGCCCATCCGCCCCCCGCCTGCCAAAGCGCGGCAAAGCCATGCTTGTACGCGTTCTCCGCGCCGCCCAGCAGCGAGCCCGATCCAATCCAGCTCGATAGCAGCGTAAATACCAGCACAAACGCCGGCAGCGAGCGCCCGGCTACCAGGTAGTCCGCCTTGGTTTTGACGCTGCCCAGCCGGGCCAGCGACACACTCAGGAGGGTTACAACGATGAGGCCGAGAACGACAGCGTATAAGATCATGCGTGAGGCCAATTCTAGAGCAGTTTCCCTGTTACTGGGTATCCCGGAAAGGTGTTCAGTGACGTTTTCAATGGGGGAAAACGCCCATGAACGTCGAGACGCAGCCTTGCACCTCAAGGGAAATGGCTCTATCGGAGGCCCAACGCGGGCAGTGAATCCCGGTGGGCGGCCCGCGTCCGGCAAGACTGAATCTTTCGGTTCGGTCTTCCAATGAATCTTTGGTAATCTCAAGCGGTGCATATACTGGAAACCGCTCGCAGAACCTTCGCTAGGATCTCCATCATGTCCTTGTTTCGCCTCGTCTTTCTGACCTCCTTGAGTGTGACCTCCCTGAGTGTGACCTCCCTGAGTGCCGCTACCCTCGCTGCCGGCGCTCAGACCATGCCCATCACCCTTTCCGTGGACCTCACCGACGCTCCCCGCAAGATTCTTCATGCCGTTGAGACCATCCCCGTTCAGCCCGGCCCGTTGACGCTGGTCTACCCCGAGTGGATTCCCGGCGAGCACGGTCCCACCGGACCCATCATCAACCAGGCCGGCTTCATCATCACCACGCCCTCCGGCGCAAGGGTCAAGTGGGAGCGCGACCTCGTTGACATGTACAGCTACCACATCACCGTGCCTCCCGGCGTCACGCAGCTCGATGTCAAGATGGACTTCCTGGCTACCGGCGCGGGCAACTTCACCGAAGGAGGCTCCACCAGCGCCAGCCTTGCGTTGCTGAGCTGGAACACCGTCCTCGTCTATCCCCTGAGCGGGCCTCCGCCCGGCAACATCGCTCAGACCAGCGTCTCCGACATCCTGGTCGCCCCCAGCATCACCATCCCCGCGGGCTGGAGCTTCGGCACTGCGCTTGAACCTATCGACGGAGCTACGGAGACCTCCGCTCACGCGGCCTTCAAAACCGTCCCTCTCGAGCAGTTGATCGACTCCCCTGTTCTGGCCGGACGCTGGTTCCGCGAGATCGCTCTCGCCCCCGATATCACCCCCCGGCACTATCTCGATCTCGCCGGCGATGGTCCTGAGGATATTGCCCTCTCGGAGCAACACATCGCCGAGTTCTCCAACCTGGTTCGCGAGGCCGGCGCGCTCTACAGGTCGCGCCACTACCACTCCTACCACTTTCTGGTAACTCTCTCTGACCAGGTCGCTCACTTCGGTCTCGAACACCACCAGTCCTCCGATGATCGTGTTCCAGCGATCTCCTTTGTGGACGACAACGCCTTCATCGAAAACGGCGACCTGCTTCCGCATGAGTTCACGCACTCCTGGAACGGCAAGTACCGCCGCCCCGCGGGCCTGGCCACCGCCAACTATCAGGAGCCCATGAAGGGCAACCTGCTTTGGGTCTATGAGGGCCTCACCGACTACCTTGGCGGCGTGCTGGCCACACGCTCCGGTATCTGGAATCCCGAGATCTACCGCGATCGCCTCGCCACCATCGCTGCCGACTTCAACGACGCCCGTCCCGGTCGCACCTGGCGCGACCTGCAGGACACCGCTACCGAGGCGCAGATTCTCTACAACTCCAACCCCGGCGACCCCTACGATAACTGGCGCCGCGACACCGACTACTACAGCGAGGGCGATCTGCTCTGGCTGGAGGTCGACGAGACCATTCGTGAGCTATCCAACGGCAAGAAGAGCCTCAACAACTTCCTGGCCGCCTTTGAGGGCCTCGGCGGCAACACCGGGCCGAAGGTCATGCCGTACACCTTTGCGGACGTCGTCTCCGGCCTCAACGCGGTTGTGCCCTACGACTGGGCGACCTTCCTCCGCTCCCGGCTCGACTCCAATGAGCTGCACGCCCCAGAGATTGGCGGCATCAATACGCTCTCCGGCTACCAGCTCGTGTACAGCCAGAAGCCGAACTACTGGACCAAGCTCATGGAAGGCGACGGCCTCAACGCGGTCTACTCCCTCGGCTTCACGGTTAGCTCCTCCGGCGTCATCGGCGATGTCATCGTCGGCAGCGTCGGTTCTACCGGCGGCCTCGCTCCCGGCTTCCAGATCATCGCCGTTAACGACCGCGCCTTTACCCCAGGCATCCTGCGCGCGGCCATCGCCGGCGGCGTGGGCAGCGGTCCCGCCATCCGCCTGATCGTAGAAAACGCCGGGTACTTCAAGCAGGTCTCCCTCAACTACCACGGTGGCGAACGTTACCCGAACCTGCAGCGCGTAGACTCGGTTCCCGACCGCCTGGATGATATTCTCGCTCCACTTGTGAGTGCACAGTAGGACAGCAGGAAATAGGAAGTAGGAAATACGAAGGGAACACTTAAAACAGCCACAAATTCGTCATCCTGAGCGGAGGCTCTCGCGGCCTTATGCGAGAGCCGGAGCCGAAGGACCCCGAGGGTGTTGACATCACCTATGCTTTTTAGACCTTTTCGCCCCATGCATCCGAGGTGCGTGAAGAGCCCCAAGCATATTGGGTAAAAAGGTCCCGAGCGGTATGGGTAACGTAAAGACCATCAGGGTTCCTTCGGCTACGCTCAGGACGGGCCCTTCGGCTTCGCCTCGGGACTCCGTAGACCGCAAAAAGCCGCGGTCTACTCCGCTCAGGATGACGATTTTGTAGTGATTTTGAGAAAAACAAGCTAGCCCCTATGGGGCTACGCCCTAGGCTGGTATATGTCAGGCCTTCGGCCCTGAAGGATCTTTTTGTTTCCTGTTTCCTATTTCCTACAGTAGTCTTTCGGCCTTCACCTCAGGATAGTTGTTCACCACCTTCATCCCCACCTCGGCCGCGGTTGTTTCCACGATCAACACGCCTTGCCGCTCCAGTTGCGCCATCGTCTCCCGGCGGCGCTCCAGCGTCTCCTGCGCCGCCGCTGAGTGGAACATCTCCTCCTTCGTCCTCGGCTCGCGCGCGGCCAGATCCTCCAACTCGGGATGCTGCAACAACACCAGCACGACCAGATGATGCCGGACGAGTTCGCTGACCGCAACGACCAGCTCCGGCTTGCCCACGCTATCCACCAACTCCGTAATCCACACCATCAGCCCGCGCCGCCGTTGCGCGGTCTTCAGCCTCGCTACCGCATGCAGATGGTCCGCCTCGGCCGCCTCTGACCGCGTCCGGCTGAGCAGATCGATCCGTAGCCGCAGATGCGCCGCCTCGCGCTCGGCGCCGGTCTCCGCAAAGCTCTCCCGGCCTCCGCTCTCTATCCCCGCTCGCCGCAGCTCGAACGGCAGTCCGCGAGAGCCTTCCCGCATCCAGCATTATCCACGCCTGCTGCGACCGCTCCACCGTAAACTGCCGCGTCACCAGCCTCCCGGGACGCTGCAAGCTTTCGTTGCAGACACCCCAGGCGGTAGCTGCGAAACGCCTCTCAAAATATCTCACTGAGATCCGCGAACAGCTCATTGACAAAGGTTGCGGTGTTGCTCCGTTCCATAAAGTGCCCTATAAAGATCTCCCGTACTTAGGGAAGCTTTGATGAAGCACTCGCATTCCCTGGGCGGCTAAAGCCGCGTGGCAAGCATTGAGCTTCTCTACGGGCTGAAGCCCGTATCCTTCAGGGCTGAAGTCCCGCCCTTTTAAAATGTGGCCTTATTCAAAGACTCCTTTGAGGATCGAACCGAAAGCGGAAAGCTTCCGAAACAAATCCCGCAATACAGCGGCTTCCACAGCCGTTCACCGATTCTTAACGCGAACGTCAACGGCTGTTCACCGTCCTTTCAAATCGTTACCCCAAGATGAAATCACACATTTATCAATTTGAGCTTTCTGGAGGCTGCATTGAATTTCAACCGAATGGCTGTCTTGCGCAAAGACGGTCTTGTATGGGTCTTCGTGATGATGCTCCTAACGGGCGCGGCACATATGCAGGGTCAGGCAGGCACCGGCATTCTCCGAGGCAAGGTGGCCGATCGTGCGGGTGCAGCCATCAAGGATGCGGGCATCGCGGTTCATGGCCCCAATGAGTTCGAGCGCACCGTATTCAGTGGCGCCGACGGAAGGTATGCCGTCACACAGTTGCCTCCGGGCACCTATACGATTCAGGTTTCCGCCTCCGGATTTGAAACGCAGTCGATGATTGACGTCAAGGTTCGCTCCGGAGGCGAAGTTCCGCTGTCCTTCCATCTTCCTCTCGCCACGGTCTCGGAGGAGGTGACGGTTGAGTCCGAGGCCGACAAGTCCCTCGCTTCGCAGCTCTCGCCGGTCAAGTCCGTTCTGGATGCCGGATCCGCGCGCACGGAAATTACCAGCGAATACGTCAATGAGTTCACCTCTCCGGTAACCGACTTCGCCGATATCACTTCGGCTGCCCCAGGCGTCGTTACATGGGACAGCAACGGAGTCGGCATGGGCCAGGCCAAAATCTACTATCGTGGCTTCAAGGACGACGACTACACCATCACCTGGGATGGTATTCCGTTTGAAGACACCAACGACCCCAGCCATCATTCCTGGGCATTCGTTCCCGGTCCCGCCATCGGCTTCGTAGACTTCGACCGCAGTCCCGGAACCGCGGCGGATATGGGGCCGGCGAACTATGGCGGCTCCATCCATTTCTTCTCGCCCAAGCTGCCCTCCCAGGGATATTTGAGGGCTGCCGATTCGTTCGGTTCCTACAACACCAACATGTATCTGGTCGAGTATTACTCCGGCCTCTTCGGCGGCAGCAAACCTAAAGCAAATTTGTGGCTGGAGGGCCATCACATGTCCTCCAATGGCTACCAGACCTGGAACCATCAATACCGCACCGCCGGCACCGCAAAGTTCACCTACCAGTTCTCGGACAAGACCTTTCTGTCCATGGTCGGGACTTCGGTGATCGTGGATGCGAACACCCCCAACAACGATCCGTACCGCTTCCAGATACAGGATTACGGCAACAACTTCCTGCTGCAGAACAACTACTACAACGCCGACGGCACGGTGAACGGCCTCTACTACAACTTCTTCCGCTACCACATTCCGACCACCTTCGAAGTCCTCACCTTCACCCGGCAGTGGAACAACGGATGGAGAATCGAAACCAAGCCGTACGACTACACCTACTCCAACCATCAGCACTTCAATAACAACCAGTACAGTGAAGGCTGCACTTCGAATACCAACAACTGCGACTACGAGAGCAGCGACAACGGAGCGCTCACCGCAGCTTCGATCAGTGCCACCAGCGGCGTCGACAAGATGAACCAGTATGCGAAGGGCGGAGACATCACGCACGTCACCTACGGCTCCAAATTCGGCGTCCTCAGCTTCGGCGGATGGTATGAGTATGCCTATACCAACCGCTATCAGGATGAGAGCGATCCGGAGGCGAACTACCTCGACGGATCAACCGTTAAAGATCTGAAGTTCCACGAAAGCTTCATCACCCGCACCTATCAGCCCTATGCGGAGTATGAGTTCATTGCCATCCCCAAGTTCACCATCACCGCCGGTCTCAAAGACGCCAACTATGACCAGACGCTGAGTCAGTGGGCTTCCGACAAGGACGTAGGTCCGCTGGGCTGCCCGACTTCAGACACCATCCCTACGGCCACTCCCATCGCCGGTGTTCCCATCTGTACCGCTGTCACCACCCACGAGGCCTCCTACAACAACGTGCTGCCCTCCGTTGAGGTCAACTATCGCATTCGCTCGGACTGGTCGGTCTATGCTCAATACGGCCGGGCGAGCATCATTCCCTTTAGCACGGTCTTCGACGTCGCCAACGCCGAGGTCGGCCAGACTCCGCCTCCCACCATCGCCACTACCTATCAGGCCGGCACGGTGCTGAAGCTGAACCGTCTCGCCATGGACGCCGATGTCTATCACATCCACTTCATCAATCAGTACTCCAGCTTTACCCCCAGCTCCGGTCCGGATGAGGGCCTTTCCTTCGCCTACGCCACTCCTCCCTCCGATAGCACCGGCTTTGAAGTGGAAGGAAACTATGTCTTCGGTCACGGCCTCAGCCTCTTCCTCAACGGCACGGCCGGGCGGGCAAAATACGAGGCCGCCGCGGCGCAGGCAGCTACGGCCACCGCCCCGGCCACCGCTGCCAGTCCCACCGCATGGGTCGCTGAAACGCCGGAATACACCTTCAACATCAGTCCTACCTATCAGAGCGGTTCCTGGGACGTCGGCTTCTTTAATACCCTCGTCGGTCCCCGCTGGGAAGACGACGGGGCCTATCACCAGGCTGTTCCCCTCGGTACGTTCTGGGTGAACAATCTCTTCATCCAGCTCGGTCTCACTCGCTTATGGTAGTGGACGGATACCACTGGTGTAGATAGCTTCTACCATGGTCCGCGACCACCGTCGCGGACCATGGTTTTGAACGCGGTACGAAAAGGGGCCATGCCGTCGCGGATGTTGAGGATCGAGTAATTTTTCTGTAAGTCTAGTCCGACGCATCGGTGCTCATGGGCGTTTTCCTCCATGAAAACGCCACCGCACGCCCTTTACGGGATACCCATCAACAGGGAAATTGCTCTAGCGAAACCATTCGCGACCCTTCTCCGATCGTCTCCGATCAAGCTTCAGAATAGAAAGGGCACGAAGTCGTGTTCTTTCAAAACGGAGGCAAATCGGAGGTTCTCCGCGCTCAGCCGGCTCGACCCGCACCGCGCCCAGCTCCCGCCGCGCGGCCACCAGCAGATCGAAGGGAACGTTCTCGATGGCCGTCTCCGCCGGCCCCGTAGCCGATCCGGTCGTGACTCCGGCCGCATGGCGCCGCTCCAGCACCAGCCGCTCCTCGTCGATCTCCGGGTACTCCATTCTGATCTTCAGCAGAAACCGGTCCAACTGCGCCTCCGGCAGAGGATACGTGCCTTCGAACTCGACCGGATTCTGGGTCGCGAAGACGGTGAAGAAATCATCCAGGGCATGCCGCTCTCCATCCGCCGTCACCTGCCGCTCTTCCATCGACTCCAGCAGCGCCGCCTGCGTTCTCGGCGGCATCCGGTTAATCTCATCTGTCAGCAGAAACTGCGTAAACACCGGCTCGCGGTGAAAGCGGAACTCTCCCGGCTTGTCCTGGAAGGCGGGCGAAAAGATACTGGTTCCCAGAATGTCAGCCGGCATCATGTCCGGCATTCCCGACACCCGGCGAAACTCCAGCCCGAGGAACCGCGCCAGCGTCCTCCTATTCAACGGAAACCCTCCCTCCATCTTCGCTACGACAGCGATGCGGTGGAGTGGTTCAAGGCCCATGGAAAGGCGATCCACATGAACAGCGAATCTGCCTTCACGCATGCCTCGCCGGAGCTGCCGCCGGTTCTTGAAGAACTTCGCCGACGAGAGCCGATCTTTCAGACGTTCAAAGACATCGCGGCATACGGCGTGGAACGATAGTTGGCTACTGAGCGAGGAACTCCAGCAAGGCCTTGTTGACCTCGGCGGCGTGGGTCCAGAAGAGGCCGTGGGGACCACCTTGGATGACCTGGAGCCGCGCTCCGGGGATGAGGGCCGCGGTGCGTTTGCCGGTGGTGTCAATGGGCAGAATCCGGTCGCTGTCTCCATGGATGACCAGGGTGGGGACGGTGATTCGCGCCAGGTCTCTGCGGAAGTCCTCGAGCCATGCGTCCACGCACTGGAGCATGGCGTGGTAGCCGCAGGCCGCGGCGGTGTTGAAGCTGGCCTGGATAGCGGCGTCGGAGATGCGGGTGTTGATGAGTTCGTCGTAGTTGTAGAAGTTCTTCAGGAAGCCCTCAAGAAAGGCGAAGCGGTCGGCCTCGATGCTCTGCTTGATGCCTGCGAAGACGGAGGGGTCGATGCCCTCGGGGTTGCTGGTGGAGTGGCGCATGGCGGGCGTGATGGAGGACATGAAGACGGCCTTGCTGACGCGTCCGGGATCGGCACACTTGCCGAGATAGCGGGCAACCTCACCGCCGCCCATGCTGAAGCCCACCAGGGTGGCGTTGTAGAGGTCGAGGGCATGGAGGAGTTCGTGGGTGTCCGAGGCGAGCGTAGCGTAGTCGTAGCCGTGGTTGGGCTGGGAGGAGCGGCCAAAGCCGCGACGGTCGTAGGTGATGACACGATAGCCGGAGGCGAGTAGGGCGGCTGCCTGGCGCTCCCAGGAGGCCCCGGAGAGAAGCCAACTGGAGATCAGGACGACGGGTTTGCCGGCGCCGCGGTCTTCGTAGTAAAGCTCGATATCCGCACTGTTTTCTTTGCCAATTTTCAGATATGCCATTTCGTTCTCCTGGTTTGGTTTGCAGATCCAGCTTCCGATTCAGTTTTCCAGTGCGTTCTATTGGATGCCGCGGGACGGAAAAAAGCCCGGCGGGGCGCTGGGCTTTTTTCGAAGAACGAACACGATGAGCGAACGATGGATATGCCGAGCAGGTCTGTTTACTCCGCACCCCAGCGCTTGAAGACCAGCGAACCGTTGGTGCCGCCGAACCCAAAGCTGTTCGAGAGGGCATAGTCGATCTTTGCCGCCTGTGGCTTGTTGGGTACGTAGTTGAGGCGACAGTCCGGATCGGGGTTTTCCAGATTCATGGTGGGTGGAGCGATCTGGTTCAGCATCGCCATGATGGTGATACCTGCCTCAAGACCGCCGGCGCCGCCCAGCAGGTGGCCGGTCATGGACTTGGTAGAGCTAACCAGGAGTTCATGGCTCCTGGCCCTTTCGCCGAAGACGTTTTCGATGGCGTTGGACTCGATCGCGTCCCCCAGTCGGGTGGAGGTGGCGTGAGCGTTGACGTAGTCGATCTTATCGGGTGAGATGCCGGCGACGCGGAGGGCGGCGTTCATGGCGCGGCGGCAGCCGTCGCCATCAGGACTCATGCCGGTCATGTGGTAGGCGTCGCTGCTCATACCGTAGCCGACGACCTCGGCCAGAATCTTTGCGCCGCGGGCTTGGGCGAAGCCTAGTTCCTCGAGGACCAGAATGCCTGCGCCTTCTCCGCAGACGAAGCCGTCGCGATCCCTGTCGAAGGGCCGGCAGGCATGTGTGGGATCGTCGTTGCGGGTGGAGAGAGCCTTCATGGAGGCAAATCCGCCGACGGAAAGAGGGGTGATGGCGGCCTCGGCGCCACCGGCGATCATGGCGTCGGCGTCGGCGCGCTGGATGATGCGAAAGGCGTCGCCGACGGAGTGGGCGGAGCTGGCGCAGGCGGTTGCGGTGGCCTCATTGGGGCCCTTGGCGCCGTAGCGGATGGAGACATGGCCGGCAGCCAGATTGATGATGGTGGCCGGGATGAAGAAGGGAGAGATCTTGCGTGGCCCACCATTCATCAGTGCCGTATGTTCGCGCTCAATGACGTCGAATCCACCGATGCCGGAGCCGATGTGGACCCCGACGGACTCAGCGATTTCGGGTGTAATCCGCAGACCGGAGTGCTGCATGGCCTCGTGGGCCGCGGCCATGGCGAAGTGGATGAAGCGGCCCATCTTGCGGGCCTCCTTCTTCTCCACAAAGAGGTGGGGGTCGAAGTCCTTCACTTCGGCCGCAATGCGGACGGAGTGGCCGGTGAGATCGTATGCGGTGATCTCAGCCATGCCACTCTTACCAGCGAGCAGACCATCCCAAATCTGCGGGGCGGTGTTACCCACTCCGCAAATAAGACCCATGCCCGTTACGACGACGCGACGCTGCGACATCTTGCTCCAATTCCTTGTCTGTGAGTCCAAGCCTGCGGGCCCGAACCAGCGAGTCCGAGCCTGCGATTCCAGTTACCGCTCCGGGTTTACGTGGTCTTCTGGTGCTTCTCGATGTACTCGGTCGCATCCTTGACGGTCTTGATCTTCTCAGCATCCTCGTCGGGGATCTAGTTGCTCGACAATAATCTGCTTAACCTTCTCATCAACTGCTGCCATCGTACGATCTCCTATGAAGTCCTGGGTTGGGCGCGAACAAAGGGATCTCTTAAGCGAGATACCCGACTGACTGCCCCAATGTGAAAGCATACCGACGCGTATGGACGGTGTAAAGAAGCCGAGACCTGGCGACTGTGGAATGTTTCCGCAGTCCGGGTGCAAACCTCACCCGCAACCAAGACACAAAACGTCCTCTGCGAACAAACTATCTAGGGATATTCTAGAGCATTTTCAGCCTTGACGGCCATCTAACGGGCATTTGATGGGCATGCTCGGGGGGGGCAACGGGTGGCGTTTTCGTCGGGGGAGATCGCCCTTGGAAGTCGAGGCGTAGCGTTACACTTACACAGAAGATGCTCTGAGCGAAGAAAGATCGGCGTAGCCATGGCTGGAAAGGTATGTTTCTGGTGCGGATCCACAGAGTTACGGAGGATCAATCGACGCGGAACGTTGCAGCGGTATGTTCTGAGCGCGTTGGGGTGGTATCCGTGGGAGTGTGCGATCTGTCGTCGCAAGACATTTATGCATCGGAGTGGCTAAAGAGGTCCATCATGGGCCTTCGGCCCCCCTCAATAGAATCAGAAACTTGCTTGTGGCGAGGCCGTAAGCGGCGGACATTTGAGGTGGCACAGGCTTGGTGGCAGGTCCTTCGGCTTCGGCTCTCGCATAAAGCCGCGAGAGCCTCCGCTCAGGATGACGATTTTGTGGTGATTTGGAGGAGAACAGCCGCGCCCTTTCAAGGCGTCGAGTTTTTCCGCAGCCCGTAGGGCCGCGCCCTTTCAAAGCGTCGAGTTTTCCGCAGCCTCTGTAGCCCGTACCCTTCCAGCTGTAGCCCGTACCCTTCCAGCTAAAGCCCGTACCCTTTCCAAGTGAGCCCTTCACCACCGTCTGCGAATCTCTAACCTTTTTTCTCTGTCTTCCTTGTTTTCCCTTCTTTTCTATCTCTTATTCGTCTTCATGGGCTGGGAGCAGGGGGATGTGGGTGCCGAAGGCAGCGGAGGATGCCGAGGGCAAGGACGTCTGGTCAGCGTCTACGCTGACGTCGCGCAGGGTCCGGTTGATGGCGCGGGTGCGGGTTCCAACGTCCTGAATGGTCCTCTGCACCTTGCTGACCTGATCGTCCATTTTGGTCATCAGATCTTCAAACTTGCCGAACTGGGTGCGGGCATTGGCAAGAACCTTCCAGACTTCGTCGCCCTTTTGCTGCAGTTCAAGCATGTGAAAGCCCATCTGGAAGCTATTCAGGATGGCGGAGAGGGTGCTGGGGCCGGCGATGGTGACGCGAAAGTTCTGCTGAATGTCCGATTGCAGGCCGTCGCGCCGCATGACCTCGGCGTAGATGCCCTCGGTGGGAAGGAACATGACGGCAAACGAGGTGGTGGTGGGTGGGGAGATGTACTTCTCGCTGATGCGCCTGGCTTCCACCCGTATGGCTGCTTCAAACTGCTTGGCGGCGCTGGTGATCTCGGAGGTAGAGCCGCCGGCGTAGGCGGTCTCCAGGCGTTCCCATGCATCCTTGTTGAACTTGGAGTCGACAGGCATCAGGGTATCGCCGTGCGGCGTGGGGAAGCGGACCGCGTACTCGACCAGCTCCTGCGTGTTGGGCTTGACGCGGACGTTCTGCTGGAACTGACTTGGCGCCAGCATCTGCTGCAAGAGCATGCCCAGTTGAACCTCCGCAAAGCCGCCGCGGGACTTGACGTTGGTGAAGATGCGGGAGAGGTCGTTGACGCCCGCGGAGAGCTTGCTCATCTCGCCAAGGCCGGCGTGAACCTTGGTGAGTTGGTCGGTGACCTGCCCAAAGCTTTCCGTCAGCCGGGTTTGCAGCGTCTGATGCAGCTTTTCGTCCACGGTAAGGCGCATCTCTTCGAGCTTCTTTTCGTTGTTGGTGCTGAGCTGTTGAAGTCCCTCCTGAACACGGGAGCGGAGGCTCTCCGCGGCGGTCTCGTTTTGCTGCCGTGCGGCGTCCAGTTTCTGAAGCAGCTCGGTGCGCAGCGTGTTGCCGAGGGTGTTCACGCTGTTGAGCACCTCGGTGCGAAGAGCGGCGCTGGCCGAGGCGCTGTCGGCACGAAACTGTGCGAGTTCCGCGCGCAGGTGCTCCTCAAAGCTTTGCGAACGGGCGTCGAGGCGAGTGAACTGAGCAGGGAGATCGCAGGCGAGCAGATGGTTCAGGCGCGGGTCTTCGACGGTGGGTGCTGCGCTGTTACGGCGCAGCAGAAGCACGATCAACGCTGCGAGGGTGACGATCTGGAGGGCGATAAGGGCGGAGATCATTTCGACTTTCCTTCGCTTCTTTCTTTCGTTTGGAGGATAGCACCCCGGGAGGAGGGTGGCGCTCGGCGCGTTCCAGCGGAAAATCTGTCCGGAGATGCTCATATCGTTTGGCGATTTGACGGCCTGATGATTCAATAGGGTCAGGAGCACACTTGCTCGCAAAGGTACTTCGCTTGCGTCTATCCGCCCTGTCTAGGTCTCTTCCCCTCGCTGCCCTCGTGTTTTCGCTCACCATGGTGTCTGCGCTGGCGCAGACCTCGGTTCCGCCGAATGAGGCGGACCACTTCCGCAATACGTCGATGCTTGTGCCGCCGCCGGGAGCGAAGGTGGCGCTGATTGAGTGGGAGGATATGGAGTGCCCGGCGTGCGCGCATGCCTTCCCGTTTGTGCAGATGGCGGTGCAGCATTACCACATCCCCTACATACACTACGACTTCCATATCCCGGGGCACCCCTGGAGCCACCAGGCTTCCATCTTTGCGAGGTATCTGCAGGACAAGGTCTCGCCGGAGATGGCGACAGAGTATCGCCGCGAGGTGTTTGCTTCGCAGTACAACATTGAGAGTCCGGACGATCTGAACCGGTTTACGCAGGCGTTTTTTGCCCGGCACGGCAAGCAACTGCCGTTCCTGATCGATCCCACCGGTCAACTGGATCGCGAGGTCGATGCGGACGACGCCCTGGGGCTAAAGCTCGGCCTGATCGAGACCCCTACGATCATTATTGCCACGCCGAAGGCATGGATTCAGGTGAAGGATATCTCGGACCTCTACCAGGCGATCGACGAGGCAGAGGCGATGGTCGGCGGCTCCGCGCCTGCGCATCACAAGACTGCGGCAAAGTAGCTGCCGCTGTGGTGACTCACAGATGGGCTGAAGACAGGTTGGTATCTGGCGGGGCTGGAAGTCCACGGCTTCAGAGGTTGTGGAAGAAGGCCCTGCTGCGGTCGAAATCCGCCCAAACGCATTCCCTCAGGGGCTAAAGCCCGTTGATTCTGTTGCCTTTACGGCGCGGCTAAAGCCGCGCCCTTTCAAATCAAAACAAAAGACCCTCTAAGCGAAATCTTAAACAGGCTCTTAGAGGTTGCGGAAGAAGACCTTGGGTCGGTCGAATGCCCCACATGCATTCCCTCCGGGGCGAAAGCCCGTACCCTTCAAGCTATAGCCGCGCCCTTTCAAAGCGTCGAGTTTTTCCGCAGTTTGCCTTGGGTCTGCCTGCCGCAAGAGCTGCGGATGGAAGGCGGGCTCTGAGGGATGCTCCATGCTCTCCACGCTGTAGAAGGTTCTCAGAGAGCGTGCACTTGGTTGCAGGAAGAGCCGTCCGCCGGTGCGGGCGGTTCTTCTTATGCGCCGGCGGCAGCGGTGGGCCAGCATTGCAGCGCAATCTCGACGGCGCTGTTGAGGTCTTCGCGGCTGTGACCGCCGCATGCCTGCACGGCAAGACCGTTCATCATGCTGACGAGGAAGAGCGTGAGAGCGGCAACGTCGGTGGAGGCTGGCAGATCGCCCTCGCGGAGGGCGCGCTCGAAACGCTCGCGCATCCTGGCGATTCCGCGTTCGCGGACGGCCGCCATCTCGCGGCGGATGGGTTCGCCTTCCGTGCTTGCGACCAGAGCTCCCTGCACCCAGAGGCATCCTCCAGGGTTGGAGGGGTCGGTGGCCATGGTGACGGCGCCACGCAGGAGCATCTCCGCGACCTGGCGGGCATGGGGCTGGCCGAGGGCGCGGCGGACATATCGGCCGGGGCCGGCGCCGTAGCGAGCTACCGCCTCGCGAAAGAGGCCGGCCTTGTCGCCGAAGGCGGCGTAGAGGCTGGGACGGTTGATGCCCATGGCGGCGGTAAGGGAGGTGAGAGATGCTCCTTCGTAGCCCATTTGCCAGAAGACACGCATCGCGGCTTCAAGCGCAAGGTCGCGATCGAAGGAGCGGGGACGGCCGACCTGCGTCCGGGAGGCCAATGCGGGAAGCGGAACCGGGGACACCCGTTTGCCCGCCGGGGCGGAAGAGCGTGGCATGGGAGAGGCCATAAGGCTCATAGGAAGAGATATTAGCGCCCTTACGGTACGTTGCGCGACAGAAATTTTCAGAAATAAGGAACCCGCGGCGAAACACCGGCGAACAGGTAGAACGAAATCCAGCAAAACAGGAAGAGCCAAACAGGACGAGCAAAACAGGAAGAGCCAAGTAGGAGAGGCTCCCGGTGATTGCGAAGGCCGTGGGTGGCAGCAACTCTAGGCGTCCTTCGCGTCCTCATACTCTTCATGCCATGCGGTTTGGATGGCTTCGAGGATGCTCTCGTTGGACTTGGAGGGATCTCCGGCGAAGCCTGGCAGTTGTGTAACCCACTTGTGAAGGTCGGTGAAGCGGACGGCGTAGGGGTCGGTATCGGGAAACATCTCCTGTAGCTGAATCCCAATCTCCACAGTATCGGACCAATTCAGTTTGCGCGGCATCAGCGGTACCTCCAGGATCCTAGTTTACTGCCATTTGGACGCTCTTCCGGGGCGGATGGAGTGGCTGCGGCGCTCCACCCCACGCCGTAGCGGGAATATCCATGGGCAGGGGAGTTGCTCTAAGATAGTTAAGCCTATGACGATACAAGCTCCAGCTCCGAAGCCGGCATCCGCGGCATCCCAAACGCGATCCCAGGCGCAGCGCCGCATGACCGCGCGCCGCCGTTTGATCGCCGCCGCGCGCAAGCTGCGCGAGGTGAGTTCGATTGCGTCGGCGCTGGTGGGCACCGATCACCCCTACATGGCGCATATTGTGCCGATGCGGCGTTGCAACCTGGCCTGCGCCTACTGCAACGAGTACGATGATGTCTCCGAACCGGTCGGCATGGAGGAGATGAACCGCCGGATTGATGCTCTCGGGCGGTTGGGGACGTCGGTGATTACGATCTCCGGGGGTGAGCCGCTGCTGCATCCAGAGCTGGAAGCGGTGATCCGGCGCATCAGGAAGACGGGCGCTATTGCGGGCGTGATCACGAATGGTTATCTGCTGATGCCGGAACGGATCGAGCGTCTGAACAAGGCCGGGCTCGACCACATGCAGATCTCGATCGATAACGTGATGCCCGATGAGGTCTCGAAGAAGTCGTTGAAGGTGCTGGACGCAAAGCTGGCGATGCTGGCTGAGCATGCGGACTTTCACGTGAACATCAACTCGGTGGTGGGCGGAGGCATCGCGCACCCCGAGGACGCTCTGACGATCTCCAGACGAGCGCTGGAACTGGGCTTCAGCTCGACGATTGGGATTATTCACGACGGAGGCGGGCAACTGAAGCCGCTGAGCCTGCGCGAGCGCAAGGTTTGGGACGAGGTGCGGCGCCTGACCCGCCGCAGTTATTCGCGGTTCAACGGCTTCCAGGAGGCGATTGCCAACGGGCAGCCGAATGATTGGCGGTGCAGGGCAGGATCGCGCTACCTGTATGTGGACGAGAAGGGAATCGTCTCCTACTGTTCGCAACAACGCGGCTATCCGGGGATCCCGGTGGCGGAGTACACCACGGAGATGGTCAAGCGCGAGTTTCTCACCGAGAAATCGTGCGCTCCGAACTGTACGATCAGTTGCGTGCACCAGGTGAGCTACATCGACCACTGGCGTGCGCCGCAGAAGACGACGATTACCCCCGGCGGCGCGGGCCGCGGCGCCGATGCCGGACTGGTGCAGATTCAATAAGCCATGCGTGCCACTCTCCTGTAAGGGTGGTGCGGCTCACCGGCTTCCTTGGACATTTTCATGGAGGGAATAAACCCATGGAAGCCGAGGCGCCGGGTACGCCTATGCTGGCAATCCTCCAGAATCTCCACCCCAGCGGGTATTCTTTCCTCCGTCAGCCTGGAAGCCGGGGTCCGCGGGTTTCGAGGGAAGCGATCCGGCGTCTTGTACACTGAAAAAAAGTGCGAATGTCCCTGCCAACACGGGTTCCCCTGGCGAAGGCCTTTCTCTTTGCCGCGGTGTTTTTCTGTGTCCAGCAGTTTGAACACACCAATTTTTTGTTCAGCGTGCTGTACTTCGCATTCCTGATGTTGACCGTGGTCGCCTTCAATCTTGCGGAGGGCTTTACGCGATTGTCGGGGGCCTACATCTTCTGGTACTCCATGCTGATCGTGATCTTCGGGGTTACGTGGAAGGCCGTGCTCGGCGAACCGGCTGATTCCAACCTGTTTAGCCCGGTGCTGGATATGTCGATCTACACCGCCAGCATGTTCATGCTGCTGTTGGTAACGCTGTTGAACAGGAAGTTTGACCTTCGATCGGGAGGGCTGGGCGGCGGGTTCAGCACTGCGGAGCTGAACTACACAGGGGCCGGGCTGGGATGCCTTATCATTTGGTATGCCATTATGCAAGCCGATAATTTTTTCGGTCAGGCGCCCGGTAGCCTCGTAAGCGCGCTCGCGTACTTTGGATATGTAGCTCTGCTGAGCTTTTCCAAGCAAGCGATGCTCACACCGATGGTTTGCTGGATTGTGGGAGCGGTTTACGCGCGGATCAAGGTGCGCCTGGCACATGTTGTGGCCGCAGTCGTTCTGGCAGTTGTGGCCTTTGGAGTCGTCTCTCCTCTTTCGGCTTCGAGGGATCTGGCTGAGGATCTGGACGGTCCGCAGCGCCTGGTACTCATCGAGCATCTTCTGACCCACTACAGCGTTCTGCAGGCGCACGTAAAAGACCTGCAGTTGAACGCGGAATCGAATGGTGTGGGCGAGTGGTATAACACGCCGCAGAGTTCTCTTGTCGAACGGCTAAGCATGTTCCCGGTCGATGATGAGCTCTTCGATTACAGCGAAGAGGGCCACTATGAGGGTATGGCACCCATCTATCAGTACTTCGGCAATCTGGCGCCCCACTTCATCAACCCCAACAAACAGGTTACGTATAGTGGAAACTTCTATGCCCACGAGATGGGTTATGGACTCGGGGAGGATGACTACACAACGGGAATCTCCTTCAGCCCCGTTGCGGAGGCTTTCCACTGCGAGGGGTGGGGTGGTGTTTTCTGGCTGCTGCCTGTGATCTGGATCCTGCTGTTCAGCAGCACGGACTTCATCGTGGGCGACATGACGAAGTACCCATGGGGATTGATGGTCGTCGTCTGGTATGCGCACCTGGTGCCGGAGCAGTTGGTCGGGGGCATGATCTATTTCCTTGGGTATGGCAACTTCGGAATGCTGCTGGCCATTGTTCTGGTCACGCGGATCGCTCCTATCGCGGGGGCTCTCTTCATGGGATGGATGGCCGGTCCTCCACCGCGCACGCTGAACCAGGTGCGCGCTGTGAACCTGGCTCGCCCTGCTTTGCCGCAGGCGGAGGGATGACGCCTTGCGCGGCGATGTGTCTCCGGAAGGACGCTCCGCGTAAAGCGGGTGCGCTACTATAAAAGTTGCCTCACGAAAAGTTGGCCCACGAAAAGTTGGCCCACTAAAAGCTGCCCCACTAAAAGCTGCCCCACTTAGGAAACATCCAGCTATCTTCATGAATAAATTGATTCTCGGCAATCTCGTGCACCGCCCCCTGCGCTCCGTGATCAGCGCGCTCGCCGTAGCGATCGAGGTGATTATGATCCTCTCGGTCGTTGCCATCTTCTATGGCATGCTCAATGGGAGCCGTCAGGAGACCACCGGCATCGGCATGGATATGATCGTTCATCCAGGCGCTGCGACAGCCTTCATGATGACCAGTTCCGCCTCGGCGGACGTGCGGATCGCGAAGGTGCTCGCCGATCTGCCCCATGTGCGGGTGGTGACGCCTGTGAACATTAAATTTTCCATTGGAAGTTCCGCTGGAAATATCTACGGGATCGATTTTCAGAGCTACAACGCTCTGCGGCCCTTTGTGTTTCTCAGCGGTGGTCCCTTCAGGAAACCCTACGACCTGATTGTGGATGACCTGCAGGCGAAGGCGGGGAAGGGACTGAAGGTCGGCGATACGGTCATGGTGCTGGATCGCCCGTTCACGGTCTGCGGCATCGTCGAACACGGCAAGGGGGCGCGAAAGTATATTGCGCTGACGACGATGGATGCGATCGAGAGCAATCCCGGCAAGGCCTCCGCGTTCTATCTCAAAACGGAGGATCCTCCCAAGTATCAAGCGGATGTGCGCAGGGAGATTCTTGCCACGGAGGGCCTGCAGAACTGGGACGTGCAGACGATTCAGGAGTTTCTCTCGATCCTGACGCCGGAGCATATGCCCGGCTTCAACGATGCCCTGAACGTGGTGATCGGCATTGCAACGGTGATTGGTTTTCTTGTGATCTTTCAGTCGATGTATACGGCGGTTCTGGAGCGGACGCGCGAGATTGGAATCTTGAAGTCCATGGGCGCGGGCCGCCTGACGATCGTCTCCGTGGTGCTGCGTGAGACGATGATGCTCGCGATTGTGGGCACGGTCCTTGGGGTGATCGCAACCTATGGGTTGCGGGCTGCTTTGCGCACGCACTTTCCGACGCTGAGCTTTCAGTTGACGCATGAGTGGGTGCTCAATGCGGTTGCCATTGCGCTGGGCGGAGCCTTGCTGGGCGCTCTGTATCCCGCCATGAAGGCCGCGCGGAAGGATCCGATCGACGCACTGTCGTATGAATGAGAGTGCTTCCAAGCAGGACGATCCGTTATGAGCAGAGTCGTATGATGCGTGACAGCACTGCGCCAGCAGCCGGAGGTTGCCGCTTCCGCGTACGTCAGCTATTTGTTGCCCGAGACGGAGAAGGATGTCAAAACACTATCGAAGCCTCACGGCCCTGTTTGCACTTTGGCTATTGGCCTGGCTGTACGCGTCCTGGCCGGCAACGCAGGATGACGCCTTCATTCACCTTCGATATGCCGTCAATCTGCTGCGCTATCACATGATCTCCTACAATGGAGTGCATCCGGAGTATGGGATCTCCAGCCTGCTGTATGTATGGCTGTTAGCTGGCCTTCGCATCTTCTCAAAGTCGCCTGTGCTGCCTCGCGCGGTGTCTTCGGTATTTCATCTTCTGCTCTTCGCCGGTCTGGCATGGGAGTTCCCCAAGGCTCTGGGCGGGCTCCCAGGGGCGCCTTCGCTAAAGCAAACGCATCCGCAAGCCTCTTCCGGGAGGCCCAGCAACAGGGAAGAGGCGATCGCATGGGGATTTGCGCTGGTGCTCCTGGGCATCCTTGTGACGCCCATGGCGGTTCGCTGGCTGGATGATGGCATGGAGACCTCGCTGACGCTTTGCCTGGTCTCTCTGCTGGCGTTTTCCGTCTCTCGCCAGGGACACAGCGAGGTTCTGCGCAAACGATCGCTGGCGTGGCTTGCGATTCTAGGGTTTACGGCGACGCTGGCGCGTGTCGAATACCTGTTGTTGATGGGCGTGGCTAGTCTGACCCTCTTTCTGGCGCGGGCCGAGCTGCATCGTCGGGGCGCTGCGCCCAACACCGTGCCCGACCCCAAGCCCAGCCGCATCTCAGCGTATCCGCGGCTTGCCGCAGCCTGCCTGACGCCGCTGGCCGGGAGCCTGCTCGCCGCGGGGTTGATCTACGGAACCATGCACGCCCTGCTTCCAGATACCGCCGTAGCGAAGGCGGCCCTGCACACTCCCTGGGGAGCCATTCCGGGTATAGCCTTCGGTGTCCTGGGTGCCACCCTCTCTGTCTTCGTCAGCGCGATGTCGATCGGCATCCTTCTGCTCCTCTTCTGGTTGCTCACAGCGGCGGCCCTGGTTGTCTATCGGCGCCGCCTCTCGCTGTCCATGCTTGCGGCCAATTGCCTGTTCCCGGTCGTGCTGCTGCTCGCGGCGCTGCGCGGGCAGCAGGTTCAAGGGGTGCGCTACCTGCTCTGGACGCTGCTGTTTCCCATCCTTTGGAACATTCTTGAACTGCGCTGGGGCGCCTGCCGCTCCAGCGGGCGTTCGTTGCCCGCCGGGGTGGAACAGCCGCCCGGCGCGGAGCTCTCGCCCAGGGCGATCCGCTGGCTGACGATGGCAACCCGCGGGGTAGTAGGACTTCTGTTGATCTCTGTGCCGGTGGGATCGGTGTTGCTTTACAGAGAGTTTCACGCGCGCGAGCGCAGTCTGGCGGAGTTCCAGGAACAGCACCTGGAGCGGTTGCACTCGTTGAAGCTGGTTGCGTTCGATGTGGGTTACATCGGATACTTTACCGGCTCGCCGGTGTGCGATATGGCGGGGCTGGTGAATGGGCTGGCGCGCGCGGAGCTTCCCTTCGAGCAGCGCGTGCGCGTGTGCGCGGCGGAAGATCCACAGTATGCGTTCGTGAGCGGCTTCAGTCTTGCAGAGTTGAAGCACGCGATCGATCTTAAGGATTGGTCACTGTGTTCGGTCTATGACTTTGCGAACCTGCGCGGTCCCGATCCGCACTATTTAATTGCGTCCCCCGCCGCGGCCAGAGAGGTATGCGCGGCCGCCGGAGACGCACCGCGGCCATTGGCTCCGTTGTTACATGCTGGCTCGCTCTAGCTCGGTATCCGGGTCTGCATTGGAATAAGCGCTAGTACAACGTTGCCGGAACCTGGCCAGGTTCGTTGGGCTGGGCGATTCCTGCCTTCTGGGATGCAAGCACTCCAGGTTTACTCTCCGAATGGACCGAACCACAGCTTGTTCAGCAGTTCTAACTGAGGGAATCAAGAATGACCCCTCAGGCGCTGAAAGCCCGATAGGTCGGGCTGTTCCCGCCAGGATCCGTGAGGGCTGAAAGCCCGATCTATAGGGCTTTACAGGCTGCAGAAAAACTCCTTATTTCGACCGAAAACCCCCAAAACGCATTTCCACAGCGGCTAAAGCCGCGTAGCAAGCATTCGGCTTATGTACGGGCTAAAGCACGTACCCTTCAGGACGGATGTCCCGCCCTTTCAAAACACGGCCTTATTCAGAGGTTCCCCAGGTTTTACTCTCCGAATGGACCGAAGCACAGCTTGTTGTACCCGGTGGCGCCAAGGAAACACCAAAATTCTATAATGCAATGGAGATGCGCCATCACTTCAAGAGTGTGGGCGGATCACATCGGGCTGGGTTGCAAGCCGGAGGTATGCCTCGTGCAGGGTACATGCCCCACTCGAACTGTCCGGCCTGTTCGATCGGTTGAGAATGTCCGATATATCCAAGTCACCCCCTCCTGCCGCCGCTGTGCCGACGCTGAAACCGGCGCAGGCAGGGTTGTGGATACGCGAGCGGATGACGCTCTCACGGGCGGCTTCCATCGTGCTGCTGGGCGTAGCGGCCATCTTCTTTGCGCTGCACTTCGTCCATCTCACGGCGGACTTCCCCAACAACTCGCCGTGGAACGACTGGTCCAAGTACACGGATGAAGGTTGGTACGGCGATGCCGCCATTCGGCACTACGTCACCGGGCACTGGTACTGGAAGGGCGACTTCAATCCCGCGGTTGCGTTGCCGGTATGGCCGGCGATCGAGTTCCTGGTCTTCAGGGTCAGCGGGGTCTCACTGGTTGCTGCACGCGCGCTCACGCTGGGCGTCTTCGGATGCACGCTGGTCATCCTGTATCTCTTGATGCAACGGCATACAGGGCCGTACAGCGCCGCGTCCGGGTCCGCGCCTGGGTCCGCGTCCGGGTTTACTTCCGGAGCCGCGCCGGGGCCGGCGTCCGAGTCAGGATCCCGGTCCGGGTCAGGATTGGAGGAGGGGACACCGCCTCCTGGGGGCCAGTCGCTGGCCGCGCCGATCGCCGTGCTCCTGCTATGCACCAGCCCCTTCCTCTTTGTCTTCGAGCGCATGGCCATTCTGGAGCCGTTGCTGATTGCGCTCACGGCGCTGGGGCTGCTGACGGCCTCCCACCTGCGTCCGCTGCGCCTGCGAGCGATGGAGTTGCAGGGGGTGGGAGCAACGTTGCTGCTTACGTTGATCCTGCCTGGAATCGTTCTTACCAAGACGACGGGAGTATTTTTGCTTCCCGCCATCTTCTACATGGTATGGGCGCGCGCCGGGTATCGTCTGCGGCCCGCGCTGCGGCTGGCGGTTCCGCCCGCGTTCGGCGGCGTCGCGCTGTGGTGCGCGTACTTTTTTCTCTTTGTCCGGCCTCACTACCTCGCGGCCTATCAGTACCTCTTCTCGGCGAACGCCTATACGGGTATCGATCTTCAGCCGATTGCGACGGTTATTCTGAACACCGTTATCGACGGCGCCTGGATTGGAACGTTGTTGTACGCACTTTTTGCCGGGGTGATCGTCCTGGCGCTCTTCTGGCGGCCGAGACTGTTCACAAATCCGCTCTTTTCCTCGCTTTTGCTTTGGATCGGCGGTTACGTCCTGTTCCTTGCGTATCACAACAACCTGCAGCCGCGGTACTACCTGGTAGTCGCGGTGCCGATCACCGCAGTCGTCGCCATGGGGCTCGATAGCCTTCGCTCCGCGGGCGGCGCTGCCGGACGGGCGGTCGGGTCGATCCTGTGCGCCACTCTTGTACTGGCGGTTTCGATTCCGGACGCGCTGCAGCAGATTGAGTACCTGCGGTATCCCACGTATCAATTCGAGGCGGCGGCGCAGGGCATCAAGCGCATTGTTCTGGCGGATACGGCACACTCGCATCTCATCCTTTCGATCTCGGGTTCGGACCTGACGCTGATGACGGGATTGCCATCGATCAATGACGACTTCGGCACCTACGATCTGGACGCGCGCGTGAAGCTATATAGGCCTGGGTGGTACGCGTCCTGGAACGATGTTGCCTATGATAAGGCGGATGCGCTGACGCCGATGTACCGGATGAAGAGAGTCGCGGCGTTCCCGGCCTATGACGATGATGACCGCAACCTGCTGATTCTCTACCGGCTGGATCCAGTCTCGCAGGGGCCGAGGGCGCCGCGGCATAGACGGCGGCAGCGCCTTCCAAAGGCGCTGGTTACTAGAATCGGACAACAGCCCAGCGGCAATCAGTTGGAGCACTAGGGAAGCTCTGCATGAAGCACTTACATTCCCTCAGCGGCTAAAGCCGTGTGGCAAGCATTGGGCTTATGTACGGGCTAAAGTCCGTACCCTTCAGGACGGGTGTCCCGCCCTTGCAAAACGTCGCGATTTTCCGCAGCCTGTTTCAGCCCGCACATAACCGCCACAGAATCAGCGCGGGCTTCAGCCCCTGAGGGAATGCTCCACGGACTCAACGCTGCTAAAGTGTTAGCAGAGACACTCCACAAGCTAGTACTGGTTATGACAAAGGGGCATGAAGCGGAAGTTGCGCCTCGCGGTATTCGTTCTCTTCAGTATGATGACAGTGGTAGTGCGGAGCTACGGGCGGCCAACTTCGATCCGCCCTTCGCTCCGGTACTTCATCTCATGCTGCGGACGAGGCGGTCATCAGCGGATCTCTTCCTCGTCCCGCAGCGGATCATGGTAGCCGGCTATCGGTGGCTGTTCGTCAGGGCGATGCATCGGATCGCCTCCGGCGGGAGCCTTGAACCTCGACAAGCCACATCCAGCCAACCCTTGGAGTTGGAATAGAGCTGGAGCGGCCCTTGATTGTGGAGATCTCCCGGATTCGACGAGGATCTTCTGCTGTATCGCTTGCACGCCCAGGTCATCTCTCAAACGGGTTATCGTCAACGTGATCTTTCGCATGTGGTTCGGGATGTCGAGCCCCCGCTGGGCTGGACGGTGGGCTGCTTGCTCGGCTGGCCGCTGGGTTGGCCGCTGGGTGGCGTGCGCTCTGGCCGTCTGCTGGGCAACGATTCCCCCGTGCAGTTTTGCGGGAGAGGCGAGTAACGGGCCTCGCGTGGTTGCGGCGATGCCGCGGCCTGCTGAAACGGAGACGGGCGCGGCAGCGGGCGTGCCGCTGGGCGGCGTGTTGCATGGGACGGTCTCCGATCCCTCCGGCGCCAAGATAGAGCATGCTGCCGTGCATGTGGAGGGCTCGAACCTGCAACGAGACCTGAGGACAGACAGTACCGGCCAGTTCGGACTTTTACTGCCGCCCGGCACCTATCAGGTTGCGATCAGTGCTCCGGGTTTCAGAATCTACCACGTCACCATACGGATTACCGGAGGGTCTGCTCCGGCAAGCATCAACGCCATGCTCCGGATTGCGGCCCTGCCGGAGCACGTCACGGTTCCATTGGATGACAACAGCACCGATGCCGCCGACAACAAGAGCGCGCTGGTGTTCAAGACGGGCCAACTGGAAGAGTTCTCCGACGACGACAGCGCCTTTCAAAAGGAGATTGAAGCGCTGGCCGGGGGCGGAGGGCTGAGATCTCCGGCGGTCTACGTCAACGGCTTTTCCAACGGGCGCTTTCCTCCCAAGAGTACGATCAGCGAGATTCGAATCAATCAAAATCCATACTCCGCGGAGTATGGCTCGCTCGGCTATGGGCGGGTGGAGATCGATACCAAGCCGGGCACGGCGCAGCTCCATGGGCAACTCAACAGCTCGGGCACCGATAATGTGTTCAACTCGCAGAACCCCTACACCACGGCAGAGCCTCCGTACTATGCCGTGGATCTGGATGGAGACCTGAGCGGGTCCTTCAGCAAGAAGACGTCGTTTTTTCTCAGCGGGCTGTACAACAACCTGGAGAACAATGCCATCGTCGACGCCATTGATCCCACGCTGCTGACGCCCCTCAGCGAGGCCGTTCGGGCGCCGCAGATCACACAAACCTATAGCGGACGCCTGGATCGCCAGATGACCGGGAACAACTCGCTGATGGCCCGCTACGAGTTCAATCAGGTCGTGCTCGACAACAGCGGAGTGGGGCTGCTGGTGCTGCCCTCCGAAGGGGTGAACACCACGACCACCACCAACACGCTGCAGCTCACCGACACGCAGATCATCGGAGCCTCGATGATCTCCGAGGCGCACTTCGAATATGCTCGAACCCATGTGGCGCAAATACCCTCCAGCACAGAGGCGGCGATCGTTGCGCAAGGCATCTTCAATGGCGGCGGAGCTCCCGCGCAGACGTTGATCGACAATCAGGATCACTACGAGTTTCAGGAGTTCCTCACCATCCAGCATGGGAGGCACTATTGGCGGCTGGGCGGCCGTTATCGCCTGTTGCACCGCGCCAACGAAAACCGGTCCGGGTACAACGGCCAGTTTATGTTTCCCGACCTGGCTACCTACCAACTGGCGCTCCAGGGGCAGACGCCGGCACAGATCTTCGCCAGCACCGGCGCAACCATTCAGTACAACGTTACGACCGGAGAGGCCAATGCTTCGTTGATTACAGGCGATCTCGGCGTCTTCGCGGAGGACGAATGGAAGGTGAGGAAGAACTTCACGATCGACTATGGATTTCGCTTCGAGAGCCAGTCCGCCGTGCCGGACCACGCGGATCCAGCGCCGCGGGTTGGCCTGGCGTGGGGTGTTGGGCAAAAGGGCAATCGGCCCGCGCTCTTTGTCCTGCGCAGCGGGGCCGGCTTCTTTTATGACCGCTTCGACTCCGCCAACATCCTCACGGCCATCCGCCTGCAAAGCGGTACGCTCCAAACCTCCTACTACGTCGAGAATCCCAACTTCTATCAGCAGTATTTAAATACGGCCCCGCCGGTTTCGTTGCTTGGACCGACGCAGCCGGTCTTATATAACATCAATCCCCACCTGCGGAATGAATACTGCCTCTGCGCGGGAGCATCGGCGGAACGTTCCTTCGGCAAGCACGGCAGTCTATCGGTGGATTACATTTACATTCGCGGCGTTCACCAGTGGCTCTCCCGCAACATCAACGCTCCGCTTCCGGGAACATACAATCCCGCCAATCCATCCAGTGGCGTTCGTCCGCTGGGAGGAACACAGAATATCTATCAGTTCGATTCGGAGGGCGTTCAAAATGCCAATGTGCTCTTTGTGAACGAGCAATTCCGCTTCAATAAGCGAATTAATGGGTATCTCGCCTACAGCTTCCGTCCGGATAAACAGGATATTACGAACGCCACCACCTTCCCCTCCAACTCCTACGATCTGATGCAGGACTACGGCCGTGCCGCCCAGCCGACGCAGTCGATGTACACGTCGGTCAACTTCCAACTGCCCCTGGGGATCGGGGGCAGCCTGTATGCTTCCACCTCCGGTGGAACTCCGTTCAACATCACCACGGGAACGGATCTGAACGGGGACACCATCTATAACGATCGTCCCGCGTTTGCGACCAACCCGACGGCCAACTCGATCCTCTACAAGACCCGCTTTGGATACTTTGACGCCAACCCGCAGCCCGGAGAGAAGACTATTCCCATCAACTACGGGAACTCGCCCAATTTTTTCTTTATGTGGGCGCGCCTGCAACGGAACTTCAAAGTGGGTCCGCGGCCGTCGCCGGCGCCGGGCGCAAAGGGCGCCGCGGCGAAGCCGGATCGTCCCTACAGCCTGACATTTGTCGCCGAGGCGGACAACATTCTGAACCATCGGAATCAGGGAACGCCAGTGGGCGTGCTTGGCTCCCCCTACTTTGGGCAGTCGATCTCGTTGAACGCGCCCTTCTCCTCGGGGGACACCGCCGCGAACCGCATTGTCACCCTGCAGTGCAACTTCAGCTTTTAGAAGCCGCGGAAAATTGGACTGGGAGTTTGGGATGTCGGATACCAAGGGGGCTATACCCCGAACGAGCAAAAGCGCTTGTTTGGGGTGGAACGGCCTGGGCTGGTATATTCGCGCCGTGGGCGCGAACAAGGTGCTCTGTGAGCCTGCGGCCCGCTCAATAGAGTCAGAAACAAGTTTTTGGTGAGAATCTCAGCGGCCGTGGGATGGGTCTGGGCTGTCGGCCAGGTCCATGTCGAGAAAGGCGGTTGGAGCGCCCGGGGCGTAGCACTTGCCATCT
>JABEBX010019825.1_pt1 | contig 32062 bp, 30 predicted proteins | sample 7245971 | NCBI WGS metagenome assembly JABEBX01 (sample SAMN14506365, study PRJNA622280) | hot springs metagenome | biome: hot spring [ENVO:00000051]|acidic hot spring [ENVO:00002120]; feature: spring [ENVO:00000027]|sediment [ENVO:00002007]; material: sediment environment [ENVO:01001048]... | reverse complement strand
AGCCTTTGGCGGCCAGACCGCTTTTCACCATCGCGTCGGCGGCGGCGCGGGTGCGCCGGGCGTCATTGTCCATGCCATAAGCATTCCATGAATTCCAGCCCATTGCCGGCGTCAATGCCTGCTTATGCTTCCCGGCAATCACCCGCAAGGTGCGATGGGATTTACCAAGACTGTTGCTGGCGGTCAGGCGAACTTTATATTCGCCGGCGTTTTTTATTTGTCCCGTTATCAGGCCGGAATCATCCATGGTCAAACCAGCGGGCAGCCCTTCGGCGGAAATAATCACCGGCGCTTTGCCGGTGTATGGAACCTTGAACAGGAAATCGTGGCCGGGGGTGGCACCAAAAACACGCGGGCCATGAAAAGCCGGTGTTTCCGGATCACCACTGGCGATTTGCGGATAATCGTTGGCGCCCGGATATGGTGGCAATGCTACCGGAAGCGCCTTGGCTCCCGGCACAAGCGTAATAACCGGATCAATCCAATCCGCGTGATCATAATTATTTCCAGCTACGCCCGGCTCCACCAACAGAGTTAATTCCTTGGCTCCGCGCAGGTCGACACTGATTTTCCTCGCCGGTTCGCCCAGCCGCATCACCGGCGTGCGAGCCTTCATTTTACCGTCCACCACGAGTTCAAAAATGACCGCCCCGGCCTTGGTAGCTTCATCATCAAGGCCAACCTTCGCGGTGAATCGCTGGGCTGATTTCTTCAGACTAATACGGAAAATGCTTTCCGCATGGGTTCCAATACCATGCTGATAGGACTTGCCACCGACCGTCAGTACATTGCCGCCGACACTTTTATTTTTTGTCGGACTGCCCCATCCCTGTTGCATCATGCGTAGGTTCAAGTCTTCCACACGTAGGACGCGCCCCGCCGATGCCGCATGGACATTCGCATCATCCAACGCTCCACCCATTGCCGCCCCCACCGCAGTGGAAGCCGCTAATTTCACCACATCGCGCCGCTTGTACTTCTGATCCTGCCATTGAGCCATAATACCACTCCGCCTTAGAATTACGTGAACACGTCTCGCCGCCGGTACCAACATAGTACCGGAGGTTAAGTATGAGACTTTACTTTAACTGATCACATGACTTGTGGGAAGAGATGTCATTTGCGATTAGAATTCAGCGGTGCATACAGATGACACGATTGTGGCGATAAGTTCACCAGCCGGGCCGGCGAAGCGCGGCATTATCCGGCTCTCCGGGCCTATGAGCTGGCCCATTACCCAAAGTGTGTTGGAGCCACTTGTTTCGCCGCCGGCAAACCGCTGTATAGATACCTGGCTGCTTGATCCGCCATTGCCCGCGAGCTTGATATTATTCCAGGCACCGCGCAGCTTCACCGGGCAGGATATTGGCGAACTGCATATTCCCGGCTCATCCGCGTTGCTGACCATGACACTGGAAAAGCTCCTGGCCCATGGCGCCCGGCAAGCCGAACGGGGAGAATTTTCCGCCCGGGCTTTTCTCAATGGCAAAATGGACATTACGCAGGCCGAGGGAATCGCCGCGACTATCTCCGCCCGCAGCAGCCACCAATTGCGGGCAGCGGCGAGCCTGCGGCATGGCCGCCTGCATCAATGGGTAAAACAATATGCCGATGGCCTCGCGGATATTCTGGCTCTCGTGGAAGCGGGAATTGATTTCAGCGATGAACCGGGTGTAAGCTTTATCCCATTGGAAATATTACGCCAGCGGCTCGATGCGGTAATCCATGCGATTGCCGCATTGGAAGTACGTGCCGTGCGGTGGGAGGCGCTGTACACAGAACCGATGGTGGTGATGTTGGGGCAGCCCAATGTGGGAAAAAGTTCAATGCTCAATTCCCTTTCGGGCCAGGAGCGGGCTATTGTTTCACCCATTGCGGGTACCACCCGCGATGCGATCTCCGCGGAATTATCTGAATCTTCCCGCACCGTGCGATTGATGGATGCCGCCGGCATTGAAGCGGATAATTCGGAATTAACCAGCCTGATGAACGACGCCCGACGGCAATCGCTTTTGCGGGCCGATGTGATACTTCTGGTTGTTGACCAGCACGATACGCCGGAAAATCTGCGGACGATGCTGGCGGAAATTCAGGACGCCAATGTGTGGAAAATCATCGTACGCAATAAAGCCGATTTGCCCGGAGGGATGAGAAGTGTACCAGCCAGTATACGTTTACCATGGGTCAATGTCGCCGCCAAAACTGGTGATAATCTGACAGCATTGCGATCACTGATTTTTGACTACGCCCATCGCCAGGTGCCGCTGGCGGAAGATTGCCTGACGCTTAACAGCAGGCATCAACGGCTCATCAAGCAGGCTGGCGCAGCGTTACATAGGGCCAGGAAAATGCTGGCGTCATCCAATGAATTTCCAGAACTTCTCGCCGCCGATTTGCGCTCTGCACTCGATGATCTGGGGGCCATTTCCGGAACCATCAGCAGCGACGATGTGCTGGGCCGCATATTCGGCCAATTCTGCATCGGCAAGTAGTGAAGTACAAAGTCATGCCCAAAGTTGACAATCCGGTCAGCTTGCGTGATTATTACAATTTAACAATTACAGTTTCAGTTCAGGGCGGTGGAAGATGGTTCGACTCAGCGGCAGGTTTCTTCACTTTCGGCGGTTCTTTTTCTTTATTGCGGTGCTCGCGGGCTTATGGCTTGTGGCGCACTCGGCCAGTGGACGGGAGGCGGGATTTAATAAATCCTTCGCATATCGGCAAGTCGTGGCAACGGCATTTCGCCCGTTCGGGTTTTTATGGTCACCGCAATTTTCAAACTGCGAGCGAATCGCACTTTTTGCCGTTGCCGGCATCGCCATTCTTGCACTTTTGCATGCCGCTTATCTCATGCGCTTTGTCAGCCGGGCGGACCGTGGCACAGCGCGGATGCAGGATATAGCCAGGGCGATTCGTGAGGGGGCACAGGCGTATCTGGGCCGGCAGCGCAACACGCTGTTGCCCATTATCGCGATCATTGCTCTGCTGCTTTTGATAACCGCCAATATTACGGCGACCGTGCTCCGGATGTGTTGCTGGGCTTCGCATTTGGCGGAACGTTAATTGCGCTGTTTATGCGTGTGGGTGGCGGCATTTACACCAAAGCCGCGGATGTAGGGGCGGATCTGGTGGGTAAAATTGAAAAAGACATTCCCGAAGATGATCCGCGCAATGCCGCCACCATCGCGGATAATGTCGGGGATAACGTAGGCGATTGCGCGGGAATGGCGGCGGACATTTTTGAAAGCTATGAAGTAACGCTGGTGGCGGCGATGATTTTGGGTTGGGCCAGTTTTGGCCACAAGGGCGTGCTCTTTCCACTTTTGGCACAAGCCATCGGCGTGGTGTCGGATATTATTTCCACATCCAGTGTGCGTGCCCCGGCAAAAGGCGGTGTGAAAGAGGCCATGCAATCGCTGAACTTCGGATTCCGCCTCGGCGCCGTGCTGTGTACCATCGGATTTTGCCTGCTGGGTTTTTTATATCTGCGCTTTGATGAAGCGGCGTTAAGGGCCAACCATACTCTGGCGGCCATCGAAACACATACCCCCGGTTGGGCATCCATGGGTGTGGCGGGCTTGGATATGCGCCCGGCCGTCGCGGCTTTTGTCGGTCTGATCCTGGCGGTGCTGCTGAATTTGAGCACAGAGTACGCATCGTGAATAGGGTGTGGCCATAATTTGTGGCCTTGGCGGCGGTGTATGTACCCGGCGGTCCCGGAGCGCCGGAATGGATCACTTCGGTACGGAAAATCAATGTGTGTCAATCAGATTCATCACAATTTCTCCGAAAATTATCCATTTTCACAAAACATCACGCATTACGCCTTGCGGGAGAACTCCGGTAAAACAGGCATGCCGATTATTGCTGATACTGGTACTCATCCACAATTGCCACCACGCACGCATCCACCGGCAAGGGTGGATCAAACGGGTTGGCAGCCTCGCGGCTTTCTTCAAACATCACCAGCGATCCCTCAGATGCCCCGGTGACATCCAGCGCCAGCATGGTCCAGCGAATCGGCTGTTGATTAAAATCCAGCGGCTGGAGCAGGACAATTTTCCGGCCCTCCAACCCCGGCACACGGACACGCGATTCAATTCTACCTATGATTTTGCCTAGATACATAAATTATTCCAAAACCGGATCATCCGGGCGGTTTGCCACGGTCAACACACCAATTGCCGTCCCGGCTCGCCATAGATGCTATTCCAGGGCGATTAACACCCCTGCACCGGCGGATCAATCAGTGCCATAATTCCCAATCGCATCGGACAATGGCTGTCCGCTTTAAGCATGTCCTGCACGCCCCGGCCATCACTGACCACCAGCACACGCGATCCAACACCGGCTCCCAGCACATCCGCGGCAATCTGCGGAAATCCATTGTTCGTGCCGCTGACCGGATCAATGGGCTGAACAATCAGCAACCGGGCACCGACCATTGACGGGTGCTTCCGAGTTGCCGTTACAGCGCCTTTTACCATAGCGATAAACATCAAAACCTCTTGGGTCAAACAACCCCGCACAGAGCATCAACTGCGTTTGAATACCAACTGGCCATGGGCGTCAATTCGATCAATCAAGGCAATAATCACGGCGTCGGTGGAGGTGCTTTTCATGCTTGGCGCCATGCGGGCGGAACTGCCCTGTGTCAGCACCACCAGTTCCCCTTCACCCGCCCCAAGATCATCATTGGCCACCACCGTGGTCTGACCGGGCACAAGCTGCCCATCCTTGAGAACTTGAGCCTGCGCGAGCACGAGTTTCTTCCCGTCAAAACCCGCATCCTTGACCGTCGCCACAACTTTACCGATAACTTTTGCAATTATCATACATGTCTCCAAGGCATTACCATTTCCAGATTATCGCACGCAAGAGAGTGCTTGCCAATGCAACGCCATATAATAATGCGGTGGCCGGTTCACATCAGTCAATCTACCACCGGATTTCATCCGGTGCTCTCAAAGACGAATGCCGCGAATACGGAAGTTATTTTAAACCCTATCCTAAAGAAAAGGCCCGGTCGATTTATTCTCGACCAGGCCTTGATGTTTTGAATGCGTTTGAAACAGAAGTTTCTCCGGCCTTATTTCAGGCTTGCCAGCACTTCATCCTTCACATGGTTGGGCACCTGCGCGTAGCTGTGCGGTTCCATGGTATAGTTCGCCCGGCCCTGCGTAAGCGACCGCAAAATGGTGGAATAACCAAACATGTTCGCCAAGGGAACCGTGGCATCAATAACCTGGGTGTTGCCGCGGTTTTCAGTGTTTTCAATCATTGCCCGGCGGCTGGAAATATCGCCCTGCACCGGTCCGGCAAATTCAATGGGCGTGGTGACCTGCAACTTCATGATCGGCTCAAGGAGAACCGGACCGGCCTTTTTACATGCCGATTGCATGGCTAGAATACCCGCCTGTTCAAATGCGATCTGCGAAGAATCGACATCATGGTAGCTGCCGTCAAACAGCGACACTTTCATATTCAGCATCGGGAAGCCGCCGAGCACACCGGATTTGGCGGCCTGGCGCACACCGTATTCCACCGAGGGGATATATTCACGCGGAATCGCACCGCCCTTGATGTCATTTTCAAAAAGCAGAGTATCTTCCGAATCATCGCCTTCCACGGGCACATAGGGCAAAAGTTTAATCCAGCAGTCGCCATACTGACCGCGGCCGCCGCTTTGCTTGATGTGCTTGCCCTGCGCTTCAGCGGCTTTGGTGATGGTTTCTTTATAGGCCACCTTGGGTTTGCCAACGGTGACATCCACCTTCATATCACGTTTGAGCTTGTTGGCGATAATTTCCAGGTGCAGTTCACCCATACCGTGGATGATGGTCTGCCCGGTTTCCGGGTCAAAATTACTGCGGAATGTGGGATCTTCCCGGCGCAGCGTGGTCAGGGCCTCACCGAGCTTGTTTTTGTCATTGGCGCTCTTAGGCTCAATGGACATGCTGATAACCGGCTCGGGAAATTCCATTTTTTCCAGAAGAATGGGATGATCCGGATCACAGATGGTGTCACCGGTCAGGCTGTATTTGAAGCCCACCACACCGACAATATCACCGGCTTCGGCATAGTCGCGCTGAAAACGATCCGCCGCGTGCATTTCCCAGATACGCGAAGCAATTTCCTTTTTATCGCGGGTGGAATTGATGATGCGAGCGCCGGAATCAAGCTTGCCGGAATAGACGCGCACATAGCTCAAATCACCATGCTGGTCGCTGACGATCTTAAATACAATCCCGCAGAACGGCTCATTGATATCCGCCTTGCGGATCAGTTCTTTATTCTTTTCACGCACATCGTGCCCGATGAGTTCCGGCTTATCCAGCGGGCTGGGCAGATAATACACCACCGCGTTAAGCAGCAGTTGCACGCCCTTGTATTTCAGGGCTGAGCCACACAGCACCGGGTTAATCTTGATGGCGCATGTGCCTTTGCGCAGAGCGGCTTTGATTTCATCATTGTTAATGGGTTTATCGGAAAGATATTTTTCCATCAACTGATCATCACACTCCGCCGCCTTTTCAATCATGTACGCGCGGGCCTGATCGGCCTTGGCTTTGGATTCCGGAGGTATGGGGATTTCGCCCCAGTTCCGCCCTTTGGATTCCTCATCCCACTGATAACCCTTCATTTCCAGCAAGTCGATCACGCCGGTAAAATTTTCCGCCGCACCAATGGGAATCTGAATAGGAACTGGATTCGCCCCCAGACGGTCATGAATCGTTTTCACGCAGAACTCAAAATCCGCGCCTACTTTGTCCATCTTATTGACAAAGCAAAGCCGTGGAACGTGATACTTTGTGGCCTGCCGCCATACGGTTTCCGACTGTGCCTCCACACCTTCACGGCCATCAAACACGGCCACGGCACCATCTAAAACGCGCAAAGATCGTTCAACTTCAACTGTGAAATCGACGTGTCCCGGGGTATCGATCAGGTTAATGATATATTCATCGCCATCGTCCTTACCATGCAGATGCCAGGGGCATGTCGTGGCGGCGGCGGTGATGGTGATACCGCGCTGCTGTTCTTCTTCAAGGTGATCCATTACGGCGGTGCCTTCATGCACTTCGCCGACATGATAGTACCTCTGAATCCTAAAAAGAGTAAAAACCTTTGACTTTCATATCGTTTCCGTTCCGGCAAGCCGGGATTCCAGCGGGTGTTGTCTATAAACAAAATGCCCGCCAGAACCGTCCTTCTCCGCCAGACAGATTTAACTGCTCTGGCCGGGCGTTTCCTGCGGGCACAGACTTCGGTGGTCACACTCCACCGCACCGTGCCGATGTTTCACCCATGCCGGGCGTCGCATCGGCCGCGGGGCATGGGCTTAAAAAATATCTATAAGCAGTTTCACCTTTCATTCCTTATGTCAGCTCGGTCTTAGAGCCATCATGGTGCCCGGCGCTCTATTTCCTGCCGGGAAAACTGCGATCCAAGCGCATTAGGATAACATTGACGTGCCATCGAATGCAAGCCTTATCCACATATTTTCGTGTTTAAGAATGATTTGCCTTCGCATACTGGTACGGCCCTTCCTCGCTACTATGGTTGCTCTAACACCTGCACGCCAAGGCTGAACAGCAGGCCGTCACATCACGGACAGGTCTCAGGATTTCACATTTATTAAGCCGTCCAACCATACTGCCTTCAACTACCCCAAGCCGTCCCGTTGTCATGTTCGCTTGGTCGAACGGGCGTTCCTCGTCAAACCTGCCCACCCGAATCGCCCGATTCGCCTGATAACGAATTTATGATGTGCTATGTTACCAGATGGCCTTTCAATGCGGCAGCATGGACCCCGGTATGTTCAAGGGACTGGCCAAACTGGAACGGAAGAAAGAACTGGCTCGCCAATGGTATGCCAGAAAAAAGGCTCTGAAAAAATTAACCTAAGGGATCGTGAAACAATAACTTCACACTTTCTTCCCTGGTTCTTTTGGCCGCCGACTTCGTTGCTCGCTCCTTACAGACCCACTGGGCCGGAATAGTTGAAGCTTTTTACAGGAGGTGTACGGGTTTCGCCGGGACACAACTGCGATTATGCTATGACCATGAAGCAACGAAACATTATAACCGCGGTTTTAGTACTCCTTGCAGCCATGCTGGCGGGATGCAAATCTTTTGGCCCCATGCGCATCAAGCCCGTCAACTCCAGTCACAGCGCCACATTGCGCCCTGGGTTTACCAGCGGTTACTATCGTGTCAGCCGGGATGGGGTGTATCACTTTATACTCTCTTCAAGCACGAAAGCCTCGGATGGCGGAGCGGTAACGCAAGTGATGATCCTGCGAGTTTTCTGGAAGCCCGTGCCCGGCGTCACGCCCATTGTGCATACGGCGATCAATACCACCATCCGCTACCTTATTTTTACACCCAATGGTTGCGGTATGTATCAGGGAGCGGGATTTGTCCGCCTGCATAATGGTTCACACGCACAACGGATGCATGCATCTCTGGTGGATGGCGATTTACGCCTCACCGGAGCCAGTGGTTACTTTACCGACGCGCTGGGGCCATCGCGCATCACCGGCGATTTCACAACCATTCATTCAGTGGAAAAAACCATCACCAGAACATTGCAGGCAAAAAGGCGGTTTTTCGCCGCCACGCTGGCCAACCGGCCTTGATACCACTGGATGATGATCCGATGAGGAAGCAGCAAACCGCTCCGATTTGGTTGTATCGCCAAACCGGGTGTTGCGGCATATCCGTGCTCACTGATGATTCAGAAGCATTATTACGTTCATGACATTACTTTGGTCCACCAGATTTATTCCACGGCTGTCGGGGTTGCAATACGGTGAGCACAAAAAGATGCTTGGAGGGGTATTGGGCCGGCGGAACATGGTATTGGATAATTCGGGCCGGCTGGTGGGAAAGCTCCGGGGAGACAAATATCAAATCCGTCGGCCAGGGACTGTACACATGGCTGGTGTAATTTTCCCATGTCCCCCACTGCTGCCCGGGCTTATGCAGGGCGTAATCAAATGTATCCACCAGCGGCACATTGGACGCATTGCCCAGCAGTGCCTGATAAATGGCATGATCGGAACGGGAATGATTCATATCCCCCAATAAAACAACGCGTGCGGCGGGATAACGCTTTTGCCATTTGAATAAAATCGCATGGAGTTTTTCAGCGCTTTTCACAGCATTGGTTTCCCAATGGCGGAGATGAACATCCAGAATAATTAAATCCGGAAAGTATCCCGCGAGATCGCGCAGCACCACCAAGGAGAAATATGTATTTTCCGTCGGATTGGTTTGCGGATGATTCGGGCGCACCATGCCAAAAGTGCCGACAATCCGTTGGAACCGCCTGCGGTGATACCAGATCTGATTCCATGTGCTTAACGGCCCGGCCAGCGCTGTGGCCAGGCTGCGGTGGATGACCGCCCCATCCGGAAAATGACGGTATGCTGGCAGGTGCATCACCAGCCAGGCGGTTTGCGCCGGAGTGGATGCCTGCATTCCAATGATGCCGGCATTAATTTGATCCAGTACTTTAACCAGCTCCACCCGCCGCACCGACCAGCTATGAATTCCCTGATTCGGGCGCAGCAGATTGATATTAGCGGTGAGCACTTTAATATCCGGCGACACGGGTTTGGAAATCGGCGATAACGGAGCCGGTGCTATTCGCCGGGGACGGTTGAGTGCAAAAAAAATACTCCCTGCGATGATCGAAAGCGTTACAAAAAAAAATGTGGTTCTATGGGGAAGGCGGCGTAAGCGCATGGTCTAAACTCGTTTCTGAACACTTATGTTCCGCGGAAAAGTTCTTTTTTATCATCCGATCCACCAGGGCTGGAAATGCCGCGGCAATCGCCATCGCATAACGTACGGGCGCGAATGGCCAGAGTTCCGGCTGCGGATGTTCTATGAGACCGACAATTTTTTTCGCCACAAGCTGGGCGGATTGGGTTTTACCCAGGCCATCCACGCGCTTTCCACTGCGCCGTGTCGCCTGCTGAAAAAATTCCGTATCTGTGGTAATGGGATGCACACTGCTGACGTAAACTCCCATGGAGGCCAGTTCAACGCGCTGCGATTCTGAGAGTGAAAGTTGTGCCGATTTGGTCATCGCATACGCCCCCATCTGCGGTATGGATCGACGCGCAATAGCCGATGACATAACAATAATGTGACCGGATTTCCGCTCAATCATGCCTGGCGCCGCCGCCGCCATCACGTACCAAGTGCCCATGACATTAACCCGCCAGATTTCCTCCATCTGCTCCGGCGTCGTCAAATGCACTGGTGCGCGAAGGCCGAATCCGGCGTTGGCGATGGCGACATCAAGTGATCCAAATTGATCCTTGGCACTTTGCACAAGTTTGTCCACATCCGTGCGGGAGGAAACATCACAGGCCTGAATATGCACCCGGGAACCAAGCGCCCTGGCCTGCCGGGCAATGGATTCCAGCTTGTCCATACGCCGGGCTCCGAGTACCAGCGCCGCCCCGCGCTGTGCCAATGCCAGTGCGCACGCCGCCCCGATACCGGAAGACGCTCCGGTAATAAGCACCACACTTTTTGAAATATCAATACGCATAACTATTCTCCTATGCTATTCGGCTAAACCATTATACCATGATCGTCACTGCACGGCGGCGGTAGTTGACGGTGTCGGCCTGGGCACAAGCACTTCATCAGATCGAATATCAATATACGCCCTACCGGCATCAATGCGGTGATACTGCTGGTAAACATCTTCGAGCAACTGCAATTTCCGCGTTGCGGGTACCTCATAAAAACCTTCCTGACCGGGCGGAAGGCCCCAATATATCTGCGTGCCAAAACGGGTCTTGAGTATAATTTTTGGCGTTGTGAGCGGCACATGCGCATACATGTTGGCCAGATCAATGGACTGAATCTCACCGGCGTATGGCTGGGGCGATAAAAGGCGGATCATTTTCAGTCCCAGCGTTATGCCCGTAGCGGAAAATTGACGGCCCGGCAACGGCACGGAAACCGGTACGCCGCTGATCCGCATCAACCAATTCAGGGCTGGCAGATCAGCCGGCGCGTACGATCCCGGCAGCCGCGTACCATGGGGGCTGATGAGATAATATTTTCCATTTACTGAAACCAACCCCGCGGGACGCCGATATTGACAGGCTATTTCAATAATCTGTTCATGCGGCAGCCATACACGGCGGACGTAACTTACACGCTTGATCCAGGCATTAAATCCCTGGGATTGATCCTGCGTGAAGTGCCTCGCCAAAATCTGAAGAATTTCGCCATCCAACGGATTGCGCAACTTTGCTGCATACGTGGAATGTTGTTTGTTGAAAATAGTGTACTCAACCGCCTCCGATGCCAGTGAATTAAGAATTGGCGAAGAGAGCCATGGCGGAGCGCCCACCATCACAATACTTTTTAACGGGCGTTTTTGCGCCCGCTGCGCCATGAGCATTTTTCCGTAGATATTCAGCCGGGAAAAACCTTCCGCCAGCAGCGCCACAATGAGCAGCACCACGCAAAACATTAACATGCTGCGCACCCATGGAATTTCCCAGGGGCGGCGATATATCGGTCTGAAGCGGGTTTTGGCCATGAACTCCACGATGCCTGTTTTAGTATTGAGCCTTTGCTTCATCGCCGGTTGCCGCGACGGTGCGATCACGAATGGCCATCCGGGCCAGACGATCACAGAGATCATCAAACGCGATGCCCGCTTTCGCGGCGGCTTTGGGTACCAGCGAATGACTGGTGAACCCGGGCAGACTGTTTAGCTCCAGCACCATAGGTTCCATCATCGCCTGATCCACCATGATATCCACCCGCGCCAAATGGCGGGATCCCATGCAATTGTACGCTTGCAAGGCCATTTGAGCGACTTTATCCAGCACTTTCGGCGGAAGATCGATATCAAAAAGATATTCTGTATCTTCACGCCGATACTTGGCTTGATAATCATAAAACGCCGCGGCCGGACGGATTTGAATGACCGGCAAAGTTCTGCCATCCAATATTCCAACCGTTAATTCCGGCCCGGCGATGAATTTCTCCACCAGCATGGCACCATATAGCGGAAGTGTCTCCGTCAGATGGGCGCGGGCGTCGTCGATGTTGGCGCATATCCGGCAGGCCACCGAACTGCCATCGGCAATGGGCTTAATCACACACGGATATCCGATGCCGCTGCGGGGTGTCCAACTGTCTTTGTATTTTCCGCCGCTGACGACCTGCCAGTTGGGCGTCGCAATGCATTTTTCCGCCAGAACGCTTTTTGCCGCCACCTTATCCATGGCCAGCCGTGATGACGCCGGCCCAGAACCGACATACGCCATGGCGTGCTGCTCAAGAATTTCCTGCAACTGGCCATCTTCACCAAATGTTCCGTGCAGGGCGGGAAAGACCAGATCGCAGGGGCGATGATCTAATGCGGCAAGATTTTCCGGGCCGATGTCCGCTTCATATACAGTATGACCTCTGCTGCGCAGAGCGCCGGCAATTTGCGCGCCGCTGGCCAGTGACACTTCGCGCTCGCGGGATACTCCACCGGCCAGCAACGTAATATTCAACGGCTTGAATGGGCTGTCCATAATTGTCTCCTTAAATCAGCGGCCTTATGTCCGGTACGCCTCATGTCGGGCCTGAATGGGATGTCACCGTTCGCGCTGACTTCTCACAATGTTTGCCTTTGATTATATACGAATTAAAATTCCCCGCCGTCACCAGATCACCACTTCACTTTCCAGTTCAATACCATGTTTTTCCCGCACCCTCTGCCGGGCCAACTCCATGAGGGCCAGCACATCGGCACTGGAGGCGCCGTGGCGGGCGACAATGAAATTGGCGTGATGGGTTGAAATTTCCGCTCCGCCTATACAATAGCCTTTTAAGCCGGCCTCATCAATGAGTTTGCCGGCCGACATTCCGGCGGGATTGCGAAATATGCAGCCCGCACTGTTATCCTTGATCGGCTGCGTATTGCGTTTGTACATCCATATTTCCTTCACCCGCTGGCCCAGACGGTCAGGGTTTTCAGGAGTCAATTCAAACAGGGCGTCGAGAATAAATTTGGCATTGATATTGCTGCGGCGATACTCAAAGACCAGATCGTCCCGCTGGCGCGTAAATATCTTGCCGTAGGAATCCATGACGGTTACCTGGGCCACAGATGATCCGATGTCACCAAAAGCTCCACCCGCATTCATCCGGATTTCCCCACCCACGGTGCCCGGTATGCCAGCCTGGCATTCCAGACCGGCCAAACCCATTTTGGCGAGTTCTAAAACCAGTTTGAGCACATTCTTGCCAGCTCCCACACGCGCCAGCCGCTCATTGACCACGACGTGCGTGAAGATTGGATTGCTTAACGAAATCACCGCCCCATCCACACCCTGATCCCGCACCAGCAGATTGGCTCCTCCACCGAGCACGTACATGGGAATCTGATTTTCATTAAGCCGCTTAACCACCGCCGAGAGTTCCTCGCGGCTGCGCGGTTCAACAAAATAGCTCGCCGGTCCGCCCAGATGAAACCACGTTAACGGAGCCAGCGGCACATCAGTGCGAACGATGCTCTCGAAGTCGGCATACCAGTTCATGCGTTATTTCCCAAACCGGGCCTGCGCCCATTGATACAACAAGATCACCAGATTTTAATTCCGCCAGCAGCGCCGAGACAACCTCCGGAAACGCCGGAATATAACGGCTCAACCGGCCATTGGCGGCAATACGATCCACCAGAGTTTGCGCATGGATGGATTTCCGCTCCGCTTCACTGTCGCGCGCAAAATAAATATCCGGAACAATCACCATGTCCGCATCGGAAAAACTCCCCGCAAATTCTTCCAGCAAATGACGCGTCCGGCTGTGCTGATGCGGCTGAAAAACACAGATCAACCGCCGCGGCTGATACAGTTCCCGCAAACCCGCGAGCGTGGCGCGAATTTCCGTGGGATGATGGGCGTAATCATCAAGAATTGTCACGTCATCAATTTGACCAAGCAACTGACTGCGGCGATCAGCACCGGCAAAATCCGCAATTGCCGCGGCAATGACATCCCATGGAATATGGCAATGCCGGGCGATGGCCGCCGCCACCAGACTGTTGCCGACATTATGCCGGCCAGGAATACGCAATGTCATCCGGTCGGCTTTCCGCCCTTGATATGAAACTACGTAAGATATCTGGCCATGGACACATTGGATTTCCGTGGCCAGCCAATCCGGTGAACCCGTCAGGCCGTAGGTTTCCACAGGCGCTTGAGCCGCCGCGGCGGCCTCCATGCACCAGGAATTTTCCGCACTGGTAATAATCACACCCGCCGGATCCACCTGGGACATAAACGTTCCGAAGGCCTGTGTGATGTCATGAATATCATGGTAATAATCAAGATGGTCCGATTCCACATTCAGCACCGCCGCAATGTGCGGATGGAGATTCAGAAAGCTGCGGTCAAATTCACACGCCTCAGCGATAAAATAATCGCCCGCTCCGCCATGCGCGGAGCCATCGAGTTGCCGAGAACTCGCGCCAATAATAAAGGATGGATCAATTCCCGCGCGTGACAAAATATAGGCCACCATGGAGGTGGTGGTGGATTTACCGTGCGTGCCGGCAATGGCAATACCATGTTTGATGGCCATGACGATACCGAGCATCCGGGCGTATTTGAACGTCTTGGCTCCAGTTCTCCGCGCTTCACATAATTCCGGATGATCCGCGGGTATGGCCGCGGAATGCACCACATATTGGGCATCGTGCGGAAATGACGCCGCGGTTTGTTGATAAGAAATGCTGATGCCCATGCCGGCAAGCTTTTCGGTGATCGGTGAACGTGTTCTATCTGATCCGGAGACCACTGATCCTATTTGTGCCAGCATCTGCGCCAGGCCGCACATGCCGCTGCCTCCAATACCAATAAAATGTACCCTCCGGCCCCGGAAATCATCGGTCATCCGGTGATGATCCGCGGCATTGGTCATATTCGCCGCATGATCAAGATTTGTGAATTCAATACTCTGTTCGACGGTGCGCGGCACACGCAACGATTCTGATCCGGCAATTGTCACCATGGCTTCGCCTCCTTGCGATGTTGTGCCGCAGGAATTTTTCCCGCCGGCAACAGATAAACCACACATTGCACCTTCATTTATTCTGATCTCCGATCTTCCAGTGTATCTGTTCAATCAACCACGCGGACACCGCCGCCGCCGCATGAGGCTTGGCCTGCGATAGTGCGGCCATGGCCATTTCCGCAAGGCGATCCGGCTCGGAGAGTAATCGCATCAGCATCACTTTAAGTTCCGCGGCATTTATCCGGGCGTCTTTCGTGTCAATCACACGTACCGCGGCACCAGTGGCACAAAGATGCGCGGCATTGGCTTCCTGATGACGATCCTTATGAAATGGATACGGCATAAGAATGGCCGGAACACCCATACATGCCAATTCCGCGCAGGTACCGGCTCCGGCGCGAGCAATGGCTAAATCAGCCATCGACCAGACCGCCGCCATGTCATCACAATAATCTAGAATTTTCCATGGAATATCGGTCACACGCTGGGCCGCCGCCCGTAATTCCGCCGCATGTTCCAGACCGGTCAGATGCAGAATCTGCCAGTGTGATTCACCGGCACCATTGAGGAGATGCTTCAATTCAGCATCATCCAGCAGCACCGCGATGGTCTGATTGATTGTTTGCGCCCCCTGCGAGGCACCGGTGATCACCAGCGTCTTCCGGTCTGTCTTCAACCCCAGCCTTCTGGCCGCCGCGCTGCGATCTATCCGCACCAGAGAACTGCGGATCGGGCAGCCCACCACTTGAGTGTGATCCGCATAGTGCCGGCCCGAAGCACCATCCAGCGGCCATTGCGTGAAAATCATTTTGGCACGCGGCATTAAAAACCGGTTCGCCCGCCCCGCCAGAGCATCCGGATTAACCAGACCCACGGGAATATTCTTCCGGACTGCTTCGTGGGCTACCGCCCCGGCGGCGTAACCCCCCAGAGCCAGAACCGCCGCAACACTATGCTCGGCCATAAAAGCCCGCCAATAATGGCAGGCCTGATTCCATGCCATATAAAAGCCCGGCCACCGTAGCGGATTGGTACTTAAAGGACGGATTCCCTGCGGAATATAATCTGAACCAAAGTTACCCAGAAGCCGCTGGTCAATTTTTCGCGGCGTAGCGGCCCAGATAATTTTTATCGGGGGGGACCATCCAGCGATCTGTTTTTCCAAATGTTCCAGCACCGCCAGACCAGGATAAATGTGCCCGCCGGTGCCCCCGCCAGCCATGATAATGCAAATGGCGTCCCGGACCTGCGCTGTGGCAACGGGTGCCGACACTGGATCAGTACCAGGAATCGGGGAATCAGCATGAATACTTAATAATGTCATGCCGCACCGTTACCGGCGGAAGTTTCCGCTGTTGTATGTGCAATCTTCAGGGGCAATCCGGTACCTCCGCCAATTGCACTTGTAGATATTTTGTCCGCGCCATCCAGACGGTTGACGCGCTCCACACTCATTACCAGCCCGATGGCTCCGGCGGTAAGAATCCAGCCGGTGCCGCCGGAGGAAATTAATGGCAATGCAATTCCCTTGGTGGGGACGGTAACTGTGACCACGGCAATGTTCATAGCCGCTTGCAGGCCGATCATGGCGGTGCATCCGAATGCAATGAGTTTGCCAAATAAATCATGTGATCGCCGCCCCACCTGCCAGCCGGAAAACAGCAGCGTCAAATATAACAATATCACCAGCATGCAGCCGAAGAAGCCGAGTTCTTCGGAAATCAGACTGAAAATAAAATCAGTGTTATCTTCAGGCAGATACCCCATTTTCTGTATGCCATCACCCAGCCCCCGTCCCCAGAATCCACCACTGGCAAAAGAAAGCAGTGATTGAATCGGGTTGTAGCCCGCCCCTCTGGGATCCAAGTTTGGGTGCATGAAAATCAGCAGCCGCTCCCGCCGATACGGCACATGCCAGACCGCAAAATAAAGCACCACCAACGACGGTGGCAGCAACAGCGCGATATGCCACCATCGGCAGCCGGCCATCAGCATCATCAGCACGGCAATGCCCGCCACCAGCGCTGCGGTTCCAAAATCTTCTTTCAGGATAAGGGCACTGGCCGCTCCAATGATAACCATCAGCGGAACAAAGCCTTTCCAGAAGCTCCGAATCTGTTCTCCCCGATGCACGGCATACGCACTGATAAACAGCACCAGCGACCATTTGGCTAATTCAGAGGGTTCAAAACTCAAGGCATGAGAACCCATCCGCAGCATCAGCCAGCGTTTGGCGCCGTTGATATCTGTGCCTAACCGCGTCAGCACCAATGCCAGCAATATCATGCTGACAGCCACCAAGATACTGGGAACCGACCATAGCAGCTTGCGGCCAATGAAGCGGCGATAATCCAGCCGCCATAAAAACACCAAAAGCACCATGGCCAGCAGCGCGTGAATGGCTTCGGTATTCATTACCAGGCGGGTAAACCAGTCATGAACAACATGGCCGATGCGGGCATCCGCGCTTTGCGTCATCAGCAGGCCCACACCCAAAAGTGCCATGCAGGCCACCATCATAAGCTGGTCGTAAGTCAACGCCACCGGAGCCAACCGCACAGAGAACTGCCGCGCCGGCACCGGCAGGGAAATATCCTCTGTAGCTCCCGCTGTTTTGGGGCGCGGCTTGGCCCAGGCAACACGGCTTGGCCAGTTGATGATATTGCGCATGCCGGCCATTAGAGAACCTCCCCGGCAATATTAAAATCGGACGGCAGCCCGGCTTGCGGCCATTGCGCCAGCCCAGATGAATGAATCAGAATATCTTGCAGTAACACTTTCATGCCGCAGCCAATTCCATGCCGCCAATTCAGGGACATCCGTGCCCCCGCCACCTGGAACGCCCAGCACGCGGGATTGCCTGAACCGGTCTATCAAACGACCGATAAGCAAATTCTATTATAAACATATTTTCGTTGATTGTTGTATCCGAGGATGAATTTTTCCATCTTTTTTTTCATCGGAGCCGGAATAATGTGCTTTCGGGGACCGCAATATCCGCTCAAGGCCACGCCGCAACACCCGGCTGCCGCGGAATTCCGGCCAGATCCGCCAGCAGGGCCATGGCGGCCTTGCCGCTGCCCACCATGGAAATGGCATGGATGATCTCCCGTTGTCGCGCTGTCCATACCAGTGCCATCGCCGGATTGCAATCCAAAACGCCCAGCGATTCCAAAATCGCCTGATGTAAATCACCCATCCCCTCTCCGCGCAAAGCGCTTATGCCTACACTTCTGGGGGAAACGGGAAGCTCTTTTCCGGAATAATTGCGGGCTATATCCATCTTGTTAATCGCATAAATCCAACTGGATGGTGACGATCCCGAAGCCTGATGTTCCGCAGCCAATGCGGTCGATTCCTGCGCCGCACCGTCCAGCACCAGCACCACAACGTCCGCATGTTGAGTCTGCTGATGAGATCGCAGAATGGATTCCCGCTCCAATGGATCAGCCGTTGCCCGAATACCGGCGGTATCCACCACAACGGCATTGAGGCTTATTGCACCGGCAGTCAGCCGGACGGTTACATCCACCCAGTCACGGGTGGTGCCGGCGGTATCGCTGGTGATACTCGCTGATCGGCCCGCCAGCGTATTAAGCAGCGTTGATTTTCCCGCATTGGGCTGCCCGATTAATGCGATCCGCGGAGGATGCAGAAAATGCCGCAGAAATTTTTCGCATTGAAGAATCCATTGTGCCTGTGCCTGCACATGCCAAAGCGATTCAACATTTGGCCACTCCCGAAGCAGCCGTGCGGATCGCTGCGCCCATAGCGCCAAGCCCTGTTCATGCTGATTGGCCAAAAGATGCAAGGCAAAGGAATTATCAATCTCCGGCAACGCCGCCAGCACCTCACGTAGAATCGCGGGGGCCAGGCCGCGGCTATGTACACCCGCCAACGCGAGAAGTTCCTTTTCAAGCGGATTCGGTGGCATGGCCTCAGCCCCGGCTGTCCGCAGTGCATCTAGAATCTGCTCCACCACCGCGGTACCACCATGGGCATGAATCTCAAAATATTGGCTGTTACGGCAAACAATAAGCGCATCATCAATTTCCTGCCCCTGAAATGTCAACGCCGCCCGCTTCACAACTCCGGCAGAAAGCTGCGGCGCAGAGTGCCACAATTGCCCCACGCACTCGCCGGCACCTTTCCCTGTGACAGCAATAACCGCTATCGCCCCCGCCGTCCTGGCGGTCAGGCGGTGCGCCACCGCCCGCGCCGCGCCCCGTTGTGTACTGGCAACCTCATCATCCAGTTTGTGTGACATCAACACTCCAACCCGTTTATCTAGGCCGCCGGATGAGTCATCAGCCTAATAGCTGTGCGTATCCAATCTGGTTTTGTGGCGGAATATCCAGTACACATACGTGGTGTAGCCAATCACAATGGGCATTCCAATAATAGCAATTATCAGCATGATGCCCAGCGTGTACTGAGACGATGATGACGAATAAATTGTCAGGCTGTACGCCGGATTATTCGTGGCATACAGCAAATTGGGAAATAGTCCAATCGACAGCGTGGCCAGAAGAAGAGCAATCGCGGCGGAACTGGAAACAAAAGCCGGAAAATCCTTCTTTTTTGAAATCTCTCTTGGAACATTGGCTATCGCCAGCATCATCATCAATGGCACCACAAACAACACCGGATAATGACGGAATGGATCCGTTAATCGCGTATAATAAATCAACGTCACCATGGTGGTGCTCATGGCGCAGATAATAAAAAAGATAATGGAATTATTTACCCATTGGCGCACCCGGTTATGCAAAGCACCCTCCGTTTTCATCACCAGATAGATGGATCCATGCATCATAAACAACGCCACTGTGGTAAGCGCCACCATCAACGCGTAGGGATTCAGCAATGTAAGAACAGTGCCTGTAAACGTACCCGACGCATTGAGCGGCACACCCCGCGCGATATTCCCCACAAACGCTCCCAGCAGCACAGCGGCCAGCAGACTGCCGGTAAAAAAACATCCGTCCCAGAACTTCCGCCACCATACCATCGGCTCCTTGCTGCGGAATTCTATGGAAACAGCGCGAAAAATCAGCGCCATCAAAAGCAGCATGAATACCAGATAGAATCCCGAGAATACCGTTGCGTACATATTTTTGAAGGCCGCAAACATCGCCCCCCCGCCGGTGACCAGCCATACCTCATTGCCATCCCAGACCGGGCCGATGCTGTTAAGCAGAATGCGGCGATCTTGATCGTCTTTCACAAACAAGTGCAACATGCCCACACCAAAATCAAAGCCATCAAGAATGGCGTATCCGGCAAACAGCACGCCCAGAAGAATAAACCATATAATCTGTAAAGTCATAATCCGTTCATCCAAGATTCAAATCGACAATTTTTTATATATATATCTTTACGAATCCATGCGTGCGTGCTGCGGCAGCGGCTGCCCAGCATCCACATGCAGCGGCGCATCATCCGGCCCGTGCTGAATTTTGCGGTTCAACATGAATATAAACAATGCAAAAAGCAGCGCGTACAACAGTCCAAACATGATGATACTGGTCAGCACATCGCCCGCGGGAAGTCCCGGCGACACACCCTGACTGGTGCGCAAAATGCCGTAGACAATCCAAGGCTGCCGCCCCACCTCGGCGGAAAACCACCCCAATTCATTGGCGGCCAGCGGCGCTATGACGGAAAACACGAATATCCACAGTAGCCAGCGTTTGTTCCATAATGTTCCCCGCCACCAGAAAAATACCCCCGCTAAACTCATGGCAATGAGAAACATACCCAAGCCAACCATGGCATGATAAGACTGAAACACGGGATTCACCGGCGGCCAGTTTTTGGCGGGAAAAGCATCCAAGCCCTCCACCGGGCGCGTGGTATTACCATACAGAAGCCAGCTTAACATGCCTGGAATTTCCAGCCCATAAACTTTTTGCCGGGCCTGATCCACCCACCCCATAATCCCAAGTCCCTCCGGAGCCTCAGCGGGAAACGCCCCCTCAAAGGCCGCAAGTTTGGTGGGTTGGTATTGGGCAATCATCCGGGCGTTAAAATCACCGGTCAGCAACTGCAAAAGCGAACACACAACGGCCACAATCAAGCCGAGTTTGATGCAGGAACGGGCGATCTCAATATGCCTGTTTTTCAACAGATACCAAGCCGCCACACTTAGCACCAGAAAAGCGCCGCTGAGAAAAGCCCCGATAAGAACATGTTCCAGGCGATCCACAGTGGAGGGATTGAACACCACCAGCCAGAAGTTGGTCATTTTTGCTCCGATGACCTTGCCTTGGGCATTTTTTAACAACACAAAGCCGGCGGGTGTCTGCATCCATGAATTGGCGACGTTAATCCACAAGGCGCTGAATATGGATCCAAGTGATACCATGACGGTGGCGAAAAAGTGCATCTTCGGCCCCACCCGCTCCCACCCAAACAGCAGAATCGATAGAAAACCGGATTCCAGAAAAAAGGCGAAAATACCCTCCGCCGCCAGCGGGGCGCCAAAAATATCCCCCACAAACCTTGAATAATTAGCCCAGTTTGTTCCAAATTCAAATTCCATCACGATACCTGTCGCCACGCCCAGACCAAAGGTTAATGCAAATATGCCCGTCCAGAACCGCGTCATTTGTTCCCACTTTTTTTCGCGGGTTTTCAGGTACATCCCCTCCATGATCACCATCATCACGCCCAGACCGATGCTTAACAGGGGAAAAATGTAATGAAATGAAACGGTCAAACCGAATTGGATGCGTGAAAGCATCAGCGTATCCATAATCAATATACCTCAACCAAAAAGTGCGTAACAGCACAGTATCATACACGATACGGTAGCGGGCAGACTCTGCAGCGCTTGACCAATAGCTTAACGGAAGTAAAATTGGACATCAAGAGCTAAATATCAAGCTGTAAATTAAGGTGCTTATGTTTTCGCAGACCAGTGAATATGCCCTCCGGGTGATTGTATATCTCGCTGGTTGCCAAGGCTCGCCGGCGACCAATCGTGTTATTTCCGCCAGCACACTTGTGCCACAGGGATATCTGGCCAAGGTGCTGCAAACCCTTTCCCGCGCCGGGCTGGTAAAATCACGACGCGGTTTGCACGGCGGTACCGTTCTGGCCCGCTCACCTCAATCTTTGACGCTTTTTGATGTCGTGCAGGCGGTTGATCCCATCCGAAGAATTGAAACCTGTCCATTGGCGTTGCTTGCTCATGGCAAACATCTCTGCCCTTTGCATACCCGCCTGGACCAGGCCATCGGCGGCATTGAGACAATTCTACGCGACTCCACCATCGCCGATCTTATGGAATCCAAATCCAGCCACCGCCCAACCGCCCTGTGCGAAGCGCCGCGGCAGATAAGGCAGCGGAGCCGCAAAACAGCATGAACAATAATCTCAAACTGCGGCGTTGAACCCCGCGCCATGTTCCAGTAATATGTTACTTCCGTGATCGGGCGTTTAGCTCAGTTGGTTAGAGCGTACGGATCACACCCGTAAGGTCGGGGGTTCGAGCCCCTCAACGCCCAGTATATTTCTAAACCGAAGTTACGCCTGTGGTCATATAGAAATCCCGGCTTTCTCAGACTGGCCAATGCACTCTCGGCGCTTTATCCTGTAGGTAGCGAAGAAAAGCGGGTGTTGGATGCTATGGGATCGTGAAAGAATAAATTCGCATTTTATGGCGCAGGAGTTTTGGCTGCCGGAGAGGCACCAGCGACGAGCATACTTCGCCAGAGGGTCTATAAGGAGCGAGCAACGAAGCCGGTGGCCAAAAGAACCAGGTAAGAAAGTGCGAAGTTATTGTTTCACGGTTCCTATGCTACTGGCGGTCCCGAGACAGGAGGCTTTAACATGATGCAAACACAAGCCGCGTACGAGGCGGTCGCTCGTAAGATGGTGAATCGTATCGTAGAGCAATTTCACCCGGAAAAAGTTATCGTGTTCGGCTCGCTGGTGCGCGGCCAGACAGGTCCGGACAGCGACTTGGATATTCTGGTCATTATGCGTGTTGTTGGCTCCTGCCGCCAGAAGGCCAATGAGATTGACCTGGCGTTGGCCGACCGCAAGGTACCAATGGATATTATCGTGGTGACACCCGAGCAATTTGATCGGCAGAAAAATATGATGGCCACCATCGCCAGCGCCGCGGCATTGGAAGGCAAGGTGATGTATGAACGCGCAGCCTGACCGGGCGTTCGAAGTTCGGCAATGGGTCGAAAAGGCTGAACACGACCTGCGCAATGCCGAGCACGTATTGACGCTCACGGAGGATTGTCCTACCGACACAATCTGCTTTCACTGCCACCAATGCGCAGAAAAGTATCTCAAAGCGCTGCTGGTGGCTCACGGCATCGCATTCCAAAGAACCCACGATCTTGTCGTGCTCTTCAATCTTTCGACCGGCTTTATCGCCTCGAATCTTTCCTTATCCGCGCTTCAACCGCTTAATCGCTACGCCGTGGAGGCACGCTATCCGGGCGACTGGGACCCCATCAGCCGACAGGAAGCCGCAGCCGCCGTGCGCATGGCCAGAATCGTCCGGGATTCCGTCCGCCGTTTGTTGCCTGTGAACATCTTGATGGAGGGTCGATAGCTCCATGGAACCATGGAACCATGGTACAAAATCACCACACCACGCAAAGACGTTCGCGAAGGCCGCTCGTTCAACCCGGGTGGGTTCGCCATCCATTTGGAACAGGTCATCGGCAAGACCGAGACGGAAGACTACCGCAAATTGCCCGGATCATGGGGTAAAAAAAGCTGACAGTTGGGATCTGAAACATGACGGAATGGGTGTCGTTATCCACGAGTGGCTTTTTGCTGTGGAATTGACCGACCAATAAAAAAGGAGAGTCGAAAATGATATTTCGCACTCTTCCAGAAGAACCCGCTCCGCGGGGTGCATTGCCGGCGCTTCGCCGCGCCGCATATGATGCCCGCCGTCTGGCCATCAGACCGGCACACCGTGCTACATCATGCGTGACGAAAAGATTTTCCAAAGGTTTCCATCGCCATCGCTTTTCTCCTTATGCTTGTGATAGCAACACCTTCTCATATTCCAATCACCAATGGAAGATGGGATTAATAGGATGGACTTTTAAACCATATCCACCATGTTGATATTATGGCGATTTATCAACGGCTTTTGATGTTTTCTGGCCTCATTGTGGCTAAAATCACACCCGTAAGGTCAGGGGTTCGAGCCTTTCAACGCCCAGTTCCGGTTTTATGCCTCTGACTGCGGTCGCTTGGCGTCGGGCCAATCGACGTGGAAGAATTTTCCACGCGGCTGATCCACACGTTCGTATGTGTGAGCGCCAAAGTAATCTCTTTGGGCTTGAATCAGGCTTGCGGGCAGCACGGCCGTACGATAAGAATCATAATAAGCCAGTGCGGACATAAATGCCGGCGCGGCAATGCCGTTCTGTGCGGCCAGCGCCACCACGGTCCGCCATTGTTCCTGCCCAGTTTGAATTTGTTTACGGAAATAGGGATCCATGAGCAAATTGACCAGGGCTGGATCGCGCTGATAGGCATCGGTGATTTTCTGAAGGAATCCCGCGCGGATAATGCAGCCGCCCCGCCAGATGCCGGCGATGGCGCCAAAATCAAATTTCCAGTGATATTCCCGCTGGGCCTGATATATAAGCTGGAAACCCTGGGCGTAGGCACAAATTTTAGAGCAATACAGGGCCTGCCGGATCGCCTCCACCATTTTTTTCCCGTGCTTTTTATTGCCAACTTTCGGGCCATGGAGCTTTTTCGATGCCGCCACGCGCTCTTCCTTCAATGCGCTCATGCAGCGGGCAAATACCGCTTCGGCAATGGAATTGGCGGGAACGCCCATATCCAGAGCACTCGTGGAAGTCCATTTGCCCGTGCCTTTTTGGCCGGCGGCGTCAAGGATGCTGTCAACCAGATATTTCCGCGGCTTGGCCGGATCACTCTGCTGGAGAACATCTGCGGTAATTTCAATGAGGTAGGAATCAAGTTCTGTGGTGTTCCACAGGCTGAAAATTTCCGCCAGTTCCGGCGGGGTCAGGCCCAGCAGATTCCGCAGCAGAAAATAAGCCTCGCTGATTAACTGCATGTCCACATATTCAATACCGTTGTGAACCATTTTCACATAATGTCCCGCCCCGTCAGGCCCAAGGTATGCGGTACATGGCACGCCGCCGATAACGGGTTTTCCCGCTTCGGCTCCGGGGATCGGTTGGCCGGTCTTGGGGTCAACTTTGGCGGCGATGGCTTCCCAGATGGGCTTGAGATGTTTCCATGATTCCGGATCGCCGCCGGGCATCAGTGACGGGCCAAAACGGGCGCCGAGTTCACCGCCGGAAACGCCGGAACCAAAAAATTTCAGCTTGTCGGCGTATTGCTTTTCACGGCGAATGGTATCGGTCCACAGGCTGTTGCCGGCGTCGATGACAATATCATTTTTATCAACACCCGCATCAATAAGCTGTTGCGTTACGGCATCCACCGCGGCGCCAGCTTTAACGAGAATAATAATCACACGCGGTGTTTTAATTGCGAGGACAAAATCCGCCAGTGTTTCGCAACCAACAAGTTTTCCCGGCGTGGAAGGATTCTCTTTGATAAATTCCTGCATCACGGCGGTGGTACGATTAAATACGGCAATGTTAAAACCATGATCCGCGATGTTCAGGGCCAGGTTTTTTCCCATGACCGCCAGACCAATTAAACCTACTTGAGCAACCCCGGTTTCAGACATGATCAATATCCTTTCAGCAAGACTAATCAGATCCTCATGGTAAAGCGCTAAAACAAATCTTTCCAGCGCGGAAGATTTATCTATGAAGTCTTCACATTAGCCGCCGATGGAAACTGATGTTACAATTTCCCGTCTATGGCAACATTAACCTATCGTACTGCGGGTGAGTCACACGGTCCGGCTCTGGTGAGCATTATTGAGGGCCTGCCGGCCGGGCTGGAATTGGATATTGAATTTATCAATGGTGAGCTGCGCCGGCGGCAAGGCGGTTATGGCCGGGGCGGCCGGCAACGCATTGAAACCGATGCGGTGAATTTCCGCACCGGGTTCCGCCGGGGTAAAACCATCGGCTCTCCGCTGGTGGTGGAAATTCCCAATAAAGACAGCCGGCTCGATGATACGCCGGCCCTGGTAAAGCCGCGGCCAGGCCATGCGGATTTGGCTGGCGCCACCAAATGGCTGACCACCGATTGCCGGGAAACACTGGAACGCGCCAGCGCCCGTGAAACCGCCAACCGCGTGGCCGTCGGGGCTATTGCCCGCTGTTTGTTGCGGCAATTTGGAATTGAGGTTGTTGGCTTTGTCGTACAGATTGGCACAGCCAAAGCCAGTGTAGCGGCCAATACTCCTCTGCCACATCTGCGGAAGCTAATTTCCGCCAGCGAAGTATATTGCCCGGACCCTGGGGCCGCCGCCGCGATGATCGAACAAATTAAGGCCGCCAAAATTGAAGGCGACACGCTGGGCGGCATTGTTGAAACCCGGGTGATTGGATGTCCGATTGGCCTGGGCAGTTGCGCCCAGTGGGATTGGAAACTCGACAGCCGCATTGCCGCGGAAGTCATGGGGATTCAGGCCATTAAAGGCGTGGAGATCGGCATGGGGTTCAAGACCGCCGAACTTCCCGGCTCAGAAGTGCATGATCCCATAGAATATGATCCGGCATTACGCGATACACCGAGTCTGGGGTTCAACCGCCCCACCAACAACGCCGGCGGCTTGGAAGGCGGTATGACCAATGGGCAACCCGTGGTGGTGCGGGCCGCGATGAAACCCATCAGCACACTATTGAAAAAAGCCATGCCCAGCGTGGATCTCAGTAACAAGCAGCGGGGCAAAGCGGATTATGAGCGTAGCGATGTCTGTGCGGTTCCGGCGGCGGCGGTGGTGGTGGAAAATGTGATAGCCTTTGAAATCGCCCGATCCATGGTGGAAAAATTCGGCGGCGACTCCTTAACCGAAATGCGAATGAATTATGACCATTTTCTGACGGCGGCGCGGCAATTGGGATCACAGAAAGCGGGCGAAGGGATTTGAACCCTCGACATTCACGTTGGCAACGTGACGCTCTACCACTGAGCTACGCCCGCGTAACGAATGAAGAATTATAACAAAACCAGCCCGCCTGTAAATCCCTGAAAAGGACAACCCTGAAACTGGGCGATACAGGATTCGAACCTGTGACCTCATGCGTGTCATGCATGCGCTCTAACCAACTGAGCTAATCGCCCTAGCGAATATTCATATCGTACAAAGCCGCGGCGAATGTGTCCAGAATAACATGATCTTGTCCGGATGCTTGTAATGCCAAGGGCCTGTGACCTCCTCTGTCCGCAGATTAACCGATTATATTGATACGCTGTAATGACCAATGTGGCAGGGGCATCTTGCCCGTGGGCTAATATGCGTCCCCGCCCATTCCGCTTCGGTTGGGCAGAATCTGGTCACAGGCCCAATGCCAACGCTGTCAATTTCAGCGCTTGACATTTTTTTCTTTATCGCTATTCTTCATTACTGTTAATGAAGGCCGAACCACGGGCTGAAACAGTGGGAGCTTCGGACTAAACTCCAGAGCGGACAAAAAACGCCTGATTCTGCCACCGGGCATCCTATCCGGTTAAGAGGTGATCAGGAAACAAGATGTCCCTTCTTAGAGTTTAAATAAAATTCCCAAGCTGAAATTTTTCATGGCAGAAGCAAAACGTGTCTTGCCGAGAGGTGAGGTTTTTGCTTACTTGAGGAGTTCGTGCCGTTATGGCGATCAAAGCACTAAATTTACGTGGCAAACGATACCGTCAGTCCGTGGAGCATCTTCCGAAAGCCCCCGTCACGGTGGAGGAGGCCATTCCGGTTCTGAAAAAATTCAAAGCCGCAAAATTTGATGAAAGCGTCAATATTGTCCTTCACTTGGGCATTGACGCCACTCAGGCCGATCAAAATGTCCGCGGTTCAGTCAGCTTGCCCAAGGGTATCGGCAAAACCCGCCGCGTCATCGCCTTTGTACAAGGCAACGATGTGGATAAAGCCAAGGCCGCCGGTGCAGTCGAAGCCGGCGCCGATGATCTCATCAAAAAAGTCAATGACGGCTGGATGGATTTTGATGTGGCCGTTGCCACGCCTGAAATGATGCCCAAGATCACCCGTCTGGGCAAGGTACTTGGCCCGCAGGGCAAGATGCCCAGCCCCAAGGCGGGCACTGTGGCCACTGATGTCACCAACGCGGTGAAGGAATATGCGGCGGGCAAAGTGGAATTCCGCAATGACAAGGGCGGTAACGTCCATGCGGTGGTCGGGAAATTAAGTTTTTCGGAAGCCGATCTCGCCGCCAACATCCATGCCTTCATGAACACCATCCGCCGGCTCAAACCCGTAACCTCCAAGGGGCAGTACATTAAAAAGGTAACTGTGCACAGTTCCATGAGTCCGGGCGTCCAGATTGACACCAGCAACTTTGAAGTCATTGAAGCGGCTTGATTATTCAACATAACAACAGCATGAGGTTTGCATTATGAGTAAACGTATTAAAAATTTGATCGCCACAGAACTGGAAAAGCGCCTGACCGGTGCCGACAGCGTGGTGATTGTGGATTATTCCGGCATCAGCGCTAACGACACCAACAAGCTCCGGAGCGGGCTGCGCAAAAAGAATGTCCGCCTGACCGTTATCGCCAACGCCCAGGGCCGCAGAGCGCTGGATAAGGTTGGCCTCAAGCCTGGTGGCGACATCCTTCTGGGCACCAACGCGTTGGTCTATGGCGGCGAGTCCGTCGTGGATGCCGTTAAGGAATTGCTGGCCCAATCCAAGGAAATTGCGAAACTCAACATCAAGGGATCTGTGGTTGAAGGCAAGTTGCTGGATAAGAAAGCCACCGAAGCTCTCGCCAAACTGCCGGGGCGCAAAGAACTGCTTTCCGAGATTTCCACCCTTGTGGTTTCGCCGGGACGCAAGCTGGCCGGACAAATTGCCGGGCCGGGCCGCAATGTTGCGGGCTTGGTTAAAGCGGTTATTGATAAGAAAGAGAAAGAAACCCCGGCGGCTGCCGCCGCTTGAGCGGTGCGGGGAAATTATATCGGCTTAAATTGTTTTTTATGTCTTTTGTCGTGCATTCAGCCTGCCTGGAGCAGTTAAAACGGGGCGCGTCGCCCTGGCTGGTGAGGACAAGCGAAGTTGTGGAGTTTTACCATGGCAGAATTTGCTGCTGAAATCGTGGACTTGGGCGATAAGATCGTCGCCCTCTCGCTGCTGCAGGCTAAACAGCTCAGCGATTACCTCAAGGAAAAGCACGGCATCGAAGCCGCCGCTGGTGGTGGCGTTATGATGGCCGCCCCGGCTGGTGGTGGCGCCGCCGCGGCCCCCGCCGAAGAGCAGAGCACCTTTGATGTAGTGCTCAAAGCCCCCGGCGAGAAGACCATCCAGATCATCAAAATCGTGCGCGCTGCCACCAACCTCGGCCTCAAAGAAGCCAAGGACCTGGTCACCGCCGCTCCCAAGGTGGTCAAGGCTGGTGTTGACAAAGCTGAAGCCGAGAAGCTCAAGAAAGAGCTTGAAGCCGAAGGCGCAACCGTCGAACTTAAATAACTTCGACCGCATTCCCCACCGGTTTTTCATTATGGAAAGACCGGTCCAAATAATCAAAGGCCTGCGATCCACGGATCGCAGGCCTTTTCTATTTTATCAATTAAAACGCCGATTCGGATACCTACTCCTCGCGATATAATCTCCACTATCAGGACGTCAACTCTCACTATCACCGATTGCAGATACCGCAGATCCGCGGCATTACGGCTTGGGCAGCGGAAAATTCAGCGTTGCATTTACTTTTTGTGCCTGACTCGCACTGGCGGCGGCGGCCTTTATGGCTGCGGTGCGTACCGATGAATTATTTGAAATGCCGGCCACAGAAATATCTACATTGTATTGCATTGCCGGCACAATCCATTGCAAAGATGAAGACCCATTGGGGTAGGATGCCTGTGCCTGTTTTAATGCCCCAGCGGCGTGCAGGTTGAATTCCACCATCGCCTGCTTGCGGAAGTGTGCAACGGCATCCGAGTCCGGAGCCTGCAACGGTGAAGATTCGCTGATAATTGCAAAAATCTGGGTGTCGGCTTTGGCGGCACTAGCTTGAAGTTGTGCCGCGTACATCCGCATGGCGGCAATCTGGCCAGCCTTTAACGCGGCGGCGGCACGATAAACTTCCAGGATACACTCTGGTGCGCGATTCTGATTGGCGACCACCAGTGGATCACCAGGCTTCATCCCGGCGGTTATGAGGGTTTGAGCATAGGCACTGGAGCGGCGTTGTTCATTCAGCGCGGAAGATAAATTAGTGGCCGCCTGGTCAGTGAGTTTTTGGGCGCTGGCGGCCTGTTTATCAATTGTTTTGATAAGTGCGTTAATGGTTGCGGCGCGACCGGCCACGGATGTCGGAGAACTTCCGCCAGTGCCGTCAATGAGAACAGTGACACCCGCCTTCAGAGCGGCTACTTGAGCGCTATCGCTATGCGCCAATTCCGCCGCGGACTTTTGAGCCTGCCGCAGCGCCGCAACCTGATTCGCCCAGCGCACCTGTTGTAATTCCGCCGCGTGCATCGCCAATTCAGCAAGTTGATAATGAGCCTCAAGCACCGTGGCTCGTTGATTGGCGGCAGCGGCACGATTCAGGAAACCCGCACCGCGTTTGAAATCCGCTAATGTGGTGGGTGTAACGTTCACTTCACCCTCCGTTTGAAGGGCCATTCCACGAACATTCAAGGCCTTCGTAATACCGCGATAATGCGCCAGAACGCGAGCCACCGCCTCCACATGCTTCCGGGATTGCGCAACGTTTCTGGCGGCGGTTTTTTCCATGCGTCTGGCATGGGCAAGATCCTGATCATAAAGATGCAGGTACAGATCGTGCTGTTTCTGCAAAAAGACCATTTTCCCGGCGTAATGCCCAACTTCCGCCGCCGATCCATCCACCGACAGCACCTGTTGCTGCAATGCTATGAGCAAATCGGACAATTGATCGGTATGGACTTGTGCCGCGGCTAAATTCACCAAACCGCGCTGCATTTCCAGCAAACCCTTAAAGTGAAAATTCAGATCAGAATTATTTAACGCCGTCGAAAGCGTGGCGTAGGCATGGCGCAGATCCCGCGCCACCGATGGCGGCTGGATGTAAGCGCCGGGATTGCCCTTGGCAGCATCTTTCGCCGCCATGAGCTGCCCGGAATTTAATGGTGCGCTGATTGAAACAGGGAAATGAGATTTGGGATGATAGCGCCCGGCAGCCGCAAGCAGCATGGAGGCCCGGGTTGACGCAGTTTGGGCCTGCACATCCGCTTGGTGCGATGGTGACGCGCCGCAGCCGGTCAATGCGGCCGAGACAGCACACGCGGCAGCCAAGCCAATGGCTTTTGCGGCACGGTTCCAATGACTGGCAGCATCAGAAGAAAGCAATTCACCCTTGGAAACTGCCTGAACGGGACGTTGTTTTTTAGAATTCACGTCAACTCCTGCCATAGCACAACCACCACCCTGTCAAAAAATCACACATTTATGTACCACCACAACGCCTCCGCGTCAACCAAAAAAGCGGAAAATTTTCTGGGGGAGGATAACGTCCAGTGGTGCCCGGCACAATACAAGGGCATTACAACAACAAGGGCCTTATGATCAAGTGAGTGGCGCGGGGGAGTTTCACCCCGCACTCTCGCACTCTCGCAGGACCCGCCAGATTCCAAGCTGTCCGGCATCGGGAACCGAAGCGTCCTGTTGCTGTTGGCAGCAGTAGCACCAGCATCACCCCTACCACAACATTCGACGGAGCGGACCATTCGCATTTCATAGTTACTTCCTTTCACCAAAATAGCTTGGCCATTCTTGCCACACCTGCCAAGCAGAGCTGCTTAGTACTACAGCGAGAAATTTGCTCAAGAAAATTCCACTTACGAGCCGTAGAAGACATGGTAAGGACGTGTTTTCAAGGAGTGTAGTGATATGGGAGGTCAAAGTCGCCACTT